>Ga0210383_10000116_pt1 | contig 83969 bp, 67 predicted proteins | sample IncBWC14OmetaG_FD_160072 | JGI IMG/M metagenome (GOLD analysis project Ga0210383, IMG submission 160072) | Forest soil microbial communities from Barre Woods Harvard Forest LTER site, Petersham, Massachusetts, United States - Inc-BW-C-14-O ...
GCATGTGCAAGTTCCTGTTCATAGGTCGTTTCGGGGATATAGCCGTTGAACGTACGCAAGCTGATCCGGTCGGAAAGAAGCGGCTGGAAATCCGCGAGGATGGGCGTGGCGGTTTCGGGGGAGGCGGCGCCGAGAAGGACGAACACGAAGGAGGATAGGGATGAAAGGATTGGCAGTGCTTTTATGATGTCGTTGTAGTTGCGACGGTTTGGATCGAGGGAGCCGGGAACGATGATTCGAAAGGGGGGAGAATGGGTGGGGGAGGGATGACTCGGGGGGCGGTGTCCGGAATAGAACCGGGAAGGGATAAAGACAACTGTTGATCCGGGGAGCTGCCGGCGAATTTGATCGGCCATTGCAGTCAAAAAAACATGATAGTGCCGGATCTGCCGGTGGAAAACCTGCTTCGCGATCGTCTCGGTCCAGTCGCGAAGGGTATGAAAAGAGCGGGAAAAATATTCGTTGACTTCATGGACAGTCCCGCTGACATGGACTGGTCCGATAAAGGTCAGCCGGACCGCGAAGAGCAGCAGGTTGTTGTCAAGCGTGCAGAGGTGCAGGTGGGTAAAACCATGACGCCGGATGAAGCGAAAGAGCTGGCGGATGAATCGGCGGTTAGGGCAATCCGTGGTCTGGATGAAAAAGTCGGTCTGGGGCCAGCGTTGTTCCGGCGAGCCTTGGCCGGTGAGGTTATGGTAGGAGATCTCTTTGAGAAAAACAGCCACCTGATTGAACTGCACTTCACATAAGTCCAGCAGAGCCGGGAGGTTTTCGTGGTGGGTGGTCTCGTAAAGGACGATCTTTTTTTCTCTTTTTTTGGTGATATCGGCGGGTCTGAGCCAGAGCGTTAGGGTTCCCAGCAGGATTGTCCAATAAGGGATACGCATTACGACCAGGTCCGCAAGGACAAAAACGACTGCTCCTGCGATCAGCCAGCGGTCGAAGCGGCGGGTGAAAAAACCGATGATAAAACTTGCTTCCAGCAACGCGCTGGCGATATAGAGCGTCTGCGAGAGTGGGGGGTGGACGATCAACCAGTTGTAGAACCGACAGGAGAGCGATGAACAAGTCCCGGTCAGCAGGTCTGTGTGTTGAACAAGGAGGATGCGGCTCATTTCTTCCCCGTTAAAAACTGCCCCGCGGGCAAACTTCCAAATTGCGGCGCTGGCGAAAATGTACAGAAAGTAATACCGGCAGCAGGTGATAAGCAAATAGAAACGACCGGGGCGGTTGGTAGTGAAGGCCAGAGCGAGCAAAAAGTATAGGATAAAAGGCTCGTGATGGACTTGCCAGAAAATATCTGCCAAAAGCAGGTAAAATGCGATAAAAAGGGCAAAAATGACCCCGAAAACGGCAAAAAGCCGCTGTTTTCGCCCAAAATTGACCAAGATTGGAAGCGGCAGCAGGAAGGCAAATGTGTCCGCGACAACAAAAGAGAAGGGGTGGGCGATCATCCAGCGGGGAATACCTGTGGCAATCAGGGCCAATTCGGTCAGATCCCGGTTATAATTGAAAAAAATGGGGTGATATTGGGATATAAGGCGATAATCGAGGTAAAAACCCAGCAAAAAGGCGTAATAAAAGAGAAAATAAGCGAGCAGGACCAGGCGTCGGTCCCGGTAGAAATTCTGATCAGATATCGTTAACGATTGATCCAAGGGATTTCAGAGCCGAGGAGTCGGGCACCCAAAATCGAGTACCGGTCACGGAGAACCTGAAGGGAATGGATGGGACGGTGGAGTAGCCGGCTCAGGTACCCCATGTACCAGTCAGGAAAGGTCGCTTCAACGGTCGGCGCATTTTCGAGGTTATGAGACAGCCGGGAATAAATGTCCGGGAAGATTGCCCGGATCCGGGACCGATCGAATGCAAAATCGGCCGATTCGGATTGCCTGTCGAAAGCAGCGAGCGGTTGCTGGATCATATCCCAGCGGTAGATGCCGAAGTTGGCAGCTTCGAGCTGCTGATTATCGACAAATATTTCGTAGCGGACGCGGCCATTGGCGGGAACCGATTCGGAGAACATTCCATAATGGACAAAGGGGAAGGCGGTAAGGGAATGGCACAAGTCAACGGCGATCTGGATCGCAAAGAAGGCGGCCATCACGGTGATGAGCCATTTATTCGCCCTGGACTTCAATGGTTTCTGGTCGACTGACACGGCCTGAATTTAAGCTATTTTGCTTACTTTTGCAGCGAATGAAAAATATACGGAATTTTTGCATCATCGCTCATATTGATCACGGCAAAAGTACATTGGCGGACAGGCTATTGGAGATGACCAACACGATTTCGGCGCGAGATATGCAAGCCCAGGTCCTGGATGATATGGACCTGGAACGGGAAAAGGGCATTACGATCAAAAGTCACGCGATACAGATCGATTATTCCTATAAGGGTCAACCGGTTATCCTGAATCTGATCGATACCCCCGGGCATGTGGATTTCAGCTATGAGGTGAGCCGTGCCCTTGCTGCCTGCGAAGGCGTCTTGCTGCTGGTGGACGCCACCCAGGGGATCCAGGCGCAGACGATATCCAACCTGTACCTTGCGATCGAGAACGACCTGGAGATCATCCCGGTGATCAATAAGATCGATATGGATGGGGCCATGGTTGAGGAAGTCAGGGACCAGATCATCGAGCTGATCGGCTGCAAGCCGGAGGATATCCTGCTGGCCAGCGCCCGGACGGGGCTTGGTGTAGCTGAAATCCTGAATGCGATCGTCGAGCGGATCCCGGCGCCAGAGGGCAACCCGGACGCGCCGCTGCAGGCGCTTATCTTCGACAGTGTTTTCAATTCCTTCCGCGGGATCATCGTCTATTACCGGATACTGAATGGCAGTATCAGGAAGGGCGACAAGGTCATGTTTGTGTCGACGGGTATCGAGTATGGGGCGGATGAGGTAGGCGTGCTCAAGCTGACGCTCGATCCGCGGGCGGAGGTGACGACGGGTGACGTGGGCTATATCATTACCGGGATCAAAAATGCGAAAGAAGTCAAGGTCGGGGATACCATCACGCTGGCCTCTAATCCGAATCCGGCGATGATCCAGGGTTTTCAGGAGGTGAAGCCGATGGTGTTTGCGGGGATCTTCCCGGTTAATACGGATGATTTTGGAGAGTTGCGGGAATGCATGGACAAGCTGCAATTGAATGATGCATCGCTCACGTATGAGTTGGAGACCTCTCAGGCGCTTGGTTTTGGATTCCGATGTGGGTTCCTGGGGATGCTTCATATGGAGATCATCCAGGAGCGATTGGAGCGGGAATTCAACCAGACGGTGATCACGACGGTGCCAAACGTAAGTTTTGTCGCCTTTACCAATAAAGGAGAAAAGATCACCGTCAATAATCCGACGGAAATGCCCGATCCGACGCGGATCGAGCGGATCGAAGAGCCCTTTATCCGTGCCCAGATCATCACCAAACCTGATTACATCGGGAATATCATGACCTTGTGTTTGGGCAAACGGGGAATCCTGATCAATCAGAGTTATCTGACCACGACGCGAGTGGAATTGATCTTTGAGATGCCGCTAACCGAGATCGTTTTCGATTTTTACGACAAGCTGAAAGGTCAGACTCGCGGCTATGCCTCCTTCGACTATCACCCGATCGACCGCCGTGAAAGCGATATCGTCAAAATGGATATCCTTCTCAACGGGGACAAGGTTGACGCCCTGAGCGCGTTGATCCACCGGAGCCGGTCGACGGATTTTGGGCGCAAGCTATGCGAGAAACTGAAAGAGCTGCTGCCGCGGCAGCAATTCCAGATCGCGATCCAGGCGGCCATCGGGGCCAAGGTGATCGCCCGCGAGACGATCAGCGCGCTGCGCAAAGATGTGACGGCAAAATGTTATGGCGGGGATATAAGCCGGAAGCGGAAGCTGTTGGAGAAACAAAAGGAGGGGAAGAAACGGATGCGGCAGATCGGAAACGTAGAGGTGCCACAGGAGGCATTCCTGGCGGTGTTGAAGCTTGACGAGTAGTCTTAATCGATAAACCATGCGAACTCCGCTTCAGAAAAACGAGCAAATCCTGCTGGTCACAAACAACAGCTGGACAGCGCTGGTCATGCCCGTCCTGGCGTCATTGGCGTTGGTGGTGATCGGCGTTGTAATTGTGCTGAAGGTCCCGTCGGTGTGGGGATGGCTGGTCGCGGTGGTCGGTGTTGTGTACTGGCTGCTGCGGTATGCAGCCTGGAAGGTCAATATCTGGGTGGTGACGAATTTCCGCGTGATCGATGAAGCCGGGCTTATGAACCACTTTGCCAAGGAAAGCCCGCTCGACAAGATCAATAACGTTTCTTATGATCAGACGGTTTGGGGACGGCTATTCAACTTTGGACATGTCGAGATCCAGACGGCGGCGGAAGCGGGAGCTACGGACTATTACAATGTGAATCACCCCAAGCGATTGAAAGATACGATCACGGCGGCGCAGGCGGAATACAAGAACTGGCAGTTTGGCAACCAGGCGCAGCAGATGGCGGCGGCGATGGATGCGCGGACTGTTGGTGCGGCGAGGGCAGCTGACGCGCCGGCGATCGCACAGGAACTGGAGAGGCTTTTTGAGCTGAAGATGAAGGGCGCGTTGTCTGAAGACGAATATAATCGCGCTAAAGCGCGGTTGTTGAATCACTGATGTGGCGGCGGCGTTTTCTTCTTATTTTTTTCCGACTGAGCTTCCAACTGGGCTTCGTTCGCCTTGCCCTGGTCATTGAGGATTTGTGCTTCACGCGGGAAGTCACCATCCTTTAATTTCTGTGTGAAGATCCCTTTCTGAATGTGGACCCATTTGCCGTTCTTCCATTGGAAGGCTTCAAATTCTCCGTCGGGGACATAGGTATCTTTTTTCTCCGGTTGATTATTCTCCGAGATCAGCTCATCGAAGACAATGAGGTCCAGTGACGGGTCAAAGTTGAACCTGGTGCCGGCTTCCTTTTTGTATTCGATGTCAAAGCGGTATTGGGTAGGTCTGCGGACCGAATCTTCCTGGAAGGAGAAAAAGGGACCGCCGAAACGGGGCTCGCCTTCGGGGGTGAAGGTGAGGACCTCCATCCATTTTTTGTTGCTGGTTTCGCTATAGTCGTCAAAGCCGAGTAAAGTATAGTAATTTTTTCCCTGCCAGGTCTTTTCGATGATCCGGTAATAGATGGCGCCGATCCAGTTCTGTCTTGTCCGGACGGAATCGAGGGGATTGCCGGTGAACATCGACGCATCGAACAACGGAAACAGTTTCAGCGAACCGTCGGGCTGGTTCATCTGGATGGCGCCTTCCTGCAGATAGAGCAGGTTATCCTTTTTGAACTGCCAGGTGAAGATCCGGAAACTGCTGTCAGGTGCATAAAGGCGCGAGATGGTTTGAAGGGAATCGAAGGGGTAATAAAAAGAATAGGGGACCTTCAGGGCTTTTACCAGGGACCGGATGAAGTTGGAATCCGCGCGAAACCGCCCCTCCGCAGTGGAGTCGTTGACGATATTATAAGCGTATCCTTTCATGTTCTCTTCCCGCTGCTGGAAGACAGCCTCCGCGGCCGTGGAGATATGCGATTGCGCGGAGAGCCGCATCCCGATCCCGATCAGGCAGATAATGAGAAATTGGTATTTAAAGGATAGCATATTGGTGTAAAATTACCGATTGTTTGGCGGGCCGGGAATGGGCAAACGTTAAACCCCGACAAAAAATTTCACTTGAATTGCAAATGTTTCGCAAAATCGTACAGGGAATTGAATGCCAGATCGATGGCTGGGTGGGGAAGGGATTGATCGGGTAGGGTGGTGCGCAAATAGACGGTATACATCCCTGCATTTCGCCCGAATTCCATATCGCTGAGGTTATTTCCCACCATCAGGGCGCGGCGGAGGTCGATCTCAGGAAAATCAGCTTGTGCGGCCCGGGCCATGCCTGGGTTGGGTTTGCGGTGCGGGTGGTTGTCGTCAAGTGAGTCGGCATAGTAGATGCGATCGATGCGGCCGCCGGCAAGTACGACTTCCGCCAGCATTTTGGTATGGATGATCTCCAACTCTTCGGCGGTCATGAGCCCCTTGCCGACCCCGCGTTGGTTGGTCACGACGACAATGCGGCCGAAAACGGAAGCAAAAATGCGGAGGGCTTCCTTCACCTGATCGTAGAAGCGGAATTCGCCATAGTGGAAGATATAGCTGTTCTCTTTCTCCTGGTTGATGACCCCGTCCCGGTCGAGGAAGAGGGTCCAATGGCGGTCGATTTGGGTCAGGTCGGGTTGTGGCATAATTCGATAATATTCTCTAGTAGGCGGCTCCAGGAGTATTTGGTTTTCTCCCGGTGCAGCGCGGGAGTAAAATACGAATCGCCGAGGACAAAGAACCGAAGAATAGCTTCGGCCATTGCGGTGGGTTCGGGTTCAGCCACCAAACCAGCCTGTTCGTGTGGGACCATCGCCGCCAGGCCGCCCACGTTGGAAACGATCATCGGTTTTTCAAAGTGATAGGCGAGGGGAGTGACCCCGCTTTGGGTGGCATTCCGGTAGGGTTGGATTACTACGTCGGCCGCGCAGAGGTAGTCGCGAACGGCACTGTCGGGGATAAAGTCAGTTTGCAGGATCAGGGAGTTTCTAATTCCAAGTTGTCGGATCATTTCATTATATGGATCCGCCCGTTCGTAAAATTCCCCGGCGACAAGCAATTTTATGCCGGCGTCCCGGATACGTTGATCCGCCATTGCCTGAAGCGCGATATCGAGTCCTTTATAATGCCGGATGAAGCCAAAAAATAAGATCACCTTATCCTGGTCGGCGATTTCGACACCTTTCTCGCGGAGAAGGGCCCGGGCCTGATCGCGCGGGATTGGAGCGCCAAAATTATCATAAAGCGGATGGACGACCTGCCGCGCGGGCCGGGTGGGCTGGAACCGGCGGAGTTGGGTCATTACCTTTTCGCTCATGGTAATATAGGCGTCGCAGGCATTTAGAAAATAGCGGGTGAATGACCGGTCCCCCGGCCTCTTCTCATGCGGCATGATATTATCGGTGATGGCGACGATCCGCGTATGGCGGTTCTTCCGGACGCGCCGGAGGATGGTGCCGAGTGCGGGGCCCATGAGGGGCAGCCAGAAGCGCACGACGATAATATCCGGTCGTTTTTTTCGTAATTCGCGGCCGACGCTGAACCAGTTGAGCGGGTTGACGGAGTTGATCCGGGAGAGGATGGTCAGGCCTTCGGGCGGCGGCTCGGTGGAATACTGGGTGGTGCCGGGGAATAGGAACCCGGGGTATTGGAGAGAGAACGAATAGATCACGCAGTCCCAGCCTTCGGCGATGAATTCTCTGGCCAGGCGCTGGTCGAATGTCGCGAGACCGCCGCGCAGTGGATAGCCGGGTCCTATAATGACGACGCTGCCGCTCATGAAGTTTCGAGACCAATTTTTTGTTCGATCAGATAGGAGTTGCGCCCGGGGGAGTTGCGGGAGATAAGCTCCGCCATGAACCCGGTGAGGAAGAGCTGGGTACCGAGGACCACGCAAGTCAGGGCGATATAAAATGGAGGGCGATTGGTCAGCGAGACCGAAGAGCGGTCCAATTTCTGAACGATCAGGGAGATCGTTTCCCCTAATCCAATGAGCCCGCAGATGACGCCGAGCGGGCCGAAGAAATGCATGGGGCGCTTGCCATATTTGCCGACGAAGGTGATGGAAGCCAGGTCGAGCAACCCTTTGAGTCCGCGGCCCAGTCCGCCGAATTTGGTATGTCCGTATTTCCGGGCGCGGTGCTGGACGACTTTTTCGCCGACCTTTCTGAATCCGGCCCATTTGGCGATCACGGGGATATAGCGGTGCATTTCGCCATAGACCTCAATGCTTTTAACGACCTTATTGCGATAGGCTTTCAACCCGCAGTTGAAGTCATGGAGGGGAATCTTGCTCACGCGGGCCGTTGTCCAGTTGAAGAATTTGGAGGGCAGCGTTTTGGAGATCGGGTCATGCCGGACCTTTTTCCAGCCGCTGACCAGATCGAATTTGTCTTCGAGGATCATCTTGCGCAAAGCCGGGATCTCGTCGGGGCTGTCCTGCATATCGGCGTCCATAGTAATGACGACTTCGCCTTTGGCTGCTTTGAAGCCTTCGTTGAGTGCGGCGGATTTACCATAGTTCCGCTGGAAGCGGATGCCCTTGATATTCGGATTGGATTGCCGAAGTTCCTGGATCACTTCCCAGGAGCGGTCGGTACTGCCGTCATCGACGAGAATGATCTCGTAGGAGATATGATTTTCCCTGACGACACGCTCTATCCAGCTGCAGAGCTCGGGCAGTGATTCATCTTCGTTATAGGCGGGTATGACGATTGAGATATCCATTTACGTATTTTGGGTTTCCGGTTTTGGCGGTGGTCCCATTTTGGATCGTACCGTGACGGCGATCAGGATGGCGATAATACCAAAGATCAAAATCAATGGGCCTGTCCCCTGGATCATCCTGCCGAGTGAAAACTGGTTATGTGTACGGATATCATCCAGCACCGACCGGATCTGGTCTTCGGGAATACCGATGGCGCGATAATCGCGTTGGGTTTTTTCCAGGATAACCGGAACAAGGCGTTGATAAAAGTGGGGGTCGATCACATTCGGGATGAGCCAATAGAAAAGAGTTTGCGCAACGATCGCCATCACGATCACGCCAAAGGCTATCCTGAGAGCCGATTGAAAATCGAGAATGCCATTTCTGGCCCGCTTTTCGGTGGCGGCGGCGATCGCCGCCAGCAGGATAACGAGCGATCTGCCCAACCATAAAGGCCAACCGATATAAGCGGCGGGACCAGCCTGCCAGGCGCCGAAGATGACAAGGGTCATTACTCCGGAGGCGATGAGTCCGAACAACAGGAGGATGGATATCTTTCGTGCTGCCATGGTTGCTCGTTAGTTTAATATGAATTGATCCCCTTTCAGGATGCCGATCACCCGGCCTTTCAGGACCTTTCCAAAGAAGGGGCTGTTCTTCGATTTGGACCGGGTGGTGCCGGCTTCAGGGCGGGTCTCGCCTTCGGGGTCGAAGAGGGTGATGGAGGCCGGCTGTCCTTCGGCGATAGCAGCTTGATCCAGACCGAATAATTCACGGGCATTGCGGCTCAGGAGGTCGACTATCCGTTCAACGGAAAGTTCCGGAAGTTGTGTCCGCAATGCGGCGTAGGTCGTCTCCAGGCTGGTCATGCCCGGCCGGGCATATTCGAACTCGATGACCTTGCTATCGAATTCGTGCGGGAAATGGTGTGCGGCTATACAGTCCACAACGCCCTCCAGCACAGCTTGACGCAGCGCTCTCACGGAGGCGTCGTCCCGAAGAGGTGGAAATACTTTGAGATTGGTATCGTAACCGGCGAGATCGGCGTCGGTAAAGAAAAGATGATAGGGCGTTACGGAGCAGCTTACAGCCAGGCCGGCGTCTTTCGCGCGGCGGATATAGTCAAGCGAGCGGGGCGACGTGATCCCGGTAAAATGAATACGAGAGCCGGTGTAGTGCAGGAGCTTGAGGTCGCGGTCGACCATCAGCTCTTCGGCCATCATCGGTTTGCCCGGCAGGCCAAGGCGGGTAGAGACGACGCCTTCATTGATAAGACCATTCGAACCTACCGTCTTATCATCGGGAACCTGGATGATAATGCCGTCAAATGCTTTGACATATTGCAAACCTTTCAGCATCAAACCAGCGGATTGGACGGGCGAGGTGCCGTCGCTGAAGGCGATAGCGCCGCTGTGGCGCATATCATACATCTCTGCCAGATCCTTTCCTTCCAGTCCGCGGGTGATGGCGCCGACGGGATGGATACCGACGGGAAGGGAAGCGGAGATTCCCCGGATATATTCTACTTGTGATTTGCTGTCGACGGCGGGGCGGGTATTCGGGAGGACGAAGACGTCGGTATAGCCGCCGGCCGCGGCCGCTGCGGCGCCCGTCTCGAGCGTTTCTTTATGCTCATAGCCAGGGTCGCAGAAATGGGAGAAAATGTCTACCCAGCCCGGGCTAACGAACAAACCACGGTGCTCCAGGACGGTGTCGGCCGGCTGGTCGATGGCGGCCGAGATGGCTGTGATACGGCCTTTGTCTACTAAGATGTCCCGGATAGCGCCGTTGTGGGGAGAAGAACGATCGATGATACGAGCCTGTCGAATAAGTATCTTCATTTCCAAAGAATTGCGCAAAATTAATGGATTTGCGCTATACTTCTGCCAGATATTTATGTACGAAGCTGATCGCCATCGAGCCTTCCCCGACAGCCGAGGCGACACGGTTCATGGCGCCCGCGCGAACATCACCCGCGGCAAAGACGCCGGGGCAGCTGGTTTCCAGGAGAAAGGGGTCGCGGTCCTGCTTCCAGATCTTCTTGAAGCTATCGTTGTTCTTCAGGTCGCGACCGGTCTCGAGGAACCCTTTGTCATCTTTGATGATATCCATCCCAATCCAATCGGTGAAGGGTCTGGCGCCGATAAAAATGAACAGCGCATCCGCTTTCCGAACCAACGGCTCAGGATTGTCCTGCTGGGCGATGGTCAGCTCTTCGAGACGGCCGGAGCCTTTGGCCTCCGTGATCTCGCAGCGGCAGAGGAGATGGATATTGCTGCGCTTGCCGATCTGATCGATCAGGTAGGCGGACATGGTGCTGGTCAGGTTTTCTTTCCGGATCACGATGTTGACGTTGCGGGCAAATTTGGAGAGATGCATCGCGGCCTGGCCGGCGGAGTTGCCACCGCCGACGACAAAGACGTCGCAGTCGCGGAAGGCTGCCGCTTCGGTCATGGCCGCGCCGTAGTAGATACCGGCGCCGGTGAAATCGGGCACTCCCTTGGTCTCCAGTTTCCGGTAGTCGACGCCTGTAGTGATCACGATGGCGTGGCTGTTGATCTCTTCGCCATTCTCCAGCATTACTTTTTTGTAGCCGTCCTTCTGACAGATCTCTCTCACTTCACATGGCACGAGCAGTTCCGCGCCAAGCCGGGCGGCCTGGGTTGTGGCGCGGCGGGTCAGTTCGGACCCGCTCAGCCCGTTTGGGAAACCGAGGTAGTTCTCGATCCGTGAACTGGTCCCGGCCTGGCCGCCGGGGGACCGGCGTTCGACCAGCAAGGTCTTCAGACCTTCGGATGCCCCGTAGACGGAGGCTGCAAGTCCGGCCGGACCGGCGCCAATGATCACGACGTCATAGATGGTGTTCTTGACGTTCGGGTTGAGGCCGACGGCCGCAGCGACGGCGGAGATGGATGGGGAAGTGAGGAAGTGGCCGTCATCGAGGAAGAGCACGGGCAGGTCCTTGTTGGAGATATTATTCAGTTTGAGCAGGTCGGCCGCTTCGGGGCTGGCTGCGACATCAAGCCATTGATAAGGTACAAGGTTGCCTGACAGGAATTCCTTGATCTCATGCGACTGCGGAGAAAATTGATAACCGATTACTTTCAGTCCTTTGAAAGGGGGCCGAAAGGTCTCCTGCCAGTCGTCGAGCAGTTCGGCCAGGATCGGAAAAAGCTTTTCTTCCGGGGGGTCCCAGGGCTTCATCAGGTAGTAGTCCAGCTGGACGTCGTTGATGGCTTTGATGGCCGCTTCGGTATCCGAGTAGGCGGTCAGCAGCACCCGTTTGGCATCCGGGAAGAACTCCCGCGCCTTTTGGAGGAATTCCACGCCTTCCATCTCGGGCATCCGCTGATCGGAGATAAAAAGAGCGATGACCTCAGACTTGTTCTTCAGGTCCAGCAGGCTCTCGAGCGCTTCTTTGGCAGAGGTGGTGCTGAGGATGCGATAATCATTGCGAAAATGCGACCGCAGGTCGCGGGTAATAGCCCGCAGGACCTGGGGATCGTCGTCGATGGAAAATATGATCGGCAGGTTCATAGTAATTTGTTGATCGGTCAATTGTTGGTCGGTCCGTTGTTGGTCGGTCCGTTGATGCTCGATCCGTTGATGCTCGGTCCGCCATTCGCGGCGGGGTCGTTGATCGGGAAGCAAATGACAAAGATCGTTTCGCCCGGGTGCGACTGGACCCGGATGGATCCATGGTGCTGCTTGATGATGCGGCAGACGACATCCAATCCGAGCCCGGTTCCTTTTCCGATCTCCTTAGTGGTAAAGAAGGGATCGAAGATGCGGGTTTGGATCTCTGCGGGTATTCCCGGACCGTTATCGATGATGCATGTCTTTGCCCAGTCCCCCTCTTTTTCGGTGCGGATGGTCAGTTGACCGCGGCCGGCAGTCTCCATCGCATCCAGCGCATTGTCGATCAGATTGGTCCAGACCTGGTTAAGCTCGCCGACCATCGCACAGATCCGTGGCAGGCTTTCATCATAATCTTCGACGAGGGTCACGTTTCCCTTCTTGAAGCGGTAATGCAGCATGGTAAGCGTGTTGCGGATACCATCGCGGATATCGGTGAGCTCTTTGCCTTTCCCCTGGTCCATGTGGGTAAAGTTCTTGACGGACCGGACGAGATCGGAGATGCGGCGGGATGCCTCATTGATATCGGCTACCATTTTACGGGTGACAAGGTTGGAGTTGATCCAGTTGAATACGGGTGAAAGATAGGGGACAGGGATATGCGCTTTGAAATCGCGGAGGTCGTCGCAGGTAAAGCCGTCTTCCAAAAAATTTTCGGCAATTTCGGCAGCCCGTTGGACCTGGTGGTCTTCCAGCCAGCCGGTGATTTGGTCTTCCAGTTCGGTCCGTTGCATCAGGGTCAGTTTTGGTTTCTCGGACCGATCCAGGACGTCCCATAACTTCCTATTGACAGCATCTACTTCCTTTTCATCCATCCGGATAGCCATGATCTCCTTGAAGTCATCGGGTTGCAGACGCAGGTGCTCCATCAGGGTATCGGAACTTCTAACAATCGCGGCGGCAGGATTGTTCAGTTCATGGGTCAGTCCGGCGGAGAGCTTCCCAAGGGCCATCATCTTTTCGTTTTGTTGCTGTAAGGAGGTAAAGCTACGCACGCGGTTGGTCATCACATGGACGAGGGCCTGCGTCAGCTCAAAATGCTGACTGATCATCTCCCTGAATTTCTCCTTTGGGAGCAGAAGTATGCTTGAATCGGCGGTCGCCTCTACATAGACTTTGGAGATCGTCCCCCGGGAGAAAGGCAGGTAGCCGGAGATCGATTTTGGCTCGAGGGTGGTCACGTCGCGGATCTCTTGATTTAAGAGGTCGTAGATGTGCATTCGGCCGCTGATCAGGATATAGGCGCCGACGGAGGGCATTCCAGGCCGGAAGAAGACTTCGCCTTCCTTGATTTCCAGGATGGTACTATTGTCGATCACCCATTGGAGCTGTTCTTCGGGCACGTCCCCGAGCTCTTCAATGGTATGCAGCCAGTGAGCAGTAACGGTTTGCATACCGGCAATGTAAGCTATTTTTTAAACAAAAAATCCGGTCCCTCGGGACCGGATTTGATGCGATATCTGCGGGTTGATTAGTAGGGAAGAATAAAGGTGTACGTTTTGCCATTAGCCGCGGCCTTGAAGGACAATTCGAAATAGTATGTCCCGGCGCCGACCGGGCAGCTGGTAGCAGTCCCGGAAGCGTTCAGGCCGTATGTGACCGTCGTGACACCGGCGGTGTTAGAAAGCGCTACCTCACCGGCCGTCATCTGCCAGGAGCAAGCTTGCGTGATCACGCGCGGTTGGATGATGTCAACGGTGAACGCGTTGCCGAAACGGTCCGTGCCCCATTCGGAGATGCCGGAAGTAGAACCGCTCGTATACTGACCGCTGGTCGTGATGATAAAGCCGCCGTTATAAGTAAAGACACGCTGGCGGTCGACGCTCCACGTGCGCTGCGTGCCGTTGTCGAATGTGATCTGCATATTGTTGCTGGTAATCGTGTGGGTAATGCTGGAGCCCGCTGCTGCATTAGGCAGGTCGATCAGGCTGCCACCGCTGACGTTCGTGTAGGTGTGCGTGCCGTTGAGCGTGATCGTCTTGTTATCCAAAAGGCGGGTGATGACGAGGCTGTTGAAGGTAACCGTAACGACTGCACCGGAATCACGCCACAGTTGACCGATAGGCCAGCTGATCGTGATGGAACCTTTACGGGTCCGGTTAAGTGCACAGTTGGTACCATTGTAGGTGATGGTGATCTGACGGTTGCCATTGGCGGTATCGAGCGTGATCAAGGCGTCACAGATCGCGGTGGAATCCGTGCTTCCCGGACCGTCAATAACCCGCTGCATGAGTTCGCGGCCCAAAGCCGCGCCGGTGACACTGTAATTCGTGACCATGGCAGTGTTCACGTCATCGAATGCTGCATCGGTCTCGGTAGAAACGCGGGTCGCATCATCCGAGGTAGTCTGTTGGTCGGTGTTTGAAGATCCGTTGTTGCTGCTGGAATTGTTTTTCTTACAGGAAGCCAGAACGCCGGTGACGGCGATGATGAAAAAGAAACGGTAAAGTGTTGCGGTTTTCATAATGAAGTAGAATTTTTTTAGTTTTCAATAAGACAGGGCACCTATGACCTGGATTTAATGCCTTAGTTTAACGAGTCATGGGATGTATTATTTTTATCCTATGTAAAAGAAAGGGGCTGTTTTGGCGTTATTAACAAAATACCCCATAAACCCTGAACGAATGCGTCGAATCCTGCCCTTGTTCCTGGTTTTGCTTTCTCTGCAGGCCTGGTCTCAATCCGCATGTTCCCGAAAATCAACGTTATTTCATTTCGACCCTCAGATGAGACCGCGGGTATTTACCGAAAAATTGGGCAATCATCCGCAATTTCCCTTCCTGCAGCGCGACAGTGGGGTCACCACCCGCGCTGCCTTTCTAAAGGCGGCAAAGGATCCGGCCAGCCGAAAGGCACACCTCAAGGAATTCGGGGTATTCAATGAACTGCTTAAAGACATCGGGTTCGCGCGCGGGTACCGGGACCTGAAGCTGGGGGACATCGAGAACCTGTATATCAATTCGGGGACGATCGGAAACCTGGGTTTTTTCAATAACGAAAATGGCTATATCTATGTCCGGCTGAACCCGGCCGGGGAGGGTGACGATGGTATTGCGGCCTGGCGGGTAACCGGGCCGGAGGGATGCTATTTTTATATCCTGCATACCTGCGGCAACGCATTCTTCGCCAATGACCCCGACGGCACCGGGTCCGGCTGCTGCCGGGAATTGAGCGTCAAAACGCAGACCGATACGTTGTCAGCGGCGGGTCGGTTACGTAACCGGCCGCTTCATCTCGACATCCGCTTCTATCAGGCAAGGGTAACCGCTGGTAGACATAGATACGACACGGCATATCGGTTGATCCGCAGCATTGACACGATCACAATGGTGAACGATTCCGCTTCGCTGTCCGGGAAGGTATGGGGTAAGGGATCGATCACGCAGGTACTGGTTTGCCGGGATACGGTGCTGGCTGTCAAGGTACCGTTGCAAATGGATACCACGGCGGCGGACGGTCTGTATTACACGCTTGCCGATACGTCGTTTGTGCGCGAATCCGGCGGAGTGCAGGATTGCCGGCGGAAATGGGAGATCGCTGCCGACGGGGGAGCCTCATTCAATTCCATTCCGCGGTATGACAATACTACCGAACATACCCGTACCAACGGAGCACAACTCGCTGCCGAGCTGGCCGTGTCCCGCATTTTCAGCCGCTGGTTCCAGGCGGGCATTGCAGCGTCCCGGGTGACGCTGTCCTATCAGGACGATCTGCCTTACGCAGGTAGTACACCCAATACTTACAATACGATCTATCCGGCGAAACCCATTGTTCCCATCCAGCTTTTTGGAAAGGCCACGATCGGCGGACCGACCGGCTGGCAGTCCACGATATCGCTGATGGCGGGGTATTCGGTCCCTGTGGGTCATGGGCAGATCTCGGATAATGGGGCGACGCTTGGGACAACTCCTTCCTTGAAAGGCGGACCTACGGCGGGGCTGAGGATGGGGGTCGCTTATTTCTTTACTTGTGGATTCGGGGTCGGTGTTTCAACAGGCCGACAATATTTTGATAACAGGGGTGCAGCTATGACCTACCGCCTGATCGCGCTGCCCGTTACGCTGGGCTTACGTTTCAGGTTTTGATTACCTTTGGGCATGGAGAAATATTTCATCCCGGCACAGACAAGGATCGGGCATGTTCATTTAAAAGTCAGCGACCTGGAGCGGTCGCTGGAATTCTATTGCGGGTTGCTGGGCTTCGAGCTGATGATCCGTTATGGAGCAGAAGCTGCATTCATCTCTGCCGGCGGCTATCATCATCACATCGGGTTAAATACGTGGTACAGCAAGGATCGGCCGCCGGCGCCGGAGGCGTCACCGGGTCTTTTCCACACGGCGATCCTGTATCCGGAGCGAAGAGATCTGGCGGTAGCGTTGCAGCGCCTGTTGGATGCCGGGTATCCGTTGACCGGCGCATCTGATCATGGGATTTCGGAGGCGATCTATCTTGACGATCCCGACCGCAACGGCGTGGAGCTATATTGGGACAGGCCCAGGGAAAAATGGCCGCTGGATGAGGCGGGCAAGCTGACGATGTACACGCGGCGGCTGGATATTCCCGGGCTGCTGAAGGAGATCGTTTAACGTCTATGGGCCAACGAAAGAACGTACGAGGGTATTGATAAGTGTAATCACTTATTGGTAGTTAAAAAGAACAATAATTGACCCGGCAGGAAAATCTTATTCGCCTTTACGCGTTAAACAAGATACGTCAAAACCGGACATAGTCCGGTTCGCGCCAAAGCGCAGACGTTATGTTGCACCGGTCTCGCCGCGATTCAATACGCTTTTAGAACCCGTAACCTGTATGCGATTTGTCCCAAATGCGAAGATTGCCTTTCAGCGCAAGATAGCATGGCTCTTATTCTTCTCGTTCTTTTCCCTCTGTTTGGTTGGATGGGTCATTTATTTTAACCTCTCGGACCGCCGGCTGGCTTTTTTGCTGATCGGAGGCAATGTTCTCACTTTTATTTTCATCTTTATCCTCCTGGTTCGATTGAATGAGGATATCCTTCTCCGTAAGCAGGCGGAAAGAAGACTGAAGGAAAACCAGGCGTGGCTTCAGTCGATCCTGGATAACAGCACCTCCCTGATGTATATCAAGGACCCGGAGGGGCGTTATATCATGGTGAACCTGCGGTTCAGAGAAATGCTGCATTTGGGCGATACGGATATCATCGGCCGGACGGACCATGAGTTCAGTGACCTGGAAGCGGCAGACCACTACAAGCTGCTGGATGAGGAGGTCATGCGGACGGGAAAGTCGCTGGAGATCGAGGAGGTGGTCGAGCACGATGGCCGGCGTGTACATCTGCTTTCCATCAAATTCCCCCTGCTGGATAATAACGGGCGCCAAATCGGCATCGGCGGGATCGCCACGGATATCACCGAGCGGGTCAACTATCAGCAGCAGCTGATCGCAGCAACGCGCGAGGCGCACAAGGCCAAGGAGATGCAGGAGCTCTTCCTGGCCAATATGAGCCACGAAATCCGCACTCCGATGAATGGGATCCAGGGAATGACCGATCTCCTGTTGGACACGTCGCTGACCGATCAGCAAAAGGAATTCGCCAGGATCATCAAAAGGTCAGTCAATAATCTGCTGGTCATCATCAATGATATCCTCGACTTTTCGAAGATCAAGGCAGGAAAGCTGGCGATCGAGAAGATCGATTTCCGGCTGAAAGACGTACTGGACAATGTAAAAGGGATATTCGATCACCGTGTAAAGAAAAAGGGGCTTTTGCTGCAGGTGACGACCGATCCGGCTATACCGGACACGCTGCGGGGCGATCCATACCGGTTGAACCAAGTGCTGATCAACCTGATTGGCAATGCGGTCAAGTTTACGGAGAAGGGATCGGTCAAGGTGCATGTGGCATTGGAGGAAAAGAAAGAGGAAACGGTGAGTCTCCAATTCTCGGTAACGGATACGGGGATCGGCATCCCCGAAAGCAGTGTCCCATATATTTTTGAGCATTTCTCGCAAGGTGGCTTGGATATTTCGCGGCGTTACGGCGGCACCGGTTTAGGGCTGGCCATCAGTCACCGGCTTCTTCAGCTGCAGGGAGGGGTTATTTCGGTACAGAGTACGGAGGGGGTAGGGTCGGAATTCAGTTTCGGGTTATCATATGAATATGATATGACGGAGGAAGTTATCACCCCCATATCATCGGTTACCGCGGTCCTCGCCGATTACAGCCAATGTCTTGCGGGGAAGCGTTTCCTGGTTGCTGAGGATAACGAAGTCAATCAGCAGCTGGTCGAGCACGTGCTGCGAAGGGGTGGGGGTGAGGTACAGCTGGCGGCGAATGGCGAGCTGGCGATCCGGTACCTCCGGCAGGGCGGGGTGTACGATCTGATCATCATGGACCTGCAGATGCCCGTTATGGACGGCTATGCAGCCACTCAATATATCCGCAATGAGCTACGACTGTCCATTCCAATTATTGCCATGACGGCAACGGCGCTTATCGGGGAGCAGGTCCGTTGTTTTGAAGTGGGCATGAACGATTATATGACCAAGCCATTTGAGTTCACCGAGCTTTACAAGCGGATCATTTCTCTCCTGGAAAACCCCCGGCACTTTCCGGATTACCGCAGTCTTGCCCGGTCGGGGCCGATCTCATGACAGGGATATCGGTTCCGCTTTTAGGTCGGGAAACAGTAATGTGAACATCGTGCCTCCAGCGGCGGGCGTGTCTACCCGTATCTCGCAATGAACAGCCGCGGTCAGATCGCGGATGAGCGGGAGCCCGAGGCCATTCCGGGTCCCGATATCGGCGTCGTCATTGAACAATGCAAGCCGCTGACCGGCGGAAATACCGGGCCCGTTATCGGTGACGGCAAGGCAGACGTGATGGTCTTCTTTCCAGGCCCGCCATTCGATCAATCCTTCCGGCCGATCGCGGACAGCTTTGATCGCGTTGGAGGTCAGATTACGAAGGATCGTCTTGAGGTAGTCTTCGTCGGTTAACAGCTGCAATTGCTGCGGGTCGATGAACAGGATCCTTAACCGGCCGTTGCCGGGATAAAGTAACCGGAGTTCGGTAAAGACCTCATTGACCAACAGCCTTTTTATTTGTGGCCGGAACGCCAGCATTTGTCCTTTGCTCCATAGCAGGATGTCTTCCATGACGTGCAGCAGATTGCCGGCAGTATCGGTAATCTTCTGCTGGCCCGCAGCCATCCCGTTCTCATCCAGCAGGTCCGGGGCCTCCCTGCGGAGATTGATCAGGCTTATCAGGTTGGCGACGGGACTGCGGAGGTCATGACTGATGATGCCGAAGAATCGAGCCTTCACCCGGTTGGCCTCATCCAGCTGGGTGTTGATCCGGGTGAGTTCCCGGTTAGCGCGTTTGCGGATGACACTCTGCCGATAGAGTAGGATCCCGATGGCGCCGATAAGTAGCAGCCCCGCGATCAGCCCATATTTGAGCCGGCGCTGGCCGGCGATCTCCAGGGCATTGATGCGGTCCTTCTGATCGGCGAGCGCCTGGATGTTCTTCTTCTCCTGTTGTTCTTGCGCCAGCTCGGCTTGTTCCTGCTTTGCGGTTAGCTTTTCAAGGTCCCTGTCCTTGTTGGCAAGCGCCAGCTCGTTCTGCTTCAGCTTAAGTTGCTGTTCCGCCTCCCGTGAAAGCAGCTCCTGCTTTTCCAGCCTGCCTTCGGTGAGCTGCTGCTGCAACTGGATCTCGGCTGCCTTCTTGTCAAAGTCGTATTGGATGAATTTGCGGATGATCGTCTTTTCGTTGTCATCATTGATGATGGTATCGTGCAGCTGTTCGTAGGCCCGCATGGACGAAAGCGCCAGCGGATAGTCCTTTTCGCGCTGGGATACCTCACTAAGGTATTTATAGGCTTCATCGCGCGTGAGGGGATCGCCCAGGCCGCCGGCAAGCTGAATAGCGCTGTCCAGCAGGGCCACTGCCATCCGGTAGCGGTCTTTCAGGTCGATATGCCGGGACTGGAGAACATTGCCGGATGCTTCACTCAGGGCGGTACCGACATTGATCATGGCGTTGGCCATGGTACGTTTGTCTGACAGGGCGCGGCTGATCTCCAGCGCGCGGGTGCCGTAATCATAGGATTTATCGTTATCTCCAAGGTTGTGCCAGGCATCCGCCAGATTGGTATACGCGCCGGCAAGCGATCGGCGGTTATTGGTCTGCTGGCTGATCCGGCTGCCGGTATCGAGGTAGTCCAGGGCTTCCTTGTATTTCTTCTGATGGATCAATGCGGAGCCGATGTTGTTGTACAGGGCCGGGGGAACGACGACGTTGGGGATGATCGATTGGAAGGTGGTGATGCTGTTCTTGTAATAGCCGATGGCCCGGTCATAATCTTCCATATCGTTGTACACGTTGCCGAGGTTCTGGTTGAGGGCAGCCAGCTTGCTTTTGTCGCCGAGCTCTTCGGCCAGCTTAAGGGACCTGAGCATGTATTCGAGGGCTTTGGCATCGTTCCCGCCTTGCGAGTACAGGACGCCCAGCAGACTATTGGCGGCGACCTGGTTCGGCTTGTCGGAATAACGCGTTGCCGTTTGCAGGTATTCTTCGGCTTCGGCCTGGGCCTGATCCCGGTTGCCCTGCAGGAAATAGAGACTGCTTTTGACATTGTAACCTTCGAGGATGCCTTTTTTAAAATGCAGCTGCCGGGCGACAGGCATTTCGGCGTCAATGATCTTCATCCCGCGGGAGGGGTCCGAATAGGCCAGCATTTTGGCCAGGAGGACCATCCGGTTCATTTTGGTTGTGTCGTTGGCGGGGTAATGGTCGATCACCTGGGCCAGCGAGTCGGTCTTACTCAGCTGTGCATGGGATGGCAGGCCCGTTGACAATAGCAGGAGGAGGCTGGTCAATTTTTGGAGGCGCAGCATATTGGCAGGTTTATGCTGGGGACAATATAGGAAAATTTGTATTGAAAGTTTATTTAATAAGTGAGAGGGAGATTTTAACGAATAAAAGGCTCATTTTTGCCAGTGAATGGCACATTTTGCCGAAATCCCAAAGCATAAACCGGGACAAATGAAAAAGCAATCCCTATTGGCGATCCTCCTTTTAATTCACCTAACGGGCTATGCGCAGGACTACGACCGGAAGGAGGTCATGATCCTGATGCGTGATGGAATCCGGCTTCACACCGTCATTTTCACGCCGAAAACCACGGGTGAGGCGCTGCCCTTTCTGATCGAGCGGACGCCCTATGGCGCCAATAAATTCCCGAGCCCCGAAAAGAACCCCTATTTCAAAGAACTTGCGGCAGAGGGTTATATTTTTGTTTTCCAGGATATCCGAGGACGTTATGGCTCGGATGGGCAGTATGTGATGCAGCGGTTCCCGCGGGATCACAAGGACCCCAAAGCCATCGACGAGAGCACGGACACCTATGACACGTTCGACTGGCTGCTGAAAAACGTCCCTGGCAACAATGGCAAAGGCGGGATGCTTGGGGTTTCGTATGACGGCTGGACGACCATTATGGGCGCTATCGATCCGCATCCTGCGCTGAAGGCCGTGTCCGATCAGGCCTCTCCGGCTGATATGTTCATCGGGGACGACTTTCACCACAACGGGGCTTTCCGCCTCAGCTACGCCTTCGAGTACGCTTTTATGGAAGAGACGTCCAAGGTGGATACTTTGTTCCCGTTTCCCGGTAAGGATACCTACGACTGGTACCTGAAGCTGGGGCCGTTGTCCAATGTCAATTCAAAATATTTCTTTAGCCGGTTGCCGTCCTGGAACAATTTCGTGGCGCATCCGAACTATGATGACTACTGGAAGAAGCAGGCGCTGGCCCTCCTGTTGGATTCGCCGCGGGTGCCGACGCTGAATGTCGGCGGCTGGTGGGACCAGGAGGACTTCTACGGACCTGTGGAGGAATATGAGACCTGGAAAAAGCGGGATCGCCGCCACTATGATCACCTTGTGCTCGGCCCCTGGAATCATGGGGGTTGGGGCAGGTTTCCCGGCGACCATCTGGGCAATATCCAATTTGGTTCGCCGACGTCAAGCTATTTTCGGCGGGAGATCGAGGCGAAATGGTTTGCCTGGTATCTGAAGGGGAAGGGCGACGGAAGTTTTCCGGAAGTGATTACTTTTCAGACGGGGACGAATGTTTGGAAGGCATATGACAGCTGGCCGCCCGCCGATGCAAAAACAAAGGATATTTATTTCCGGGAAGATGGCCGGTTGTCGTTCGATGCGCCGCCGGCGGGCGCAGACAACCTATATGACAGCTATGTTTCAGATCCGGCGAATCCCGTACCCTACAGGACGCGGCCGATCGAAGAAACGTATGGACCGGGTTCCAGGTGGTATATCTGGCTGACGGAGGATCAGCGGTTCGTGCAGGACCGCCGGGATGTGCTTAGCTGGGCAACAGATACCTTGAAGGAAGATGTCACGCTGACCGGAGCAATCCGGGCGAAGCTTTATGCCGCTACCAGCGGCAGCGATGCCGATTGGGTCGTTAAGCTGATCGACGTGTATCCTAAGTCGTATCCGCAGGAGCCCGGAATGGCGGGTTATGAATTTATGATTGCCAATGACGTGTTCCGGGGGCGATTCCGGCACAGTTTTGAAAAGCCGGAGCCCATCACGCCGGGGAAAGTCGAGGAATATTCGATCGATCTGCACACACAGGATCATGTGTTCCGCAAAGGACATCGGATCATGGTCCAGGTTCAAAGCACGTGGTTTCCGATCATCGACCGGAATCCGCAAAAGTATGTGCCAAACATTTTCGAGGCTACAGAAGGTGATTTTCAGGTAGCTACGCAACAGATTTACCGGTCGTCACGCTATCCTTCACATCTTGAAATGATGGTTCGCCAGAATTATTGTATCGGATTAATACAATAGTCTTATTTTTGAGTTCATCTGCTTGATATGAAAAATAGAACCCCCCACCTCCGATCCATTTCACTGCTGATCTTAATTCCGTTTATCGGGCATGCTCAAACGCCTTCCGCGCCGCAGCTGGGTAAGGACCCCATCCCCGCGATCATCAAGGCGATGACGCTGGAGGAGAAGGTAAAGTTTGTCGCCGGCAACGGGATGCATTTTCCGGGGGCGCCGCGTAGCAACAACGGTCCGGTGGTCGGTCAATCCCAGGATAAGGTGCCCGGTGCGGCGGGCACCACGTATGCGATCCCGCGTCTGGGCATCCCTTCGATCGTCGTGAGTGACGGACCGGCAGGGGTACGGATCGATTCGGTGCGAAAAGATATGCCGGGGAAGACCTATTATGCCACCGCATGGCCGGTGGGGACGCTGCTTGCTTCCAGCTGGGATACAGCGCTCGTGCAGCGCGTGGGTGCGTCATTCGGAAACGAAGCAAAAGAATACGGCATCGATATTATGCTGGCGCCGGCGTTGAATATTCACCGCAACCCGTTGGGTGGGCGAAATTTCGAATACTACTCGGAAGATCCGCTGATCGCGGGCAGCATTACGGCCGCGATCGTCAGGGGTATTCAATCCAATGGGGTTGGGACATCCATCAAACATTTTGCCGCCAACAACCAGGAGACCGACCGGAACACGGTCAATACGATCGTCAGCGAGCGTGCGCTGCGGGAGATCTATTTGAAAGGTTTTGAGATCGCTGTTAAACGGTCACAGCCCTGGACGGTGATGAGCTCTTACAACCTGATCAACGGCACCTATGCCTCACAGGAATACGATCTGCTGCAGACCATTTTGCGGAACGAGTGGGGCTTTAAGGGGTTTGTGATGACCGACTGGTTCGGAGGTGCAGACGCTGTCGCCCAGATGAATGCCCGCAACAATCTGCTGATGCCCGGCTCGGCGGATCAGTCCAAGAGGATCATGGACTCGCTGCAAAGCGGCGCGTTATCTGAGAAGGTGCTCGATGAGAATATCGCGGGTATCCTCCGGATCATCCTTGAATCTCCCGCTTTCAAGGGCTACAAATTTTCCGATCATCCGGACCTCCGGCAGCATGCCCAACTCTCCCGGGAAGCGGCTGCGGAGGGGATGGTTCTGCTAAAGAACGACGGCCGCAGCCTTCCCATCGCATCATCTGTAAAGAAGGTCGCCCTTTTCGGCATAAACGGGTACGACCTGATCGCGGGGGGAACGGGAAGCGGCGATGTCAACAAAGCCTATAAAGTGTCCCTGGCGCAGGGATTGAATAACGGCGGGTATGTCGTAGATCCGGATTTGCAGAATGCTTATGTCTCTTACCTGGCGGACTATGCCGTAAAACATCCCAAGAAAGGTTTCATGCAGGAGTTCATGAACCCCACTCCTCCTGCGCCGGAATATGTGGTAGATAACGATCTCCTCACCAAAAAAGCGGCCGCAGACGACCTTGCCATCCTGTCGGTCGGAAGGAATGCCGGTGAAGGGAGGGACAGGAAGCTGCCGGGCGACTATTATCTTTCCGATACAGAGAAGATAGCGATCACCGCGGTCGCTAATGCCTTCCATGCGCAGCATAAGAAGGTGGTGGTTGTCCTGAACATCGGAGGCGTCATTGACGTGATGCAGTGGCGGGACCAGGTCGATGGCATATTGCTCGCCTGGCAGCCGGGGCTCGAAGGAGGTAATGCGATCACCGACGTACTAAGCGGGAAGGTGGATCCGTCCGGGAAGCTGGCGACTACTTTCCCTGCTAAATATGAAGATGTTCCCTCCGCGAAGAACTTCCCCGGCAAGGAATTCCCGGAAAAGGCCACAGGCGGCGGAATATTCGGAAGACGTGTTCCGGCGGAGGTAACCTATGAGGAAGGGATTTATGTCGGCTATCGGTATTATTCTACATTCAACATAAAGCCGGCATATGAATTCGGCTATGGGCAGGCGTACACGAGCTTTTCTTATTCGAACCTGAAGTTGAGCTCCACTACGTTCAACGGCCAGCTGACGGCGACAGTGACGGTGACGAATGGCGGGCAGGTTCCCGGTAAGGAGGTGGTCGAGCTGTATGTAAGCGCGCCCTCCGGAAATCTCGACAAGCCGGCGGAGGAACTACGGGCATTTGGAAAAACCGGCTTGCTGCAGCCAGGGCAATCCCAGACTCTGAGCTTCACCCTGACGGCCGCCGATCTGGCTTCTTTCGACACGCATTCCACGTCGTGGATCGCCGCGGGCGGGCAGTATACGGTGAAGGTTGGAGCTTCGTCGGCCGATATTAGGCAAACGGCGACTTTTACGCTTGCTGCCGATCTGAGTGTGGAAAAGGATCATAAGGTCCTTGTGCCGCAGGTGGCGATCGATGAACTGAAGCATTAACGGGTCATTTAACGACGAATGTTTCCATGTGCGATACGGTCGGTTCGAATTCCAACAGGAAGTGCTGGTCTTCCGGATAATATTTCGCCTTGTTGATGTCCTCGCCGGCGAAGGCAGCGATGCTTTCCCTACTTTCCCAGGTGGAAACAGTCCAGAAATGCGCGATATCCTGTTCGATCGTTCGCCAGATCCGGACGCCGGTGTTTCCAGGGGTGTTGAGATAATCCTGCACACCTTTTTCCTGAAGAAAGGATAAGTAGCGGTCGGCGTCCGTTTTTTTTGTTCTTCCGTGCCAGATTCTGGTAATCATATCGTTGACGAATTTAACCCATTTGGCCATATTTTCTTAACACGGCTGCTTTTGGCGGGTGCATTTATTTGGTGTACCTTTTTTATAATCAAAGCCACACCAAATGACCAATCTTATCATTTCCACCTTCAAGGAGGAAGCACAAGCCATCGAAGCTTCGCAAAAATTAAATGAGCTGGAAACCATCGGCGACATTACCATCTACGAAAGGGTCATCCTTAAAAAAAATGCGGATGGCGAAACCGTCGTATTACAAAATGATACCACGGTAGGCGAGGGCCTTACGACCATATCCGGAATGGCCGTCGGCACGCTGATCGGAGCGTTGGCCGGGCCCGTAGGCCTGGTGGCCGGTATGTTCGCGGGAACGGTAACGGGTGCGGCCGCGGAAGCGGATAATTTCGGCTTCGCGGAGGATTTTATTTCCGGGGCTGCCGATCATTTACAACCCGGAATGACAGCCGTTATCGCGGAGATAGAAGAGAGCGATCCGGTCTTTGTCGACAGTTCGCTTGCGCAAGTGGGAGCAACCCTGACAAGAACAGATGTGGATTATGAGTATAACAAGCATTCCGACGAAGAAATTGATGAGCTGGATGAGGATATTGCTGCCGCGCGGGCAAAGCTAAAATCAGCGGTTGACAATGACAAAGCAAAGTTCCGGAAGAAGATCGAGAAATTGAAAGAAGAAAGAATGGAGCGGATCGATGAATTCAAGGAAAAGGTGAAAGATGCGGCAGCCGAGATCAAGATCTCTGCCAAAGAGCGGATGATCGGGAAAATCCGGAGCAAGATCGAAAAACATCAAAAGAAGATCACCGATCTGGAAAAGCAGCTGCAGGCCGTCCTCGCCAAGGATAAGGAAGCGGTTAAGGGGGCGGAGGCGGCTGAGGCGTGAGTTTTAATTACGGATATTCGAGCACCCTGTATCCCCACGGTTCCAGGTTCCATTGATCGCCGTTGACCATAATGGTCTTTCCGGAAAATACATCCGTAGCGTTTCCTTTTAATGTTTGGGTGTTGATCCTGACAGGCTGTGGGTCCTTTGACAGGTTCAGCATGACAAGCAGCCTATGTCCCGATTTCTCGCGGAGATAGGAATAGACGGCGCGATCGTCGCCGACGGACAGCCGCGTGAATCCGGCATCTGCATCCAGGGCCGGGTTTCGTTTGCGCAGGTCCAGCAGGGTTTTATAAAACTTGCTGCGTCCAAAGGCATGGAACCCGATAGAATCCTTTTCGAAAAACGAAAGCGCCCGCAATACCGGCTCTTCCTGACCGCTATAGATGAGGGGGATATTATCCGGCATCGTTTGGGTGAACACGGCAAAGGGGGCATGGGCCGGGCCGGGAAAGGTGTTGAAGTCCGCGCCATTCCAGCTGTTCTCATCATGATTGCTGGTGAAATACATTTCCAGTGTCCCTTTTGGGTAGATCTTGTTTTGGTTCCACAGCACGCTGTCGAGGGAAAGGGCCGGCCGGTCGCCTTTGGCGACACTGATCATCGTATGGAACATCTCCCAGGGGTAAAGGGCATCAAAACCGTTCAGTGCCAGGTAGGGCTTGTCACCCTCGGCGAGCATGAACAGGGTTTTTATCGTTCTTAACTGACCTATACAGGTACGCCAAAAATCGCCCGGGACATTCCAGGCCACGTCACAACGGAACCCGTCGATATCGGTGGCCTTTATCCAGTACCGCATGGCGGCGATCATACTGTCCCGCATGACCGGGTTGGCATAGTTGAGCTGACGGGTGTCGGTCCAGTCGAAGGGGACGGCGGCTTTGCCGGTGCTATCCTTTACATAGAAATCGGGATGCCGGGTCAGCCAGCGGTTATCGGCGCCGGTGTGATTCGGAACCCAGTCGATGATCACTTTCATCCCCCTGGCGTGGATAGCCTGCACGAGCTGGCTGAAGTCTGAGAGGGTTCCAAACTCGGGATTGATCGCGGTATAGTCGGCAACGGCATAGTAGCTGCCAAGACTTCCCTTCCGGTCCGTCTTGCTGATCGGGTTGATCGGCATGATCCACAGAATGTCCACGCCCATTGCCTTGAGGCGGTCAAGATGCGGGACGAAGGCCATAAAGGTGCCCTCTTTTGTGTATTGCCGGATATTCACTTCGTAAATATTGGCTCGCCGGGCCCAGGATGGATGCTGGATCGGCGTTTGGCCGGAGGCTGTCGCGAAAAGAAGCAGACAGAGGACCGCAAGAAAGGGATATCTCATGGCCGAAAGTATAAAAAAAGTGAGATTTTTGGGGGATGGCGGACAGCTTTTTCGAGAAATTCAGAAATCTGTTTCCTTTTCCCAGGGAGAAGTGGGACGAATATATCAGCTATTACCGGCGCATGGAAGTGCCTCCGCATACCGTCCTGCTCCGGGAAGGAGAAATATCAAGAAAGGCATATTTCATTGAGAAAGGATGTCTTCGCGTTTGGTTCAGCAGTAATGGCAAGGACATCACCTTTCAATTCTTTTTGGAGGATCAGAGCGTTTCTTCAGCGGAGAGTTTCAAAAAGCGAGTGCCAAGTATCTTCACACTAGAGACCATCGAGCATTGTGTACTTCACTGCATCAGTAAGGAAAAGATGGATAAGATCATGAAGGAGATTTTGGAAGTGCCAAAACTGAGAGATCAAATGATGGATGTTCTGTTCGAACGGCAGTGGAACTATGCGCATCATTTCCTCTCTTTTATCAAGTATACGCCCCGCGAGCGCTATATTCAGCTCCTTAAAGAGCGGCCGGACCTTATCCGGCGCGTGCCGCAGCAATACATCGCATCCTATCTCGGGATCACGCCGGTTTCCCTAAGCCGGATCCGCGCCAAGCTGAGGTAATGGAAATTATTAACAATTGTTATTTGCGACCTGCACGCCGCGGGATAGTTTTACAGAAAAAAAACATGAAAGCAGCAGTCATCAACGGATTCGGCGAAGTGCCGCAGTATGGAGATTTTCCTGACCCTTCTCCGGTCGACGGGGAAGTCCTGATCGATATCAAGGCAAGCGTACTGGAAAATTTCGATAAGGGAACAGTCTCCGGAAAACATTATTCCAGCAAAACCCTCTATCCGCAATTTCCAGCCATTGTAGGAACGGATGGTATTGGGATGACTCCGGATGGAAAGATGGTCGCCTTTGGCCGGATAAGGGCGCCATATGGGGCATTTGCCGAACGAACGGTGGCGGGTTATACCGTTCCGGTCCCCGACGGAATCGATGCGGCACGCGCGAGCGCCATCCCGTCGTCGGTACTTACGTCCCTTTTACCGCTGAAATATTCCGCGAAGCTCCAGCTTGGCGAAACGGTGCTGGTGAACGGCGCCACCGGCGTATCGGGAAGGATGGCTATCCAGATCGCGAAAATGCTGGGTGCGGGAAAAGTGATTGCTACCGGTCGTAATGAAGGATCGCTGGCGCTTTTGCCGGGGCTCGGCGCTGATGTTATGGTCGATCTGAAACAGTCGGATGAGCAGGTGGCGGGCGCGTTCAAGGATGCTGCCGGTGAGAAGGGTATCGACGTGGTACTTGACTTCATCTGGGGGCACCCTGCGGAAGTGTTGATCGGTACTTTTATTCCCACCGAGGTTGGTTTTGCAAAGCGGAGGGTCAGATACCTCCAGATCGGGCAGAAAGCGGGCTCGCATATTTCCCTGCCGGCCTCCGCGTTGCGTACGTCCGGTCTCGAGCTGATGGGTATTGGAAAAATCCCTTTTGAGATAGTGCAGGAGGAGATGAAACAAGTTTGGAGTTGGATTGCGGATGAGAAAATTGATATGGAAATAGAAGAGGTTCCGCTGGCAGACATCGCAAGCGCCTGGCAACGGGACGACCTTGAAGGGAAGCGGCTGGTGATCATTCCGACCTGAGGCATTTTACCGGGTTGGCCAGCGCCGCTTTGATTACCTGGTGACTAATGGTCAGGAAGGCGATGGCAAAGACCGCGACCAGCGGAAGCACAAAGAGCCACCAACTCAGATTTGTCCGGAACGCATATGCCTGCAGCCACCTGTAGCCTCCGGCATAGGCCAGGGGAAGGGCAATCAGATTGGCGGTTACGATGAGGGTCGCAAAATCCCGGACGATCAGCAGGAAGATATTGGGGACAGATGCGCCAAGGACTTTGCGGATACCGATCTCCCTGACACGTTGGTTGATCGTCAGCAATGTGAGTCCAAAAAGTCCAATACAGGCTACAAAAATCGCAAACCCCGCGAACAGGCTAAACACGTGCCCGAAGTGCTGCTCCGTTTGGTATTGCCGGTTGAAATAGTCGTCGAGGAAGAAATATTCGAAGGCGGAGGCCGGGTATACAGACTTGTACGTTTTTTCGATAGCGGCGATCGTCTGCGGCAACTTCGCGCTGTTGACCTTCACCTCGAAGTCCTCGGTGCTATTCGGGTCGGACAGATGGAAGACAATGGGTGTAAAGGGGTCTTTCAGGGAGCTTTGATGGAAGTTCTTTGTGACGCCGACAATCTCGTTTTGAAACACCCTGCCGCGCCCGTTTTTGTTCTCGATGAATTTTCCGACGGCGTCTTGCGGGCTCCGGAAGCCGAGGGCGGTGGCAGCGGCCTCATTCAACATCAGTACCGGTTTGCGGCGAAAGTAGGCATCCGGGGGGATGCTGTCGCCTGCAAGGATTTGCAGTTTGAGCTGGCTGATGAATCCGCTTCCCATTTCCATGTTGGGAAGCCGGAGGGTTTTTGCGACGCCATTCGCATGGCTGGTATACGACAAAATAAAACCGATGTTTTGACCGGGGATGCTGGAGGAAGTCGTGATGGTCTGGACCCCAGGATCGCGCATGACCTCTGCCCGGAATAAAGTATCCTTGCGGGCATATACGGCGTTATCTTCATCCGTGGCGCGGATATTTTTGGGTGCGACAACGATCAGGGTTTGCTTCATGTCCATGCCTTTATTGGCGGTCACCATATAGTTGACCTGACGGTATACGATCAATGTGCCGGCCATCAACGCAACCGTTGCGGTGAACTGGACGACCACAAGCGCCTTGCGCAGCCAAAGGCCTTTGCCGGTATTTTGAAAACTACCCTTCAGGATCTGTACGGGTTTATACGCCGACAGCAGCAGCGCCGGGTACAGTGCGGATAACAAAACGCCTGCCAGCAGCAGCGCTACAAATGCCGGCATGAAAAGCGGGCTCCGCCAGATCGTAAAATCCATTTCGACCCCGCAAAGCCGGCTGAACCACGGCATGGACAGCCCCGCGATCGCAATGGCTGCGACCAGGCTGAGGGTATTGAAGAACAGCGACTCGAAAAGGAATTGCCTGATAAGCTGCACCCGCTGTGAGCCCAATACCTTGCGGATGCCTACTTCCTTCGCCCGCTCGATGACTTTTGCCGTAGTAAGGTTGAGATAATTGATATAGGCGATCACGAGTATCAGTAGGGCGATGATGCCCAGCGACCAAACCAGGCCACCGTCGACACCGGGTGTAAGTTCCTGGGAAAGGTTCGAGTACAGGTGGATGTCACGGAGCGGCTGAAGGGTTAGGGACAGACCGCTGAGATTTGTCTTGCCCTGCGTATTGCTGGAGCTATTGTTCTGGGCCAATACTTCGATATTGCTCTTTAGATAGGCCGACATCTTAATTTGGAAATCCCTGGGATTGGTGGAAGGGGCGAGCTGGATATAGGTATAGAATTGCGGGCTCACCCAGTCGCCTTGCCCGAAATCGGAGGAAACCAGGAAGCTGAATTGCAGATGCGAGTTGGCAGGGACATTTTTGCAAACACCGGTTACGGTCGCCGTGACGTCGGTGCCGGATGTTTGCGCTTGAATGGCAACGGTTTTACCGATAGGATCCTGGCCCGGGAAATATTTTCTTGCCGCATCTTCGGTAATAACAGCGGAGTTGGGTTTATCCAGCGCGGCGGCTGTGCCTTCGACCAGGGGAAAGGAAAACACGTGCAGGAAGGAACTGTCGACGAAATAAATGGAGGATTCGTTGAAGGCAGCGAAGCTGCCATCTGGCCGGAGCGTACTGACCATTCCATCGCCAAGATCCACTCTTGTTTCGCGGATGACCTCCGGAAAGGCGGACTTCAGTACCGGCCCGACGGCTGCATAGGTCGTGGGGAGGTTCTCCGCCAGCGCGCCGTCGCGAAAGGTCTGGTGGTGGATGCGATAGACGTCGTCGCGGTGGACGTGGAAGTTGTCGTAGCTAAGCTCGAAGCTGATATACTGTACGATCAGCAGACAGGCGGCCATGCCAAGCGCGAGGCCGGCGATATTGATGGCGGAAAAGACTTTTTGGCGCCGCAGGATTCGCCATACAACCAGGAAATAATTTTTCAGCATGGCTTATTCATTTCTAAGTGAACGAACGGGGTTGGCAATAGAGGCTTTGACGGATTGTCCGATCATGGTTGCCAGGGCTATCGAGAGGGCGATCCCGCCGGATTCCAGGAATACGATGGGCCCGATTTGAATGCGGTACGCAAAGCCTTGCAGCCAATCGTTCATGACCCACCAGCAAAGCGGGACCGATATGAGGATGGCGATCGCGACAAGCTTGATAAAATCTTTTGACAAGAGCATCACGATACCGGTCTGTGAGGAGCCCAGAACTTTCCGTATCCCGATCTCCTTTACCCGTTGCTGCGCCATGAAGGCGGAAAGCCCAAAAAGGCCGAGACAGGCGATAAAAATGGACAGACAGGAAAAGAACGTGAACAGATTCCCAAATTGCTGGTCGGCCTGATATTGCTCGCCAAAGGACTGGTCGAGGAAATGATACAGGAAGGGCCGCTGTGGCGCGATCCGGTTCCAGGTCGAATTCAGATGCATGAGCGTAGCGTGAATATTGTCGCCTTTCAACTCAACGGAAAGACGATTGAGGGAATACGGGTAGCCGTAGCGCAACGTAAGGGGTTGCACTTCCTGGTGAAGCGATCGAAAATTAAAGTCCTTGACGACTCCGATGATCACACCCTTTCTTCCCCATTGGTCGAATTTTTTACCTACGGCGTCGGCGGGATGTTGGTATCCGTAGAGCCTGGTGGCGGCTTCATTGATGACCATCGATTCGGCGCTGTCGGTTGGGAATGCGCGGGAATAGGTCCGGCCGGCCACCAGGGGAATATGATAAGTGGGGATGAAATCGAAGTCAATTTCATAGATAAAGGGGATCTGTTCGCCCATTTTCCCGTCGGGAGTCTCGATTTGCGTTCCGGCATTCGGAAGAAATTCTCCGGGCACGGCGCGGGAGGCGGCGACCGAAAGGACACCGGGCTCTTTGGCGATGGCCGTCTTGATGGTCTCGATATGCTGCTCGACCTGATCGTCGCCTTCGAAATCAACAATGAGCATTTGGTCTTTCCGAAATCCGAGATCTCGATGGTTCATGTAGGTCAACTGCCGGTAAACGATGATCGTCCCGGCGATCAGCACGATGCTAACAGTAAATTGAAAGACCACAAGGGCTTTTCTTAAGGAGATGCCTTTGCCGGAGGGATCGAATTTACCTTTCAATACGGAGATCGGCTTGAAGGCGGAGAGGAACCATGCCGGATATATCCCTGCGATGATACCGACCACCAGGGAAAAGGCGAGCATTCCAACGGCCACCGGAGCGCTGAGGAGATTCACGCCGGCCAGGTCTTTTCCTGATAACCTGGCGATAAGCGGCAGGCCGGCACCGGCCAGGAGAAGCGCGATCATTCCGGCAGCCAGCGATAGCAGGATGGATTCCGCCAGAAATTGGCGGATGAGGCTGGAAGGCGTTACGCCCAATACTTTCCTTACGCCGACTTCTTTGGCTCTTTCCAGCGACCGCGCGGTAGAGAGATTCATAAAATTGACGCAGGCGATCAGCATGATAAAAACCGCGATGCAGGAAAACAGATACACGTTGGTGAGACTTCCCGTGGGCCCGGGCTGTCTGATCGCCGCCGAATGCAGGTACGCGTCGCTCATCTTTTCAAAAGAGATGGCGTATCCTCTGTCCTTGGGGTCATGCCTTTTGACAAAATCAGCCGCCTGCGCCCGGAGGGGCCGGATATCCGCGTTGGTTTTTAACAGGAGATAGGTGTAGAAATCGACATAGCCCCACGAATCATAAATACCCGGATTTTGTTTTCGGTTGGTGGCCATGGAGATCAGGCCGGTGAAGGTGAACTGGGAGTTTGCGGGGACGTCCTCCATCACGCCGGTGACGAGCAAGTTGCCCCCGTTGTCCGCGCGGAGTACCTGGCCGACGGGGTTGTTGTCACCAAAGAACTTCTCCGCCACGGTTTTTGTGAGCACAATGGCGTTGGGGTCGATCAGGGCCGTATTCGGATCTCCGTACAACATCTTCCAGCTGAAGACGTCAAATGCCGTGGAATCGATGAACAAAAGGCTATCCTGCTGGATGCGGCGGTCGCCATGCTGTAACAATAAGCTGATCGGGCTCATGAAGCGGACGACCTTTTCGATCTCGGGATAGTCGTGCTGAAGCGCCGGGCCGACGGGCGCGCAGCCCCAGACCCAGAAGTCCTGGGGGGCGGGAGGACCAGGGTTCTCGCCTTTCTGGATGCTTCGGAAGGTCTGGGTCACCCGGTAGATCCGGTCCCCCTTGCTGTTGTAACGATCATAGGTGAGCTCGTTCCGGACATAGAGGGTGATCAACAGGCAACAGGCCATCCCGATGGACAGGCCAGCAATATTGATGAAGCCGAAGAGCTTACGTTTCCGCAGGTTGCGCCAGGCGATTTGGAAGAAGTGACGGAGCATGGGGGTATTGTATTGCCATTGGGGCGACAAAATTTATGCCGGTCGGGGAATGTGTGCTGGGCAAGGGGATGCGGGTGGACCACTGTTCAGTTTCGGACAGGAGGTGTACGAATCCGATACATTCCACTATTGCAGCGTGATCTTCCGCACCTTGTCGTTGCCCTGGTCCGACACATAGATGTTCCCGGATTTGTCGATGGCAATCCCATAAGGATACTCAAAAACCGCCGCCGCGCCCGTACCGTCGGTATCTCCACTCCTGGTGCTGCCGGCCACTGTTGTGACGACACCCGAAGGCGTAATCATCCGAATCTCGTTATTGCTGTTATCGGCTACATAAAGGTTGCCGGCCGTGTCGATGGCGAGTCCGCTGGGATAGTTGAATGTGGCGGCTGTTCCGGTACCATCGGCAGCGCCAGGAGAACCGCTGCCGGCAAACGTGGTGACGACGCCTGCCTGGGTAATCTTGCGGATCTTATTGTTGCGTGCGTCAGCGACATAGAGATTGCCCGAACCATCGATGGCGATGCCGTATGGATAATAGAAACTCGCAGCCGTACCCGTACCGTCGGTGGAGCCCATGGCGCCGCTGCCGGCGAAAGTGCTGACGGTACCGCCGGAGCTGATCTGGCGGATCTTGTTATTCGAAGCATCGGTGACATACAGATTACCGGACGCGTCGACGGCGACGCCGGTGGGCTCAGAGAAAGTGGCTGATGCTGCCGGGCCGTTGAGAGAACCGGTGCCTCCGGTGCCAGCTACAGTGGTGACGACACCTGCGGGTGTAACTTCCCGGATCGTATTGCCGCCAAGATCGGTAACAAAGATGTTTCCCAAGGCGTCTACCGTGACACCGGTAGGGTAGTAGAAGGTCGCGGAATTGCCTGCTCCATCGGCAGAACCCACGTTCCCGTTGCCGGCCAGGGTCGTGACCACGCCTGCCGGGGTGATCTGGCGAACTTTTTCATTGAACTGATCTCCCACATACAGATTACCTGAAGCGTCCACCGCGATCCCGATCGGATAGTTGAAGGTGGCGGCCATACCGGTTCCATCGACATTCCCCTGGGCGCCATTACCGGCTAAGGTCGTAACAACATATTGATATTGATAGGTGAATGCGGGTCCGGTGACAGAGTCGCCATGCACCCGGACAGCAACTGGTCCGGTGCCTGACAGCGCCGGTACGGTTACGACAAGCTGGGTCGTCGATGCGGCGCTGATGGTGGCCATCTTCCCGTTGAAATAAACGGTATTGTTGGCGGTGGTATCGCTGAAGCCCGTGCCGCTAATCGTCACGCTCGTTCCCGCCGGACCTTGCAGCGGCGAGACCTGGTTGATGACAGGCGGTGCGACGGAGGTCGTTGTGGAGTTGGTTGAACCGGCGCCGCTACCGGTGCCCGTATTGGGGGAAGTGGGCGAGCCGGTTTTGCCGCAGGCGGCGAGGAGAACTATTGTGCATGACAGGACTGTAAGGAATTTCATGTTGGTACCTCTTTTTGTTTTGCGATGGGAACAAAGCTAATCGCAAACTTTCCCGGGAAATATCCCCTAAAAAGGGTAAATTCTCCGCCAGAGGAATGTCTACTTTTATGTGGTCAAATTATTAGATGCGGTTACTGTTGTTGTTTATGATTGTATCGGTGATACCTTTTACTATGACGGCACAGCCAACATGGGAACAGGGAAGGGATAGTCTGCTTCGCGTGCTCTCGCACTCGCGGCAAGACAGCGATGGCGCCATGACGATGATCTATCTGGGTGCTGAGTATGAATACAATCAGCCGGATTCGGCGCTTTATTATTTTAAGCGGGCTTATGATCTGAGCACAAGTGTGCATTTTGTACGCGGCATCGTGAATGGACTTTCCCTGCAAGCGGGTGTACTGGCTGACCGAAACGACCTGGACAGTGCAATTGCATTGGATTCTGCGGCCCTTGTCATTTCTCAAAGGGCAAATTATCAGCCGGGGCTCGCGGCGGTCTATAACAATATTGCTCTTCTGTATGACAATAAAGGGGACCTGGTGCGCAGCGTGGATTACTACCTGCGAGCTATCGCAATGGACGAGCAGTTCCGTGACGTTTCCCGGCTTGCGACGGGGTATTCAAATATTTCGGGGGTATACACCCACTTGAATGAATTTGAAAAGGCATACGCCTTTTCCCTGAAGGGCATCGCACTGGGGCGCAAATCTCAGGATAAGGACGCGATGGAAACCGGCTACCTTAACCTAAGCGCGGCGTTGATCAAGACCAATCGTCCCGACTCGGCCCTGATCGTTCTGAAAGACCTGGTTAACCTGGCTACGGCCTATCGGGACAATGATATCGTAGTGGGTTCCCTGGACAATATCTGTGCGATCTATGCGGATAAAGGGCAATGGACGCTGTTGAAGGAGAATGCGACGAAGCTGCTTGATTTTGCCCGCACCGCAAAGGAAGAGCAGGGGATCTTTCTTGGACAGATAAGGATGTTTGATTATTACTGGTGGACAAAGGACTATGGCAGCGCTATGGGAGCTATCCAGGAGGCCATTGGCAGGGCGAGGTCGGAAGGACTGAAGAAGAACCTAAGCAATGCCTATGAAAAGGCGGCCATGTTGGAATTAGTGCAGGGACATGTGAAAGCTTATAGCCGCTATCAGGTTATGAAGGATTCCATCGATGAGCTGGTGTTGTCGGATAGAATCGTCAAGAACACGCAGGAATTGGAGGCCCGATATTCGCTGAATAAGAAGCAGGCCGAGATCGATGACCTGGAAAAGCAACAACGCATTCAGCAATTGACGTTGCACCAGCAATACCTGACCATTGCCATCCTGGCCGTCGTTGCGGCGGTCGTCTTATTGGTCTCCATCCTTTACCGGCGCAATTACCTTCAGAAAAAGAAGCTGTTAATGGCGGATGCGATGCTACAGCAACAGCGGATCGCGGAGCTGGAAAAGGAACAGCAGCTGCTGGCGACGGAAGCCGTGCTGAGGGGACAGGTGGAAGAACGCAGTCGTCTGGCCAAAGACCTCCATGACGGGTTGGGCAGCATTCTGTCGGGCACAAAATATTTTTTTACAAATATGAAAGACAATTTAATCATCAGTCCGGATACCGCAGCGGCCTTCGAGCGCGGCATGGGAATGCTGGACAAGTCGATTCACGAACTAAGACGTGTGGCACACAACATGATGCCGGAAGCGCTCATGAAATTCGGGCTGGACAGTGCACTGCGGGACTTTTGCCAGAGCATCGAACAGAGCGGGGCGATCAAGCTGACCTATCTCTCGTATAACATAGATGAGTCGACAATACCCGAGGCCCGCGCCGCCGCCATCTATCGGATCGTGCAGGAACTGGTCAATAATATTCTGAAGCACGCGGAAGCCCGAACGGCCCTGGTGCAGGTGATCCGGAAGGGAAGCGCATTGAGCATAGCGGTGGAAGATGATGGGAAAGGGTTCGATACATCTGCCCTTGCTGACAGCGAAGGCATCGGCTACCTCAATTTGAAGAACAGGGTTGCGTGGCTGAATGGCACGATCGACATTCAGTCGGAAGCCGAAAAAGGGACCTCCGTCAATATAGAGATACCAAACATTTCTGCATGATACAAGTATTTATAGTAGACGATCACCAGATGATCATCGAAGGCATTCATACGCTGCTGGAGGACGAAAAGGATATCCAATGGATGGGTTCGGCCCGGACGCCGGAGGACCTGATGGCCTTCCTCAAGCGCTCGCAGCCGGACATCATCCTGCTGGACGTCAACCTACCGAAACGCAGCGGGCTGGAATTGTGCCTGGAGATCAAGCAACAATACCCCGGCGTCCGGATCATTGGGCTCAGCACATCCGATCAGCCCAGCGTCATCAGAAAGATGCAGGACAATGGCGCTTCGGGGTATCTGCTCAAGGACGCCGGCAAACAGGAGATCATGACGGCGCTAAGGGAAGTCAGCAAAGGAAAGAGCTTCGTAAGCTTTTCGGTGGCGGAGGCGCTGAAAAAGAAAATGCCCGATGGTCAGTTGCCGGCCGTTACGCGGCGGGAGAAAGAAGTCCTGGAACTGATTGCAGACGGGCTGACCAATCAGGAGATCGCCGCCAAGCTGTTCCTGAGCATCGTCACGATTGATTCCCACCGGAAAAACCTGTTGACCAAATTCAATGCTAAAAATACTGCGGCGTTAGTTAAAATAGCGGTAAGCAATCATTTGATATAAGTTCAAGTTGCCTGGTACGACTATTTTGCATCCAGGATCGCTGAAATATCCTTTTCTGTTATCCAGGAGTCTTGCCCATTGTTTACGAGCACGATATTTTTATTCTGATCCAGGAGGAACCCAAAAGGAATAAATGGGATATAGTAGTTCTTCATGAGGGCAGCCTTAAACCCATGGGGGTCATCTACGTTGATCCAGTCACCAATGCCATCGTCGTGGATGGCCTTTAACCAATCTGCTTTGTTATCGTCGATGGAGATGCTGACAATTTGCAACCCTTTGGCGGCATATTTTGCGTACCATTCTTTTAATCTGGGATGGTTCATCCGGCAGGGCCCACAGGAGCTGGCCCAAAAGTCGAGCAGAATGGCTTTTTTGCCGGAAAGGGAAGCAAGGGAGAAATTGCTGTCCGCCATGCTGGTGAGCGTGAAATTTTCGAATACTTTTTCTTTTCTTATTTTTTCTTTTCTTGAAAAGCCATCTTCGATTGCCGTTATCTCGTCGCTTTTTTTCAATTCCGGGATCAATTTTTGAATGTAAAGCTTTGTGGTTTCATCTCCGATGTAGTACACTAAGGAACGAATCATATCCGGTAAGACCGGGGAACTGTTGGTTATCTTAAAAACGCTGTCCATGTACCGGGCGGCATTTTCTTTTATCAGCGCCTTGACGGCCGGGTCTTGTGCGTTTTGCCCTGCGGTTCCGAATCCGCTGAATCGCTCCGTTTCAAAATCGTTATAAAATTCGGCGACCGCCGGTCCTTTTAAGACCGGGGTCCGGAAAAACACCTCCTTATAATCAGGAATGGTGATCTCCTTACAATTTAACGTATACTCGCCCGGCGCCAGCCAGATCGCCGATGCTCCGGAGCTATCCGTCATGATCAGCGCGATACCCGGTTGCGTAATTCGGCCTTTGATCTCAAAGCTGCCGTCGGGTTGGATAGGGGCCGGGTCATAACCGGAAAGGCGGACATTTTTGCTTTTTGACAGCAGGTCGATCCTGCCGTGGATCACGAATTGTTGTTGCGCAAGGGACGTCAGCGCAATGAGGGATAAGAACAGCGGTAAGGTTAACTTTTTCATATATGCTATTTTTTGGTGGTCACGAGTTTTTCGAAAACGATGTCTCTTTTGCTTCTGGATACCGGAATGGTTGAGCCGTCTTCCAAAAGGAGATGGCCGCCGTCCTCCTTTCGCCAACTGGTGATATAATTTTTGTTGACGAGGTGCGATTGGTGGCAGCGGATGAAGCCGTAATCCGCCAGCAATTCTTCATATTCATAGATTGGCCGGGAAACCGTGAGCTTTTTTCGATCATCGAAGAAAAATACTGTATACGCATTCGAAGATTCGCATCGTACTATCTTATCCGGACTTACAAAAATCGTCTCCTTGCTGGTTGCCAGCGCGAGCTTGTGTTTGTCTTTGTTCTCTTTATCCTTCAGATAATCCAGCAGGTTGGCCAGCAGCAGGTTGTCCTTTTTCTGATCCAGCTTTTTTTGCACTTTTTCGATGGCGGATTTTAGCTCTTCTATCTGTACGGGTTTTAGCAGATAATCGATGGCGGAAAACTTGATGGCCTGTATCCCATACTGATCATAGGCCGTAATGAATATGATCTCGAAGTCATAACGGGAAAATTGTTTTAACAGATCAAACCCAGTCTGCCCGGGCATCTGGATATCGAGAAATATCAGATCTGGCTTTAGCTGGTTGATAAGCGCCAGCGCCTCACCGGCATTTAAGGCTGACCCGACAACCTCAATGTCCCTGAAGTTGGTCTTTAGCAAGTCCTCCAACGTTTCAATATTGCCGGGCTCGTCATCTATGATTATCGATCGCATCATATCAGCCAGTTTTTAAACAAAATGGTCGCCGTTGTTCCACCGGGTCCGGAATGAATAGTCAAACGCACCGGTTGTCCCGGATGAAGGTCGGAAAGCAGCTGAATCCTTTCCCGTGTGAGCTGGATGCCGTATCCCCCGGAGACCGTTGTCGCATCGAACCCTTTGCCATTGTCAATGATCTCAATTTGTAAATCATTATCCCGGGCTTCGATTTCCAGCCTGAGCACGCCTTTGTCATACATTCCTGAAATGCCATGTTTGATGGCATTCTCAATAAGCGGTTGCAGGAGCAGGGCCGGGATCTCTGTTGTATGGATATTGATCTTATCGCAAACACATACGGAATGGTTGAATTTAAACCGTAGCTTTTCAAGCGCTATATAGTTTTCCAGCATTTTCAGCTCCTTGTCAAGGCTCAGCGTTTCCATGTTGCCAGCCTGCAGCGATTCCCGCATCAGGTGGCTAAAGTCCGAAAGATATTTATCGGCACTCTCCGTATCTTTTTTACGGATGAGCCCCTGGATCGAATTTAGTGCATTAAATACAAAATGGGGATTGAATTGGGATCGTATGGAGCGGAGACCTACTTCCGCCTGTTGTCTTTTTATCGCGTGCTGCCGGAGAGTTTTTCGCTGATTTTGGCTTTTGAAGAAGCTATATAACAAGCCGATGAAGGTTAAGGCGGCCGAAATCAGCAACAGCTTAAAAAGGAATGTCTGGTACCAGGGCTTTTTTATTTGGAACGGGAATGTCGCGATCGTTTGTCTTTGGAAGGCGTACCGGAGGAGAAGGGCGTAATTGCCGGGCGTGAGCTGCTGCAGCCAGATTAAATTAGGATCGAAGGCATTGGCTTTCCATCCGGAGCTGTCCTTATCTTTTACCAGGTTGTATTCTACCAGATCCGCCCGCTTGACCTTATCCTTGAGATAGAAGAAAAGGTTGTTCTGTTCATGGTCGAAAATGGTATCGGTCTTAAGCAGGCTGTCGACCGGCTGCAAGTCTATGTCGCCGTAATACGTTGATACATGAGGTTTGTCGAAATCATATTTCCATTGGAATTTGTACACCTGGATCAGGTTTTTCAAACTTTCCGATCCAAAATTGGCGATGACCGATGGGGCGCGTTTTATCCATACTGCTGAGATATTGTACACGGTATCGGGCTGTCTACTGTCTTTTACTTCCACCGTAATGCTATGGCCGATGGGAGCGTTGAATTCGCCGAGGTAGGCCATTTGTTTTTCTTCCGTTCCATCCGCGTCATAGCGGTAGCCCATATATACCTCGCTGAACAGCTGCGGTTCCTTCCAGGGTATTAGTTCTTTTTGTTCATCCAGTAAGACCCTGAAGCGGTAGGTGTCCTTGTTCGTTTCGTTGATCCCATAGGCGGTTACGACAATTGGGATGGAGTCGAAGAGCGGTACTGCGCTTCTGTTCGGAAAATTGCCCATTGTCGCGTAGGCATGCCCATGTCTCGGCAGGATGGCGAAAGAATCGAGCTCTTTCAGGTGTTCTTTTGGGTTGAGGGCGGTTTGGGCGTACAGGCTCTTTGAATGGAAGATGGACAGAATAACGTTGTTGTACGGACCTTTTGGTTTTTCCTGGATGAGATAGGGTTCGAAATTGTCATAGGCTGCTCTGATCCTGTCGCCGTCCAGGTCGCCTTTGAATAGGGGGTTGACGGAATCTGTGATCGCGGTTTGCGATCGGCCGGCTTGGGCTATGAGTAATATAATGGTTATCGCGAGGGCTGATTTCATGTTTACGCTTCTTGTACAAAGGAACATAAAAAAGATCGCTGCCGTGTCCGGGATTTTGAATTGTGTAGGGGCAGGTTTGAATTTGGGACACTATTTTTACCAATTGGTGTTTTTTGGATGTAAAGTGATGGGCGCGGATAGGGGAGCAATCAGTGATCGAAAATTCACACAATTGTCGGAGAAAATACTTCTGTACAACTTGGGCAACTTTGCACATCAAAGACGCCCGGATGGCTCTGAATCAATGAACATAAATCTGCCTTTGTCAACGAAACGGGCAAGTTGAATCCGAAATGTATCATGCGAGTATCCTCAGGAGGGTCCCATTTTGCTGATGACTCTAATTGAGCAAATTGAGAGCCAAGCTGCAAAATCAATTCGGACCAGCCAACAAAGTTTCCGATGTGCGCATAAAACAGATTTCCAGGGACATCCTTTACAAAACATTCCACGCCGGGAGCGGGGCAAAGAGTAATTGTACTTGAGCATTCTACCGGGCAATTTGCCGATTGCGGCTTTTTCAATGTTTCGCTTCTATTCTTAAAATCGTATTTTTTTCCTGTTCCCACCAAATTTTTCCATGTTGTAGCAGCACCTTTGATAGCCGCCAAAACAATTGCCTCTGGTGCTCCGACTAAAGGCACGGTAGCTGCAATGGCCGCTCTTCCAAATTCTCTTTGCCCGGGCACAGAGGCCGTTATCTGAGATTGGGCGTCTGCGGAGCGTGTTGGGGATCCTGCCTTTGCCTCTTCCGCCAAAACTTTTTTTGCCACACCGCCTTCAGCTACAGCCATGGCGGAAAACCCGTATGAACTGGCTACACGTTCAGCACCTGCCAAGCGAGCTTTCAGTGCAAGAACGAGCGGGTCGGCCTTTGCAGCATTTATTTGATTGATAAACCAATCAGTGATATCGGGACCGCACTTCTTCTTGGACACGGGAGGGCTTGTAATGCCGATTGCAACAGCCCGAAAGTTATCGTCGTGATCGGATCCCGGAAAACCGCCGGTAGCGGCCACCCTGCTAACAATCAAACCCATGCCCGTTATTACGGCTGCTACTTTAGTTCCCCTTTCGCACGATAGATCCTTATTTAACGAAGCCGGACCATCTGAACTTGCAATTCCCAATACATCAATTTTAGTTCCTGGAGGCAATGCCGATAATTTAGTTTTTAGCCGTGCTTCTTCTCCTGGTTTGAAATCCGATGTGTTGACAATAAAAAAGAATCTTTCCGATGATGGAGTTTCCTTGACTATATCACAGTCAGGAGAATCGTGATCCGTTTTTTGGTCTTTTAGGGCAAGCTGCCTGTCACCCTGTTTTTGTACCACATGCGTCAATTCATGCACAAGTAATTGCTTTCCTGACTGAGTGTTTGGTTGGTACTCTTTCCGCCGGAGGTCTTTTTCTTCTGCTTCTTTTTCACAGGAATCGCATTTCCTTTGGATGATGGATGGCGTCGGCTTTAGTGAATCAGTACCGTCCTCCGTCATTCGCATCACCTTGTCGGCCACTGCGTCCGCCTCATGTTCGTGGGGATCATCAACCGGGCTGATAGTGAGCTTTGGCTGAACGATTCGAGGGGAAAAAAAAGGCTTTTGCTGCTTACTGTTTGCTCTGCCTGAGAAAGAGGAACTGTCTGATTTTTGTTTCACTGCATGTGAATACATGTTATTAGGTTTTTTTCCTGAGAAGACCAACCAGAAGCACTTGAGGGGGGCAGCCATTTTCAAAGGCGTGCAGGAAGAAGGGTAGTTTGTGGTTAAGGTAAGACGATATTTTGGATTTTCAATGGCCGTGCTTGCCGGTCTCCTGCTGGCCCTCGGGCGCAAGGCGGAATGATTTTGACGTTTTGGGTTGCGGAGGGCTCATAAAATTCGAATGGGCCGAAAGATTTATGTTCCTTCGAGCCCAATTGCGTCTAAATCGATCCAAATTTTCAGCGGAGAGAGAGGGATTCGAACCCCCGGAAGTTTTACCTTCAACGGTTTTCAAGACCGCCGCAATCGACCGCTCTGCCATCTCTCCGGGCGCAAAATTAGGGTCTCTCCATGAACGGCCAAATTTTTTCGGTCCGGGTGCGTAACTTCGCTTAAACTTTTGGTTTGAAGCATCTAAAAGCGGTAAACAAATATTTCTGGAAGTATCGATGGCGGTTCCTGCTGGGCCTTGTGTTCATTATCCTGTCCAATTATTTTCGCATTCTCACCCCGCAGGTGACAGGGTATGTCGTCAATTCGGTCGATCAGGAACTAAAGTTGAATATTGAGGCGAAAAAGCGAGTCGCTGCAGGCGGCGCGGAGGTCCGCGGACGGAAACAGGAGGATAGCTTGGTTGGGGCAGCGGGGCCTGATGCGCGGAAACCCGGCGCGGTCAGCGCCAATACCCGGGATACCGCGAACTACGATATCCTGGTCCGGAAGTTCATCCACAAGCTCGATTCACGGAATTCGACCTTTGGCTATAAAGTGCTTTCCTGCGGCATCACGCTGCTGGTCCTGGCGCTGATCAGCGGGTTTTTCCTTTTCCTGATGCGGCAGACGATCATCGTCATGAGCCGTCATATCGAATACGACCAAAAGAAAGAGATCTATGACCACTACCAGCAGCTGGACACCAATTTCTATAAAACGCACAGCACGGGTGATCTGATGAGTCGCATGGCCGAGGATGTGAGCCGCGTCCGCATGTATACCGGCCCGGCGATGATGTACCTGGCGAATCTGCTGGTAACGATCGGGTTCAGCCTCTTCTTTATGCTGCGAAAGGACGCCCTGCTGAGCCTCTATGTCCTGACGCCGCTGCCCGTACTTGCGATAACCATCTATTATGTCAATACCATCATTCATAAGCGGAGCGAGCATATCCAGGCCCTTCTGAGCAACCTGACCACTAACGCGCAGGAATCCTACAGTGGGATACGGGTTATCAAGTCCTTCGTGCAGGAAAATGCGATGCTGCGCTTCTTTGCCCATAATAGTGAGGAATACCGGAAAAATGCCGTGGGCCTCGCCAAGGTGGAATCCATTTATTTTCCATCCATGGGGTTGATGATCGGGCTCAGCACGCTGCTGGCGATCATGATCGGGGGTATCTATGTGATTTATGGCCAGCACAGTACGGATATGGGGACGATCACGGAATTTGTCATTTATATCACCATGCTTACCTTTCCCGTCAGCGCCATCGGCTGGGTCGCCAGCATGGTCCAGCGGGCCTCCGCTTCGCAGAAACGCCTCAATGAGTTCCTGGATACCGAACCGGTTATCCAAAGCCCGCCGGCCGCCGTCACCAGCACCCTACAGGGAAATATCATTTTCCAGGACGTGGATTTCACTTATCCGAATACCGGGATCCATGCGCTGAAGGACTTCAACCTGGAGATCCGGAAAGGGGAGAAGGTTGTGATCATCGGCAGGACGGGGAGCGGAAAAACGACCATCGCCCAGCTGCTTTTACGCATGTACGATCCCGATACGGGAAAAATACTCATCGACGGAACCGATCTGCGCCGCTACGATCTGCAGGATCTCCGGCGGCAAATCAGCTATGTACCGCAGGATGTATTCCTGTTCAGCGATACGGTCACGGGCAATATTCAATTTGGCCTGGAGAAAGCGGATGAGGAAAAGGTGCGGTTGGCGGCCCGGTACGCCAGCGTGGACAAGGAGATCGAAGGTTTTTCCGATCGTTATGCGACCATGATCGGGGAGCGGGGGGTCACCCTCAGTGGCGGTCAAAAACAGCGGATTTCCATAGCGCGCGGCTTGATCAAAGACCCGGAAATCATCGTTTTCGACGATTGTCTGAGTGCAGTGGACGCCAAAACGGAAAAGGAGATACTAGGCAACCTTTACCAATACTTACAGCATAAAACGGCTATTATCATTACCCACCGCATATTTTCCCTTTTTGATTTCGACCGGATCGTCGTATTGGAAGATGGAAAGATCGTTGAGACGGGCACCCACCAGGAATTGATCGCGATCAACGGATATTACACGTACTTGTACGAACAACAGCAGGCTGAGAACAATCCTGCCTGAGAAAAAGGCAGGAAAAACGAAGTATGGCACGAATAAAGGTTGAATCGGCTAAAAAGGCCTAATTCGCTGCTACAATTTGATTAGCAAATTTTGCCAGTTCGAAAACAATACTATATTTGTGGCTACTTAATTTTAATTTTCAACTGCAAAACAAATCATTGTGGCGTACGACAACAACGACAAGAGAATGGAAAGCGTTTATAGCAAGCGCATCAGGGCGGGGAAACGCAGGACATATTTCTTCGACGTAAGGGCTACCCGAAGCAACGACTACTATCTTACGATTACGGAAAGCCGGAAGAAATTTGACCAGGATGGCTATGACAGGCACAAGATTTTCCTGTACAAGGAAGATTTCAACAAGTTCCTGAAGGCCCTGACCGAGGCGGTGGACTATGTAAAGACTGATTTGATGCCGGATTTCGACTTTGATGCCTACAACCATGACAATGAGGGTGAGAATAATAATCATCATGGTGGAGGATATGTCGAGAATAGTGTTGTAGATGAAGTGGAGGACGATGTCCAGGAACCGAGGCATACTCCTGCTGCTCCCGGCACTCCTTCAGCTACCGGGGAAGAAGTGGACAAATGGTAAGAACTCCGCCTGGAAAATAGTAAACCCCTTGATCAATCAAGGGGTTTTTTAGTATGTCATTCGCGCTTTAACCCGCCGCAGATAGGAAAGGGCTGCGGTGCCCACCCGGGCCTTTTTCTCTGTCCGGGGGATCCGGAAAACTTCCGCCCAGCCTTTCGCGAACCCGCCGACATCCCAGCCACTCTTTTTGAGGTATTCCAGGCTCCAAAGGAACGCCGTCGAAACGAAGTAACGGCTGGGCAGGTATTTCCAGGCTACTTTGCTTTTATTCACCCACATACCGCGGAGCTTTTCCTGCGGCGGCAGTCGTCCTTCCGGCGATTCCTTATGCCAGATCCGGACCCGGTCGTCATAGCGGATCGAATAGCCTTTATTGATGGCCCGGTAACTCAGGTCGTATTCTTCCATCCCGTAAAAGAAGTTTTCCGGATAGTAGCCAACTTCTTCGAAAACCGACCGGCGGATGGCATGCGCCGCGCCGGAAAAATAGGCGGTATCGAAATGGGCCCGGTCCTTTTGTTCTTCAAACCGCTTGTGCGGGAAGGCATTGACCTGCAGTTCGCCGGTAGAATGATAATAAATCTTGAAGGCAGCGATACCGGCGGTGGGGTTTTCTTCGAAGATGGCTGCTATGGCTGGGAGTGCGTCGTCGTTGCGGATCACCGCGTCATCGTCGAGAAAGACCAGGATCGGGGACCGGCTCAGGCGGACCGCGTAATTACGGCCCCTGGAGACCCCGAGGTTTTCCGGGGCGACGACATAGCGAAACGGGATCGAAGGGTGCTCTGCGATGTATGTTTCCAGTTCCGCGTAGGAAACGGTAGACTGGTTATTGACGACAATCACCTCCTCTACCCAATCCCCGATCCCTTCGAGCCGGCTGATGTTGTGCGCCAATGCCAGCATATCCTCCGGCCGGTTGTAAGTAATAATGACAAAACTCAGCGGCTTCATGATCGGGCGTTTAGGCCTTTGCCGGCGGCGTGGGGGCCGGGGATTGTGGCTGCCCGTTTCTTTTCCGCCATTCCATTACTCCGGCTGCGATCAGCATCGCATAGATGAGTATCGTGAACCAGATGGTCAGGGCGAACCCGAGCTTATAGGAATGCGGTTCGAACCGGAATTCAATGGCATGCTCGCCCGCCGGCACCGGCATTCCGCGAAGCAGATAATCTACCCGCAGGTAATCGGCCTTTTTCCCGTCCAGATAGGCATCCCAGCCCGCTTCATAATAGATCTCGCTAAAAACGGCGAACTGGTTGGTCTTTGCGGAGAACTTGTAGTCGATCTTCTCCAGCAGATTATCGATGAGGCGGATGGAAGCGGTGGTGTCGGGAACGGGCTGGAAAGGGACGCGGGATGCGTATTTCTGCTGAATGATGACAGTGTCCCGGACGTTGACGCTATCGAGGGCCTGCATTTCTTCATCGCCGTTCTTTACGTAATGGATGCCATTGACCAGCCAGCAGGGACCGAAGGCACCGGGATTGGGCTGAGCCACGGGTTGACCCGTCCGGGGATTGGATTCCAGAACGTATTTCGTGTTCAGCATATTGAAGACCTGGATATTGCCTTTGCGCAGCTGGTTATCGATGATATCCTGGTACAGACCAAGCTTTGCGGGAGAATAACCGCCCAGGGAATTGTGGAAATTAGAGGCACGGGCATCCTCAAACGTCTCTCCGCGATCACTCGCGTCATAGACCCGGAAGTTCTTGTCGGGGTCAGCCATGATCTGCTGATCGGCCTGTGTTGGCTGGACGTTTTGTTCCGGGTCGCCGGGATCGACGTAGCTCTCGGGTTTTAGGTACCGCGAATCGACGGCCAGCAGGTCATAGGAGGTGAGCACCAGTAACCCGATGAGCAGCACGAGGGGCTTGATCTTCTTTTTGACGAAAAGACCCATCAAGACGGCGGTCACAACGATCAGCGCGATGGATCGCCACATATCCGATGCGTACATAGCCTGGCGGTCTTCAACGAGACCTTTGAACGCGGAATTGACGGAGGCCACCGCCTGGCTTTGGGCTGCTTCCGCTGTCTGACCGGTACGAGTGAGTTGCTGCGCTTTTAATTGGGACAAGGATTGCTTGAACGAATTTTCCCTTTCATTGAGTTTGCCGGAGGGCCTAAAATCGGCGGTGAAGTAATAGCCAAGGATGATAACGACAAGGCCGCCGGCTATCGCCGCGGTGGTCCTGAATTTCTTCCACAAGGCTGCCGGGTCAAGACCGCCGGTTAGCAGCTGCTGCAGACCGAGCGCAACCAGGATCGGGGCTGCCAGCTGCGGCAGGAACAACGCGGTGGAGGGCGACCGGAACTTATTGTAATAGGGGAGATGATCGAACAGGAAATAATTGATCGCGGTAAAATGCTCACCCCAGGCCATTACGACACCCAGAATTAGAGTGGCCAGCAAGGCCCATTTGACCCAGCCCTTTAGCAGGACAAGCGAAAAAATGGTCAGGAAGCAGATCACGGCGCCCAGGTAGACCGGCCCCGATGTGCTGGGCTGTGGACCCCAGTAGGCAGCGGTGTTGGCATAATAGAGGGCCTGGTCCTCCGAAATGCCGATGTCCTGCATGGCGCGGTCCGCGAATTTGGAATTGTCGCCGATCTCGGGTGTATTCAGGTCGCCGCCGCCTGCTGCATCCGGTACCGCCAACGTCATCGTTTCCCCGATTCCGTAGCTCCACATAAATGCGTAGTCGTAGCTGAGTCCGTCCTTGCTTTCCTGCGCATTGGTCTTTGACAACTCTGTCCGGCCGCCACGCATGGTCTCCTTCACATATTCCTGAGCAGGCAGTGTCGCACCAACGCTTGAACCAAATCCGATCGCGCCGCCAAGGATCGCAACGCCCAGTGCAATAGCGGCATGTTTGACCTCCCCTTTCCGGATGGCGTCGATCACATAGAAAAGGCCAAGGAAGGCCATGCATATCCCGGTATAGTAAATGATCTGAAGGTGCTGGCTCTCGAGCTGCGAGCCGAGAAAGAGGGCAAGGAGCGTCGCACCCGACCAATACCGGCCTTTGAGCGTCAGGAGGAAGGCGGCAACCACGGCGGGCGCCCAGCCGATCGCCCACATTTTGGTAATATGACCGGTACCGATTATAATGGGATCGTAGGAGCTATAGGCGTATGCGAGCGAGGCAAGAGTAGCGATCCAGGGATCGACTCGGAGCACGGCCATCAGGATGTAAAAGCAGACGCACGCTAAAAAGAAAAAGTTGATCGGCTGAGGAAGGCCAAGGGTCATGGCTATGCCAATGTGAGAAAGATTGAACACGACCGATTCGGTGATCGCGATCGTGTAGGCCGGCATTCCGGAGAAGGCGCTTTCTATCCAAAGCGGGAATCGGCCATATTTCTCCTTGTATTCGAAAGATTGCCTGGCCATCTCATTGTACTGTGTCACGTCCGATTGGCTAACCACTTTGCCTTCCAGCGCGGGCCGGCAATAGATTACGGCAACAACAAGGAATACAACGATGGCAATGAGGTGCGGCAAGGCTTTTTTGAGGAAGGGGGACTTCATCATTATTGATGGAATTATTCCCGGCAAAATAATGGTATTTTGTCCAGAATTACAGATTTTTGGCTAAAACTGGGCGTAGCCCAGTCTGGACATTAACCGTATTAAGACAAAAAATTATTTTTTTTGGAGAATTTTTTGTCGCAATTCAATATATGCCGGGGTTAAAACTTCTTGCGCGGGTGGCGTTTATTTGTAATGTCTGCTTCCTTTTGGCGTCCCTGATCTTGTGGCTGCCGGACCCGCCGGAAGGCAATATCGTGTCGACGGTGCTGGTTATGGGCTACGGGATGGGGCTGCCGGTCAATACGATCGTCTTCGCCTGGGCGCTCGTCCTCGCGGTGAAGCGGAGATGGCGGGCCGCGGCGCTCCCTGGATGGCTGATGATTTTTAACCTTATTATTTTTTGTTGTCAGTTTATCTCGTTAATACGACACCTTCAATGATCCACGCAATTCTCAAAGACAGACCGACCAAGCTTTTACTAGGTTTTACAGCCTTCTTCTGCTGCAACGCGTTGATCGCCGATGCGATCGGCACCAAACTTTTCTCGCTGGAGAAGGTATTTGGCATGCGACCGGCTAACTGGACGCTTTTTGGGCAGGGCGGATTGGGCTTTACATTAACCTGCGGGGTGTTGTTATGGCCATTGGAGTTTGTGATTACAGATATTGTCAATGAGTTCTACGGCCCGAAGGTTGTCCGGCGGATCTCTTACACGGCCGTTGCGCTGATCGCTTATGCATTCCTGATGTACTATCTGGCGATACGGATCCCGGCCGCTGATTCCTGGATAGCCAGCAGTGCCAAACAGGGGGTACCCAATCTCCAGGACTCGTTCAGCGCCATCTTTGGAAACTCAAACTGGATTATTGTTGGCAGTATCGTTGCCTTCCTGGTCAGTCAGATCGTGGATGTGTGGGTGTTTCACCGGATCAAGAAGCGGACGGGCCACAAGCATCTCTGGCTGCGGGCTACAGGATCGACGCTTGTATCGCAGCTGGTGGACAGCTATATCGTGTTGTTTATTGCCTTCAGCCAGTATTTCACCTGGCAGCAGATCCTTGCGGTGGGCATGATGAACTATTTCTATAAGGCCAGCGTAGCGATTTTGCTGACGCCGCTGATCTACGGGATCGAAGGGCGCATCGAACATTACGTCGGGCATGAGACGGCGCAGCGGATGAAGCGGGTAGCCATGGGGCTTCAGGAGGAGGAAAGTCCAGGGGTGATCCCAACGGCGGGCTAAGGAATGGGGAGCGGGTTGTGCGGATCAGGGAACCGGGATCTCCATGATGTAGTCGTTCATAAAATAGCCATGACCGATATCGATGTCTTCTTCCCCGATGACGGTGAACCCCATGCGCTCATAGAATTGCCGGGCTTTATTATTCCGGTTGACATTCAGGCGGAGCCTCGTGGCGCCTTCCGGACGAATCGTTTCCAGGATGAACTGCAGCATTGTCCTCCCGAGTCCTTTTCCCTGGCGGCTGGTCAGGACGTAGAGTTTGTGCAGCTTGTATATGCCCGGTGTCGGCATTGCGCTCCAGGAGGCAAATCCGATCGGCTCTTCGGACCGTTCCAGGATCAGGAACTGCTGATGTTCGTCCACCATTTGCCTGCGAAGGGCCCTTGGGCTGTAGATGAGCTTGAGCATGTATTTCAGCTGCCCGGCTGAAAGAATATCTCCGTAGGTATCCGGCCAGATCTGCTGGGCCAGGAACCCTATAGTATTGATGTCATCCAGGTCTGCCGGTCGGATCAATAAAGTTTGGTCCATCGGTTATTCAGGTAAGTTAAAATGATTGGCTTGATTGCGATGCCGTCGGATTGCGCGCATGGCCAACCGGACGGCTATATAAAAACTAGCAAAGGTACCGAAGGAAAGGATTCCGGTGGAGAGATATTTCTGGGCCTCCCGGCTTTGCTGCAGGAAAAGGAAGAAGTCGAAGCTGCCGTGAAAGAGTACGGCGACGGCGAGCCCCTGGAGCAGGAGCCAGAACGCGTGCCGGTGATCGGACTTTGCTTTTCCTGCCGGATACCCCATGAGTACGGCAAAGGAGGCGTGTGCCGGAATAGCAAGGAAGAACCGGGAGACGCCGGCTTCCAGCCCGAACTGCCGAACGTATTCGATGTTCTCTATTGTGGCGAACCCCATCCCGATCATTACGGAGTAAACAATCCCGTCTATAGGTTCCCGGAACCACGGCCTTGGATAAGCATAGATGCGCAGGACAAGGAATTTGCATCCTTCTTCGCTTAAAGCGATAATGAGAAAGGCAAAGCGCGCAAAATAGAGGATAGAGTGCCGCCAGGGATGGGTACGCGGATCGACGGCCAGTTCCTGGAGTCTCAGGGCCGGCACCGTTGCGAGCATGCCCAGAAGGAAAGTCAGGAGGAGCTGCCACATCGATCCCCGACCGTATTTGTAGAGGGAATAGACAAAGAGACAAATGGCGATCCCCGGCGCCACGGCTAAGGCAATAAGGAACATACGTTAAAAATAGGGCAAAAATCAATGGCCGGGGGCGGGGGGCGGGTTTTGGGCGGCAGCGGCGCCGGGGGGCGAGTTTTGGCCGGGAGTGGGGTTGGGCGGGGTCCGGAAGTAATAGATCGCGCCGTCGTCGAAATGGAGCTCACTCACGAGCTCTTTGTGTTTTCGGATATAGTTCACGTCGATCAGATCGGTATTGACGCTGTCATCGAACCAGATGACCGTGAAATGATCCTGGCGCATCATATAGTCGATATCTTCTTGTGTTTCGAAATGCGGAATAAGCTCCGCCGGTACGTTTGCCAGGAACCACAAACCATCCGTCGAGCTGGAATAGATGACCCCTTTTGTTTCCAGTTCGGCCTTGTGGGCTTTGACATAGGCTATCGTCGGCGAATGTTGCCAGCTGTCTTCTGTATAACCGGGGATGCCCGCATATTTGATCCCCTCCCAGTTGAACTGAAAGGCTGCGCATTCGCCGTAAAAAAAGCAGCAGCCAGCGACGGTCAGGGCTGCTGTTGCGGCTATTTTCCGCGGTCGGGAAGCAAGCCTGGCGGTGACGGCCGGGATCCAGACGGTGCTGCCCCAAAGCCAGGGAATGAACAGCGGCGAGAGCAGCCGGCTATCCAGCTGCTGGAACCGCGAGACGCTGGCAGTGTAGAGGATGAAGACGGCGTAGGCGACGAAATAACTGATGCCGATGGTGTCATAGGAAAAGAAATTGGTCCTTTTGACCAGCCGGCGGACAAAGATGCCGGTGATCCCGAGCAGGAACAGCAGCGCGACGACCGTTGCCCAGCTGTAGCGCTCGTTGAAGAATGGAAGCCAGTCGCAGAAGACACTGCCGGCGTCGTGGAGGTTGGCGCTCAGCGAACGGATGGCCTTTTCACGGTAACCCGTGAAGGTGCCGGTAACCTGCCAGTTCCGGTAGATGTTCAGGACGGGGAAGACGACCGATATGGCGCCAAAAAGGAATAGATGCCCGATCTTTCTTGCGCCCCAGCGAAGACGGCTGTCACAAAGCATGAGCAATCCGCCCATTCCGATAATGCTGATTCCCGCATACCGGGTAAGGCAGCTGAGACCGGCGATCACCGCGATGGCCAGCAGCACGCGGATGGAGTGAGTACGAAAGTAGCGGTGACAGCCGATCATGAAAAGTATGGATAGCAGCAGGAAAAGAGTCTCGGACCAGATCATCGAATATACCTCCAGCAGGCAGGGGCTTAAAAGCAGGAAGATGAGCAGCGGCCATTTATACCAGCGTGAGGGCCGGCTGAACCTGTCCATCACCCATCCGCAGAGCCAGATGAGCAGACCAAACAACAGACCATCGAGCACCGGGCCGAACCAGGGAACGGAATGTCCGGTTAGGAAAATAAGAAAACTGAGAAAGATGGGATAACCGGCCGGGAAGTCCATCATCGGCTGGTTGGTATAGTCGTTTATCAGGCCGTGGTCGTGGATATTTTGCGCAGTGCTGAGGTAGACGATTGAATCAGGAGAGAGGCCGATCCCGCCATGGCGGGAAAGAAGCTGGATCATGGCGAAGCCGGCGATAGCGATCAGCAGGGCGTCCCTGTTCCCGGAGAAGAGAATGACGCTTAGTTTTCGTGGCGTGATCATAAGCGAAATTAAGAGATTCGAGTGCTTAACACAGGTAATCGGTTTTTTTTCCTAATTTGACTATCATGAGGATTGCCCGCCTGCTTTTGTCAGTAGCCTGTCTGTATGGGTCCCTATGTTCGTCTGCCCAGGTATTCGGCGGCAATCCCCCCTCCCTGAAATGGCGGCAGATCAATACCGGACCGGCGCGGATCATTTTTCCCCTGGGATTGGATACGGCCGCGCAGCAGGTAGCGGCGATCGTTAATCGCCTCAGCCAGGCAACGCTTCCGACAATCGGTCATACGCTGCACAAGGTTAATATCGTCTTTCAGAACCAGAGCACCATTGCTAACGGGTATGTTCAGTTAGCCCCGTTCCGCAGCGAATTTCAATTGACCCCGGAACAAAATAGCTTCGACCTGGGCAGCCTTCCCTGGCAAAAAACGCTCGCCATTCACGAGTACAGGCACGTTCAGCAATTCAACAACTTTAGGGTAGGCGTTTCCGCGGGGCTCTACTACCTGTTCGGCGAAGGGGGTCAGGCGCTGGCGAATAGTCTGGCGGTGCCAAACTGGTTCTGGGAAGGGGATGCCGTTTACCAGGAGACCCTGGTCAGCGATCAGGGGAGAGGCAGGCTGCCTTATTTTTTCGGCAGCTATCGTGCGCTCTGGGCCGGAGACAGACATTATTCCTGGATGAAGCTGCGAAACGGTTCGCTCCGGGACTATGTACCTGACTGGTATCCGCTCGGCTATATGCTGATCGCTTATGGCCGCCAGACCTATGGAGATGACTTCTGGCGGAAAGTCGGGCATGACGCTGCTGCCTTCCACCCGTTGTTCTATCCGCTGCAAGGAGCGATCCGGCGATATAGCGGCCTCAGCTTCCCCGAGTTCCGGGAGCGGGCCCTGGAACATTTTAGGGAGGCGCTGCCCATGGACAGTTCGGCTTTGGCGGATCAGTTCGCTCGTGCGCACCGGCATTTCGACGCCGATGAGGAATTTCCCCAATTCGCCGGAATGGATAGTTTGCTATATATGCGCAGCACCTACAAACAGATCCCTGCTTTTATGATCCGCCTTCGCGATGGCAAGGGATACAAAGTTCGGACCAGGGCTATCTCGTTGGATAATTACTTTTCGTTCAACGGACATTTGGTGGTCTATGCGGCGTACGAAACCGATCCGCGCTGGGGCTGGCGGGACTATAGCGTGATCCGGGTCCTGAACCCGTATACCGGGGAGGACCGGAAGTTGACCAGCGGCACCAGATACTTTTCGCCGGATATCACGCCCGATGGCGGTCGGGTCGTCACGGTGCTGGAGGCGCTGGATGGGAAGTGTGAATTGCGGCTCCTGGACTCGCGGACGGGGGAGGTGGTTCGGCGAATCCCCAATCCGGATAGTTTGTTCTACACCTATCCGAAGTTCATGAGCGGGCGATCAGCTATCGTCACGGCAGTACGAAACCCAAAGGGAGAGATGTCGATGGCGCTGATCGATACGGGGTCGGGTAGGGTTCGTTACCTGTTGCCGTTCAGCTATCAGCCGGTTGGATATCCGTCCGTCCATGGCGATACGATCTGGTTCACTGCCTCCCGTAACGGCCGGGACCGGACCTTCGCGCTTGTGGGGGATCAGCTTTTTCATGTCGAACTGCCGCATGGGGAGCCGCTGACCGGACAATATGAGTTCCATGCTGGTCAGGGTGGGAACTATGCCTGGAATGCGTTCACGGCGGTTGGGTTTCACGTCGATACGGCTTTCAGCAGCAGTGTGCAGCTTCGGCCGCTTTCCCTGGAGGATTGGCGGCAACCGCTGCCGGTACAGGGGGTTGAGTCGCTCAACCGCGGTCCGGCGCATCTGCTGGACAGCATCACCAGCGGGAGTTATCCTGAAGAGAAATACCCGGTCGCTTCGCATCTGATCAATGTTCATAGCTGGCGCCCGTATATCAACGACCCTGATTACACGTTATCGATCGCAAGCGAGAATGTTCTTAATACGCTGGAGTCTGAAGTTTTCGGCACGTATAACAGGAATGAAGGATATAAGCAGGTAGGCGTTGACGCGACCTATGGCGCATGGTATCCGTGGGTCGACGCCGGTTGGAATTACACGTTCGGCCGGAATGCGTTATACGGAACGCAACAGGTATTCTGGAATGAACAGAATATCAATGCCGGTTTTAGCATTCCGCTCAACTGGGTGCGGCATCTCACTTATACCAACCTGCAATTCGGATCCGATATCGTCTATAATCAGCGGTATTATACGGGTCTTGACAGCATTCAGGTCAATAGCCAGGGATTTGCCTATATTGACCCGTTCGTGAATTTCGTCGTTCAGTCGCAACAGGCGCGGCAGCAGATCAACCCACGCTGGGCGGCGGTGATCGATCTCTCCTATAACCGGGCCGTGACCACCTTCAAGGCGAATCAGTTCCTTGCCTCCGGGTTCTTCTATCTGCCGGGGCTTTGGTACACGCATAGCTTAATGTTAGCAGCCGCGTTCCAGCAGCGGGATACGCTGGATAACGCCCGGTTTTCCAATGCTTTTCCGTTTTCACGGGGATACACAGCCGAGGATTTTTATCGCATGTGGCGCTGGTCGGCCAATTATCAGCTGCCGCTTTTTTATCCGGATTGGGGGATCGGCAATATTGTGTATTTTATGCGGGTGAGGACAAACCTGTATTATGACGACACGCGGGTGACGGAACCCTTCAATGGGAGCCTGTATAATTTTCGGTTCCGGTCTTTCGGATCGGAAGTGTATTTTGATACGCAGTGGTGGAATGAGTTGCCCATCAGTTTTGGCATACGGTATAGCCGGTTGCTCGATCCGGATTTCGAGGGGCGGGCGCCCAACCAATGGGAGTTGATCTTGCCGTTGAATATTCTCTCGCAGGGGTATAGTTCGCGCGGAACGCGGGTGGTGGAGTAGGGGGGAAGGTTTTTCCAGGGAATGTCTGCAATAGCCTATATTTAGGACTATGGCACTCCTGAAAAAAATCTTTGGACGGGACTACGAACGTTGGGAAGGGGTTCCAAAAATCAATAAGGGGTAAATGATCTGCGCGGAATATTTTATCGTAGCGTTGAAGCACGAGTGGCACGCGGATGGCGGATCGAGGGTACTGATTTTAGATTATATGGCCGGTTGAATGCATCCTGGCGTAGTTTAAATCGATCGGCGAGTTTACGGATGACCTCTTTGGACAGGCCTTTCTTGTAGTGCAGAATGTCGGAGACGTAACCTTTGCTCATGCCCAACCAATCGGCTAGGTCTTTTGCCTTCAATCCATGATCGGCCATTAAAGAAAGGAGCAGGCGGATCGGATCGATTTCCTTTACCGTACTGTGTTCTTCATCCCATTTTTCGATCAGGAGAGTTAACAGGTCAATCTCTTCCTGGATGAGCTTGTTCTTTGAGTGGCTGTCCAGGAGGATTTCCAAAATCTTGCAATATTTGTTGTATTGCTGCTTTGATCGAATTACGGTATATTTTAATCTATCCACGAGTTTCTTGCTCTTTTGCCTTTCCAAAGCTCATTGATCGCCCCTTTGTTTGGAGGGTGAATTTTCATCGTATAGGAACATAAAGGTAAAAAAGTTCTCGAAAAGAGAACTTCGAAAAAGATTTGGAATGATTATGATGATGATAAGCAATTTCAGAATTGCAAGATGGTTTGCGGGATAACGTAGGCTTATTCTACCCAATTTTCTACATCCAGGCTTTCTATTCGGCGAAATTCACGTTCGTTATTTGTTACCAACGTGTAATTCAGGCTTTTAGCATGTGCCGCAATCAACGTGTCTAATGGACCTATCGGAGTGCCTTTCTTTTCCAGGGAGCTTCTGATTTTCCCATATTCAGAACTAGCGTCATAGCCAAATGCAAAAATTTCAAAAGCTAGTAAGAATTGATGGAGAGCAGAAAGATTCTTTTCTGGATTAGCACTTTTTCTAGCGCCATAATCTAATTCGGCAACAGTTAATGAGGAAACCCCAATTTCGCCAAGTGGAAGCTGGCCCAGCCTTTTAAGTACGGATTCAGGCTTCTTTTTAATGATATAAATACAAATATTGGTGTCTAGTAAATAGCCCATTAGTCAAATGATTCTCTGGTTTGCGGGGAAGGTTGATCCCTATCTTCCATATAATCAGATGTGAACTCGTTCAGACTATCCCTCAAGTTCTGCCAAGGGTTGTGAAAAGGTATCAGATATAGAGCATTGCCTATTTTCTTGATATATACTTTGTCGTCATTTATTTTCAGACTGGGAGGTATATTTATAGCTTGTATGCCCTGTAGATTTTGTATGTTGACTGATTCCACCTTCATAATACAAGTATTTTGAACAGCAAGTTAATTCATTTTGTCGGCTTGTGCAAGTGATTATAAATCAACTTGTTTTGGACAAACTTTCTTCAATGGCTTTGATTTTTAACTCCGTGTCCTCTTTCTTCTTTCTTTCATTTTCGACAACATCTGGCTTGGCATTTTGAATAAACCGTTCATTACTCAGTTTTTTCTCTACGGAGGCCAGAAACCCTGTGTAATATTCCAGCTCTTTTAACAGTTCAGCTTTTTTAACTTTCAAATCGACATCTCGATTAATGTTAATGGCAAATTCATAGCCTTCTATGGGAAATGTAACTGATGTTATATTAAATTCATAATTTGATTTTGCTTCATTAAATTCCTCCCTGGTTTGAAAAGACGTGTTTGGATAAAGGATAGCTAACTTGTTTAGGGGTATATCAGATGATGGCCCGACGATGAGGAAAATCTTCTTAGCGTTGGTTTGTTTCAATATGATATCGAAAATAGTTCTATCGATCTGAAACAATTCGAAGGGAACCCCAACCATTTCTATTTTTTCGCTTGGCTTAACGTTGTTTATTGCTCTAAATTCTCTAATTTTTGAAATGTAGGTTTTGAGTATAATTGCTTTTCTCAATGTGTTCGCATCCCATGTTTTCAATGCCTCATACTGTTTGACACACAAATCATCGTTGCGGTCTTTTAAGAGGTGGTAAATTTCCTCAGTTATAAAAGGCATAAAGGGATGTAGCAATTGTACTAATTCATCGAAAAATGTTAATGTCGCTTGATACGTATCAAAGTCAATTGGTTGGCCATAGTCCGGTTTTATCCATTCCAAATACCAACTGCAAAAGTCATCCCAAATCAAAGAGTAAATAAGCTTCAAGGCTTCGCTCAAGCGAAAATCATTAAAAAGCCTGTCCACTTCATGCTTCGTACAATTTAGTTGATTTTCAAACCATTGTACGGCAAATGAAGTAGTATGAGGTTGCGGAGTCCAATTAGTCTGCATCGGCAATTCCCCAACATTGTAGAATCCCGGAACAGCATTATCGGCATCGGCTACTTTCCAAACGGTTTTCACCAGCTTTAACGCGTTCCACAGCTTGTTATTAAAGTTGCGGCCCTGCTCCAACGCGCCTTCGTCGAACAGCAGGTCGTTGCCGGCCGGGGAGGCGATCAGGATGCCGAAACGGACGGCGTCGGCGCCGTATTTGTCGATCAGTTCGAGCAGGTCGGGGGAGTTGCCCAGGCTTTTACTCATTTTCCGGCCCTGTTTGTCGCGGACCATGCCCGTGAAATAGACGTCGCGGAAAGGGATGCGGCGCTCCATCGGCAGGGTGTCCGGGAAATAGTAGGTCCCGGCCATGATCATACGGGCGACCCAGAAGAAGATGATATCCTGACCTGTGACGAGGACGGAGGTTGGATAATAGTATTGGATGTCCGGGTTACCCGGGTTCGTGATGCCTTTGAAGACCTCGATCGGCCAGAGCCAGGAGGAGAACCAGGTGTCGAGAACGTCTTCGTCCTGGCGGAGGTCGGCGGCTGTGAAGGGGAGGGGCGTAGGGGGGTGGATGGTCTTTCCTGAAGGCGAGCCAGGTTGGGGAGGGATCGCGAATTTCGCATACGCATCATCGCGGGTGACGGCGACGCGGAAACTCCCATCTGGTGCATACCACGCCGGGATCTGCTGACCCCACCACAGCTGGCGGGAGATGCACCAGTCCTTGACGTTCTCCAGCCAGTATTTGTAGGTAGCGAGGAATTTTTCTCCCGGGTGGATGCGGATATAGCCTTCCGTTACAGCGGTGAGGGCGGGCTCGGCGAGCGCGGCCATTTTGACGAACCATTGGGTAGAGATGCGGGGCTCGACAACGGCGTTGGTCCGCTGGGAAAATCCTATGCGCGTAGGGTGGTCTTCCTCTTTAACGATCAGCCCCTTCTCCTTAAGGGCGGCGATTACCGCTTTGCGCGCAGCAAACCGGTCCATCCCGACAAAAACCTCCGCGGCGGCGCTCAATGTCCCATCCGGATTGAGGGTGTCAACGATGGGCAGGGAATGTTTGAGCCCAAGGTTATAGTCATTCAGATCGTGCGCGGGCGTTATTTTGAGCGCCCCTGTGCCGAAAGCCGGGTCCACATAGTCGTCAAAAATGATCGGCACCTTTCGGTTGACGAGCGGTACGAGAGCAAACGCGCCGGCCAGATCCTTGTAGCGTTCGTCATTCGGATTGACGCAAATCGCCGTATCGCCCATGATTGTTTCCGGGCGCTGGGTGGCGACCGTAATAAAGCGGTTTTCGGCACCGGCGATCGGATAATTGACGTAATAAAGCTTTCCTATTTCGTCCCGATACTCCACCTCTTCGTCGCTCAAAGCCGTTTTGGCCTGCGGGTCCCAATGGATCATGCGCGCGCCACGATAGATGAGACCTTTCTCGTACAGGTCGATAAAGACGTCGATAACGGCGGCATAATAGTTGGGATCCATGGTGAAAGCCACCCGGTCCCAGTCTACGCTGCAACCTAATTTACGGATCTGGGAATAGATGATCCCGCCGTATTTTTCCTTCCATTCATAGGCATATTTCATGAATTCTGGCCGGGTGAGCTGGTTCTTGTCGATCCCCTTCTCTCTTAGCATGTGGACGACCCGGGCTTCGGTGGCGATGGAGGCGTGGTCGCTGCCGGGGACCCAACAAGCATTAAAGCCACTCATCCTGGCCTTCCGGACGAGGATATCCTGGACGGTCTCATTCAGGGTATGACCCATGTGAAGGACGCCGGTAACGTTTGGCGGTGGGATGACCACGGTAAAGGGTGGCCGGTTGTCCGGGTGGCTGTTGAAATACCTACGCTTCATCCAATGCTCATACCATTTGTCTTCTGTGGCTGCCGGGGTATAGTTCTTGCTTAATTCCATGGTCCTTTTACGATTTGCAAACTGGGCTTTGCCCAGTTTGGGGGGCAAAAATAAAAAAATTCCCCGGGACGGGGAATTGCTATCATACAAGATGAATGATTATAAGAAACAGGCGACCAGCTTATGCAAACCAGTACAGCCAGGACAAAAACATAACCAAGCCGATAAAGCCAATGGCCAGCAGAGCAGTTTTCGCTGTTTCTCCAATGTGGATGGAGGAAAATAACTTCTTCATAATAAGCAAATTTTAGGGTGAAACCAATAGTTGATTAAAGATTAAAATCTGGAATACATAGGGGATCGGAAATCAACAATTACGAGTGGTTTCTCAGCGATCTGGGGACGGATTGGGAGCATTAATTCCGGGGTAAAAATAATACAATTTTTCATATTAAGAAAAATGTTTCGCACAGGGCCGGGGAATCAAGCTGGATCTCCACGCAATTAGATGATTCAGAGGTATTTACGAGTTCTTTCCATCGGCTTAAAAAACTCCAGCGGTTGCCCGCTGGAGTCTATAAGTTTCAGTCGTCGCAGCTGCTTAAGACATGGTGAACAGGTATGCAAACGACAGGATGGCGCAGAAGTACAAAAATGCCGTTACAATGGTGAGTACGGTGCTTTCTGTAGGGCCGAATGAAGAGTGCATTTTTTCCATGGAGATTGGGATTTAGTGAAAACATTCGTTGCGGGCAATGTTTTTACCCGTGTTTTCGCAGGGAGGGATTGAGGGATAACCGATCTTTGTACCAATGTACGCGATAGTCGATATTGAAACGACCGGCGGTTATGCGGCTAATAACGCTATAACAGAAGTTGCTATTGTGTTACATGATGGGAATCGGGAGGTTAAGCGGTACGAAACGCTGGTCCGGCCGGAGCAGCCCATTCCCCGTTATATTCAAGCCCTTACGGGCATTACTGATGAGATGGTGTCGGATGCGCCCCCATTCGAAGAGATTGCTCCAATCGTCCACGAGTGGCTGAAAGACGCGGTCTTCGTCGCGCACAATGTCAATTTCGACTATTCCTTTCTCAAGCATCAGCTTCAGGCGTGCGGGCTGGACCTCCAGGCCAGGAAGCTTTGCACGGTAAGATTGAGCCGGAAGCTTTTCCCCGGCATCCCCAGTTACAGCCTGGGTAATATCTGCCAGCATCTGGGTATTTCCATTTCCAACCGGCACCGGGCGGGCGGCGACGCGGATGCGACGACAACCTTGCTGGAGCGGATCATCCAGGCAGGCGGACTGGAGCATATCCGGACCATGCTGAAGGGGAAGAACAAAGAACAATATTTACCGGTCAACCTGCCGGCGGAACAAATCGAGCGGCTCCCTCAGGTCCCTGGTGTCTATTATTTCCACGACCAGAAAGGTAAGGTGATCTATGTCGGGAAGGCAAAGAACCTCCGGCACCGGGTAACCAGTCATTTTTCCAACAACAAGCCCGGCCGGCAGAAGCAGGAGTTCATACGCAATATTTGGTCGGTCTCCTATGAGCCGACGGGCACCGAGCTGATGGCTTTTTTGCTGGAGTGCATCGAGATCAAGCGCCTATGGCCGGTATATAACCGAAGTCTGAAGCGGTTCGAGCCGGCATACGGCCTGTATGTATACGAGGACCGAAACGGCTATTTGCGGCTTGTCCTTGAGAAGAAAAAGCGGCAAATGGTGCCGGCGTATACGTTCTCGCGCATGGAGGAAGGGCGGCAGCTGCTGGTAAAGCTGGTGCGGCATGCTGAACTTTGTCCAAAGCTCTGCTATATCCAAACCGGAGAAGGGCCCTGTGAGGGGCTGCGGCTGCATACCTGTCATGGCGCCTGCGAGCAGCAGGAGGTACCGGATTCCTATAACCGCCGGGTGGAGGAGGCTATTGCTGCTCTGCGGCGGGACCTTCCCAGCTTTGCCCTGGTCGACAATGGACGGCATGGCGAAGAGAAAAGTTGCATCTTGATTGAACAGGGGAGGTTCTATGGGATGGGCTATTTGCCTGTGGACGGTTCCATTCCGGATAGAGAAACCCTGAAAGACTATCTGACGCGCTATCCCGAGAACGATTATATGCGCAGCCTGGTCTACCAATATGCCGAAAAATGGCCGGGAAAAAAATCCTATCTTACCATCTGATATGAAGAGACCAACTTTTGTTCTGATCGCTGTCCTATTCATGCCCGCCTGTCATTCTTCTTCCGTCGATCAGCGGGTTCCCGGAAAAGATACGTTGCTCGTGGATGTCTCCCATCCAGATATTCCGCCGCCCAAACACAATCCCGAATTCCGGACACACGTAAAGAAAGAGGCCGTTGCCGAATATGAGGAAAAGACGGGTCGGGTCGAAGGCGACTTTGCCGTAAAGCTCTATCAAACCCCCAAAACAATGGCCTTCCAGGTGGACATCGACTATGAAGGCTTACCTGCCACGGATACGATCAAGTTCCCAGATCTGGGAACGGAGCCGCACCCCGTGCTGCAAAAGGGTACGGACAAATATTCCTGTGTCATCGGGTTTCTGGACAATGACCAAAAGTTCCGGGAGCTCAAGCTGGTCCATGCCAAAGGTGCTGAGCTGAAGATCACGACGCTCCGGCATTGGGTCGTGACGGATCATTACCGGCTGGTAAGTCAATAGAGTGGGCTAATCGTTGCCGGGTCCGGGAATCAATCGATCGAGCAGACCCAGGAATTCAGGTCGCGGGATCATGCGGGCGCCGAGGCTTTCGAGGTGTTCGGTATAAACCTGGCAGTCGATCAATTCAATTCCCTCCCGCTGCAATTGCTGTACATAGAGAATAAAGGCGTATTTGCTGGCGTTGCTCACGGAGCTGAACATACTCTCGCCAAAGAAGACTTTGCCCATCCGGATACCATAGAGACCGCCCACGAGGGTTGAATCTTTCCAGACTTCGGCGCTATGGGCGTGTCCCGCCTGATGGAGGCCAATATAAGCTTCGCGTACTTCGTCGGTGATCCAGGTGCTTTCCTGCCCACGCCGGGCGATTGTTTTGCACCGGCTGATCACTTGCCGGAAATCAGTGTTGATACGGAAATCGAACGAATTGCGGCGGATGAGCTGGCGCATACTCTTGCTTTCCCTCAGCCCGGTCGGGAACAGTATGAAACGCGGGTCCGGACACCACCAGAGTATATGCCGGCCTTCATACCATGGGAAGATTCCCTGGCGGTAGCCCAGAAGCAGCCTTTCCGCCGAAAGATCGCCGCCAACGGCCAGGAGCCCGTCGGGCTCGGCTAGTTCCTGGGGAGGGAAAAGTAATTCATTATTTAGAATGAAAAGCGACATTGGCTATGATCCGGCGGCAATTTCAATCGTAGCGCCGATGCCCCGTTCGGTGATCGCATCGCATTGCGGTTTGAGGTCATCGTAAGTGCCGTGTTTTACCGCATATTTCCCCTTCGTGTGGATCAGCATGGCGCATTGTTCAGCCTGTTCCTGGGACTGGCCGCATACTTCGATCAACGTCTCGATCACCCATTCAAACGTGTTGACCTCATCGTTCCAGACGATCAGGCTAAAAGGAAAGTCGTAAGCTTCCTCCGTGAGGACGTCCGTGCCTGTTTCTTTATGGGTGGACGTTCCGGGGCGATTCAAAAACCAGGGTTGGGTATGCATACCGTGCAAAAATAAGGCTATTTTTGGGCTTATTATTATGACCCCGGAACGAGAGACACGAATACGGACGGTACTTGATAAGAGGCAGGAAAATTTGGTGGTTGTGCTGGAAAATGTTTTTGATCCGCACAATATCTCTGCCGTGATGCGCACCTGCGACGCGGTGGGTGTACAGGATGTCTACGTGCTGAATACCCGGATACCCCGCCACAAGAAATGGGGGGCTAAAAGCAGCAGCAGCGCGGCTGGCTGGCTGACGGTGCGACAGTATGAGGATGCGAAGGAATGTTTTGGTGCGGTTAGGAAACAGGTGGATTGTGTTTTTGCCACTCATTTAAGCGGTGACGCGGTGTCATTGTATGAGATGAAGCTGACGGGACGCATCGCGCTGGTCTTCGGGAATGAGCATTCGGGGGTTAGCGATGAGATCCGCGCCTTCGCAGACGGGAATTTCCTGATCCCCCAGGTCGGGATCATCCAGTCGCTGAATATTTCGGTCGCTTGTGCGGTCACGCTGTATGAGGCGTTCCGGCAAAAGAAAGCGGCGGGGCAATATGACTTGCAAGGCTTATCATCGGATCGTTATCAGGAATTGCTGTCTGCCTGGAGCAAGGGGCAGCTATAAAAATCAGGAATATGCGCGTATTTTTTTTCACCTTGTTGTTTGGCTGGTCGGTGGCGCAGGCACAGTGGCCGGTCCAAAAGATCAAGATCACGGATCTTCAGGATTATATTGCCCATAGTGATCATCCGCTGATCGTCAACTTCTGGGCCACCTTCTGTATTCCGTGTAATAAAGAGATCCCTTATTTCCAAAGCACCGTAGCCCATTATAAAGATCAGGGCGTAGAATTGATCCTGGTCAGCCTCGATCTGCCGGACTATTATCCCGCGAAAATTTCGGACTTTGCCCGCAAACAAGGTTATACGGCAAAGATCCTTTGGCTGAACGAGACCGACGCCGACTATTTCTGTCCGAAGGTAGATCCGCGCTGGTCGGGAGGGATACCGTCATCCTTGTTTATCGACAACAAAACACATTATCGCCGATTCTTTGACCGGCAGCTCACCGAGCCGCAAGTGGAGCTTGAGATCAAAAAGATGATCGCGCCGGCCGGGGAATGATTAGCGCAGGGCTGGGGAATGATCGGCGTCGGGGTGGGGAATGATCGGCGTCGGGTCGGGGAATGATCAGCGGATCGAACACCCTACCGAGCGGGTCTCCTTTACTGTAACGGGTTTACCAACTATCATTTCATCGATCGCCGCCTGGAGATGATGGCGTTTAACCGATGAAGGATCACCGGGACTGTCGTCAATGGCGCCGTGATAGACCAGGATCCCATTTTTATCAAACAGAAAACATTCCGGCGTGCGGCTTGCGCCAAAGGCCCCGGCAAGAACAGCATTATCATCCAGCGCATAGTACCACTGATAGTCCTGCGCTTTTGCGTAAGACTGCATTTCCGCAAATGAATTGCCTTGGTCACGGGAGCTCTCATTCGAATTGAGAAGGATCACTCCGATCTTCTGCTGGGCGGCATAGACGCAGACGGCTTTTGTCCGGCCCTGGTTGCGGATCACGTAGGGACACGTATTGCACGAGAACATGACCAGCAGGCCGTTCGCGTTTTTAGCTTGCTGGAGGCTTAACTCTTTGCCGGAGACATCCTTCACCCGGATATCGGCTTTGGGTATGGGTGAGCCGAGCGGGAGGCTGAAGAAAGGTCTTGCTCCAGGTAGCAGGAGCAGGGCGGCTATAAGCAAGGACTTCATAATCCAAGGTTTTAGATACAAAGTTTAGGAAAAAAATGCTAAAACCCCCAGGCGTAGGATGAGCGGTGGGGAGAAGTCCGGATGAGCGGTGGGGAGAAGTCCGGATGAGCGGTGGGGAGAGGTCTGGATGAGCGGTGGGGAGAGGTCAATTCTTGCGTTCCACCGCCATGACCCTTAGATGGTAAATGCACACATTTAATTCATAACCAATCAATAGTACGAGCGAATTAAAATAAACCAGGAGCATCAGTACCATGACAGTGCCAATTGATCCGTAGACTTTGTTGTAATTCCCGAATCGATTGACCCAAGAGGAGAAGGCGAGCGTGGTCAGGATGGTTAGCAAGGTAGCGATGAAGGTTCCGGGTGAGAAGAGTTTCCAGCGTTTCTTGACTGCCGGGCCATATTTATAGATACAGGCGATGGCGATATAAAACAAGGGAATGATGACCACCCAGCGGACGGTCCGGAAGAGCATATGGGCGTGACGGCCGGTGATATGGAGCTCGCGGAGCCAGGTCCGCAGCAGTTCCGCCTGGGTACCGAGGATGATCACAGAGCCGATGACCATGAAAAGAATCAGGGTAGTCAGTTTGATCGCCATCCAGCGGGCGGCCAGCGCGTTCCTGCGAGCGTTATAGACGAGGGATTTGTTGAACGAACGCATAATGCCCATCATCGCATTGGAGGAATAGAAAAGGGCGAGGATGAAACCGAACGACAACAGGCCGGCGCGGGGTTTGGCCAGGAAATCTTCGAGGAACTGGCTTACCAGCAAATAAGTATTTTGGGTGGGCGTGATATCTTTGGTGATCTGAAGCAGTTGCTGCAGGATCTTCTTATGGACGGGCAAATAAGGGATCAGCGTGCAGATGAAGATGGTGGCGGCGGGAATGGCGATGAGGAAGCTGAAAGCGATCGCGCGGGCCCGGTCAATCAGTCCCACTTTCCTGACCTGGCTGACGAAGAAGGTGATGGTCTCGTGGAGGGAAACGCCATCGAATCCGGGCAGGGATATTTTGCGGGTCCGGGTCTCGAGGAACCGAAAGGCGCTGCTGTTATAGATTTTTCGTTCGAGCTTGATCATATATGATCCTATCTAAGGTTATGGGGGTTACTTTTTGAGGCTATCGAGATGAGCCCGGATGGCCATCTGGCGGTCGAGCCAATCCTGATAGGCTTTTGCATTTTGCAGATGCTCTTTGTAGGTCGTTGCAAAATTGGAATAGCCGCTATTGTCGGGTTTGGCGACAAAATACAGGTAGTCGGTCGCAGGCGCGTTCAGGACGGCATCCAGGGTTTGGGTGGAAGGCGTACAGATCGGGCCGGGGGGCAATCCTTCGTGGATATAGGTGTTGTATGGGGATTCGATCTTCAGGTCCTTGTCGTAGATACGTTTCAGCTCAAAATCCCGCATGGCGTATTTGATGGTGGGGTCGGCGCCCAGTTTGACGCCTTTGGACATCCGGTTGAGGTAGACGCTCGCGATCTTGCCCTTATCCGACTGGGCGTTGGTCTCCTCTTCGACAATGGAGGCGAGGATGGTAGCGGTGGTAGGAGTAAGGCCTTTAGCCGCTGCCTCCCGGACGCGCCCGGGTGTCCACCAGGCCTTGTAGCCGGCATACATCTTCCTGAAAATGACGGGGGGCGGGGTATTCCAGAAGTAGCTGTAGGTATTGGGCATGACGATGGTGAGTAAGGTATTGCTGTCTACGCCATAGGGCCGCAGCGAGTCGCTATTGTGGATATAAGCGGCGATCCCATCGGAGTCGCATTCGAACTTCCGGCCTACGGCTCCGGCCAGCCCTTCCAGGGTCCGGAATTTCAGGATGACGAGATGAACCGGTGTCTGGCGGCCATTGTGAAGCATGCGCAGGATGCTGAGGATACTCATATCCCTTTTGATCTCATACTTGCCGGCTTTGAGACTTGTGGGGTAGTCCATTCTGCCGGCTACCCAGTCGAAGAAAGTCTGGCTTTTGATGACGGTGTCTTTCTGAAGCACGTTCCGCAACTGATCGTAGGTCATTCCGGTGCGGACATAAAGTGCATAGCTGTCACCGCTGAAAGCGGTACCGGGACCGAATATCCGCCAGCCGGCGAAAGCGACCACCAGCAGGAGTACGACGAGGACCAACAGAATGAATCTCTTCATAGGTATTTCGATTGTTGGACTAAAATAAAAAAAAGCAGCCATCTCCCGAAACAAATGGCTGCTTAAATAATATTGTGTAAAGGATTACTTTCCGGTGGGCAGGGCGCTTCCACCCGCGGGGGTCTGCTGTTGTGTGGCCCCGGGGGTCACCTTATCGGGCACATGTGCGCCTGAGCTTGAAACGTTCCTGCCGATGAACACCGTGGAAAAAAGGCAGAGCAGGCCTACCACGACGGCCATTACCCAAGTACCTTTCTCCAGCGCGTCGGTTGTTTGCTTGACGCCCATCAGCTGGTTGCTGAATCCGCCAACGTTCCCGGCGAGACCGCCGCCTTTAGGGTTCTGGATCAAAATGATCCCGCCAAGGATCACACAGGCAAGTACAATCAGGATCACAAAAAGGAGCATGTCAGTGAATATTTAGTTGTTCGATTTTGGTTGCAAAATACGCGCTTTTATCGGGATTGAGCAAACTTAATTTCTCGTATACAAGCCGCGCCCGCTCGGGCATCCCTTGTTTGGCGAGGACTTCGGCCATCGTCTCGGTGACAGGTTCCTTGCCTTCGATCGAGTGGGCGGCAAAATTTTGAATCGTCTGTTCGACTACCCGGTCAGGAACGATCTCCCTGTCCTTCTGCGGAAGGCGGCGCATCACCCGAAGCCACTCGGTGAAGCTTTTTAACTGGCGGCCGAGCGGGTCGGTCGGATTCTCGTCCAGAGTCAAACGAATGCCCTGTGAGGCGAAATAGTCGATCGTATGCAGTGGTTCAAAAAGGGGAGTGGTTTCCGCGACGACAGTCGTCTCAATGACTGAGGGGGCGGGGATGTCCACGACAGGAGCGACCGTCGTTGGTTCCGCATAAACGGGTTCAGGGGCCGGCGCGGGTTGATTCGGTTCGTCAAGGACAAACGGCGCTTCTTCATCGCGAATGGGTGCATCAGGCTGACCATTATGCGATTGAAAATCTTCGTTGATCTTTATGATGGATTCCCTCAGGGCTTTAGCCTTTTGGATGCTTTCAAATAGCAGCTCGGCAGCAGCAGCGGGAACGTCGGGAACCTGAGGAACCTGAGGGACCTCGGGGTCGATTTCCAGCGCAGTCGTTTCAGCAGGGACTTCCGGGGTTTCCATCGCGGGCCAGGGCTGATCCGTCTCGTCGACAACAAATGGTGGCTCTTCATCGCGGATCGGCTCTGCATGGACCAGGTCTACATGGATCGGTTCCGGCGCCGCTTCACGATGAGCCGGTTCGGCATTCTCCAGCATCCACTGCAACCAGAACGGATTGGAAAAATACAAGCTGGTCTTCCGGGCTGCCGTCAGGAAGTCGTCGGTGTTTTCAGTCCGGAGTTTCCTTGACAGCAGGTAATGCCCGAAGCCGTAACAGGGATATTCCTCCACGAACTTCTCCAACTGTTCCCTGGAAACGGCGTCTAGGTTCGAGACCTGAAAGAGGTGCTGGATGGCAGGCTGCATGGATTGATTCATGTTTATCCTTTCTACCAGTTGGAAAATAGCTTGTTAAAAATTTCGTCCGTCATGTTGCTGGTTATGGTCGGCAGCAGTTGCTGCTCGGCATCGGTGATAGAGGTAGCCGCAGCAAAATCGAAGTTCCTTGAAACATCGGCTTCGAAGTTGGCTGGCGGCACTTTTTTCCCGGTCGGGTCGAGGTTATTTTTAAATACGACGTGGACCGTGACCGTCAGCCGGTTGCTGGACGCCTGTTGGCCGGAGATGCCGGACGTGCTGTAGTTGTAATCCGAGACCCAGGCCGTCACATCGTAATCCGCATCGGAGGTCTGGATTTGCGAAAGCCGGGAAGCCTGGTTGTTGATCTTCTGCCTCAAGGCATCGTTGAGCGCCGGCGCCAGCGCGGGATTGACTAGCCGGGCCCGGTTCTCGATATAGGCCAGATGGATGGACTTCACCTCCGGCGGGATCGACGTATCCTTGAAGGAATAGACCTTGCAGGCAGCCAGTCCGAAGAGAAAGGCCAGGGCCAGTATTCCGGTTTTTTTATTCATTGATGTCGTATTCCTTGAGTTTCCTGTATAGGGTGCGTTCGCTGATACCGAGGTCGGACGCGGCATCCTTGCGTTTGCCCTTGTGTTTTTTGAGGGCCTTTACGATCAGTTCCTTTTCCTTATCCATTATATTGAGCGATTCTTCGACTTCCTCATGGTGATGGATATCCTCATGTCCGTTCGTGTTGTGGATCACCACGGGTTGTCCGGCTGTGATGACCGGCGCCGGGTAGATCTCCGCAGGTTTCAGCTCCTTCAGGTCGTTGAGATAAGCCGAATGTTGGGTGGCCAGGGCCGGATTCTGGACGATCTCACGAAACATCTTTTTCAGCTCGGTTACGTCCTTCTTCATGTCGAAAAAGAGCGTGTACAGGATTTCCCTTTCGTTGTTGAAGTCATGGCTCCCGTTGCCGCCTGACCCGTTTGAAGGAAGCACCATCGGCAAACGATTTCCTCTCGCAGTCTCAGGAATAACCTGTCTCAGTGCGTCCGCGGTGATGTGCTTTTCTTCCGACAAAACGGAAATCTGTTCTGCAATATTTTTCAATTCCCGGACATTACCCGGCCAGGGGTAATTAATTAACCAATTTTTGGCATCTTCGTCGAGTTGAACGGGAGCGGTCTTATAGCGCTCCGCAAAGTCGACCGCGAATTTGCGGAACAGCAGGGGAATGTCCTCCTTTCTGTCCCGCAGCGCAGGCACGCGGATTGGAACGGTATTCAGCCGGTAGTAGAGGTCTTCCCGGAATTTCCCTCTTTCCGTCAGTTCCAGCAGGTCCTTGTTTGTGGCGGCAATGACCCGGACATCGGTCTTCTGGACTTTGGAGGAGCCCACACGGATGAACTCCCCGGCTTCCAACACCCGAAGCAGACGGGCCTGCGTGCCCAGTGGCAGTTCGCCAACTTCATCGAGAAAGATGGTCCCGCCGTTGACCGTTTCAAAATACCCTTTCCGGGAGTCAACCGCGCCGGTAAAGGAACCTTTCTCATGCCCAAAAAGCTCCGAATCGATCGTTCCTTCCGGAATAGCGCCGCAGTTGACCGCGATAAATGGATTATGTTTCCGGGACGATAACGCGTGAATGGCACTCGAGAATGCTTCCTTTCCCACCCCGCTTTCTCCCGAGATCAGCACCGTCAGATCCGTCCCCGCTACCTGTGCTGCTACCTGTAAAGCGTAGTTCAGCGCCGGCGAATTGCCGATGATCCCGAACCTGTTCTTGATTGATTGAATGTCCATACGATTATTCGATTATTTTTCCGATCAGGGTCGCCCCGGTGCAATCGTTCACTTTTACCTGCACATAATCCCCTTTTCGGTACGGATGATCGGCTTTCGGAAAGACGACCACCTTATTTTGACTGTTTCTGCCGCGCCAGTCATCAGCGCTCTTTTTAGAATCACCTTCGATCAGCACTTCAAAAGTCTTGCCGAGGTCCTCCCGGTTCTTCGTCAGCGAGAGGCGGTTTTGGAGCCGGACGATCTCGTCGAGCCTTCTTTTCTTTACCTCTTCCGGCACATCGTCGGTATAGCGGCGGGCTGCAAGCGTGCCGGGCCGCTCGCTGTAAAAAAACATGTAGCTCATGTCGAAGCGCGCACATTCGATGATGCTCAGGCTCTGCCGATGATCCTCTTCCGTCTCCGTGCAGAAGCCCGCGATGATGTCCGTGCTGAGCCCGCAATCGGGCAGGATAGTCAGAATGCGATTAATCCTTCCCAGGTACCATTCGCGGGTGTAGGTCCGGTTCATCAGCTGCAGGATGCGGGTGCTTCCACTTTGTACCGGCAGATGGATACTCTTGCAAATATTGGGGTAGAGGGCCATCGTATACAACACCTCATCGGTGATGTCCTTGGGGTGGGAGGTGGAGAACCGAACCCGAAGCGACGGGTCGGTCTGCGCGACCCTTTCCAGCAGTCCGGCAAAGGTCACGGTTGTATCCGATGATTCGTCAACCCAATAATAGCTATCGACGTTCTGACCCAGCAGCGTCACTTCCTTATATCCCTTGTTAAAGAGCTCCCGGCATTCGCGGGTTATGCTTGCCGCATCACGGCTGCGTTCACGGCCGCGGGTAAAAGGGACGACACAGAAGGCGCACATATTGTTGCAGCCCCGCATGATGCTGACGAACGCGGTGACCCCATTGCTATCCAGGCGGACCGGGGAGATATCCGCATAGGTCTCGTCGCGGCTAAGCAAAACGTTGACCGCTTTCTGCCCCGTTTCGGCCTCCCCGATCAATCCGGGCAGGGTCCGGTAGGCATCGGGACCGACCACCAGGTCCACCAACTGTTCTTCTTCCAGGAATTTGCCTTTGAGCCGTTCGGCCATGCAACCCAGGACCCCAATCAGCATCCCCGGCCGGTTCTCCTTTACCTGCCGGAATAACTGAAGCCGGTTCCGAACGGTCTGTTCTGCTTTTTCGCGAATGCTGCAGGTATTCAACAAAACAAGGTCGGCTTCTTCATAGTTACCGGTTGCGCCAAATCCATTATCCGCCAATATAGAGGCCACGATCTCGCTGTCGGAGAAGTTCATCTGGCAACCATAGCTCTCGATATAGAATTTCTTCTGTGTTTCCATTCAGACGGCAAAGATAAGCAGAAAAGGAATTGGATGTGACAAGTTGGCAGCTAATCGATGACGATCGATCGCAGCGCCTCTCTGCCATATAGCACCGGGAAATACATCATCTCCGCCCGCGCCGGGTTAAGTCGATAGACGCCGGTATAACGGGGAAGAAGGGATACCTGGAACTGATATTCTCCCCTCGGGAGGTAGCCGCAAAAAATACTCAATTTATTTTTAAAGTATTCCCGATGGACTTCCTGATTACCATAGGGTTGGTTTTTGTTGAAATATCCACAGCCGGCCGGTATCGGCACTTCGATCATCACATAATCGGCATTTCCTTTTACAACCACCACCACCTGAAGCGTGACCTGTTCGCCGGCGGTCAGGTGAGAAACCGGTTGACCGTGGGAAACGAACGAGCTGCGCACTGTAAACGTTCCGTCCACCCTGGCCGGATCGCGGTTCCAATATTTCTGCCAGGCGGTAAAATAAACCGGCAGGGTACCCTGCTTCTTCACTTCAAGGTTCCGGGCGGACTTGTATATCGCTTCAAAAGGAAATGTTGTCACCGTTTCCGGTAGCGTGGCTATGGGGCCGTCCGACCCGCGTAAGCGAATAGAGGGCGGGGTCAGCGGGGTTCCGGGTTTTACCAGGTCCGGCAGCAGCGTCCGCAGGATCAGGCTCGATTCGTAGGTATTTCGCCAATGGCCGGGGCCACGCTGCTCGAGGAAATAGTTGCGGATGGCGGGCAACAGCGTGTCATAGCCGCCTGCCCGGCGAAGCAGTCGGTACATCAGAAGCGTGCGCTGAACCGGGTTGTCCCAAAACTCCCCTTTGTCTTCACCCCAATAGCAGCTGCCAAGGGCGGTATAGCTACGTTTGGTCAGCAGGGTATCCAGCCGGATGTCCATGCCGGCAGCCTGGCGGATCTCCAGCAGCCGAAGGGTCTCATACAGATCACTTCGATCGAGCTGGCTTTCGGCGTCGGTAATGTATCGCCGATAGTCCACTTTGGCTTCCATTTCCTGTAGCAGTCTTAGGAAGAAGAGGCGATCCGATGCGCTGCTTTTGTTTTCCAGCCGGTAGACGAGATATTCGATCACCGGCGTTCTGTCCAACCTGGTCGGATATCCTTCTTTTTCCGCTGCGAGCAGCGCTTCCGAAACATGGAGCGTAATCCAGGCGGAAGGATCGTTGTCCGGCCACCAGCCCCAAAGCCCTTCTTTGCGGGCCTTCATCAATCGTTGGATCAGGTCGCTGATCTCTTCTTCTTCTTTGAAAGGCTGGTTCAGAAGGGCGAGGATGCGCTTCTTCTCCAGCAAGGCCTCCAGCTTGGAGGCCAATTGTTCGTTGCAAAGGTATTCGTAGTGCCGGAGATGCTCGATCTCGTCGAGGAAGACCGGCAGGATAGAGGCGGAAGCATGCAGATGGACGGGACCGCGGGTGCTGTCGAAATGCAGCCGGATCGACGTATCGCCTTCCAGTACCGCAAAGCTCCCGATGGTTTCGTTCGTGCCGGCGGGATAGACCGGGACGGTTCTTTCTTCGCCGTCGAAGTAGCCGTTTGGTTCATGGAGGGTGTAACGCAGGTGTAGACTATCGGGGCTGATCGGATGGATCAGGAACGTATCGAGATGCGCTGTCCGCAGCCGATATTCGCCGGCGGCAACGTCAACGCTGTCGATCGTGAAGGTGCGCGTTACTACGGCCGTATCGGGCATATAGTTGAGGATCTTCCCGATCACCCGCGCGGAATCCCCCTCCACAAGAAAAGCGGGAACGCTTAGTGCGGCGCTTACGCTCTTGAAGGAGCGGATATTTCCTTCCGCCAGGCCGATTTGCCGGTGATCCGTAGCCGCAATGACAAAGGTTTGCCAGTTGGTGATATCATCGGGAAAAACCACCGGGAAAGAGACGGTGCCATCCTTATCCGTGCGTAAAGTAGGTTGCCACCAGGCATCGTCACGGAAGGAATGCCGGAGCGAGTTGCCGGGTCCTTCGCCGGGTAGCAGCTGTCCGTTTGCAGCTTTTTTGGTCGTGATAATTATTGCGCCGGCGACGGCGTTGGAGCCATAGATGGCCATCGCGTCTTTGGAAGTAAGGACGGTTGTGGATTCGATCGAAATCGGATCGAGGTCCGTGAGTTTGCCGCTGAACGGAAGGCCGTCGACGATAATGAGGGGCTGGGCCTCCGGGAGGCTCACGGTTCCTCTGATCTGTATGCCGAGCGAGGGACCAACCAAACTGCCTTCGGTAATCGCGCTGACCGAACCGGTAAGGTCCATTTTCCGCTGCGCGCTGTAACCCATAACCACTACCTCACTAAGCGCCGAGCTACTGGCATGCAGGCGAATCTCGTAGACATAGGGCTCCTTCAGTGCGAGTTTCTGCATGTTAAAACCGATCGCGGAAATGAACAGCGTGCCGGCGTCTGTGGTGACCAGCTGGAAATTGCCCTGGGCATCGGTATTGGTGCCGTGTTTTGTTCCACGAAGGTTGACGGTCGCAAAAGGAACCGGTACCCCATTCTCATCCAGCACGCGGCCGCTGACGAGGCGGTGAAAAGAAGCGGGGCTGAGATATCGCTCGTTAAAGGTAGACTGCAGGGGTTCGAGCTCCGGGCTGCCGCCATAGGTCTTGTGGGTCTCCTGTTCACTTAACATTCTGGAGATATGAATGCTGAACGAATCGGCATCGTGGATGCCGGTGCCGGGGATGCGAAAATAATTCAGCCCGTCTGGTTTGATCGAGATGCTGTCCAGCGAAAGGTAACGCTGTTTTCTGAGTAGGAGGAAAAGCCGGTAGCGGCCGGGTTGTACATAACCGAGGTTGCGGGTCTGGCCTGCGTAGACTCGCATATAATCGGGATCGTCATAGCGAAAGAGGAAGACCTTTTTTACGAAAAGCGGAGAAGAAATGTAGGGGTATTCCGGATCACCAAGATAGAATTCCAACTGGCCGTTTCCCGCCGCGGGTACTCTGGCGTTGACCACAAAATCCATGGTATGGCTGCGGACATCAAGGTAATCCTTCCAAAGACTATCGGCGATGGGGGAGGTCATGGCGCGGTCTTTCAGCCGGTTCAAATCCGCCGCGCTGTTATCGAGACGGCCCCGAAAAATATAGGACATGGACAGCTCCTTCTCCTTGATGAGACCGGGGCTGATGTTGAAGCGATTGCCGCCTTCCGGATCGAAGAGCTGACGGAAGCCGTCTTCTTCGCGGAGCATGCTGGTAGTCCCGGAAAAGGGACCTGCGAGGAAAGTTGCGGCGGGAAAAGGGTTCTGGCGGGTATTGAGCAGGTAGTTCCGGTCTCCACCCTGGCTAAGGAGGACGTATCTATAATCAAAATTGTTGACCAGCCAGATTAGGGAGTGCCGCAGGACTTCCTGTTCGTTTGGGGTCAGCGTGTCGGGCATGGGTTTGACATGGATGGCAGGATTGGCGGTGTCATCGTTGATGCCGAGGAATGTTTTGGAGCCGTGGGCAATCCGGATGGTGTCCAACCTGATCTCGCTTTTGGCGGTGCGCAGGCGGAGGGAATGCAGCCCCGAATCCACCAAAAAACTATAAGCCGGGTATTCGTCGGTTTGGCTGAAAAAGACCGGCCGCTCGTCGATGTAAAGGAGGTGGATGCTCTCCGGCTGGCCTTTCCGGCTGACGAAAGGAGCGATCTGGGTGAGAGAATCGGGAACCTTCTCCCGGTTTATATAGAGCGTTTCCGGGTTCAGGAATTTGTAAAATTCGATCCGGTCAAGCCCCATCGGCAAGCCCCATCGGCGCCAATCCAGATCGACATCCTCCACCGGGCTTTTCTGTTTCGGCAACGAATAGTTGTAGCGGATCGGGGTCCGATATTGCCTGCCCAGGTAGGGAATGCCACCGGGGATGGTAGAGGTATTGAATTTCGTTGTATAGGACCACGCGGTGAGGTCAGCGTCGGGGACGGGTCGGCCACGGCTATCTTTCACGTCTATGGTGATTGTTGTCTTCTCGCCGGGATAGACAAAGCCGGGTTGATGCACTTGTAGCTGCAACAGGTGTTCGCGAAAGGGAAGGGGATAGTCATTCTTTTGGATCCGGCCTGCCCAGCGGTATTGTATCGTAACGGAATAGGGAGCGGGAGTGACTGCTCTGGCCTGATAGAAAAGGCTGTCGCCATAGCCCCGGAGCAGGATGCGACGGCCGGCGTGAATGGCGAACCAGAACGGTAGGTGCTGCGGATTGACGACCTGGAGGACAACGGAGTCGTGCGTGCGGCCGGAAGCAAGAGAAACCGTGGGATGAAAGTCCTGGCAGGTCCAGCTTTCGGTTATGCTGTCGTTGCCGGCAGGAACCGATACCCTATACTCGCCGGCATATGGGCTGGTGCGGAGGGTGGCAGGCAACGAGAGGGACGTCCGGGTCACCAGCTCGCCTTTGCTGTCGAAAGCGCTGACCTTCGCCCGTATCGGCCGGGGGCGGCCATTTTCGCGATAGTCGATCCGGATGCTGTCGTCCTGCGGCCGGATAAAGAGGCGGCCGGTATCGTCGCGGTATTCCAGCTCGAATTCCTTTTCCCGATATTGATTTTCGCTGTTTAGCAGGTCGACGTGGATCCGGTATTGGAAGGAGGCAGGTGGAAAGATGGAATCCGGCAGAATGATGCGGGTCTCGCCGACGGGATCCAGTGCCAGGTTGACCGTCCAGAGCGTATCGGGGATGAAGACGGCGGGCCGGCGAAAGCCGGAGGCAATGCCTGAGCGTCCCGCCCGGATCCGCACCCGGCCATCCGGAACCGGCAGGTCATTCTCATCCGTAGCCTTGATGTAAAGGGAAACGGGATCGCCGGGACTGTTGACAGGTTTGTCAACCCGGGCTTGCAGCTGGAGGGAGGTAAGGGTATAATCTTCGTAACGGAAAGTTCCACTTGTCAAGCGCTTGTCATGCAAATTTTCCAGGACGATCCGGTAATTCTCATCTAATAGCAGGTCGAGGCTGTCGGTCAGGACAAATTCGAAATTGTATCCGCCCGGCCGGTAAGGGGTGATGTGTCCAATGACCGTATCAGGGTCGCTACCAAAGTCCTCCCGCAGCCGCACTTTAAGGGGTTGCCGCACGGGTCGTCCTGCCGACGTCATGATAAAGGCCTTGAACCGGACGGTGTCGCCGGGTTTATATTTTGGCCTGGAGAAGACGAGGTAAGCGTAATGCGGGCGGGGCGCGATGCTGCGCAGGATACGATACCGGATGATCCGGGCGTAGTCCAATGGGACCTGCCATGGCTTCCGGTTCGGGCGATAACGGTATCCCTTGTTGAGACTGACGGAAAAATAATACAGGGCGCCGGCATGGGTGATGGTAACGACGCGGGTATTTTGAAACGCGCCAAGCGGATAGCTATTGGTGGTCGCGTCATACCGGATCGGGCGATGGCGAAGCGTGACTGTTGCGTCGGTGATGGGCTGACCATCGGGCGTATGGACGGTGAGCGCGGCATCCCTCCCGCTGCTGAGCAGGTCGTAACGGAGCGGGCCGATGGTCTGCAGTGTAGCATCCAGTTGAGGGCCGCTGGCTAAAACGAAGAGATAATCGGCGGGTACCAGGGGGAGGTCTTCCGGTTGTTGGACGCCAGTCAAAAAGGAGTCGATGGGGCTGCGGATCATTTTATCCCAACCAGCCAGGTCGGTGCGGAAAAGCGTCAGCGCCTGTTGGGGCTCGAGGCGATAGACATAGGTGTACCGGCTCGTCCGGCGGCTGGTGGATAGATCGGATTGTGCATGGGTTGCCTGGGTGGCTAACAGCAGCGTTAGCCCGAGCAGTCGGATTCTCATGTGCGGTAGTTTGATGGATGATGCGGGGCGGGGGGGAATTACACAACAAAGGGTTTCGGCCATTGCCAAAACCCTTGCTAAACCTGAGCGGAAGACGAGGTTCGAACCCGCGACCTACAGCTTGGGAAGCTGTCGCTCTACCAACTGAGCTACTTCCGCGTGACCGTTATGGAGTTCCGGACCGTTATGGATTTCCGGATTGCAAATGTAAGGTTTGCTCCTTCTCTCGCAAATATTTTTATTTCACGCCGACGGCAACAGCCGAAGCAAACCTTGTACCTAACCAGCTGTCCTTCAAAGGTATTAACCATCTTGTCTCCAATTCCTCTTTGCATTGAATCGTGTTGTCGAAGTAGAGTGTTTCCGCGGAGATATGCCCGGTCTCCAGGGCTTGGGTAATTTGGGGCAATGGGATGAGCTCTACCTTATCCTTTATATAAAAGGCCAGGTTTAGCCGGTCGAACAGCTGGATGCCCGTTTGTTGTTCGATCTGTTTGATCAGATGAACGGAACTGTCGGTGCTGCAGCCGCTGACGCCGGATGCCCCAGATTCTTTAGATTCGTCGGCCATCAGGATGATGAATTGGTTGTAGGAGATGGTGGCGAAACCCTTGACGGGAGTACCGTGAGAAGTCCAGGATTGGGTAAAGGAATCCAGGAGCCCGCGGGTCCGGGCGATTTCTTCAGGGGTGAATGGGCGGTGTCCCTGGTAGATCCAGACGCGGGAAGCGGGGTCGAAATTAACCTTATTCATCCCACAAAGTTAATCAATCGACGCGGCAATCAGCTCGGCGATATCCATGACCTTGACGGTGTCCTCCTTTTCGGAGTGTTTGACGCCATCTGTCAGCATCGTATTGCAAAAGGGGCAGGCGGCGGCGATCACCCCGGCCCCGGTTGACAGGGCTTCTTCGCTGCGCTCGAAGTTTACGCGGGTAGATCCTTTTTCTTCCTCTTTAAACATTTGCGCGCCGCCGGCGCCGCAGCAGAGGCCTTTGCTGCGGCAGCGCTGCATTTCCACCAGTTCGGCGTCGAGGGCCGCCAGGACGTGACGAGGGGCATCATAGATCCCGTTGGCCCGGCCGAGGTAGCAACTGTCGTGATAGGTTATCCGTTTACCTTTGAAAGGGCCGTTTTCCTTTAGCCGGATGCGGCCTTCATCGATCAGTTGCTGAAGAAACGCGGAATGATGGATGACTTCATAATTTCCTCCCAGTTCTGGATATTCGTTGCGCAGGATGTTGAAGCAGTGAGGGCAGGTGGTCACAATCTTCTTCACGCCATAGTTGTTGAGCAACTGGATATTTTGATACGCCATCATCTGAAAGAGGAATTCGTTGCCGGCGCGGCGGGCGGGGTCGCCGGTGCACATCTCTTCCTTGCCGAGAATGGCGTATCGGATGCCGATCTTGCTGAGGATGGTGGCGAAGGCGCGCGTGACCTTTTGGGCCCGCTGGTCGAGGCTGCCGGCGCATCCGACCCAGAAAAGAATTTCCGGGCTTTCGCCCTGTGCGGCCAGCTCGGCCATCGTCTGTACCTCCATGAAGGAATAATTTTCCGTAAATCTAAGTAACTTTACCACATGTTAGTCATCCGCAATTATGACCTTTGGTGCAACCTCTCGGACAAAGAATACCAGGACTTGAATATTGAACATCGGGTGATGGAAGTGCCCAAGGGAGAATATATCTATTTCGAAGCTTACAATCACAATAAGATCTATTTTGTCAAGGAGGGGACGATCAAGATCGGGTATATCGATCAGGCGGGAAGGGAGCAGGTGAAGGAGATTATAAAGCAGGGGGAGCTTTTTGGGCAGTTCAGCCTGGAGCGGAACAATCTCCATGGGGAATTCGCACAGGCCTACCGGAATGATGTCAGCCTATGCTCGTTTACGATCGACGATTTCGAACGGCTGCTGAAGAGCCGGCCCGATCTGGCGCTGCGGTATAGCAAGCAGGTGGGGGCGAAACTGCGGAATATCGAGAACCGGCTGATCAACCTCCTCAATAAGGACGTTCGCACGCGGCTGATCCATTTCCTTTGGCAGCTGGTAGAACAAAACCTGGGCGAGAATACCGCGGAGGGGTTCTGCATCCCGAATTATCTTACGCATGAGGACATTGCCAGCCTGATCGGCAGCAGCCGTCAGACCGTTACCACGCTGATCAATGAGCTGGAGGGGGAAGGTATCCTGTCCTACAACCGACAGGAGATTTGCTTTATGAATGTCAAAAAATTACAAAAACTGGTTTCCGAAAATTAGCGGGGCTATGGGAATTGTTCCTGGATTTGTTGTATTGCAACTGGCTGTACTGTCTTCCGTCGCGCAATCTCCGGGGCATTCCTTCCTTCCGGCGAATGAGGGGTCGACGATCAGCTTTAAGATCAAGAATTTCGGCATCAATAGCGAGGGGTCGTTCAAAGGGCTGCAGGGCGCGATCGTCTGGGATCCGCAGAACATGGCTGCAGACAGCTTCGATGTGAGCATTGACGCGGCTTCCGTCAACACGGATAACACGATGCGGGACGACCATCTGCGGAAGGACGCTTATTTCGATGTGGAAAAATATCCGCGCATCCGGCTGGTTTCGACGGCTGTCACGCTGGTGGACAGGAACGGGCATTACCGGCTCACCGGCAAATTGACCATCAAGAACACGACGAAAGAAATCTCGTTTCCATTTTTAGCTACGCCGGCGGGAGATGACTATATCTTCAAGGGGGCCTTTACGATCAACCGGCGGGATTTCGATGTGGGCGGGGCGAGTACGCTGGGGAATGACGTGACGGTGTCGCTGACGGTGCTGGCGAGGGCCGTACGCTGAAGCTTCGCGCGGCTGGATCGGGGCTAAGTCCTGCGGATCGGTTGGCGGGAAGGTATTGGTTCAGCCTTCTGTCCATTTATCGCGATCGTCCGGGCTATATTTCCAAGGTGCAAAATTGTTTTCGACGTTGCTGAACATCGTATTCCATTCCTGTGGGGCGTTGCTGTCTTCCATGATCAGTGCGCGGCGCATCTCCACGATGATCTCGAGGGGGCTGATGCTAACCGGGCATTCTTCCACGCAGGCGTTGCAGGTCGTGCATGCGCGGAGCTCCTGGACGGAGATATAGTTCAGCAGGTTCTTTCCGTCATCGGTAAATTTCCCGTTGACATTGATGTTCCGGCCGACCTCTTCGAGCCGGTCGCGGGTGCTCATCATGATCTTGCGGGGCGAGAGGACTTTCCCGGTCAGGTTAGCGGGACAGGCGGCCGAGCAGCGGCCGCATTCCGTACACGCGTAGGCGTCCAGGAGGTTTCGCCAGGAAAGATCGAAAACGTCTTTCGCGCCAAAACGTGGTGTTGGCGGCGTACTCCCGTCGGCGGGCGGCGGCGGGGCGCTCGAAGGGTCCATGGCATAGAGCACTTCTTGTCGCACGGCGGGCATGTTCTTCAGCTTCCCTTCCGGGGCGAGCCGGGCATAATATGCATTGGGGAAAGCCAGCAGGATATGGAGGTGTTTGGAATACGGCAGGTAATTGAGAAAGGTGAGGATACCGAGGATATGGAGCCACCAGCAGGTCCGTTCAAGGACCACGAGCGAGTGGTCGCTCCAGCCGTTGAGCAGCGGGTGCAGCCACCGGGAGAACGCGAAGTTGCCGGTTACCTGCTCGCCGTAATGCCCATAACCGCGGGCCTGTAGTAGGGTATCGGCGGAGTTCATGGTCAGGAACAGCGTCATGAGGGCGATCTCCGTCAACAGGATATAATTGGCGTCGCTGCGCGGCCAACCGTCGAGGTCATGGCTGATGAAGCGGCGTAATTTGAGGATATTCCGGCGGCAGAGGAAGATGAGACAGGCGATGAGCACGCCGAGGGCCAGGAATTCAAAGCCGTTGATCAGGTAGAGGTAACCCTTCCCGGTCAGACCGAAGAAGAGGCGGTGGGTTCCCAGGACGCCATCCAGGATGATCTCGAGAACTTCCAGATTGATAATGATAAAACCGGCATAGATGACGAAGTGCATGACCGCGACGAGGGGGTTGCGAAACATTTTCTTTTGGCCAAAGGCCAGCAGGAGAACATTTCGCCAGCGTTTGCCCCGGTCAGCGCCTGGAATGAAGGCGGGGTCTGCGTCGCCAAGCAGGATATTGCGGCGGATCTGGCGGATCTTCCTGGTGAACAGTCCGATGGCCGTTGCTGCGGCCAGGATGAACAGGATCTGCTGAAGAACCATGCGAAAATTTATTGGTGGGTCTAAGATAAGTGATTTATTTTGCGGCTGATGGAAAAGAACTACATCCTCACCCAGGAAGTGGCGGAAAAGAAACTGCGACGTATGGCATACGAGATCCTGGAGAACAACTCCGACGAG
>Ga0210383_10000117_pt1 | contig 83334 bp, 64 predicted proteins | sample IncBWC14OmetaG_FD_160072 | JGI IMG/M metagenome (GOLD analysis project Ga0210383, IMG submission 160072) | Forest soil microbial communities from Barre Woods Harvard Forest LTER site, Petersham, Massachusetts, United States - Inc-BW-C-14-O ...
ACAACTTCGCGAGGATCGACTTCCTGGACCGCCCGACGAACGGATTCCATGACAGCCGTGGGATCGCCTTCGGTGCGTAACACCACCGCTACTGCATCCGCCGCGAGCGGCATCAGTTTCTCGGGGAGCTGCATGAACGGATAATCGAACTGCGCCTCGATGGCCGATTTCGGATCGGCGTCGAGTCCCCATTGCTTCACGTGCCCGACCACACCAACGATCTCAGCCTGCACGCCAAAGCCTTCGATATGGATGTGCTGTCCGATGGGATTTTCATGAGGGAAATAGGTGCGCGCGAAAACGTCGTCGATGTCCACCACCACCGGCGCGTTCTCGTCGTCCTGTGGCGTGATGAAGCGGCCACGTTCCAGCGTCACTCCCATGGCTTGCTGGAAGCCCGCTTCAGCGAGATAGAACATCGCCTGGGGCATCTCTTGCAGGTTGGCAGGCTTTGGCTGGCCTTCGATCCAGAAAGGCAAAGAGGAATTGTGGATCATCGGGCGTGAGCCGAGCGTGACCGAAACAGCTTGGACGCCGGGGATGCTGTGCATTTTGTCGTCGAAGTGGCGCAGGCGCGCGCGCGTTTCGGCAGAACTCTTATTCGGGCCAGCCGGCAGAGACACAGTAAACGTGATCGCGTGGCTGGGATTAAAGCCGGGATCGACGCGCCACAACGCCGAGAGGCTGCGAACCATCAGACCGGCGCCGACGAGCAAAACCAAAGCCATGGCCACTTCGACAGCGACGAAAATTCCTTGCAGTCGTTGCCGCGCGCCACTCAGACCGCGACCGCTCTCCTTAAGTATCTCTTGCAGATTCACGCGTGAACTTTTCAGCGCCGGAGCCAGACCAAAAACAATTCCGGCAAACGCGGACAGCGCCATCGTAAAGAGCAGCACGCGTGAATCGAGAGAGACCTCGCTCCCGCGCGGCAAAGCTCCAGGCAAAGTGCCGAGCACCGCCTTGGTACCCCAAACGGCGAGCAAAAGTCCAAGCGCTCCTCCCAAGCCTGCGAGCAGAACACTTTCGGTCAGCAGCTGGCGAATGACGCGCACGTTGCTCGCTCCCAGAGCTGCGCGAATGGCAAACTCGTGCGAACGTCCCATCGCGCGCGCCAAAAGTAGATTGGCGACATTTGCGCAAGCAATCAGCAGTAAGAATCCAACAGCCGCGAGAAGCACGATCAGGAATGGCTGCACTTTCCCGACGATGTCTTCCTTCATCGAAACAAGCGTGATGCCCACGGCCTTATCGGCCTCCGGATACGCCAGCGCAAGATTTTGCGCAATGCCGTCCATATCGGCTTTCGCTTGCAAGAGCGTTACTCCCGGCTTCAGCCGGCCGATTCCATGCGAACTCACGTCCACACGCCGGTCGCGAAAATTCGTATCCGTCCATTGTCCGATGGGCGTGTAGACGTCCCGGTCGCGGCCATAGAAGGTGAATCCCGCGGGAATCACGCCCGCGATCGTGTAAGACGTGCCATTCAAAAGGATCGGCTTTCCGATAATTTCCAGCGAAGAGCCGAATTTGCGCTTCCAAAAACCTCCACCCAAAATCACCACCGGCGCCGCGCCCGGATGATCGTCATCGGGGCGGAAAGTTCGGCCCAGAACTGGTGCTACTCCAAGCGTTGAAAAAAAGTCCGCGGAAACCATGTAACCGGTGAGCCGTTCCGCTTCGCCCGTGCCGATGAAGTTGTAATCCTGGTTGCGATAGATAGCCATGGACGAAAACGCTTGCGTCTCGCGCTGCCAATCCTGGAAATTCGGGTAGTTGATGGGCGCTTGCTCGTACCCGGTTGTCTTTCCATAAATCGCCACTAGCTGGCCAGACTGTGGGTACGCCAGCGGATTCAGCAGTACTCCATTCACAACGGAAAAGAGCGCTGTGTTCGCGCCAATGCCCAGCGCCAGCGTCAAAATCGCTATCGCCGTAAATCCCGGCGACTTCGCCAGCATCCGAAGCCCGTATCGCAAGTCCTGAAGAAAAGTCTCCACGCTGCCTCCCAACTTTCAGCCGCAGGCAAAGCGAGCCAATCCTACCGCAAGAAGCGCGCGCCCTCCCACCTCATCCAAATGTTCCAAGCGGGAAGTTGCCCATCCGAGAGTAGCAGCATGACCAATCAGGAGCGCGCAACAATTTTTGCCAAGCCGGGTTGTTGCAGAGTGCGTTGGATAAATCGAAAGCGGATGGGGAACGCATGCGCGCGGGAGTCCGATTCCTGTTGTCAGGGATGGGCAACCCGCAGGGCGACAGTCCCATCTGTTTGTTTACCTAGCTGGAGTCGGTGAAGTACGCGCTTGCTGCCGCTGGGGCACTCCCTGCTCTGTCCTTGCTTACAGCACAAGTGTGTCTCATGCCGAAGATTGGCAGGCACGTCATGAATGGAAAAATTTCTTGGCTTCTTTCTCTTTTTTGTGCGAGTTTTTTCGCTGTTCCGACGTTCGCACAGTGCAGGAACCAGCAGGACCGTGCCTGCTGGAGTCTTCAATATATTCTTTATGCAGCGGAAACCGATTTTCGCGAGTTTCGCGGCAGCACACCGCTCAAACCAAGAGATCCCAAGCTCACGCCGCCGAACCCGGACCTTTCGGTGGGCGCAATCCATGTGCCCTGCCACACGGATGTTTGGTTAAGCAGCGAAGTGCCGGTGTACATGTGCTCCGCGGAGGTTTCAGTCCAGGAAGCGGAAGAGTGGTACGCCAAGACAATGGCAGACCTACATGAGCTCCAGTATTTGTGGCAATTCAAGAGCGAGTCGCCTGGCGTGGATCATTATGTTGACGCGGGACCGCAGGGTTGTGAACCAGCTCGGTTGGAGACAACCAACTACGGCGGGTATCACTTGGAAGGACCTTACATCGCGGAAGGACCTTATCTGGGGCAGTGTCCATTGCATCTGCAAACTGTTCGGCAGAGCGATGGTACGGCGAGGATCTCGTTTTGGTTGAACTCGTCCTTGAATCTCGCGCAGAATCCGGCGCCGTCGAGAGCTTTGGAGCTGTCGGCATCGGCGAAGTCTGAAGCGCTCCAGCCGCGCGCAGCTTCGGCTCCGGCAGCGACACCGCAGCCCGCTGCGGCAACTGTTGGACCAGCAATTCCTGCTGCGTTGGCAACTGCTGCGCCAGCAACTACAGACAACTTGCGCGCTGTGACTACGGTGGAGAACTCCGGAGAACGGTCCTCCAAGAGATACGGCGACTGCGACGATTTGTGCCAGGGGATCAAGAAGGTGTTGGAGAACCGCGCGAGCTCGTTCCGGCAATTAGGGGTTAGGAGCGAGAGTTCGGTCGCTTCCAAAACGACCTCATTCGGGGATACGGTAAAACTTTCCGGTGCGGGGAGCTGCGTGATTAATGCGGGGGGTCCTGCGGGCGCACGATCTTCCACAAGGAATGAACCTGTCTCGAGCGCCCATTTCGCTCCGGTATCCACAAAGGCTACTAAGGCGAATTCGTTGCGGGCTCCTGTCAGGCCATCAACGCAGTACGTTTGCTACTGGCCGCAAGATTCGGAAGCGGCCGCGGAAAATGAGTTTCACGATCTCATAGGGTTGCTGCAGATGCTGATACCTTCCAATTGGTTGACGCAACAGAGTGTCGAAGCCGACGAACGTTCAGGCGCGCAGATGACGGCATGGTCCGCTCGGGATTCCAAGAATAGGACCGCTGTCGGGCTCTACCTTAGCGGCAGATCGGTGGGATTACATATTTCGGCAGGTGAGTAGCGATCCTAAATTCGCCTCACTGAGAGACCGCTCGGACTTTCAGTTGGCGTTCGATTCCCCCTAAATGGGAAGTCTAACTGTTAAATTGAAGATCCGATAAATCACGAATCGTCGACAACTCGGAAGTAAGCCAAAGCGGGTTTTCAGAACTGGTCCCTGTGCGCGTCTTTCACTCGTAGCGAAGAGCTACGAGCGGATCAACCCGGGCGGCGCGCCGGGCAGGAACCCAACACGCAATTAAGCCGGTTATAAGGAGCAGCACGGGCACGGATATCAGTGTGAGCGGATCGTATGGCGAGACGCCCCAAAGCTGCGTGGCGACGATCCGGCCAACGCCAAAGCTGGCGGCCAACCCAATCGCAACACCCAAGATCACCAGGCGCAGCCCCATGTTAATGACCAGTTTCAAAACGTCGCCACGCTCGGCCCCTAGCGCCATGCGAATGCCGATTTCGTGCGTTCTGCGCGCGGCGGTGTAAGCGAGCACGCTGTACACCCCGATGGTCACCAAAACCAGGCCGATGCTGGCGAAAATTCCCAGTAAGAAAAATCCAAAGCGTGGTCCTGCATACGAGAACTGACTTATGTAGCCCTCAAGGGTGCCCGTGAGTGTGAGTGCCACGCTGCGATCCGTTGCCCAAATCTCCTGCCGCACCGCGTTTAGCATCGCCGACGGTTCGCCAGCCGTGCGCACGAGCACGCCGCGCGCGAAGGAACCGGTAACCGTGTACGGTACCCAAACCTCGGGCTCCGGAGGATCCTGCAAACCGCGGTTTTTTGCGTCGGCGACCACGCCGATAATTTCAAACCACGAATCATGCAACGGATCGGGAGCCGTTTCGAGATGCACGACGTGAACGCGCTGGCCGATGGGGTTATCCGCGCCTAGATATTTGTGCGCAAACGTCTGGTTCACGACAGCGTATTTTTTCGCGCCGTTGACCTCGGCTGCTGTGAATGGCCGCCCCGTCAAGAATTGTATCTTCAGCACTGGGAAATAGCCTTCACTGCAAAGTTGATATAGCGCGGTCCATTTTTCCGGGTGGGTTTTGCCGGGGATTTCGATTTCGGAATTGATTCCACCGTAGGGCGGCAAGGTACTCGTTTCCGTGGCGTCGACAATCCCTGGCATGGCCTTCAGCCGCAGCAGAAGCGGCCGGAAAAATCCAGCAACCTGATCGGCGGTTTTGTAGCGCTCTTTCGGCAGCGGAAGTCTGGCCACCAAAATGTGGTCCGGTTGAAGCCCGAGATGAACTTCGCGCAGCGCGACAAAACTACGCATCAGAAGGCCTGCACCAACCAAAAGGGCAAGCGAAAGAGCAACTTCGAGCACAACAACGGCGTCGCGCAATCGGCCGTGCCGAAAACCGCCACTGACTCCTTTGCCGCTGTCGCGTAGCGGATCGTTCAAATCACGCCGCGCCGTTTGCAGCGCGGGTACCAAACCGAAAACCAGCGCGGTAGCCACCGAGACGCCAAGCGTGAAAAGCAAAACGGTGACGTTCAGGCGGATGGCTGCTTCGGCCGGAATGATTTCTTGCGGAGTGATAGCGATCAGCGATTTCAGACCACCCCAAGCGAACAATGCGCCAAGGGCAGCGCCACCCGCTGCGAGAATCAGACTCTCGACAAGGAGTTGGCGCACCAACCTCCAACGGCCAGCGCCAAGCGCTGCGCGAATAGCGAATTCCTTTTCGCGTGTGGTCGCACGCGCCAGAAGAAGGTTGGCGACGTTGCCGCACCCGATGAGCAGAAGCAGTCCAACCGCGGCGAGGACAATAAAGAGAGTCGTGCGGAAGCGGCCGACAACCTGATCCGCGAGTGACTGAATCTCAACGGTGAAATGTTTTGGATAGTCCTTTGTATAGACTGTCGAGAGATGCTGCGCGACGACGGTGAGGTCGGCCTGCGCCTGGTTTTGGGCGACTCCTGGCTTAAGGTGGCCAAGCATAAACCAGTGGCGATTGTAGCCGAGCTCCAGAGTGGTATCGGCGTGGCTGGGTTTTTCTGGAATCCACAAGTCGGAATCGCCCCAGCCAAAGCGCGGTGGCATAACGCCAACGAGGGTGCGCGCTGTGCCGTTCAAGACAAACGTTTTGTTCAGAATGCTGGGATCGGCGTTGAAGCGGTTGACCCAAACTTTGTAGCGCAAGACAAAAACGGGCGGAGCGCCGGGTTCATAGTCCGCTGGCTCCATGACGCGACCGATCAGCGCGGGCATCCCCAAGAACTCAAAGGTGCCAGGCGTGACATAGCCCCCACTGAAGCGGTCAGTGCCCTCGCCGTATGTATAAAGCACGTCGCCGCCGTCATTGGCGATGATGCGGTCAAATACATGGTTTTGGGCTATATAGTCCCAATACTCAGGGCCGCTGTAACCGCCTCTCCCGCCAGGCTGATTTTGTTCCGTGTCATGGATTTGGATGGAGACGAAGTGCTTGGCGTCAGGATAGGGGAAAGGCTCCATCAGCACATTTTCGATGACGCTGAAGATAGCAGTCGACGCGCCGATGCCCAGCGCAAGCGTGACCATCGCCACAATGGCGAAGCCAGGACTCTTTCGCAAGTTTCGTCCGGCGTATCGCAGATCTTGCCAGAATGAGAACATGCCTAGGCCTCCTCTAGGTCCGTCGCGCGCTCTGAACTAATAAACGTTTGGCAGGCGATTAAGTTCCATCGCAAAAGCGGAATCCGCGAACAATGATTCGCCTACCTATTCTCTGACGGCAAAGGTTGACCCAGATTTGCTTCAGCCCCGCTTCCCCTGTGTCCCGTGAAAGTAAATTAATCTAAAGCGAAGCTCAATCCGTGGATTGGCGAAAGGATGCGTTTCAGCTAGGATGTCGTCGCGTCAATGCCGAAGTAGAATAGGCACTCCTGCCTGTGCGGTTTTCGTTCTGTTGGCGATACATCGCACAGCGCGGCTAGGCTGTGCCGCACTAAGGCAACGCGGTTCGGTCTGAAACGTTCCGGCGAATGCTCTCGCAAGTCGAGGAGGATCTTTCGATGAACAAATCCGCAATGGTGGCGTTGATGGCAGTGAGCGGCGCCCTTGTGCCAAGCGCTCGGGCAGCAGGCCAGACCTGCGAACAACTCGCTCAACTCGTTCTGCCCGACACAAAAATAACGTCAGCGCAGACCGTCGCGCAGGGCGCCTTCACGCCGCAGCCCAGCATGGCCCCCTGGCTCGTGGGTGATCCGAATTTCTACAAGGGACTCCCTGCGTTTTGCAGAGTCACAGCAGACGCTAGGCCAACCGCAGATTCGGATATCAAAATAGAAGTGTGGCTTCCCTCGACCGGATGGAACGGAAAGTTCCGCGGCCAGGGCAACGGCGGGTTCGCCGGCGAAATTGACTATCGCGCGCTGGCACTGGCGGTCTTCCAGGGCTACGCCTCCGCGGCCACGGACACGGGCCACGCCGCCGACGGTACCAACGCGAGTTGGGCGCTCGGACATCCGGAAAAAATCGTGGACTTCGCGTACCGTGCGATTCACGAGATGACGGTAATTGGCAAAGCCACAACGAAGGCGTTTTACGGCGACGCGGTGCAACATTCGTACTTTGCGAACTGTTCGAATGGCGGCCGGCAAGCATTGATGGAAGCCCAGCGCTACCCCGAGGATTACGACGGCATCCTGGCCGGCGCACCGGCGAATTACTGGACGCATCTGCTCGCGGGCGCTATCTACGATGCGCAGACAACGACGCTCGACCCGGCGAGCTACATTCCGGCGAACAAGATCCCTGCGATTGCAAAAGCGGTCAACGATAAATGCGATGCGCAAGATGGCGTAACGGACGGCGTGCTGAACGATCCGAGGCAATGCCATTTCGATCCCGCTGTCTTGCTGTGTAAAGCCGCCGACTCCGATGCGTGCCTTACGCAGCCGCAAGTCACTTCGCTGAAGAAACTGTATGAAGGCGCTCACGACTCGAAGGGAAAAGAAATCTTTCCCGGATTTTTGCCGGGAGGCGAGGATGGCGGCGGAGGCTGGCCACTTTGGATAACCGGGAATGCTCCTGGCAAGAGCCTACTGTTTGCGTTCGGCGGTGGATATTTTTCCGACATGGTCTATGAGAAAGCCGACTGGGATTACAAAAAAGCGAATTTAGATGATGCCGTCGCCGCTTCCGACAAAAAGTTCGCCGCTGTACTCAACGCCACCGAAACAAACCTGAAGCCCTTCGAATCGCGCGGCGGAAAACTCATCATCTACCACGGCTGGAACGACGCCGCCATTTCCGCGCTGAACACAATCCATTATTACGAGGCCGTCCAAAATAAAATGGGCAAGCAGGAAGCGGATTCCTTCGTGCGGCTGTTCATGGTGCCGGGCATGCAGCATTGCGGCGGCGGACCTGGGCCTGACGTATTCGGCCAGTCAGGATTCAGCACGCCAAACGACACGCAACACAACATCTATCTGGCGCTTGAACAGTGGGTGGAAAAAGGCGCCGCGCCGTCCGCGGTTATCGCAACGAAGCAGCCCGGCGAGGGCTCAGCGGTGAAGGTGACGCGGCCGCTCTGCGCGTATCCGGAAGTGGCGAAGTACAAAGGCAGTGGCGACACAAACGACGCCGCAAATTATGTCTGCGGCACCACCGTGCGCGTGAAAAAAGTGGATATGCCTTAGTCGTTCGGTCGCGCCCCTAGCGAGTCAGCTCAGGAACGCGGCGTATCGAAAGCTTCGTCGTTAAGCAGCGTTTTCGGGGCGGAAGACGCGTTGGAAGCGGGGGCCGGTGAATTGCACGCCGACGAGGCGCTCGCCTTGATTGGCAGCGTCGACGACGTGGACGACGCGACCGGATGTAGCAAAGTCGGCTTCGGTGCGGCGCGAGGCGTAGTGCGAAAACGGGATGCGGATTTCGAGATCGGAGCCGATAGCCACGTCAAAACGCGTGACGAACGCGGCGCCGCTGCGGCATAAATTTTCGCTGGAAGTCTCTTCTTCAAAAACCACACCGCGGCTGTCGCGTCCACGCACTCTCAGTGGTAGTCGAACCGCGATTCTACGCTCCGAGCGTTGCTTGGAGGCGGTCTGCGTCAAGTGGACCATGGGCTGGGTCCTCTTTTCTGGCGTCCGCGATGCAGCCTGATTCTTGGGCGGCTACAGAACGGTTACTGCTCTGGTCAGCCGGCGAGCGCTCACCGTTTTGGGCGGCGGCGATACGGCTGACTCCTGCGGCGGCTCGGCTCTCGAAGAAGGATTCCACCTTCTCGACAACCTCGCTGGGCGTTCGCGCCGCATGTACGATTCGACGAAGCTCGCTGCCGTTCCCCACGCCATGGGTAAACCAGCAAGCGAACTGTTTCATTTTGCCAATACCATCGGGCAGGTTGGCAGCATTAATTTGCCTATAGTAGCCAGAAAGTAACTGATGGCGCTCATCCTCGGTAGGGGTGTCGTACCGGCCACTGGCGGCGTATTGCTGCATCTGCCTAAAAATCCAGGGATTGGTGGCGGCAGCCCGGCCGATCATCACTGCGTCGCAGCCGGTTTCGCGAACCATGCGCTCGGCGTCTTCGGGCGTGTTGATATCGCCATTGCCAACGACGGGAATTTTCACCGCCTGCTTCACGGCAGCGATAATGCTCCAGTCGGCGGCGCCAGCGTAGCCCTGAGCGCGCGTCCGCGGGTGGACTGCTACGCCTTCGACTCCCACGTCTTCGGCCATCTTAGCGACCTCGACCGCGACGATCGAATTTTCATCCCAGCCGGCGCGGAGCTTGATCGTAAGTGGGATGCGAACGGCGGCACGAACGGTGCGGAAAATTTCGCCGAGCAGCGGAAGATCGCGCAGCAACCCCGAGCCGCCACACTTAACGACTTTTTTCGCGGGGCAGCCGAGATTAATGTCAACGGCGTCGTAGCCCAGATCTTCGACCATCCGCGCGGCTTCGGCCATAACTTGCGGATTCGCGCCAAACAGTTGGGCGGTGATGGGATGCTCGTCCTCTTGGAAATAGAGATACCGAAGCGTTTTGGCAGCGCTGCGCGTGATGCCTTCGGAGCTGGTGAACTCCGTCATCAAAAGGCCACAGCTACCAAGTCCGCGAATGACGCGCCGAAAAAGCGTATCCGTGACGCCAGCCATGGGTGCCAGAACCGCAGCAGGGCGGATAGTCAGGTCGCGAATTTGGAAGGATGCTGGAAGCATACGTTCCCTATCGATGGCGGAGCCAGAGTACAAGTCCGAAGATCCCGCCGAGGCACAAGGAACCGACGAAAAACAATCTCGCCTCAGGAAGTCCAACTAATCCCATGAGGAGCAGGCCAAGCACAATAACCAGTCCGATGGGGTGACCTGTCAGGAGGCCACCTCCCTTGGCGCCAAATGGAACCACCAACGTTGGATGAGGTTCCGCGTTGTGTTGCGCATGTTTCCGCATATCGGGCACCTCTCAATCCCACCTACTATTTATACACCTCGAACGCGGATTCTGAAACGAGCTTACCCAGTCGCGATACCAGGATTGGCGGATCTTTATTTTCTCGACCGCGCGAAGAAACGCACGAAACCCAACATGGATTGGGTGGAACTAGGTATGATTCCGCGTTAGCTGTGTTAGCTCTCCGAGAAACAGCTTCGAGGTGACTATGAGAAGGATCATGGGTCTGTTTTGTTTGGCGGCTTGTTTGACGGCTGCGGTCCCGGCAAGCTCCCAGGAAATACGTGATGGCGCAGCCTTGCTGACGGCCATGCACGACCGTTACAAAGACTCCTGGTACGAGTCGGTCGTCTTCAAGGAGAACGCCATAACACTAAATTCCGATGGCACCAGCAAGACGGAAGTTTGGGATGAAGCCTTGGCCCTACCAGGAAAACTACGGATCAACAGGGGTCCGTCCAGCGAGGGGAACGGCTTCGTCTTTGTTGACGGCACGCTGACCACGTTTCAAAAAGGCAAAGCCACGGGGCCACGGCCGTTCGTGCACATGCTCCTGGTGCTGGGGTTTGATGTGTATCGCCAGGACCCGAAGATGACCATCGATCAAACCAAGAGTCAGGGCTACGATTTAACACAAATCCATGAAGAGAAGTGGGATGGGCAGGGTGTCTACGTCGTTGGCGCGGCAAAAGGCGATTTGAAATCAAAACAGTTCTGGATTGGGAAGAAACGCATGCTCTTCGTGAGATTGATCGCGCCGGATGAACACGATGCGACGAAAATTCACGACACCCGCTTCCGGGATTATCGCAAGCTCTCGACAGGCTGGATCTCCGCCCGCGTCGAGTTTTACGTAGACGGCAAAAATACCTTCAACGAAGATTATTTTGCCATCAAGGCTAACACAAAGCTCGACCCGGCTCTGTTCGATCCAGCGAAGTTCAATGAGACAACTATAAGCAACGATGCAAAGCCATGAGCAGTGCGTGAAAGATCCCGCACTTTCCAGAAGCAAATCCGGAAGACCGGGCCACCCAATCCTGAAATCTGCTTTCAAAAGCAAACGGCTGGCGAGAACGCCAGCCGTTTGCTTTTACGCTTTGATTGCTTTGCGTTGCAGCCTTGCTTTTAGTTGGCGGCCGATTCACTTAGCCGGTTTGGTGGTCTTGTCGTTGTGCTTTTCGTTGTGGATCTGTTTGCTATTTTTATTTTGCTCTTTGTTGATTTGCTTTTTTTGCTGAGCGTTGAGGGCGCCGCCGTTGGCGGTGCGGTCGTTGTGAACTTGCTGGGCTGTCTTGGCCTGGTTGGCATTGGTCTTGGCGGCCTCGCCGGAAGTCATCTGACCGCTGCGAAGGCCATTCGCCGTGCGCTGCTGCTGATTGGCTTCGCGGTCGTCGACGGCGTTCGGCTTGATGGTGTTGCCGTTGTGTTTTTCGTCGTAGATCTGGCGGCTGGCGGCGTTTTGTTCGCTGTTGATCTGCTGTTTCTCCTGGCCGGTCAACTTGCCACCATTGGCAGCGCGATCGTTGTGAACCTGCTGGTCGATGTTCGACTGGGTGCGCTCGGCCTTGGCGGCTTCGCCGGAGGTCATCTGACCGCTGCGGAGCCCGTTGGCGATGCGCTGATCCTGATTGGCTTCACGGGTGTTGGGGTTGTAGTTGCGGCCAGCGCTGCGGTCAGCAGCTGATATCGGCTGCGACTGCGAATGCTGCTGCGCTACCTGATGATAGGCGTTCACGTTGGAGGCCGCTGGGGTTCCGGGAGTTCCGTGGTTCACGGAAGCGAGCTGAGAGCGGTCCTGGGCAGCGAAATTCGCGTGCTGAACCTGATTGGCAGTGGGCTGAATGTGCTGTTCGTTGGCCGCTTGCAGTTCGGTTGCGGAGGCATGGGCAGAGATGCCGCCTTCGCCGTTGAAGCTAACGTGATTGTTGTTCACGACGGTGTTTTGCTCAACGATGGTGCGGTTCTCATAGACGTTGGTCACGTGCACGCCGCCAAAGTTTGCGACGGCGCTGTTGTAGGCGAACGCTCCACCGCGCCACTCGCCGCCGGCGAAGCCGAAGCCGCCGAAGCCGAAGCCGTAGTTGACGCCACCGTAGAAGCCTACGTGCGGGCCCCAGTAGCCGGCGTGCCAACCGTAAATGCCGCCAGCGAAGCCCCAATAGCCAGGGGTCCAAAGAACGCCAACTCTTGGCGGCTGCACCCAAACACCGGGAACCCAATAGTAGCCGGCGTCTCCGTAGGCCCAATAGCCGGGGGTCCAGAGATAGCCCGGAGCGGGCAGCGGGGGCTGCACGTACACGGGCAAAGCCGGCGGAGCAACGTGCACGGAGATACCGACTCCGATGGCGACTTGTGCGTGCGCGACCGGCAGGGTGAGCATAGGCGCAGTCATCGCGGCGGCAACGAGCAGTCTGCGAAATCCTGACAGAATCGACATAAACTTCCTCCTGAAGTGATATGCAATCAATAATACCGTTCTTTTTTCAAGCTGCTGGGACTGTGTGGGCCTAGGTTTACAAACACGGAACTGGGGAATTTGTTGCTGGAAAAAGTTTGGTTAGCATACGAAGAAGGATTGCCGGGGCGGTTCTCATGGGAGCCCCCGAATGAAGTTTTTGACTTAGCATTTAATTTTGGGCGGTACCGCCTGCAAAAAGGCGATAACTGACGAGCGGAATGGTGGGTAGCTAAGACTTGGTTGAAACTGGAACAGAAAGAGTAGCCGCTCACATCCGGCAAAAGACCTAGGTGCAAAACCGGCATCCAGGGCACTCGGCTGTTTTATCTCGAATATCGAATGAATTGCGGAAGCTCATGCGTGAACAAAGAAGGAAGGGCCGCAAGCATCCAGTTTCACTTGCGGCCCTCACTCGTCCGGAGTTTTGGGATGTGGGTCCCCGGACTGCACCATCGTCGGACTGTTCTCGACGCGGGAATCTCCTATTCGAAGCGTGTCGCGGTAGCAGTGGCGCAGGCCTGACGGTAGACCGTGCCGGTAGAGTCAGCAAATGCAATAGTGGCGTTGGCAGCCCATTGATTGGGGCCGTTATCGAAATCAATAGTCTGAGTAATGGTCTGCGTACCCGCTGTGAAACCTGGAGGAGGTGGTGGCGTCGTGGTGAAATTGATAAAGGCCACGCTCTTGGCCGAGTAGGAGTGGTGACCTTGGAACTCCCAAACGCCATGACCAGTGCCCCGTTGACCGACGGCGAAGGATGGATTCATGGTGTCTTCAATCATCGTTTCCCCCTCGGCAAATGTGAGCAGCGAAGCAAACGGGGCACCCAAAGCAGTGCCCGAGCAATTGTTCAATTGCACCGTGACCGACCACGTTCCTACTAGTTCATCTCGATGGGGAGACCATGCCGAGGCGCGCCAGCCGGTGGAAAATATCAGCGTGGCGGCCATGGCTATGGAAATAAGCACCTTCACAATTCCTGATTTCATAAGTCATTCCTCCTGATGAATGGCGATCTCTCTCCAGTGAGACTCTTGCCACACAGCACTCGATCGCAGTCCGGGATCCGAAAGGCTGCGCTTGTGCTGCAAACGCGAGATCACATCTGGAGCGCAACAGCGGTTGCCCCGAGAATCATTTAGGGAAAACCGAAGGTCAATGGATGGGGTCTGAAATGTGTGTGGCCTGCCAAGTCTCGATATGGCAGCGACTTAGAGGTGTGTGTGTCACGCCCTACTGGAGAGAAATAGTGCTAGACTTGCGCCGTTTCATCGCTTCTGAGGTACTTCAATGCCTGCTGAGACATCTTCTATCTACCGTTTCGGCATGTTCGAGCTAGATGCCCACAGTGGCGAACTCCGCAAAAATGGGGTGAGACTGAAGCTGCAGGACCAGCCCTACCAAGTGCTCCTCAAGTTGCTGGAGCATAGAGGTGAGTTGGTAAGCCGGGAAGAGCTCCGCTCTGCGCTCTGGCGTGCAGACACCTTTGTGGACTTTGAAACGGGGTTGAACACTGCGGTCAAGCGATTGCGCGAAACGCTTGCCGATTCTGCCGACAGTCCTACTTTTATTGAAACGCTTCCTCGACGTGGTTACAAATTCATTGCGCCGGTCGGAAGAGGGGTCAGCCAGGACAGCATAAAGCTCGGACCCGCCGACCGGCCGGAAATACCTCGACGTGTTGTCCTTCTGAAGTGGGTTACGGTTTTCGCTGCTGTCGCTGCCCTGCTACTGATAGGCGTGGGCATGTGGTACAAGCAACCGCGGCCGCCAGTTGTCACCGGCGTAGTTCGAATCACCAATGATGGCAAAGCGAAAATCCCCATGAATTCGCCCGTAACGGATGGCGTCCATCTTTATTTTATGGAAGGCGAGCCGTGGACGTCGGGATCGAGCATCGCCCAAATGTCCGCAACAGGAGGAGAGACTTCGTGGATCGCGCCAGCTCTCAAGGAAGTTCTGGCTATTTACGGCATGTCGCCAGATCGTTCGGAATTATTGGTCGTAAAAGAAGTGGGCGTCGGTTCCGACATGGCGGGCGAAGTCTGGGTTCAACCCTTGCCGGCGGGAACTCCGTACCGCGTGGGAAACATCCTCTCGACGGCGGCATGTTGGACGCCGGACGGGACGCATATCGTATATACATATCAACGCGCCGTCATCATCGCGAACAAGGATGGAACCGAGCCTCGTGAACTGGCGAAGGTCCCAGGAATTGCGCGCGCGCTGCGGTTCTCGCCGGATGGCAAGCGGATCCGCTTTTGGGTGATTCAGCCGCCAGAACTGGAAACCGGCGCCATATGGGAGATGGACGCGAACGGGAAGAATCTTCGCCCGCTCCTTGCGGACTGGAAAGAATCGCCCTACCAATGCTGCGGAAATTGGTCGCCTGATGGGGAGTATTACTATTTCGAGGCCGGACGGGGCAATAATCAAGCCATCTGGGTGATGCCGGAGCGTCATTCTCTAATTGGTGGAAGAGCAGACCCTGCGCGTCTGATTTCCGGACCGCTGCGTTTCAGCGTGCCCCTTCCGAGCGGCGACGGAAAGAAGCTGTTTGTCCTTGGTGAGGAGCGTCGCGTAGAACTCTTCCGTTACGACCTCAAGGCCGGTCACTTCGATTCTTATCTCAATGGCATCTCGGCGGGAGGAGTCGATTTTTCGGCCGATGGGCAGTGGATAACTTACATTTCCTATCCGGACATGATCCTGTGGCGAAGCCGAACGGATGGAAGCGAAAAAATACAACTCACATTTCCCCCAGTCCGAGCGTATGGACCGCATTGGTCTCCAGATGGCTCGAGGATTTCGTTCTTGAATGTAGAGATTAATCGTCCCTGGAAAATCAATCTGATATCTGCCTCTGGAGCAGGCAGACCTGAATTGCTTGTGCCAGGGGACAGCGACAAAAGTGAATCAGACCCAACCTGGATGCCCGACGGCAAGTCTATCGTTTTCGGAAAATCGAAACAGCTTGAGAACGTTCACATGGCAATCTACTCGATCGATCTGGAAACCAGAAAAATCGCGCTCATCCCAGCCTCCGAGGACCTGTTTTCGCCGCGAGTATCACACGACGGCCGGTATATCTGCGCGTTAAGAAAAGGACAGGTGGAATTAATGCTCTTCGACACACGTACGAATCATTGGTCCAGCCTGGGGGAAGGCGGACCGCGCGGGTACAATGAGTGGTCGCACGACGGAAAATACATCTACATGCGAGAAAGCGCGGGCGGCGGCGCGGAGGTGGTTCGCGTGAGAATCAAGGACCGCGTTCTCGAACACGTCGTCAGCCTTAAGGATTTTCCACAGTTCACGGACATTTTCGCGGGCTGGATTGGGCTGACGCCGGATGACGCGCCCCTCTTGATGAGGGATCGCAGCTTGCAAGAGATATACGCGTTGGATCTGCGTTTTCGCTGAAAGTCTTGGGCTCTCTCCTATTCTTGTGAAATCGACATTCATACTTTGATGATGGACGAATTGTCAGTGTTCGGAACGTACCATACTGACGGCCATGGATGCGACAGTGAACTCAATCAAGGCTAACCAGGCCGGTGAACTGTCGAGCGCAGAGCGAGGTGCCATTTGCGAAAAGCTTGGATGACGTTTGTGTTGCTGGTTGCCGCGGCGTTTTTGGCGCGTGAGAACCCACAAGCGCAAGACGCCATGCCCGTGTCCACGACCTGGAAGACACCATGGAGCTACGAAGGGGCAAGAGGAGCCGACCATTGGGGCGATCTCGACCCGGATTATGCTGCTTGCAGAGACGGCAAGGAACAGTCTCCGATTGACATTCGAAGCGCGGAGAAAGCGGATCTTCCTGCATTACGAATCGAATACAAAAGCGGCCCGCTCAACATTATCAACAATGGATATACCGCCGTGCGCGTGGACTACGTTCATTCGGGAGATTTTCTTATTGTTGGAGACAAGCGCTACGAATTAAAGCAATTCCATTTTCATCGGCCCAGCGAAGAGTACATTCACGGCAAGCCGTACGACATGGTTCTGCACTTGATGCACGCGGACAGCGATGGAAAGGTGGCCGGAGTCGCGGTCCTTCTGAAAACGGGCAGCGCCAACGCCACCATTCAGCAGCTTTGGAAATTTATGCCAAAGACTGCGGCCAAATTGCAGGAAATTCCCGGAGTCAAAGTGAATCCCGCGGGCCTGCTGCCGCATGACACCGGCTATTACATGTATCAAGGCTCGCAAACCGCTCCGCCTTGTACAGAGGGCGTGACGTGGTTTGTGCTGAAGGCGCCGATGGAAATCTCGACGGAGCAGATCAACGCGTTTGCAAAGCTTTATCCGCACGATGTCCGGCCTGTTCAGCCGCTCAACGGGCGCGTCGTGAAAGAAAGCCGGTAAACGAAAATCTTCGGCAACAAGCGGCGGCATGGACTATGCTGCATCCAGCTTGATGCCGACAATTGGTGAGCCCGATTGGCGCTGAACCTGAATCGCGCCGAGCCAGAACCGCAAAGTCTTAGATGGTCTTTCGGCCTTTACTCTTAGGAGTTAGCTCATGCGCGCATACATCTTCTTATTTCTCTCCGCTCTTTCCGCAGCCGGCGTCTCCGCCCAATCCGTTCCTTCTGCCATCTTCACCGACCCACCCGCCGACGTCGCTCACCCGACTAAAATGACTGTCCTGCATATCCCAACTCACGGCGTGCTCATTAATGGCATCGTCTACCAACCCTCCGGCGCTGGGCCACACTCCACTCTCGTCATCTGCCATGGCTTGCCCGGCAACGAAAAAAATCTCGATCTCGCGCAGGCTGTTCGACGCGCAGGGTGGAATGCCGTCACTTTCAATTATCGCGGCTCGTGGGGCAGCCCCGGCGTGTTCCGTTTCAGTCAGAACCTCGAGGATGCCGACGCCGTGCTCGCATTTCTCCGCGATCCAGGGAACGCCTCGCGGCTCGGCATTGACACGCATCGCATAGCCATTGCCGGGCACAGCATGGGTGGATGGGTGGTAGTGCACACCGCCGCGCACGATCACAATTTGATCGGCGCCGTCCTTATTTCAGCGGCTGATATGGGCGCACAAGCCGAAATCCCGCGCGAGCGTCTTGTCGCCGTGATGGCGGACAACATGGAATCTCTGGCCGGCGTCACCGCCGAAAGCATGGCCGACGAAGTGCGCGCGCATGGCAAGGAGTTTCGATTTGACGGCGCCGCAGCAGGACTCGTCCAAACTCCGCTTCTAGCGCTCACTTCAGATGATGGCCTCGCGCCTGGCACGGATGCACTTGTACACGCCATCGAAGCGCAGGGCGGCCACAAAGTGACCGCTGTACACGTCGCCACCGATCACGGCTGGTCGGACCACCGCATTGCGCTCGAAAGCGCAATCCTAAACTGGCTAGCCACACTACGATAAGGCAGCGAAGCCGTTATTTCCACGAGGGACGTAGCCGCCAATCTCTGCAATTCAAAGGTAGATGTGGCGCTCGTCCTTACCAGTGGCCGGATCGGAGAAAATATAGGCAATTCCCAAGAGAAGCAGGATCCACAACAATGTGTTTGTATAAACGATGGAGTTAAAGCCGGGGTAGAGCCTTCTTAATAGATATTGCCACGGCATCAGTGCCAAGTAGCTTGTGAGAACAAACGCGAGCAGACGATCGTGGAATGAGACTCCTCGATTCCGCAGACTTGCCACAAACAGCAGCAATGAAAGACCCGCCGTCGCGTAAGACAGATAATTGGAATACTCGAGCACCAGATGCGTCATGAGCTTAGCGGACGACTGCAAAACGACAGCCAAGCTGAATATTCCCACGAACACAGCCAAAAGGAATGATCCGACGCGGGCATATCTCCGCGCCGTGCCCGAATCGCAGACGCGTACGAAATGCTCTGCTACGGCAAAGTAGAGGAGCAGTGTTAGCAGGCAATCCGAATAAAAATAAAAATACACGTACTGACTCGAAGACATGCCGTACTGGAACAAGATCGTTCCTCGCATCGAGTCAACCAAAACAGTTACCCCGAAGTAGCCTGCGAGCCATCGATATCTCCGAAGCCTTCCCCGCAGCACAATTAGCCCGCAAACAAACGCCGCTGTGAGCGTTCCGGCAATCCACAACGCGAAATCAGGGTTAGACACCATGGACTTTATCCACTTCATCCATAGCACGGAATCGTCCATTTACGGGGGCGGCGCGGGGAATCTTGTCCAGACCGTAAAGAAGGAACGGCCTGGTGAGCTCAGAAGGGGCTTCTTGAGGGCTGGGATAAACGGGCGCCTCCCCTGCATTCAGGAATTGCCGCTTGGGCCTTTCAGGAAGGCGTCGAGCTTGAGGAATTTGCGACCGAGCGCGGGGCTGAACGTGGACCATTCTTCTTCACCTGACTCCGTGGCGAGCGCGGCACGGACGGCGGCCATTTTGGAATCCATGTCGTCAAGATAGTGGAAGACCATCGCTTCGCGAATCATCGGTAGCTTGGGCGAGCCAAATTCGTACTGCCCGTGGTGGCTAATCAGAAGATGTTGCACTACAGCTTTTAAATTCGGCGGGAAACCTTCGATGGCGTCCATGGCTCGCGAAACAGTTTCGACTTCCATCACGATATGGCCGAGGAGCTGGCCCTCGGTGGTGTAACCGATGGCGCGGTCGTAGCAAAGTTCGTCAAGTTTTCCAACGTCGTGCAAAATCGCGACGGTCATCAGCAAATCCGGATTGAGTTCTGGATAATGCGCAGCGATTTGCTTCGCAAGGCCGCACAAGCCAACGACGTGTTCGAGCAAGCCTCCGAGATAAGCATGATGCATCACTTTCGCTGCAGGAGCGCGCTTGTAGCGCGGCCCAATCGCAGGATCGTTCAGAATTCCATTCACGAGTTTCTTCAGCGACGGGTTGGCAATCGAATTGGCGTATTCGAGGAGTTGCGCCCAAAGTTTGCCGACGTCTTCCTTGGTATGTGGCATGAAGTCCGCTAGATCGACTTCTTCCGGCTTGGCGAGGCGGAGCTGTTGCAAAGTGAGCTGCGGCTTGTTTCGATAGATTTCGACGCGCGCGTTGACCTTCACTATATCGTCACGGCTGATGTCTTTTGCCGAGTCCTCAAATTGATCCCACATGACAGCTTCGATCGTGCCGCTGCGGTCGCCGAGCGCGAGGCGCAGATAGGACTTGCCCACGCGGGTATTACGAATTTCTTTTTCGTGAACGAGAAAATAAGTGGTGATGGTTTGTTCAGCGCCGAGATCAATGACGAACGATGTTTTCATCAGTCGCCCGAATCGGCGGTGCGCTTGCCGAACAGGATGTATTTCTTATGGCCCTTCTTGGTCTTGGTGACTTCAGGCGTGGCGCTGACTTCCTGAATTTCGGAATTGCCTCCGCCGGCGGCATCCTGATAGCCAGGCTTGATCACAACGTAGCTTTCCTCGCGAAGCGTCTTCAGATATTCACGCAGAGCCGGCTCCATGCGCTGATTGTAAAGCTTGCCCTCGATTTCATTTTCGACTTTTGCCAGCGACTGTTCGCCTTCGTCGTAATGCTCCATTACCTGCATAATGAGGAAGCCCTGCTTGGTTTCCATGACTTCCGTGAGGTCGTTTCGCTTCATTTTGAAGACGGTGTCTTCGAGTTCCTTGGAAAGTTCGCCGCGCTTGTATTCGCCTAAGTAGCCGCCCTGCTTGGCGGTGGAACCGTCGGAATAGCGCTTGGCGATTTCGCCGAAGTCCTCGCCGTCCATGATGCGCTTCCGGGCCGTGTCGGCTTTCTTCCGGAGCTCAGCGACTTCCGCCTCATCCTTGCCTGCGGTGTTAACTTCGATGGAGCGGAGGACGACTTGCTCGGGGCGCATAAATTCCGCTTTGTGCTCGTCGTAATATTTCTGGATTTCATCCTTGCTGATATTGATGTGCGAACCGACTTCACTGCTGATGACCTTTTTAGTGAGCAGGCCATTGCGAATGTTGTTCTTGAAATCTTCCCAGTTCAGTCCCTCTCCGGAGACGGCTTGCTCGAGAGCTTCCATGCTCGGTAATTTGTTTTCGATGCGGATTTGGTCGAGTTGCTTAATGACGTCGGGCTCTACGCTGACGCCCATATCCTTGCCGCGCTGAACGAGCAAGGACTGGTCAATCAGTTCGCGGAGCGCATTTTTCTGTCGGTCTTCGGTAAGGTTTTTCAGCTGCTCGGGGGTGCATCGATTCGCGCAGTCTGACTTGGCATCGTCCTCGGCGGTAGCAATCGAGTGTTGGAGTTCGGAACGAGTGATGACCTCATTGTTGACGCGGGCGACGATCTCTTCGACGACTTTGCCGCCTTCGGCGGAGACAGCCGGCTTTTTGACCGGGACCGGCTTCTTGGGCGCAGCCGTAGAGGGAACGTCAGCAGGAGCCTCATCCGGTTTCTCGAGAGTGGGCTTCGGCGCAGGGTTCTGCGTCTGGGGGGCCGGCGTCGGCGGCGGGGGTTGCTGTGCCGCAAGCGGCAGGGCGGCAAACAGCGCCGCGATGACTGCAAGATTTCGCATGTAGTTCCTCACTTATAGAGTTTAGCTCTCCCCTTGAAGGCCGAGCAATACGTTTCTGAGAGCGCCCGGGACCGACTCACCCCGCGTGGTTTCCAGCCAGAGAACACCGCTGGGATCGAGTTTAATACCCTTCCGCGAGCGCACGACCTTGACCAGCGTAGCGGGATCGAGCGGCGTTTCTGCGTGAAAACGGATGGCGATGCGGTTGCCTTGGCGCTCGACCGCCGAGATGCGCAGGCGCTCACACATCGATTTGAGTACGGCGTACTCCAAAAGGTTTTCTACCGTGGCGGGCGGGGCGCCGAATCGGTCGGTTAGCTCGCGGCGAACGTCCTGCTTCTCTTCCTCGGTGGCAATCGAGGAGATGCGCTTGTAGGTGCGCAAACGGAGGTTTTCGCTGGGAATGTAGTTTTCGGGGATGCGCACGTCGAGGCCAAGGCTCAAAGTCGTACGCAGTTCGGGAGCTGATTCTTCGCCCTTCAGCTTGGAGACGGCGCGCTCCAACATCTGGCAGTACATATCGAAGCCAATGGCTTCGATGTGGCCATGCTGCTGGCGCCCCAGCATGTTGCCGGCGCCACGAAGTTCTAGGTCGAGAGCGGCGATGCGGAAGCCGGCCCCGAGTTCGCTGAACTCTTTCATGGCGGAGAGGCGTTTACGGGCGATTTCGGAGAGCGATGTGTCTGGCGGAACAAGAAGATACGCGTAAGCGCGTTGGTGCGAGCGGCCCACACGGCCGCGGAGTTGATAGAGCTCGGCGAGGCCGAGGCGGTCGGCACGATTGATAAGGATGGTGTTGGCCTTGGGAATGTCGAGGCCATTTTCGACGATGGTGGTGGCGACCATCACATCTGCCTCGTCGCGGATGAACTTCAGCATGACGCTTTCAAGCTCTTTTTCGCCCATTTGGCCGTGGCCCACTACCACGCGGGCTTTTGGTACGAGTTTCTGTACCAGCGTGGCGAGCGAGTAGATCGATTCCACGCGGTTGTGGATGAAGTAGACCTGGCCGTCGCGCGCAAGTTCGTTTTCAATCGCGCGGCGCACTAAGTCTTCCTGGAAAGAAGCGACGACCGTTTGGATCGCAAGACGATCGCGCGGCGGCGTCTCAATCACAGACATATCCCGCAGGCCGACGAGCGACATGTGCAGCGTACGAGGAATGGGCGTGGCGGAGAGCGCAAGCGCATCAACGTTTTGTCGCATCTCTTTTAGTCGTTCTTTGTGGGCGACGCCGAAGCGTTGCTCTTCATCGACCACAAGCAAACCGAGGTCCTGAAACTTTACATCCTTCGAGAGCAGACGATGCGTACCAATCACGACGTCGACTCTGCCGGCTTCAAGTTCGGCGAGAATTTTCTTCTGCTCCGCCGCGCTGCGGAAGCGGCTCAGCATTTCGATGCGCACGGGGAACGCCGCGAAACGCTGCTTAAATGTTTCGAAATGTTGGAAGGTCAGCACAGTTGTGGGCGCGAGAACAGCGACTTGCTTGCTGTCGGAAACAGCTTTAAACGCCGCGCGCATGGCCACTTCAGTTTTTCCATAGCCGACATCGCCGCAGAGCAGCCGGTCCATCGGCGTGGCGCGCTCCATATCTCGCTTGATGTCGGCGATGGCAGTGTTCTGGTCGACGGTTTCCTCGAATTCGAAGGCGTCTTCGAATTCGCGCTGGAAATTGCCGTCGGCGGAAAATGCAAAGCCTTGCGCGGTCTTGCGCGCAGCGTAGAGAGTGAGCAGCTGCTCCGCCATGTCTTCAAGAGATTTGCGGACGCGCGTCTTGCGAGTGTTCCAGCCGGTACCGCCGAGTTTGTCGAGCGTCGGGTGCGAACCTTCGACGACGCGATAACTCTGCACCAAGTCCATCCGTTCCAGCGGGACGTAGAGGCGCGCATCGTCGGCGTAACGCAACAACATAAATTCGCCGCGATGGCCGTCCGATTCGATTTGGCGCAGGCCTTCGAACTGCCCGATGCCGTGATCGACGTGAACGATGAAGTCGCCCGGTTTTAATTCGGCGAAATCTGTGAAAAATCCGGAGGTACGAATTTTGTGGCTGGGACGCTCGACCGTGGGCGCGACGTCGAAAAGATCGGCGTGACCAAAAATCGTGAGCTTCGCATCGGGAAACGTAACCCCCTCGGCGAAGGGAGCGCGAATCAGCAGCAGGCCAGCAGTTTCCATTGCGCCTTCGGCCGTAAAGCCGGCGGCTGCGTTTTCCGATTCGCCCAACACGTAAGGGACGTCGTATTCGCGGGAAATATCTGCGAGACGTTCGAGTTCACCGGTGCTCGCCGCCGTAAGGAAAACCTTCCCTCCTGAAGTGAGCTGCGCCTTCACCGCGGCCATGCACGCCACGACATCGCCATGGAAGCGCGGGCTCGGCCTTGAAGACAGCTCGAATTGCGGGGCGGAGCCAATGTTGACGGTGAGCTGTTCGAGATGCGCCTGCGAAGTCTTCGCCAGGGCGGCAGTGAACTCTTCCTCATTCAAAAAGAAATGCGAAGCGCTCGGGGCCGTCGCACTGCCGTGGCGCTCGTAGATCGCCGTCGCCTGCGCAAGGTGCTTTTCCGCCGCGTCCCGCAGGTTTTGCGGCTCGTCCAGAAACACAACGGGCTTCAACGAGCTTTCCGCCAACTCAAAGAGTGAGCTCTGGCCGCTTTGCTCCGCGGGTCCGAAGAAGGAGGTTGCTTCCCACGACGGAGCTGCCAATTGCGTTGCGCCGACGAGTGTGGCTACGTTCCACTCTGTGAGTGGCAAGAGCGTAGTTCGCTGCACAGGCGCGATGGATCGCTGCGTGCGCGGGTCGAATTCGCGCACGGATTCCACCGTGTCTCCCAACAGCTCGATCCTCACGGGCCGAGGCGCTTCCGCCGAAAACACGTCAACGATGCCGCCGCGCATCGCGAACTGGCCGGGCAACTCGACCATTTCCGTGCGCGTGTACCCCACGCCCGCAAGGTGCCCTATGAATTCTTCCAGTGGCACTTCCGCGTCCTTTGTGAGCGTGCGCGCGAGCGACAGATAGAGAGTGGCGTCCTGAAAACGCCACAGTGCTGCTTGGACCGGGGCGATGACGAGCGAGACCTGGCCATCGGTCAGGCGAAAGAGCGTTGCGGCGCGGCGTTCGAGAATGTCCGGATGCGGGCTCTGCGATTCCCACGGCAGCGTATCGAAAGCCGGAAGCGTCGCCACCCCTCCGCTGATTCCCGGAAATATGCTGGAGAAGAAACGAACGGTTTCCGCGAGAGCCTCCGCGCGGCGATTCGAATCCGTGATGAAAAAGGCCGGACGCCGCAGCTCATGCGTCAAATACGCAGCGATGAGAGCTTTGGCAACGTCATGCAGGCCGGAAAGAGAAATGTGCTGCGCGCCGTCGCGCAATGCGCCCAGTGCCCTTTCCACCGACGGGTGGCGAAGCACAGCATCCAATCGCTCGCGAACGGCAGGCAGAATCATGCGTGAATGTCAGGCTTCCACGCGAGAGCTGGGAGCGCCTTCGCGAATCTTTCGGAGAATCTCCGTGGTCGAATAACCTGGTACAACGGGGATGGAAACGACGCGGCCGCCGGCAGCTTCCACTTCTTCCCGCCCAACGATTTGATTGCCGGGCCAGTCGCCACCCTTTACGAGTACATCTGGCAGAAGGCCAGCTATGACCTCACGTGGCGTTAGCTCATCGAAAATGATCACCGCGTCCACGCATTCGAGTGCCGCGAGAATTTCCGCGCGCTCGCGTTCCGGCAGGACAGGACGTCCCTTGCCTTTCAATGCGCGCACGCTGGCATCGCTGTTGAGGCCGACGATTAGCACGTCTCCGAGCGTGCGAGCTTGCTCGAGGCTGCCGATATGCCCGGGATGCAGCAAGTCGAAGCATCCGTTAGTGAAGACGATGCGGCGCCCGTTGCGTTTCTCGCGGCCAAACCGCAAAATCGCTTCTTCGAGAGTAAGAATCTCCGGGTTCAAAGGAACTCCATGAAGGCCCACGCAAACACAGCCCTGGCGTTTAATGAAAAGCTAGTTTATCACGCGCGGCATGGGCGGCGCTTCCGGGCTGGACAACCGCGATGAAGGCGAATAAGACGCTTCGCGCCCTGGTTGGAGCGGGGCTTTGCGCGGTGGGACTGGGGCTGGCGCTCACGGTCCCCTACCAATCGCATACGTTTCGCATTGACGCCGCTGGCTGCCGCCTCGTCACGGACATCGTCGAGCCGACGACACAACCCGTGGGAGACAAGCCGCAAGGCTACGTCGTGCTTTTGCACGGCCTCTCAGCCAACAAGCGCATCATGTCATACCTGACGGTCGGCTTCGCTGCGGCAGGCTTGCGCGTTTTTGTTCCGGACTTGCCAGGACACGGTCGCACGGACGGTCCTTTTTCTTACGAGCGCTCGGAACAGTGCAGCGCAAACCTCGTTCGCGAGCTCATCGCCCGTGGCCTGCTCGATCCGGAACGCACCATTCTGGCGGGCCACTCGCTCGGCGGGGCGATCGCGCTGCGTGTCGCTTCAAACATTCCCGTCGCTGGAGTTATTGCAATCTCCCCTGCTCCGATGCGCCCGGTCGACGAAATCTCACCGGAAATGATGCCGTTTCACGACTTCGGCACACTCCCAGCCCACTCTCTACTTTTGAGCGCAGCCTGGGAGCCCGAAAGAATCCGCAGCGCGGTCAAAAGTTTGTTGCCGGCTCCCAGCGACGGAACGAGTGAGTATGTCGTGATTCCGCGATCGGACCATGTCAGCATCTTGTTCGACGCAGCAGCCATGTCAGATGCCCAGAACTGGGCGGTCAACGTCTTGCACCTCGAGACGCAGCCGCGCCTGCCCTCGCGAAAAGGCCTGCTGGGTTTCTTCGCGGGATTCGCGGGTATCCTGCTACTGGCAGGACCATTTCTTCGCGAAACCTTGCAAAGGAAAAATCAGGAGACGCCAGTTTCCGAAACCTCAGGCGCAGCCGCAAAAGGCCGTGTCTTCCTGGAGTACGCAATAGTTAGCCTCGGAACTGTCGGCGTCCTCTCGTACATAAACCCGCCCCGCGCACTGCATCTCTTCGAAGGCGACTATCTCGCCAGTTTTCTATTAATTCTCGGAGTGGTTCTCCTCGTCCTGCACTGGAATTCCTTGAAAAATGTATTGGGGCCGCGGACGAGCAAGGGCCAGCTAACGCGTTCGCTCACATTTACTCTACTCGCCGCCGCTTTTACCGCGTTTCTGCTGCACTTCCTGATCACCGCTTGGTTTGATTTGACGATCAGTGAGGCTTGGCTGACAGCCGCACGATGGGCGCGCTTCGCTCCGCTTCTTATCGCCCTGCTTCCTTATCACGCCGCGGAAGAATTGCTTCTCGGCCCTGCAACGCCAAACACGCAAAGCACGGGGTGGCGCCGCCTGCTCACAGCGCTGCTCCTCCGCTTCATAGCGTGGATCGCTCTGGTCATAGGCCTCTTCGTCTTGCACAGTGGCGAAATCCTCCCCGTCCTTCTGGCGCCTTCTTTTCTCATCTTTTGCGTGCTGCAAACCTGGGGCATGAAGGTTGTCCGGGAAGTTACGACCTCACCCGCGGCAGCGGCCCTTTTCGGTGCTATACTCCTCGCGGGGTTTTGCCTGGTGGTCTTCCCCACCACTTGATGGGGCCCGTTACCTGAAAAAATTGATTGCCAAACCCAGCCGCCGCCTTTAGGTTTCCGCGTCCAGGGACGGAGTTCTAGGCCATCAGAGCGAGATAGGATCATGGCAGAAATAGCAATCGTCGGCGGCGGACCTTCCGGCGCGATGTGCGGTGAGCAGCTCGCGCGCGCGGGACACAAAGTCCAAATTTTTGATGAGCGCCTCGCCTGGGAAAAGCCCTGCGGCGGAGGCTTGACCCACAAAGCCGTCCAGTGCTTCCCTTTCCTGCTCGACAATCCTTATCCCAAAAAACTCGTGCGTTCGGTTGAATTGATCAGCAGCAACGACCAGCGCGCCAACCTCGAAATGACGCATCCCATCGTGATTTATTCGCGTCGTGTGCTGAACGGCATGCTGCTCGACCGCGCCAAAGCTGCCGGTTGCGAAGTGCAGCAAGCGCACGTGCTTGGAGTGGACACCAGCACGACCAAGCCTCGCTATTCCGTTGATGGAGAATGGCGTACCACGGATTTTCTGGTCCTGGCCGCAGGCGCTCGGAACCAAATCGCGCCGGAAACGCGGCCCCTCAAGCGCGATGAATTGGAAATGACCCAGGGTTACTTCGTTCCGCAAACCGCCGACTCCATCATCGTGAAATTCCTTCCGCATTTCGAAGGCTACATCTGGTCTTTTCCACGCTGCGACCATCTGTCCGTCGGGATTTGCGGAAGCATGGCCGCGCATAACAGCAGCGAGCTGAAAACGCATTTGAGCGCTTTTGTCGAAAAGCAAGGAATCTCGACCGAAGGCGCAAAATTTTACAGCCACGTCCTGCCATCGCCGAGAGAGAGCACGCTTTCCGATCGCCCTGTCTTGGGTAAAAATTGGGCGCTGATCGGCGACGCTGCCGCCTGGGTCGATCCCCTCACCGGCGAAGGACTTTTCTACGCCATGCGCTCCGGCGAGTTGCTGGGCCGCTCGCTTGCCGAAGGCTGCCCCGAAAAATACACCGCGTGGGTCAAAGCCGCATTCTCCTGCGAACTGGAATTCGCAGCTCGCATCGTCCGCCGTTTCTACCGCGGCTCGTTCCTCGGCACCGCCGTCACCACCCGCATGGTGCAATTCATGAACCGCAGCGCCGTGTTCCGGCAGCTAATGAGTGACCTCTTCAGCGGAACGCAGGATTACAGCAGCCTCAAACGCCGCCTGTGGGGCCACTTGGGCATCACCGTAAGCGAATTCATCGCCAGCGTTTTGAACCTAGATCGTCCCGCTACCGCGCAAATTCCGCGAGGCGGCGCCGCAGCCGATTAGAAGTTGCCGCAACGGACACGTTTCCCGGTGCCGGGACCGTGTTCCGCTATCGTCCACCGCTAACCGCCAAAATCGCGCCTGTAGTGTAAGACGCAGCAAGAGAGAGCAACCACAACACCGCCTCCGCAATCTCTTCTGGCGTTCCCGCGCGTCCCATCGGAATCGTTGGCGCCAAACGCACCGGTCTCTCCGGATCACCGCTGGCTGCATGCAGTTCCGTCAGAACATGTCCCGGCGCCACAGCGTTGACTCGAATCCCCTCCGCCGCAACCTCGCGCGCGAGGCCCAGCGTAAACGTATCGAGTGCGCCTTTGGAAGCCGCATAGTGGACCCATTCCCCCGCTCCGCCAATCTCCGCCGCGCGCGAGGAAATATTCACGATGGCGCCGCCGCTTCCTCCATTGCGTGTGGACATGCGGCGCACAGCTTCGCGCGCACAAAGCATCGCGCCGATAATGTTCAGCGCGAAAACCTGCGTGAGCGTCGCGCTCGTAACAGCTTCGACGCGCGCAAAGCCTCCCGTGATGCCCGCATTGTTCACCAAACCCGTAATTGGCCCCAATTCCCGCTCGGCGGACTCAAAAAGTCTCATGATCTCGCTCTCTCGCGAAACGTCGGCCTGAATGACGCACGCGCGGCCACCCGATGACACGATGGCCCTCGCCACATCCGCGGCAGCTTGCCCATTTCGCGCATAGTTCACCGCCACGCGAAAACCACTCGCTCCTGCCAGTTTCGCGACGGCCGCGCCAATACCTCGCCCAGCGCCGGTGACAATCAGCGTCCCTCGAGAATTTTCATTGTGGATATCGGGCATGTACTGTCCTTGTTCGGTCCGCGTTTGAAATGTACTCTAGCTGCTTCCATGCGCATCCAAGAAAGAACATCGCACCGGCCTCAAATTATGGCATCGGACACAAAATCAGCCACGGCCACGAAGGCAGAAAAGCGAAAGAACGCCTGGAAAGCCCTGCCTGACGTCTGGGCGCTGATCCATCCGCGCCGCGGCTTGCTGGCTCTGGGCTTCGGGCTGATGGCCATCAACCGTGTGTGCGGCTTGGTCCTTCCCGCGTCCACCAAATATTTCGTCGATAACGTCGCCATCAAGCATCAAGTCTATCTTTTAACGCCCATCGTCCTCGGCGTCCTCGGCGCCACCATCGTCCAAGGGCTGACTTCGTTCACGCTAACTCAGCTCCTCTCCAAATCCGCGCAAAAAATGATCACCGAACTGCGCCGCCAGGTGCAGGCCCACATCGGCCGCTTGCCAATCTCCTTTTACGATTCAAATAAAACAGGAGTCCTCGTTTCGCGCATCATGAGCGATGTCGAAGGGGTCCGCAATCTCGTCGGCACAGGCCTCGTCGAATTCGTAGGCGGGCTGATGACCGCCGTCTTCGCCCTCGTCTATTTGATTCACGCCAGTGTCCTGCTGACCGGCGTCGCTTTCTCGATTCTCCTCGTCTTCGGTTTCGGCATCAGCAAAGCCTTCTCCACAATCCGCCCCATCTTCCGCGCGCGTCCCAAAATCACTGCCGAAGTCACCGGCCGCCTCACCGAATCCCTCGGCGGCGTCCGCGTAGTGAAGGGCTATCATGCCGAAGAGCGCGAGGAAAGCATCTTTGCCACCGGCGTCCAGCGCCTGCTCGACAACGTCTTGAAGACGCTCACCGCCACCTCCCTGATGAGCCTATCCGGTGCCACTCTTCTGGGTGTCGTCAGCGCCCTCATGCTAGAACTCGGCGGCCACAAAATCTTAAGCGGCACCATGACCCTCGGCGACTGGTTTGCCTTCAACCTCTTCCTCGGCTTCCTCATCGCCCCCGTCTTCCAGATCGTCGCCATCGGCACGCAAATCACCGAAGCTATCACCGGCCTCGAACGTACGCGCGAAATTCTAAATGAAAAAAAGGAAGACGAGGATCCCCGTCGCACAGTGACGATGGACCGAATCAACGGTCAGATCATCCTGGAAAATGTCAGCTTTTCCTACGAATCCAGCAAGGAAGTTCTTCACGAAGTGAGTTTTGAATCGCAGCCGGGAACAGTCACGGCTCTCGTCGGCCCATCCGGTGCCGGCAAGTCCACAATCATCGGCTTAATCGCGGCGTTCTACGTGCCGTCCAACGGCCGCGTCCTCGTCGACGGCATCGATCTCGCCACCGTAAAACTAAACTCCTACCGCACACAGCTCGGCGTAGTCCTGCAGGAAACTTTTCTCTTCGACGGCACCATCCGCGAAAACGTCGCCTTCGCCCGCCCTGAAGCCACCGAAGAAGAAATCCTCGCCGCGTGCCATATCGCGAGAGTCGACGAATTTGCCGAAGGCTTCGAGAAAAAGTACGACACGCTGGTCGGCGAACGCGGCGTCAAACTCTCCGGCGGCCAAAAACAGCGCGTCTCCATCGCCCGCGCCATTCTCGCCGATCCCCGCATCCTAATCCTTGACGAAGCCACGTCGAGCCTGGACTCCGAATCCGAAGCCCTCATTCAGGAAGGCCTTCGCTACCTGATGCGCGGGCGCACGACCTTTGTGATCGCCCACCGCCTCTCGACCATCCGCCGCGCCGAGCAAATCCTTGTCGTCGAAGGCGGCCGCATCATCGAACGCGGCAATCACGCCTCGCTTTACGCCGCCTCCGGCCGCTACTACGACCTCTACACCAAGCAGCACGAAGTCGAAAGCAACCTCTTCCTAGCCCCCGGCGAAGGCTCCCTCGATCCCGAAGACGCCGACGCCGCCCGCGCCTCCGCCGGTGGCCGCCCCGGCGCCGCCCTTCCCGACGCAATTCGCTTAATTCGCGGCCAAAACAACTAATTTGCGGATTTTATGTCTGAAAAAAGGAGCGGGCTCGCGACAGCTTCCCATCGCGAGCCCGCGGCAATCTTGGAAGAAGGAACTACGCCGTAGTCGTGCGGCGGATGACGAGCTTCTTCGTCGCGGGCGGCGGAATCAACGTCGCCATCTTGCGAATCATCGCCAGCACCAACCTCTTATCTCCATCCGAAAGCGTGGTGCTGAATCTCTTGATCTCCGCCAGAAAGCGAATTTCATCTTGCGAAAGTTCGCCCAGCATCTTCTGCGTTTCGCGGTCGCGCGGCGTCTCCGTGCCCGGAAAAAAATCTGCGAGCGAGATATCCATGGCTTCCGCAATCTTGGCAAGTGTTTCGAGCGACGGCACGGTATGCCCGTTTTCGACGCGCGAGAGGTAGCAGCGCAGCAATCCCGTGCGCCGCTCGATGTCTCCCTGCGACAATCCCCTCTGGCTGCGATAGGACTTGATGACTTCTCCGATGTTTACCCTTGGTTTTTCTTTTGGCACGATGTCTCTCCAGGTCGAGGGGGTATCTTAGTCACTAACAGTAGGAGAAGCAAGACGGAATTTCCGGGGGATGCTGCCAATTTGACAACACCATCTATTCGGCTGTGGAAAACCGCATCGCCGCATTACTTAGCTTGTCGCGGTTGCGCAAGCGCAGTCTTAGCGTTGCGCAGCCACCACCGTCGCCGGCTGTTGCAGCCGGAATTCCAGTAAGGTTTCGCTGGGTACTTTCACCTTTTCGCCCTTGGTGAACACCTGCACTCCGGCGCCCGCTGCGGATCCAGCTCCGGCCCCAATCGCTGCGCCTTTGCCTCCGCCCGCGATGGCGCCGATAATCGCTCCGAAGACGGCCCCGCCTCCCACTTTCTTAGCGGTGTCCGCGCCTCGGCCCTGCCCTTTCACGCTGTAGTCGCTGCTGACCAGCGGATAGTCGTGCCCGTCAATCACGATGCGCATGAGCTCCAGCTGCAATTCCGCGCTTCCGGACAGTTTTCCCGCTTCTTGAACATTTGCGAGACGGCCATAAATGTCGGTGCCTTTGCGCGCCACAAACGTGCCGTTAATGTAGAGGTCAGTTTCAAGGCTGGCGTGGAAAACGTCTCCAACTTTGTTTCTCGAGGAATCCACTCCATCAATCATGCGAACCAGGAGCGATTGTCCAGCCGGAATGGTGATTTCGCCATACTGAGCAGCAGGGTCTTGCGCTGGTGGAGCTGGGGCCAGCGACGAAGCCTTTGGTGCCGGACTCGCAGCCTGAGGAGGAACGTCCTGCGAAGTGATGGGTGGCTGAGAGGCATCCGGAGGGGGCGCGGCAGAAGCAGCGGAAGTATCCGGAGGTGCAGCTGCTGCTGGCGGAGCCGCAGGAGGCGACACAGAAGCAGTCGGCGCAACCGCGGGAGCGCTCGTCTTGCCAGAGTTGCCGGTGAACGTAATCGCTACAGCCTCCGTTACATTGAACGTCTGCACTTCGCCTTTAACCTCAAACCGCAGCACCGCTTGCGTCCCGCCGAGGTAACGACCCTGCAACACTCGCCCGTCCTTGAGTTCCAGCGTATCCGCCGCCGCCATGCCTGCAAAAAATAATCCCAGAGCCACCGCGGCAATCGTCCGTCCTCGACCGTTCATCCTGCCCCTCCTTCCGCCCGCGCTTTATCGTGACTGCTCGTTCCGCGCCGGCGTCCTCGCTCCACTCAGCCCGATATCTTACGCTATTGCGACTGCAGCTTTGGATGAATCGGTCTGGCGGAGGGTTGTGCAATTTTGCGGCCCGCGTGCGCAGCCGCTATTGCGTGGCCTGATAAAGCTGCCGCGTGATATCCGCCATCAACGCTGCGCTTTCCTTCTGGTCGGCAATCCCCCGAACCAGAATCACCAGCACAAACGGCTTCGGCGCGAAAACAATCGCCGCGTCGTTATGAATCTTCGTGATTTCCCCAGTTTTGTGCGCCACGCGAATGCCAGGAGGCAAGCCAGCGGGAATGCATTCGTTGAATGTTTGGCGTTCCAGGATTTCGATCATTTGACGGGAAGATTCCTGGTCGACGGCTTCTCCGTCCGCGATCGCCTCCATCAGCTGCTGGAGCCCGCGCGCGGTCGTCGTGTTATTCATTCCTTTGGCAAACGCTTTGCCGTCCTCCACCCCGCGCAGAACATTCATTCCGTCTGCATGCAACCCATGCACAGTCGCCCGGATATTCTCCACGCCCAGTTTTTCGATCAGCAGATTCGTCGCAAAATTGCTGCTTACGGTGATCATCAACTCGGAGAGCTGCCGCAGCGTCCGCGTCTGCCCAACCGACTTGTACAGTTCCGCTTCCGAATCATCAGCGGCGTCCAGCGTATAAACCGAGCCGTCCGCCAAACTGTGAAACTCATTCTTTATAAGCAGCAGGTCGTCGAGCTTCATCTTCCCTTCCCGCACTTGATGGAACAGCTCAATCAACACCGGCACCTTCATCGTGCTCGCCGCGTGAAACGCATCGTCGGCGTGGTAGAACCACTCCGTCTTCCCGTCCAGCGTCCGAAACGCCACACCCACATCCGCCCCGCTCTTCCAAATCGATTCCTGAATCGCCGGAAGAGCCGCCGCCAACCGCGAATCCTGCCCCGCCGCAACAGTGGATTCCTGTCGCGCCGCGGCCCCCGCCAGCCCAAGCCCGCCTTCGGCCATCACGCAACTCATTGAACCGGCAACAATTACCGTAACCAGTCTCATAGCACGCAAAACCTTCCCGATTTATCTTGACAAAGTCGTACCGTTCTAGTAAGATTCTTCACGTAGATTCTTGCGCGAGTTCCCACACGCCGGCTTTGAGCTGGCGTTTTTCATTTCCAGTCCCAAAACGGGAAAAATGCCCGGCCTCACAGCCCATGGCGTGAAAGTGCGTACACGCAGGAATTCCCGCAACTCCATTCCCTTCATGCGCTTACTTCATAACTCGCGCACACCCCCGGGGTGGGGGTACGTCCCCCAGGATCAATTCGGCCGCTCGCCAAGAGTCGCCGTCGTCACATTCCATCCATCCAACTCCACCACCGGCTCCTTCCCATCGGCCGCAGCCGCAAACTTCGCGCTAACGACACGCTTCTCCCCCGGCAACAAGGAAAAGTAATTGTCATCCCAAAGGATCGGCGTCCAGTCTTCCTCGCCCTTTCCGCGGGTCACTCGCAAATGCACCATAAACGCAATCGCGCTACTTGGATTCGACACCGTCACCTGCACCGAACCGTTCCCCGAGGCCGCCGTCGCCTCCAGCTTCACCTGCGGCAGGGTCGCCAGCCCCGTCAGGTCGCCAAACTCCGACTGTGGCGTATACACCGTGTCCTGCTGCTTCGCCCAGTTGAGCGTATCCGCCTTCGTCGACAGCCAATAAAAGTTATTGCTGAGCAACTTGCCACTCGCGTCGCTCAGTTGCAAACGCAAAAAATAGGTCTTCGAGAGTCCATCCACTTTCGGAAGCTCGAACGCCTTCGTACTGCTGTCCGCCGCCAAATCCATCGTCGCATCGTGCGAAGCCTTCTCCTGCGAATCGATCCCATAGATTTTCGCGCTGACTTTCACTCCCGCAAGCGCGGTGTACGTGCTGTTGACCACCGCGATGGAATTGTCGTCATAGGAATACTGCACGTGAACAGGTTCCATAGCTTTTTTCGTCCCGAAGTAGCCGCCTGCGGGCACCAGATAATAATCGTAGAGATGCCAAATCAGAGACGGCCACGAATTGTTCAGCATCCACTGAATCACGCCCGTTGCGGTGTACTTGTTGCGCCCATAAGCCTCGAACATCGCGCGCTGCCCATCATAGGTCATGGCTTGCGCCTTGCGTTCGTAATCGTCCAGCGAAATGGCTGCACCGTACCGCCGCGTCAACCCGTCGGTGAACACATTCACGGTCGTAAAGCGTTCGCCGCCCGAATGGTAATTCCACACATCATCGATCGGCCAAAGATGATCCTTGGGAATAAATCGCTCGAGCGATTCGCGCGGAGGAATTGCGGGCCCAGGGCTCGTCTCCGTGTTGTAGCCGTACGCCCCGCCCGCAATTTTGTCCGTCAGCCAATACACCGGCGGCACATATTCGTACGGCCCGGTCATCTTCACGCCGGATTTTCCGGTGACCGTCGTTTTTTCGTCCGAAGCCGAAGAAAGAGTCGGGTTCGGCCATCCCAATTCTTTTTCGATGCCCAAGTACATTTTCTCAACGTCTGCCGGCGGCGGCCCGTCGCTGCCATTCAGCCACACCATCACGCTGGGATGATTCCTCAACCTCGTTATCTGGCTCGTCAAAGAAGCAGCCGCCACTGCGCGCTGGTCGCCTTTCCAGTCCTTCCACCGCTCCCATGCGTCGCAACACGACCAGCCCGGCATCACCAGAATGCCCAAACGATCCGTTTTCTCAAAAAATTCGTCGCGGTCCAAATGTCCTTCCAGGCGAATCGTATTCAGTCCCATGTCGCGGACGTAAGCCAAGTCAGCATCCAGCCGCTCCGACGACCAACGCAACAGCATGTCATTCGCCCAGGCCGCCCCGCGGATGAGCAGCTTGCGACCATTGATCTTGAACAGGCGATACCCTTTTTCGGTAAGCTCCGAAGTCACTTCGCGAATGCCAAACGTCGTTGATGCCGAGTCGGATGTTTTCCCGTCGATCGCAAACGAAAACTTCGCGCTGTGTAGAGCCGGCTCGCCCATCTGATACGGCCACCACAGCTTCGGATGGGAAAGCTTCAGTTGCGCAAACTGCTCGGGCATAAATCGCAAGATTTTTGTTTCCGAGGCCGTGAGAGTCACTTCCTGCGAAAGTTGCTTTTCGTCGCCGTCGATTCCCGCGTAAAGAACACCGGTGACCGCGTGATCGGAAACGTTGCACACGCTGGCACTGAGTGTCAGCGAAGCGGACTCGTAGTCCTTATCGAGCTTTGACGCCACAAACGGAGCGCGCACGGCTACGTCACCGCTGTGCGTCAAAAAAACTTCTCTCCAGATGCCCGTCAACTTGTCTGGAGGCGTGGGATTCCAATCCACCCACGTGATTTCCAAATCGTCTTTCTTTGGCGCAAAGATTTCGAGCGCAATCGCGTTTGGTTTCCCTGTGTGGATGAACTTGCTCACGTTAAACTCAAACGTGCGGTACGCTCCTGCCACATCTTTTGCGTCCGCAACCTTCTGTCCGTTGATCCAAAGGTTGGCGCGGTAATCGATTCCTAGAAAATTCAGCCAGGCAGTTTGCTGCTCGAACACGGCCGGTACCGTGAATTCCGCACGGTACCACCAGGAACAAAGAAAGGGGCTGTCCTTCGGCAGTTCACGATTTGCAAACAGTATTTTGTTCGATGGATACATTCCCGGGAAGGAATGCAAATTGGTAGCGTAGAACGGATCAGGATACGTCTTGTCGCCGACCAGCGCAGCGACAACTGTGCTTGGAATCTTCGCGGCATGCCACCCGCTCGCATCAAATCCCAGGGCAGAAATTTGCTCGCCCGTCGCCTTCACCTCACACGACGACTGAATCTGCCAATCGTTGTGGAGATATACGCGCGCCGCGCGTATTTCTGCCTCCTGCGCCGCAGCTCCCGCCGATGCCACAAGCAGAATCAAGAACGCCAGCGCACACTTGCACAGCCCAGTGAAACGGGACATAAGGCTCCTCGCAGAAGTTCAGAACCGATTCAAGTCTCAGGGACGCCGTTGGACGCCGCGGAGGTCATATTAAACCGGTTCAATTAAGCCCAGCATTCTTTTTTTCGGTGGAGTCGGCATACGGCCAATTACACGAATCCAACGGAGGATCGCAGCGAGCTTCGACCTGGCTTGGCAAACGGCTCCTCAGACTGCCGATGGATGTAGGTATTTCTACTGACTTGAAGGGCGGCGGGGTCCGGGCTATCCATGGACCTTGCCAACACCACTTCCCTCACCGAGCTTCCATTCTTTCCATGCAGCCGGGCCGCTGCTGCCCACACTTTTTGCATCTCCGGTTGTCGGTGTGGCTGTGCTGGATTCACGAATGCGTTACCGAGCCATCAATGGGGCGCTGGCCGCAATGAACGGTGTGCCCGCTGCTAGACATGTGGGGAGGAGACCGCGACACATTTTCGGGAATGTCGCGAACAAAGTGGAAAGCGTGATCGACCAAGTAGTCGGGACTGGCAAACCTGTTTCGCTAGATGTAACGCTACAACTGCCATTGCGCGAGGGAATCGGGCACTGGCTGGAGAGCTTTTCCCCAATCCGAGATTTAAAAGGCGATGTTACACAGGTCGTAGCAGTTGTTCTGGAAGTTACGAAAAGGCAGGACTTGGAGCGGTCGTTGAATCATCTCGTTGGTAGTTTGCTGCACATTCGCACGACGATGAAAGATGAGTTGGAGTTAAGCCGAGTTGCTGACGGACAGTCGAACGAACAATCTGAACTGCTTGCTCAATCCGTCGCGCTCGCTTCACAATGCATTCAAGAAGTGCGATCGTTATGCCAAGGCCCGCGTCTCCAAGTTCCTGCAACGTTGCCACAAACGAAAGGTCTCGACGTAAAGGACTGTGCTCCAGGGGAAGTCGGTGCTCGCCGATTGTCCCCGAGGGAACGGTCTGTGTTACAGCTTCTGGCGGATGGGAAAAACAACAAAGAAGTCGGAGTATTGTTAGGGATTAGCGCACGGACTGCAGAAGCTTACCGGGCTCGGCTGATGAATAAAGTTGAGATTCATTCCCTGGCTCACTTGGTGCGGTTTGCGGTGCGAAACAAAATCGTCGAACTGTGACCTCTTGCCTTAGATTCATCCTTTTGAAGCAATCCCGACATGGCGAACCGCAGCGCCGCCCCGGGTGTTCTGATTCGCCGCGCCAAATCGGCAGCCACCCCGCAAGGCATCACGCTGCGTAAGTGGGCCTTGAAAGCCAAAGGACCGAAGGCAAAGAAATGAGCGCGAAGAAAGCCAAGAAGAAATCCAAGCAAAAAGACTTATATGAAGTCACAGTGGTTGATATGCGCGAGGCGAAAACTGAACAAATCGAGGTACCGAACGAAGCCGAGCAGCCCGAGGAACACAGGCAACTCGAGGAACTCAAGCAATCCGAACAACCAGAACAGTCTAAGCAGCTCAAGCAGGAAATTTCCTTCAAGCTTGGGGCAGAAGTCGGTTTGTTTCGTCCGAACGCCGGAGTGGACAAGTTAGGCCGAGTTTTGAAGATAGCGAATCAACTTCTGACAGTTAAGTGGAACGACGGAACGATAGAGCAGTTTAGCCGCACAGGTCATTCTTTCTACGGCAGCATAAACAGCTTGGGAGAACCGATTCCGCCGCTTGGAGATGACCAAAAAATGTGGGGCACGGGCGAAGACCCCCATTTGACTCTCCCAACCAATCCCGAGAAATAACCCTCCTCAGAGAAACCGAAATTTTGCATTTCATCGGAGGAAGGATAAAGCGGTAGTTTTGGAACAAGCGGGACTGATGGGTGTCTGGGGATGCCTGCACTCCGAGCAGCAGTGGGATTCACAAAAGTAGATTGGAACTGTGCACGGCGGAGAGATGGATGAAAGCACAACAAATGGTCCCGGAGGAGGGGGTCGAACCCACACGGCCTTGCGGCCACCGGATTTTGAGTCCGGCGCGTCTGCCAGTTCCGCCACTCCGGGTCGGCCATTCAAAAATAACATGCCGCCGCCCCGCACTCAAGGACGCCGGACGCGACAGTTGTGGGCCAGCTTTCGGGTTGCGGCGTTAGTCTGGCAAGTAGACGCTCCCAGACTACTTATGGCTTCATTGATTTGTCTTTGCTATAGAAGAAACTAAGAAATGTTCTATTAGGGCACCTGCAAGTACACCCACCAGAGTTGCCGGCACCGCCATTAATAACACAGTGCCCCACCCGAGTATCGGTATCCCAATACACTCCAGGCACACCATAGGAATGCCCCAAAAAATCGCCCCTCGCACAAGGCGCTGACCAAAAGTCTGTTTTTGGTTTTGCCGAACGGATAATTTCATTTTGTCCGCCATGATCGGCAGGTCGAGCTTACTCTTGGGAGGACGAGATTGGCAACCGCGTTAAGCCTCCATAGATCCGCGGTCAGTTCAGAGCCCAGAGCCTAGTGAGGGCCAAGTAGCCTCTCCCAAGGAGGAGGCACCTTAACCGAGGCCATCCCCGCCGCCGTTGCCGCCCGAATCCCCATCTCCGTATCCTCAAACACCAGACAGTTCCCCGGCGCCACTCCAAGTTTCGACGCCGCAAGTAAAAACGCTTCCGGATCCGGCTTGCTCTTCTGATACTCGCCCGCGCAGACCAACGTGTCGAATCTATCGAGCAGCTTCAGCGCCTCCAAAGATGCCGTCACCGAATCTCTTGCGCTTCCCGAAACCACCGCAAACGGAATCCGTCCATGCTGTGCCTCGATATGCTCCAACACTTCGGGAACAGCCTTCAGCTCCGGAAGCATCTCGAAATAAAATTCTTCTTTCCTGCTCGCTACGCTCTCAACCGGCATACTGAGACCGCGATTCTGGTTTAGAGTGGCGATGATCTCCGCCGTGGGGCGGCCGCCCCAAGCGTAAAAAAGTTCCTCCGCAAATTCACAATTCCATTCTCCAAGCGCTTTTTTCCAAGCAACGTAATGAAGCGGCATCGAATCCACGATCGTTCCGTCGCAATCGAATAAATACGCATCAAACGAGCCCGCCGGCAATTTCAGTTTCATTCCTCTTCTAATCTCCTGCTCCTCATTCTAAGCGAGTCACGATAACCGCGCTAATCGAGTGCTTGCCCGCAGTACGGCGAGCCGATAAACTCCGCCCATCCATGCCACCGTCACCGCCGAGCGAATCCAACTCCCAGATTCAAATTCCGCCGCCTAGCCTCGGCGGTTTCTGGGCGCTCATTGCGGTGCAATTCCAAGGCGCGTTCAGCGACAACGCTCTCAAGTGGCTGGTCAGCTTCCTTGTTCTGGACGCCGCCATCTCGAAAGAAAAACGCGATCTCTGGTTCGTTCTGGTTGTGCCGCTGCTCTTTGCTGTTCCCTTTCTGCTCTTCTCGATTCCCGGCGGCTACCTCGCCGATCGATACAGCAAACGAAGCGTAACGCTGTGGACGAAAGTTTTCGAACTGGGCGTCATGGGTCTGGCGACCTACGCGCTCGCAACCAATCGCTTGGAGATCGCAGGAACCGCTCTATTCCTCGCATGCACGCAAGGCGCAATCTTTGGCCCGACCAAGTACGGCTTGCTGCCAGAGCTTCTGCCTCTGGCGAAATTGAGCTGGGGCAACGGCATCATCGAACTCGGCACGCTGCTCGCCGCAATTAGCGCCGCGCTCGCCGGCGGTTTTCTGGCGCAGACATTTCACGGCCGTCAGCTATGGTCTGGCGTTATCTTTCTCGCGCTCACCGTGCTCGGTCTTCTCACGAGCCTCGGCATCAGCAAAGTTCCCGCCGCCGATCCCGCTCGACGCTTCGATTGGAATGTCCCCGCGGAATTTTTCCACGAGATCCGCCGCATGAGAGCCGACTCCACACTCTGGACCGCAGTCGTCGCTAACACCTTTTTCTGGTTTCTCGGTTCCCTGCTCTTGCTGAACATCGTGCTCTACGCCACGGACATTCTCCATGTTGGCGACGCGCACAGCAGCTATCTTCTCGCGGCGCTTAGTCTTGGCATCGGGATTGGCAGTTTCGTCGCTGGCCTTGCTTCCGGCCGGAAAATCGAGCCAGGCATGGTCCTTCCCGGTTTAGGCGGCATCCTTTTAATGTCGTCGCTGCTTTCCCGGCCAGGCATCAGCTACTCCGTTGTGTTGGCGCAGTTGGCCCTGCTCGGCGTGGCCGGAGGATTCTTCGTCGTCCCGGTGAACGCGCTCATTCAGCAGCGGCCCCGGCCGGAAGAGAAAGGCCGCACCATCGCCGTCGCAAACCTGCTCTCGTTTGTCGGCGTGGCACTCCAGCCGCTGGCGCAGTACGCCATGCTGCGCCTTGGCCACCCTGATCCCTCACGCGTCTTTCTGATTGCGGCGGCCATGACTCTTCTCATGGGGGTCGTCCTGGCGCGGATGCTACCCGAACTTTGGCCGCGGGCCCTCGACTGGACTCGGCTACGGCCAAGAGCTACTCTATAGCCCCCGTTCGCCAGGGGCTGCGGGCCCATCCGCGGCATGCGAACGGCTTCCGAAGTCGAGGTTTTCGATGGCTATGGCGTTGACCGCTTCGCGGTCACCCCTTTCATTGGCCGCCATGCGGTCGCCTTTTGCTGTTGCCTCTCCCACTGGGTCAAGGCCCGAACTCCGCGGTCTGTCTCACTGGATGAACCGCGTCCTGGAAGAGCTTGGCAGTTTGCAGACCTCGCCCGATACCGACACCGTGCACGATTTGCGTGTGGCCATTCGCCGCTGTCGCTCGCTTGCGGCGGTGATGCAGGAAATTGATCCCGATGCCGCCTGGCCCGAAATGCGCAAAACGGCGCGCAAGCTCTTTCGAGGACTTGGCGAGGTCCGCGACGCGCAGGTGATGGAGGAATGGGTCAAGAAGCTCGGCACGGAGAATGATCCTCTGCGCACGCAAATACTCGCCTCTCTCGAAACAGACGAGAAGCAGCGCTCCGCGCATGCGTTGCACGCGGCTGCAAAATTTAACGAGAAAGAATGGGCCCAACTCGAGAGGCGGCTGCGCCAGCGCGTCCGGCGCGTTCCCGTGGGAGGTTTGGCAGCCGAGTGCCTGGCTCTCGAGCGTTTCGAGGAAGCAAAAGAGCTTCACAACCGCGCTTTGCGTACAGAAAAACCAAAGCCCTGGCACGCTCTCCGCATAGGCCTAAAAAGATTCCGCTATACGCTCGAAGGGTTTCTTCCGGATCACTATGCCGCTTGGAGTCAAAATCTGAAGCGCCTGCAGGACCTTCTCGGAGACATTCACGATCTGGATGTGCTTTCTGAAACGCTGGAAGAGACCAAGCTTCCCGTAACGCCCGAACTCGTGGAAGCTTGGCAGGAAAAAATCGTTCGCGAACGGCACGAGCGGATCGAAACCTATCGCCAGCTCACGCTTGGGAAGACAAGCTTGTGGCATGAGTGGCGGCACAATCTGCCCTATGGGCAGCGTTTGGAAGCGGCAGCAATGGCACGGATTCGCGCCACCGCTCGCGCCGCCGACGCGCATTCGCAGCGCACGGGCCAGGTATCGCGCGTTGCGATGCGAGTGTTTGATCTTCTGCGCCGTGTCCACGCCGCGCCTGCGTTTCATGACGCAACCACTCGCCGCATGATGGAAGCCGCAGCCAAATTGCACGGAGTCGGAGCTGTTGGCGAGCGCAATTTGTCTCAGAAGGCCGTTCGCAAATTTCTGCTGGGATTGACGGTTCCCCCTAACTGGTCAGCGGAACAATGGGATTTGATGGCATGGGCAGTTCGGTTTCACCGTGGAGCCGAACCTAAACAGAAAAACGGCTTTGCGAAACTTTCCGAAGAACAGCAGACCACAGTTCGAGCGCTGGCGGGTGTCTTGCGGTTGGCGCGCGCTCTGCGGAAAGCCAGTGTCGAGGGCGCGGTAGGTCTTCGCTTCGAAAAATCAGCAGATGCTTTTGTCCTTCGTGTCCCCGGATTGGGCGACACGGCCGAGACTGCGGCTCGCCTTGCCGCTGCCAAGCATCTTCTGGAATCCGTTTTGGGGAAACCGCTCATCCTCAAGGCCGTACCGAAACCGGAGAAAGCTGCCGCGCCAGTCACGCAGCCGTCTGAACCACCGCTGGTTTCCGCAGCCTCCGCCTAGCTCGATGCCGCGTCCAACATTGGAAAGTGAAAAATCTCACTATGGCGAAGGTTAATACGCGGGCGTACGAATATACGGTCTTCTTCGAGGCTAACGAAAATGGCGGGTTCACAGTGACTGTGCCCGCGCTGCCCGGCCTTGCGACAGAAGGAAAGAACTTAGAAGACGCTCGACGAATGGCTAAGGACGCGATCCGTTGCTGCATCGAAGGTCTTAAAAAAGCCAAAGAAAGTGTCCCCGTCGAAAGAGAAACAGAGCGATTGAAACTCTCCGTTGTCGCGTAGAAAACTTCTCAACCAGCATTCAAATTAGATCACTTCCCTGCGCGGCGAAGCAGCTTTGGCGGCGCTAGCCAAAGCAATTGTCCGTTCGGCGGCGAAACGCGTTTCAGCTCGAGCAACGCTATGCCTGCTTTTTTCAGCGAAGTGATGTGATGTTTTGAGCCGAGGGCGGAGGCGATGATGTCGTCCAGTTGGGGAGCGTGGCCGAAAATAAATAGTGTGGAGGTTTGCTTGTCTTTGGCGATTTCGCGAAAAAAGTGCGTCGGCTCCGAGCCGGGTAGAAGCAAATCGGTGCGGCGGATTTTTTGTTTGGGATAGTCGAACGCTCCCGCGAAAATTTCGGCCGTTTGCATGGCGCGGACGTAGGGACTGGACAGGAGCAGGTCCGGCGTTGCGCTGAGCGCGGCAACTGCGGCGGCGACTCGCTTGGTTTTCTCGATGCCTTCCTCGGTCAAGTATCTTTCTGGATCGGGCGGGCACTTGGGATCTTCCCGGTCGATCGCGATACCGTGGCGGACGACGTATATTTCCATCGGGGCTTTCTCCCTTTTACAAATCTAAATGCCATCGAAGCGGCGCGAACTTAAAGCGCATCGCTACGTTTCCTTCGAAGCGGTTTGCCGAAAATAGAGCCGAACGTGAAACTCCTTTTCAAAAAGTTCGGCGCTGCGGTTGGCGTCGAGCAAGTCTTCCGCTGCATCGCCCCGAGCAGTGACCTGCAAACCCACGGCTCCATGCTGGAACGCCGTGCGAACTTGCATGACGCGCTGGCGATGGGAATGATCCAGCGCTTCGGCAATTCTCAAGATTGCCGCAAGGCGGCGCGTAATTCGCTTGTCGCTGTTGTTCAGCGTGGAATATGCGACGTGGTGGCCCGCGGGCTCCGATTTTCGATTGTGATAACGCACTAGCGCGGCAACGATGGCGCGGTCGCGGCCTTCGAGTCCTGGGATATCGCCGTTGAGCACAAGATATTCGCCGTGTTTGTGATGGCCGCGATGGCTGATCATGTGGCCGGTGTCGTGCATGAGCGCGCCGGCTTCCAGCAGAACGCGCGATTGCGCCGGAAGATGGTGGACGGGTTGAAGCTGGTCGAAGAGGAGAATACTAAGCTCGCGAACGTGCTCGGCGTGTGTCTGATCCTTTTGCAAGCGGCGCGCGAAACTGCGAGTCCCTACCAGCAATTGGCGCGCCGCGACGTCGTAACGGTGCGGCTCGGTCCTGGAAAAAGCTTGATGGGCAATTTCCTGGATCAATCCTTCGCGAAGGCCGACGCTGGGGATCGAAAAATTGCGAATGTTTAGGTAGCGCCCCACCGTGACAAAAGTAAGTGCGGCGATACCCAGCACGTCCGCGCGATCCCGGCGGATGCCGTAACTCTTCATGCGTTCACGCACGTCGCGCTCCAGAAGATCTGGCAACCGTTCGCGCAGCAGCGAAAGCTCGAGCGTGGGAAGTCCATGTAGCCGGGGACCGGGAGCGATATTCGCGAGCGTCTCCGCATTGCCACCTAAAGCAACCGAGATCTGGTCGCCAAGGTTCGGCCGCGATGGCAGGCGCGATTCGAGAAGCGCGCGCACGTAGCGGCGGACTTGTTCGGCCTGCATGGGGCGGATGGCGCCGGGAATTTTCAGCGTGGTCATCAGGCGAACGGTGCCCACGGGCAACTGCGCGCTTTGCTCGACGGTGTGGTCGCGGATGATGCTGATTTCGAGGCTGCCGCCGCCCAGATCAGCGATGCAACGCGGCGGCGATTCGGGCCCTAGCGCGGCCATGACTGCTACTCGGCCGAGGCGAGACTCTTCCGAGGAATTGATCACTTCCAGAGCGATGCCGCTTTTTTGTTTGATTTGGCGCACAAACGCGTCGCGGTTGCGGGCTTCGCGAGATGCGCTCGTCGCCACGGCGCGATAACGCGTTACGCCAAACTCATCCATGATCTCGTGAAAGTGACGGAATGCTTTTACGCCTTTTTTGAAAAGATCTTCACTGAAGCGGTGGCGCAGAAAAACGCCTTCGCCGAGCCGGAGCGAATATCTTTCGTTGACCAGCGGCTCGATATCGAGCGCGGAATAGGCGCGAGCAACGGCGAGGCGCACGGCGTTGGAGCCCGCGTCGATGGCGGCGATATGAACCGGCTCTGACATTTCGGAATTTACCGCCAGAGATGAGCAAGCGCGGCGGAAGGCGTGTATTTCGTCGCGCGAATGCCGAGTTGCTCGCCGATGCGCTGGCGAAGCTGTTTGTTGACGGCGGAGACGCTGGCTTCGCCATCGAGTTCGATGAACGAGTGGCGCTTGGCCATCACCTCGAATTCGCGCTTGATCATCGTTTGGTAACGGATGAACGACCAATAGAGGTCGTGCGAAAGAGACATATCGCGGCCCGCTTCCCAATAGCTAATGGCTTGCGCTTTTTTGAATTCGCGTGCGAAGGCGGTTTCCGGTCGCACATTCAGCCAAAAGGTGAGATGCGGGCGCAGAGCCATGGCGTAGAGACCGTTCAAATAGTCGCGATTGATGCCGCGGACCACGCCGCGCGCCACGAGAGTGAAAATAAAGCGGTCGGCGAGCACGACCGTGCCTGAACGAAGCGCCGGCAAGACGCGGTGCTCGACTTGGTCAAAGAAATCCGTGGCGTACATCAGAGATAGGGTCAGCCGCGTTACGGCGTTTTTCGCGAGCAGCTCGTCGATGTCGCGTCCCACGAGGTACGATCTGCGCAATCCGCTCGTCTGAACGGCGAAGCCTTCCGACTCCAGCCATTCCTGAAGCAGCGCGATCTGTGTCGATCGCCCGGAACCGTCCATCCCTTCGATGACGATGAGGTTTCCAGTAATTTCGCTGGGGTCAAAGCCGACGAGCGCTTCGCCGTAGAAATATTGCGCTGCGCCATCCTCACCAGGTGCCGCGGATTTCGGCCCGGGAAGTGGCGCGCCCGTCGCCTGTGTCAGTTCCACGGGAACAACTGGCGCGATGGATTTCTCTTTTTCTTTCTCTTGATCGGGCATGCTCACTCCGGAGCCGGAATGCCTGGCGCAAAACGCTTCAAATCAATCTTGGACGCCACAATTTCGCGCATCTGTTTCTGCAGCTTGTTCACCGGCAGCGTGCCATCGAGGACGACGAAATTATCGGAGTCCACCATTTTGTCGTACTCCTCGAGGATGCGCGCCTGAAAGAGGCGGAAGCTTTCCGCGCGGTCGTACGACAGCGCCATATCCATTCCGGCTTCGTAGTACTTCAGCTTTGGGCGCCCGCTGAGAATGCGATGCACGGCCACGTCCAGCGGCGCGCGAAAATAAAATGTGATATCCGGCACGGGTGCGAAACGGTAAAGATTCCTCAGCCAGCGGCCGGGGCAGCCGCGAGCGGCGTCGCGCGCAAAGGCCGTGTAAATGTAACGGTCGGCAAGCACCAAATAATCCCCCTGAAGAAGCGGCATGATCTGGCGTTCGCAGCGATCCGCAAAATCGGCGGCGTGAAGTAAAGAAAAGGTAGTTGGCGTGAGAAGACGGCGCTGTTTTCCGCGGCGCGTTGCGGATTTCACAAGAGGCGAGGAATTCCATTCGGTGAAATGCAGGCGGTATCCGCCGATTTCCAGCCAGCGTTTAAGCAGATAGAGTTGTGTGCTTTTGCCTGAGCCGTCGGTGCCTTCCACGACGATCAATGCGCCGGGATAAGCGCGGCTGGGGACCGGCTTCCCTGGCTGCGGTAGAGTGGATTTGGCCGCTTCCGTCCGCGGCAACTTTTGTGCGATGTCCTGATTTTCCATTAAGTTCTTTGCGAGAGACGATCGGGCAACTCAGCCTATCCCTGCATTGTTACAAATGCATTACAACACACCCCGCCACAACTGGCAAAGTGCGCTGCAAGCCACCTCGGAAGTCCTGCACCTTAAAAAGCGGCAATCTTGATGCGCAGGAACTTCTTAGGATTCTGCCGAAATTCGCCGATGAGCAAACGCAAATCTCCGGTGAGGCCGGTCAAGCTGTCGTAAAGCTTGGGATCGGAAAAGAGTTTGCCGACCGTGGTGGTGTTGTCGTTCAGTTTTGCGGTGGCGCTCGCCACGTTCTCGGTGGTTTCGCGCAGTTTAGTGTACAGCGTATCGTCCGTCACGAACTTGCCAAGCGTGCCTTTGCCTGCGCGCACGTCTCCGATCATGGCGTTGCCATTTGTGGCCGCTTTTTTGAATTCATCATAAAGCGAGGGATCGTACAACAGCTTGCCGATGGTTCCTTTTTGTGAGCGCGCATCAGCTAAAATAACGTTCACGCTGTCCAAACCCTTATCCACCTTGTTGTACATCTCGTCCGAGGCTACCAGCTTCCCGAGCGTTCCCTTTCCGTCTTGAATATTCGCGAGCATCACCTCGCTCCTGGAAAGCACGCTGTTCAGATGATTGTAGGCCTGTTCGTCGACGAGCAATTTCCCGAGCGAGCCTTTGCCCGCCTTTACTCCGTTGACCATTTCCTGGATGTCTTCCGACAGCGCCTGAAGATTTCCCAAGACGTCCGCGCTTCGCTCCATCACTTCCTTCATCGCTCGTTCTTCCGTACCGGGCACTTCCTGCCCATCCTTGAGCTGCGCTCCTGTGACTCCCAGGGTGATGTTGACGTACCGGTTGCCCAGCAATCCTTCCGTCACGAGGCTGGCTGTGGAATCCGTCAGAATGTCGCTCTCGTACTGCTTGCTCACACGCATCACGACTTCGATGTTCCTGTTTTTCACGCGGACCTTGCCCGGTATGCGAGGCGCCAGCTTGATGGATTCGACGTTTCCGATTTCCACTCCGTTCAAGCGTACCGGAGCTCCGTGCACGAGTCCCGAAACGTCCGACAGATAGGTGATGAGCCGGTACTTGGGTCCGATCGTTCCCGCCCCGGTCACGTAGAAAATGCCGGCGGCCAGGACCGACAGGCCGACCAGCACGAAGAGTCCCACGCGCAGTTCCGTCCACGTTAGCTGTTTGCGCTGCGCCATTTTTTCTTCCCTCCCTTTCGATCTTCCAACGGACTACCGCCAATTCACACAAGAAACCGCTTCAGATAATCATCTTTGGTATCCGAAAGTTCTTCCTGCCCGCCCTCGAAATACACTCCGCCATCCCGCAAAACCAAAAAACGCGTTGCCGGCATTTTGGCTGCGCCTGCGCCATTTCCATTGGGCTCGTTGTGTACAACGCGCTTGGCCGTGGCGTCGAAGCGAAAGTTCGCCAGCGCGAAACCGTCCTGAAGGCGTTGCGTCGCGAGCAGCGAGGTCACGCCGTAAACGTCGCGCAGCCGCAAGATCAGCGTGATGATCGTTTGCGAAGTGATTGGATCCAGCCCCGCCGTGGGCGAATCATACAGCACAATGGGCGGTTGATTGATAAGCGCTCGCGCGATGGATACGCGCCGCCGCATTCCTCCGGAGAGCTCGGACGGAAACAGGTCCATGGTGTGATCGAGCTCTACAAAGCTCAGCACCTCGCGCACCCGCAGCTCGACCTCATCGCCCTTCACTCTGTCTTCGAGCAGCCGGTAGGCCACGTTTTCTCCGACCGTCATGGAATCAAAAAGCGCCCCTTCTTGAAAAACAAATCCAATTTGCCGCCGGAAGGCCAGCAGGTCTCGTTCGGCCATGCTCGAAATGTCGCGACCGAGCACTTGGATGTTACCCCTGGAAGGTCGCAGGAGGCCTGCCGCCAGTTTGAGCGACAGCGTCTTCCCCATACCTGTTTCTCCTAACAGTACCAACGTCTCGCGCTCCTGCACCTGAAACGAAACTGCGCGCAAAATATCCCTTCCGTCAAAACCGATGCGCACTCCCTCAAATTTGATGGTTGGACTGGAGTCGGAACTGGATGTGACGGCGGTTGGCATCGGGCGTGTGGCCGCCATTATAGCGGGAATTCTGGTGTTACGCGGGCACGAAACAATCTATGCATGCAGAAGTTTGATGGGGTCCAAACAGGTACTAGAAAAGTTTGTCCGCGAAGTACAAAGCCACTTTGGTGAGAAACGCGTCGGCCACAATGATCATCACGGAGGAAAGCACCGCCGCTTGTGTCGTGGCTCGGCCGACGCCCTGCGTGCCGCCGCGCACTGTCAGCCCTTTGTAGCAGCCAATGGTTGCGAGAATGAACGCGAAAAAAAACGGCTTAGTGAACCCCTGCATCAAGTCCGCAAAATCCAGGGCATCGATCGCGCGCCGCCAGAACTCGACCGCCGTGAGGCGCAGAGAAAAAACCGAGGCGACGCAGCCGCCCAGTAATCCCATGAAATCGGTCATCGCCGTCAGCAGCGGCAGCGTCAGCAGCGTCGCAATGACCCTCGGCGCCACCAGCTTGCGGACGGGATCGGTCCCCATCGCGCGCATTGCGTCCACTTGTTCGGTTACCAGCATCGAGCCAAGCTCGGAAGCGATTCCCGTGGCGCAACGGCCAGTGACAAGCAATCCGGTTAGCGACGGCCCCAATTCGCGCACTAACGCGATGGCCACCACGTCGCCGGTCAGCGAGGTTTGGCCGAAGCGAGTGAATTGCGCCCCTGTCTGCAAGACCATGACCGCGCCAATAAAAAAACCCGAAAGCAAGATGATGGGGAGCGAGCCTGCGCCGATGCTGTCCATCTGCTGCAAAATGTCTTGAACGTAGAACTGAGGGGTGACCAGAGTGACCAAGGTGCGGCCGCAGAGCATGGCGTAGTTCTGCACATCCGCCACGGCGCTTTTGAGCCCGTTGACCAGCACTCCTGCGACGGTGATTTGCGGTTCCGTCTCGTCTTCGCGACCTGCGACCTGCAGAGGTGTGTCTGCCACGAGTACCTGTTTCGTCAGCCTTCTCGCTGAACTCCTGGGGCACAAATCCTGAGTCGGAAGCGTAACCGCGAGGCCGGAACACGTCAAGTAAACGCTGAAAGAGAGTAACGCAGCGGATATCCTCCCGGGCGATGAATGAATTCTGTCCATTTGCTCTGGCGCGGAGCTGTAGCGCGGGCGAAACGAGTCCGGTATCCTACGTCCAAGGATTACGATCAGGTTGATGTCTGAAATTCCAGTTTGTATTGGCCCTTACCGCGTCCTTTCGCAAGTCGGCGAAGGCGGTATGGGAATCGTGTACAAAGCGCACGACGAGCGACTCGATCGGGTCGTTGCTCTCAAAGTGGTTCGCGAGTCCGGTTCGGATTCCGGGAGGCGCAGCCGTTTTCTGCAAGAGGCCCGCACGGCCGCACAAGTGTCACACCCCAATGCTTGCCGAATTTACGACCTAGCCGAAGACCAAGACCGCCTCGTCATCGTGATGGAATTCATCGAAGGAGAATCGCTCGCAGGTCGAATCGAGCGAGGTCCTCTTCCCGCCCAGGAAGCAGCACAGATTACGCTCTCGGTTTTGTCAGCTCTGGAAGCTTTTCACAACGTTGGAATCGTCCATCGCGATTTAAAACCCGAAAACGTTATTCTTTCTGCTAGCGGAACAAAACTCCTCGATTTCGGCATCGCCAAATGCACGCTGCAGTCCGCCCCTCAAGATTCCGGGGCGACTCTTCCAGATGCCACCCTGCCGGGAATTTTTCTTGGCACGCCCAAGTACGCTTCTCCCGAACAATTTCGCGGGCAGCCCGTAGACGCCCGGTCCGATCTTTATTCGATGGGGGCCATTTTTTTTGAAATGCTGACCGGCCGGCCCCCATTCACAGGCAATTCGTTTGCTGAGATTGCCCACTCTGTCCTTGAAGGATCACCCGCTGCAATCAGCGGGTCGGATGCAATCTCCGCGATGGGGCGGACCATCCATCGTGCGTTAGCCCGCGACCCCAAAGACCGTTACGCAAGCGCCGAAACCATGGCTGCCGAACTCCGTGGCACGCTCTTGATGGACGGGATTGAGACAACCGCTTGTGCGCGCACGCTGCGGAGGGTAATCGTCCTGCCTTTCCGCATCTTGCGCCCGAATGAAGAAATCGATTTCCTGGCTTACAGTTTGCCGGAAGCGATTACCGTTTCTCTTGCAGGCCTCGATAACCTTGTCGTTCGTTCTTCCGTGGTGGCTTCGCGATACGCGGGCGGCGCTTTCGATTTGCAACAAATCGCAAAAGAGGCGGAGGTCGATGTAGTTCTCTCGGGCGCGCTCCTCAATGTTGGTGAACAGCTCCGGATCACCACGCAGCTGACCGAAGTTCCGAGTGGGACGTTGATCTGGTCACACTCTTCTCAAGCAACGATCAGGGAGCTGCTCGAACTTCACGATGATCTGGTCCGCCGCGTCATTGAATCCGTCCTTCCATCGCTTAGCGTGCAGGAACACGCATCGCTTCAACTAGACCGCCCGGCCAGCCCGACTGTTTATCAGTTTTACCTTCAGGCCAACGAGTTCAGCCGCCAATGGAATAATCTTCCGGAGGCCATTCAGTTGTATGAACGCTGCGTGAGCCTCGACGAATCTTACGCTCCGGCATGGGTCAGACTTGGGCGCGCGCGCTGGCTCCTAGACAAATACAGCTTGGGTTCTCTCGAAGGCTTGCGGGCTGCCGACGAAGCATTTCAGACCGCTTTGCGTCTGAACCCGAATCTCACGCTTGCGCACAATCTATACACGCATCTTCAAGTCGATCAGGGCCGCGCACTGGCAGCCATGAAGCGCCTGCTGGATCGCGCCAAGCATCGGCGAACCGATGCCGAGCTCTTCGCAGGCCTTGGCCACGTTTTTAGATACTGTGGACTGCTGCAAGCTGCCCTCGTCGCACATCAGGAAGCACGCCGTTTGGACCCTCTAATTTCCACGAGCGTGATAAACACGTACCTCATGCTCGGCGACTATCGGAAGGCGCTGGACACTTACGACAACAACTACGGCTATGGGAGAGCCCTAGCACTTACAGGACTTGGGCGTTTCGAGGAGGCTGTGGCGCTCCTGAAGGAACGCGAAGCAGAAAAGCCGGGGCGGCTGGGACTGCTGTACCTAACCTCGCTGCGCGCGCTACTCGAAGGTAAGCGCGAAGAAAGTCTCGAAGCCAGTGCCGAGTTCCAGAAATCGACCTTCCGCGATCCTGAGGGAATTTTCTATTTTGCGCGCCATCTTAGCTATATGCGTCAGGAAGATGAGGCCCTGGAGACGCTCGCGCACTCCATTGATAGTGGTTTTTTCTGCTATCCAGCAATGGTGCGCGACCCCTGGCTCGATCCCCTGCGATCGCGCCCTGAATTTACGGCGATCTTGCGCAAGTGCCAGCAATTGCACCGCGAAGCCTCAGCGGCTTTTCTCTCCTTCGGTGGCGATAAACTTCTCGGGCTCCCCGCCGAGAACTATTGAGGCTGGGCGTTTGTCGCCAGATGCGGGCAATCTAATGTGAGGTGAATCCAATGATTGTTCGTATCGATCACATTCAATTGGCTGCTCCTAAGGGCTGCGAGACCGCGGCTCGTGAGTTCTATGGAACGATTCTTGGCCTGCCGGAAATCCAGAAGCCTGCGTCTCTCCGGGCGCGCGGAGGTTGCTGGTTTCAGTGCGGCGAGCAACAGCTTCACATCGGCGTGGATGCCTCGTTTCAACCCGCCAAGAAGGCGCATCCGGCCTTCGCGGTGTCCGATCTGGAAAAGCTGCGCAAATCGCTGCTGGCCCACGCCGTAAAAATCACCGAAGACGATTCACTGCCGGAGGCGAAACGCTTCTTCGCTGAAGATCCTTGGGGGAACCGGCTTGAATTCCTCGAGGCGCGTTCCAAGTAGGGGGTCGTCATGCGACGACCGAGATATTCGGGCCCAAGACAAATCACTTGGACAACAGCCGACATGGATACCGGGGGAAAATTAAGATACGATTTGGTTAGACTCACTTCAGTTGGCGAAATGAAAATGAAGTCCACATGGCGCCTGGTTGCTGAATGCACTGCTTTCACGCGAGTAAAACCGACATTAGCGGTTGGTGGTTTGAATCCCTGGGACCATAACTGGGTCCCCTTGGATCAGCCTGAGATTGTTATCTCTGCCGGTAATTCTGCCTCACGCGACCAGTGGCTTAGAGTCTACGAAATTGGCGATGCAAAGTGCCTTGTGCGATTCGCGCCCTGCCTACGCGATAACAGGATATGGAGCTTCTATGTACCCGGCTCACCAGATGATCCAGGTAGCTTCGAGGCAACGACGGCCCAGTATGAGGGGCACTGGAGGATGTCGCCTGAAGAGGCAAGTCCTTTTCCATGGCCGATTACAACTGACGGTTGGTTGGGACGGGCGGCTTTCCTCACCCAGCTGCATGTGCTAGAAGCGGCCGCGGAACGAGTCGTTTACCGGGGAACATCCATTTGCCGCTTATGCGGGTGTGAAAATGGGCATGAAGCTTTTAGATTAGGCGGCTGGGAATGGCCATCTGGATATAGGCACTATATTGCCAACCATCAGGTCAGGCCATCCGGCCAATTTGAAAACTTCGTTGTGATTTTTGCGGACGATGTGTCAACTACCTAATTCCCAACTACTGCGATAGTCGGAAACCGGCCCACTGCCGAACTCCTGACACGCTGGACGACTGGCGCATCCACGGTTAAACTCGTTGATTCCACGGCTACAAGTTTCCGAGTAGGTGAGGGCGTTCGCGCAGATGCTGAAGTTCTATACGGCGGGTGAATCTCATGGACAGGCGCTACTTGCGTTTGTTTCGGGCTTGCCTGCGTCTCTTCCTGTCGACTTGAACTTCATCAATCATGAGCTGCATCGGCGGCAGCTTGGCTATGGGCGCGGTGGACGTCAAAAGATAGAAAAAGACCGTGCGGATATTTTCGCGGGAGTACGGCACGGCCAGACGATCGGGGCTCCCATCGCGCTGCGGATTGAAAACCGGGATTGGGCAAACTGGGAAAACATTCTGCCTGTCGAAGCGACCGCCGAATCCGCCGGTAAAGAGAGAAAACTTCTTGCGCCTCGACCGGGGCACGCAGACCTTGCGGGATCGCAGAAATTTAATTTTCACGATGCGCGCTATGTGCTTGAGCGGGCTTCCGCGCGTGAGACTGCGGCTCGTGTTGCTGCGGGAGCGTTCGCCAAACTGCTGCTGCGCGAATTCGGGACGGAAATCGCCAGCCACACGGTTCAAGTTGGGCATGTGAGGCTCGAGCGGGCTGCGACTTGGAAAGAGATCCAGACGGCAGCGGCCGATCTGGATTCGCCGCTGCGCTGCGTGGATGCGGCGACACAGGAAAAGATGAAGGCGGAAGTCGACGCCGCGCTTAAGGCAGGCAATACCGTCGGAGGAATTTTTGAGATTGTCGCGCATAACGTGCCCGTAGGGCTTGGCAGCCATGCGCAGTGGGACGAGAAACTCGATGGGCGTCTGGCGCAGGCGCTTATGAGTGTGCAAGCGGTGAAGGCCGTTGAAATTGGCGCAGGCGTTGCGGCCGCGGGCTCTTACGGCAGCGAAGTGCAGGACGAAATTTCATACGACAAAGCAGCTCGGCGTTTTCGCCGCTCGACCAACCGCGCGGGCGGGCTCGAAGGCGGTATCACGAATGGAGAAGATGTCGTGATCCGCGGGTACCTGAAACCCATTTCCACGCTGCGTCAGGCGCTGCACACGGCAGACATGGTCACGAAGGAACCTGTTGCGGCGGCATACGAGCGTTCGGACTGGTGCGTGGTCCCGGCCGGGGCGGTGGCCGGCGAGGCGATGGTGGCCCTTGTGCTGGCGGATGCTTTTCTGCAAAAATTTGGAGGAGACAGCCTTTCCGAGATGCGGCGGAATTTCGACAACTATGCCAGACAAATCGACGAGTTCTGAAGTGGCACCGAGCGCGGCCCCGGCATCCGTCGAGGCGACGGCGCCGCCGCGCAAAATATATCCAATCGTCAAGTACGGCGATCCGATTCTCGAGAAGCCGACCCCGCCCGTAAAGAAATTTGATGCGGAGCTTGAGGAGCTGACCGAGGACATGTTTGCTTCCATGTATGCGGCTCAGGGCGTCGGCCTGGCGGCGCCGCAAATCGGGAAGAGCATGCGGCTGACGGTGGTGGATGTTACGGGCGGAAAAAATCCCGAGGCGAAAATCGTGCTGGCGAATCCGGAAATTATTCATGCCGAGGGCGAAGTTCGCGAGGAAGAAGGGTGCCTCTCGATACCCGGCTTTCGCGGGTACGTGATGCGGCCGCAGTTCGTCACGGTACGCGCGCAGAATGCCAAGGGAGAGACGTTTGAAATTCGGGGCGAAAATTTGCTGGCGCGAGCTTTTTGTCACGAAATCGATCATTTGAATGGGATTCTGTTTCTACAGCACCTCAGCATGCTGAAGCGCGACCTCATCCGGCGGAAAATCAAGAAACTCAAGAAGCAAGGCGAGTGGTAACCTCGGGCGACGGACGACTGCGTCTCCTATTCTGCGGCACTCCGCAATTCGCTGTTCCCACGCTCAGACATCTTCTGGAACAACCCGAATTCAACATCCTCGGGGTCATAACACAGCCGGACCGTCCACGCGGGCGCGGCCAGGAAGTTTCTTTCTCGCCAGTGAAGGAAACGGCGATGGCCGAGGGGATTCCCGTGCACCAGCCGGAGAAAATCCGCGCCCTGGAAGCGCAGGAGCTTTTGCAAAAGCTTGCGCCGGACGCCATCGTGATCATCGCCTATGGGCAAATCATCCCGGCTCGCCTTCTCCCCATCCCCAAACTGGGATGGATTAACCTGCACGCTTCCCTGCTTCCGAAATATCGCGGAGCGGCACCAATCAACTGGGCCATCGTCAATGGGGAGACAAAAACGGGAGTGACCTCCATGCGCATCGATGCGGGGATGGACACCGGCGAAGTGTTGCTGCAGAGAGAACTCGATATCGGCCCCATGGAAACGGCTCCGGAGCTGGCTGCTCGCATGTCCGAGCTTGGGGCGCCGCTTATGGCGGAAACACTTCGCGGATTAGCAGCTGGGAAGATTTTGCCTTGTCCTCAAGCTCATGAAGAGGCTTCCAGCGCGCCCATGCTGAAGAAGGAAGATGGGCGCGTCGATTGGTCGCGTTCGGCGCAGGAAATATTCAATCGCATTCGCGGCTTTGCGCCATGGCCGGGCGCCTATACTTCATTCCGCGGCCAGACGTGCCACATTTGGGGTGAACCGGCGTCAAAGGGTTTGGGCGATCTGTCGGGAGAGAACGTGCGACCGAGCGAAGGCGTAACACATGGAGCCTTGCTGCTTCAGCGCAAGGAAGTGCTGGTGAAGTGCGGCGGCACAACCCATTTGCGGCTCCTCAGCGTCAAACTGGAAGGGCGCAAGCAAGTATCCGCAGCGGAGTTCGTAAATGGCGCACACTTGCACCCCGGCGAACACTTCGGCGAAAGCTAGTTTGCGCGCCGCCCAACGCTCAGGCATACTCAAAAATTGACCCACTCGTGCAATCAATATCTGCCTGGGTCTGCGGCAGAATCGGCATCGGATACACCAGCATCGGGAGCTTACATTCCATGGACAGTTTGAAATCAGCCCTAACGCGCGGGAGCTTGAAGACCCATGCGAAAAACTTTTTGCGCTTCGCCGGTTGCTGGGCTCTTGCCGCGCAGCTCGCCACGCTGCCTCTGGCGTCAGCGGCGAACGAAGCTTCCGCGACTGGGGCCGTCGACAAACCCGCCGCGAAAACCGCCAGCGACGCGGTCATGAAAGTGATGCAGGGCGAACTGGCGCGGGCATCTTCGGAATTAGGGAAAACGGATTCCGCCCCGTATTACATGAGCTATACGGTCTATGACCAGAACATTGTCGTACTGGTCGGCGCGTATGGCAGTCTGCTGACCGATGCCTCGCTGGAGCGACGACAAGCCGACGTGGTGATGCGCGTGGGTGCGCCCGCGCTCGACAACACGCACGGCCAGAGCCGTTCTACGGGAATGACCTCGGGCACTTTGCCGCTTGGCAACGACCCGGACGCGATCGCTCGCGTGCTGTGGGAATTGACCGATCGCGAATACAAACGGGCGGCGCCAGCCTTTTTAAATGTAAGAACCAACACAGCGGTTCGCGCGGAAGAAGAAGACAAATCGCCTGACTTCTCGAAAGAAGCGCCCGAAACGCGTTTGGCAAATGTCACTGCTCCTCCCGCTTTTGATCGTACGGCGTGGGAAGGAGAAATCCGTCGTTTGTCCGGCGTCTTCCGGAAATATCCCGATGTTTATTTTGCGAACGTCGTTCTGCAGGTGACCGATTCCAATTCACGGATGGTCTCGAGTGAAGGCAGCGCCATCGAATCCCCGAGCGCCACCACACGCCTCATTATGGAAGCGCAAACCCGCGCAGATGACGGCATGGAATTGCTGCGCGTCGAGACCTTCCAGGCACCTTCCGCCAGCAGTCTTCCCAGCGAAGGGGATCTCGCCGCCAAGATCGACAAGATGGCGGTCGACCTGAAAGCTCTGAAGGATGCTCCGGTGGCCGAGCCGTACGACGGCCCCGCGCTGCTGAGCGGCCGGGCCGCAGCAGTGTTCTTCCATGAAGTGCTGGGCCATCGACTCGAAGGACACCGGCAGCGCGATGAGGAAGAGGGTCAGACGTTTACAAAGAAGGTTGGGCAGGAAGTTCTGCCGAAGTTTCTGAGCGTCACTGACGATCCCACGGTACACGAACTTGCCGGCATGAAACTGGCAGGCTCATATGACTTCGATGACGAAGGAGTTCCCGCGAGGCGCGTGGAAGTCATTCAAAACGGCGTGCTTAAGAATTTCCTGATGTCGCGGATGCCGATCAAGGATTTTGCGGAATCCAACGGCCACGGCCGCAATCAACCTGGCTTGATGCCCACCGGGCGCCAGGGCAACTTGATTGTGACTTCGTCGCAAAGCGTTCCGGAAGCGCAGATGCGCCAAAAGCTGATCGACGAAGTTAAAAAGCAGAACAAGCCTTACGGATTGTATTTCGACGACATCCAAGGCGGTTTCACGCTGACGACGCGCTCTCTGCCGCAAGCTTTCCAGGTGCTGCCAGTGATCGTCTACAAAGTTTACGCGGATGGGCGGCCCGATGAACTGGTCCGCGGCGTGGACATTGTAGGGACGCCGCTCGCGGCGCTCACACGCATCCTCTTGACCGGCGACCAGCAACACGTGTTCAACGGAGTGTGCGGAGCAGAAAGCGGGCAGGTGCCTGTATCCGCAGTCGCCCCGGCTATGCTCTTTTCTGAAATGGAAGTCCAAAAGCGCCAGCATTCGCATGATCGTCCTCCGATTTTGCCTGCGCCGGGATTTGAAAATGCTCCACCAGCGAAAGATGCGCAAGCCAAGCCAGAGGTGAAGCAATGAAGACTCTTCGTACTTTCGCGAGCTTAGCTCTCGCCGCTTCACTGATTTTCAGTGCTGCAAGCGTCCGAGGCGCCGCGCGCAAAACGGCTGCTGACGGCAGCTCGCCGGACACTGCTATTTCCGGCGCTGCCACGCCGCATCCGGCGGCCGGGGGCGATGCGCTGCTCGAAGCGCTGCTTACAGAGCTGGATCGCTCCAAAGCGCAGCTGAAGATCGATCAAGTCCAAGCCCCTTATTACATCGAGTACCGTGTTAATGACATCGACGATTACGATGCGCAAGCGGCCTTCGGCGCTCTCCACGAGAGCCAGCGCGTACGATTCCGCATACTCCGCGTGGTAGTCCGCGTCGGCGACTACAAACAAGACAGCTATTACGGCCAGGGGATGGGCGAAACGAATATTCTGCCGCTCGATAACGATCCCATCGCGCTTCGACACCAAATCTGGCTGACGACCGACGAAGCGTACAAGGCCGCGGGTCAAGCGCTCGCGGACAAACAAGCGGAAATGAAACGCTTCAGCGCGGACCCCAACCCGGTCGACGACTTCTCCAAGGAACCTGTCGTGAACGCTCTGGAGCCGATCGTTTCGCTTAAAATCGATGAAACGGCTTGGAACAAAACTCTCGAGGACATAACGAATCTTTATCGGCAGTATCCCGACATTCAATCGGTGAGCGCATCGGCACGCTTTTCGGCGGTCAACGAATACTTTGTTGATTCCGAGGGCACGGTGACACGCAACGGCAGGACCACTTACAATCTGCAATTGAATAGCTCGGCGCAAGCTGAGGACGGCATGCGCGTAAGCCGCAATCCGTACTGGATGGTTGGCCGGGTGGAAGAACTTCCCGTGCGGGACAAATTGCTGAGCGACGTGAAGCAGGCGCTGGAAACGGTGGTTGCGCTTCGCAAAGCACCCATTGTCGAGGAAGAGTATCGCGGGCCAGTGCTATTCACACCGGACGCGTCGGACGACGTGATTGCATCGCTTGTCGGTTCAAATGTGGTGGGGCGCAAGCCGCAGCCCGGCAGACCGAACCGAACGATCGGCGCGTTCGCTACGAGTTACAAGACGCGGGTCCTCCCGAGCTTTCTCACTATCATCGATGACCCGACACTGAAGGATTTTCAAGGCCACAGCCTGGTGGGCAGCTACGACGTGGACAACGAAGGCGTGAAAGCGAAGACGGTAAACGTCATCGAAAACGGGATGCTCAACAATTATTTGCTGGGCCGCCAGCCGGTGCGAGACTTTCCCGCCTCGAACGGTCATGGACGCGCGGCTCCCGGTTCCTTCCCTTCTCCGAGTCTCGGCGTGCTGCTGCTAAAGAGCGCCGACGCGCAGCCGCCGGAGGAGCTTAAGAAGAAAATACTTCAGATGGTTACCGAGCAAGGCAAGCCCTACGCGTATCGGGTTGATACGCTAGGACCCGGCAATTCGCCGCGTCTTCTGTATCGCGTTTACGCGGATGGCCACGAGGAACTGGTTCGCGGCGCAGTGTTCAATGAGCTCGATGTCCGCGCCCTGAGGAGCAATCTCATCGCCGTCGGTAACGATCCACTCGTCAGCAACCGCATTGGCGGCGTGCCCACAACGATCATTTGCCCGTCGCTGCTTTTTGATGAACTGGAAGTGAAGCGCGCGGATACCAGCAAGGACAAGCTGCCGGACTATCCTCCTCCGCCACTGAAGAAGTAAACCCGGAGCAAAAAGAGTTACCGGCCCCGCGCCCGCGGTCTTACACTTGGAGAGGAAACTAGAATCCTGAGACGGGCCAACTCTCATGACTCTCAGAGAACGACTTGAGTGGGTGAGCCGGATGGCGCTGTTGGTGTTCATCCTGGCGGCGGCTGCATTTCTGAGCGCCATCACCGCGATGCGCATCGCCATTCATGGGCGTGAAGTGAATATGCCCAATCTCGTTGGAAAAAATGTTGCCGAAGCGAACGGATTGCTGCACTCGCGCGGACTGGTACTGCGCGTCGCCGATCGCCTCTACAGCGAACTTCCGATTAATGTGGTCGTACGGCAAAGCCCGCCGCCCGGCATGCTGATGAAAGTTTCGCAGCAGGCGCACGTCGTGCTCAGCCTGGGCCAGCGGCAATTGCAGATTCCCCTTTTGGAAGGAAATTCGCTTCGTGCTTCGCGGATTGAATTGCTGCGAGCTGGTTTGCAAGTTGGAGAAGTTTCCGGCATCACGACGTCCGAAGAGCCAGCGGACACTGTGATTATCCAGACGCCGCGTCCAGGGGGCGGCGCCGCAACTCCGCGCGTCGACGTGCTCGTATCCGAAGGCCAGCGAGAAGCCGCTTACGTAATGCCGCACCTTGTGGGGCTTAACGAAGCCGACGCGCAGCATCGCATGGATGTCGCGGGCTTGCGCCGCAAAGTGAATTACGTTTCGGCGCCGCAATGGCCGCATGGAGCGGTTATCGACCAAGCGCCGCTGGCGGGGCAGCGCATCCCTGGCTCCATCACCATCGAACTTACTGTCGCGAATTGATCTTTCGCGGTGTGCAAGACCACGTCCATCGCAAACGGCGAGAGTGTGCTATGGCGCTACGCCGGCGGGCAGAATACGGAAGGCGTACGCGTACTTGCCGGGAGATTGTGCGGGGAGTTGGATGTGTAAGCCGTCGGCTTTTTGCTCGAACGCGAGCTTCCCTTCCGAACCGAGCAACACAACAGAACCAATTTTGTGGGTGCTTGTGGCGTTGCTCCCAAGTGAATGGATTACCGCTTCGCCGCCCCCCGGCCAACCCAGCTCTATCGCGTAAAGAGTGTTTCCTTTCGTCGTGAAGCGAAAATCATCCCCCGAGTAGCCAGCGGTGTCGGTGTCGTGGAACGAGCCGGCGGCAACTTTTGTGGGGCCCTCGCCGTAAATCTTCCATGGGCGCGTGCCGTAGATCGCCTCCCCATTTATTTTCAGCCACGAGCCTACGTCACGTAACACAGCCTGCACTTCTTCTGGGATCGTGCCGTCCGACCGCGGGCCGATGTTCAAAAGTAAGTTTCCGTTTTTGCTGACGATGTCGATCAGTTGCTGTACGACGAACTGTGGTGTTTTAAACGTGTCGTTCTGAATGTAGCCCCAGGATTTGTTACTGACGGATGTGTCGGTCTGCCAGTAGAGAGGGCGAATCTCGCCGAGTTGACCGCGTTCCAGATCGAGGACGGCACTGTGTTCCTGAATTGCGTAGTCTTTGTAATTGATGACGCCGACGTGATCGCCGTATTTCAAGGAAGTGTTGTAGTAGAAAGCCGCGAAGCGCGTCAGGTCCGCCCGCACGGAAGCCTGTCCGATCCACCAATCGAAATAAATGATGTCGGGATGATATTTTTCGACGATCTCGGAGGAACGAGCTAGCCAATCCGCGGTCCAGGCGGAAGAGACGAACGTAAAATCGTTGGAGAGAGGCGTGCCTTGTTTGGCTTCCATCCAATTGTGTGCGGGGCCGTAGAACGCGGCGTACTTGGGATCATTGATGTCGGATGTAATCTGGCGGCCAACACCGAGGAAAAAATTATGTTCGACGCGGTGGGAGGACGCACCGAAATGGAGACCCTCTGTACGTACCGCTTTCGAAAGTTCTCCGATTACATCGCGGTGTGGGCCCATTTTCGCGGCTGTCCAATCGCTTAGACCGCTGTCGTACATCGCGAAGCCATCGTGATGTTCCGCGACCGGGACGACATATTTGGCGCCCGCCTCTTTGAAGAGCCGCGCCCAAGCGGCGGGATCAAAGTGCTCGGCCTTGAACATGGGTACGAAATTCTTATAGCCAAACTTATCCTGTGGGCCGTACGTGGCGAGATGATGTTTGTACTCGTCGGAACCTTCGCGATACATGTCGCGCGGGTACCATTCGCTGCCGAATGCAGGTACGGAATAGACGCCCCAGTGGATGAAGATTCCGAACTTCGCGTCCTTATACCATTCGGGGACCTCATATTTCTGCAACGATTCCCAGTCGGGGCGGAACGGGCCGTCGTGACCTTTGCGATCCACTTCCTTGAGGAGGGCTGCGCGCGGTTCATCATATTTTGCGCTGGCCTTCTGCCAAGCTTGATCAATTTCTTTTGGATCCTGCGTGGACGTTGGAGCGTTCGGAGAAGCTGAAGTCTGGGCATGAGTGGGCGAAGGAACGGCAGCGAAGAGTCCGCAGAGGCAAAGCGCTGCGATCGTCCAACGCATCGAACGCGCAGACTTAAACGAGAACATGAATTTCCGTCCTTTCGCTAACACGTCATGCAGCTTTGCATTTGTCAGACTATGCGGGCACGTAGGTGGACTACTTACCTAGAAATTCGAGGGCCGTCAACGCATAAATCGCGGCGCATTCCACGACGCGGCGCATGTCCACGTATTCCTTCGGCCCATGCGCGACGGAAAGCAAGCCCGGACCGTAGGCGTAAGCGGGTATGCCGCGAGCCGCGTAAAATCGCGTCTCCAAGAGCCCGGGACACATCTCGAAACGGGGCGCCTTGCCGAGGATCGCTGTGACGCTTGTAGAGAGTGCACGCGCCAGTTTTTCATCCTCGCTGCTCGCGGCTGATTCACCTTCCTGAAAGACCTGCCATTCGAGAGGAATTCCGTCGCGTTTGCAATCTTCCAAAGCGCCAACCAACTTTTCTTTCTCGGTCTGCAGACTTTCTTCAGGATTGATCCTTCGATCCACCGTAAACCAGCAACTGTCGGGGACCACGTTGAAGTTCGTGCCACCGCCGCATTGTCCGCCGATCATTAATATGGAGTGGCGGCCAGAGGAAGCCTCTGGATCAGGAACCGGCGGCGCGGCGTGATTGGATTCCGCTTCCGTCGCGTAGCGAGTCGCTCGCGACTCGACTTCCCTTTTTAGCGCGAGCAATCGCTCTACCACGCAGTGCATGCGTTCGAAGGCGTTTTCTCCACGATGCTGCAAACCAACGTGCGCGGATTTGCCGCGCACTTCCACGCGCAGCGAGATGGCTCCGCGATTGGCATTCCACACTGCGCCGCTCGTCGGCTCCGCCGTGAGCATCCCGATTCCGTCGCGTCCCAGTAATCCCTCCTTGGCCAAACGCGCCGAACCGCGGGTTCCTCCCGTTTCTTCATCCGGCACAAGCATCAGGCCAATTTTTCCATTCACATCCGCGCCAAGTTCCTTCAACGCACGAATCGCATAGAGCATTGCCACAATGCCGCCCTTCATATCGCAAGCGCCCCGCCCAAACAAAAAGTGTTTCTTCCGCAACGGCTTGAACTGCTCCACCGCCTGCGCGGGAACTACGTCGTAGTGCCCGTGCAAAAAGAGCGTGCGGTCTCCGCGTCCGTATTCCGCAAGCAAACAAGACGGACTATTTCTCGAGATTTTTGCCCCGGTCTTAGGTTGGAGCCGTTTGAAATCGAGGCCGGATTTGCGAATATGCTTCTCGAGAACTCTCGCCACAACCTGATAATTTTTTCCTGGCGGATTCTCCGATGGAATGGCCACAAGTTCCGCGAGCAAGCGAGCCATCTCGTCTTCGCGCTTTCGAATCCATTTTTGAATCGCGCCGGCCCGCAAGGCTTTGCAATCGTCTCGCTTCTTCATAAGCGCCGATGCTATAACCGCCTGGCTCGATCGCACAGAACCATTTTGGTTTTGCTTAAATCGCGCCAAACCTTCTGCAAGTGCATTGTTTGTCGGAGAATAGAGGGGTATGATGCGCGTGTTAGAGTTACCTGCAGCAAATTCCGGAAACGGACACCCCGTCCCGCTGCCCGGCTCTGACATCCTAAGCTCTAGTCGACAATGGCGGTCGGTCTTGTCGACCTTCAGGAGGTTTTCTGCATGCACTCCCGTACGACTTCCCTGCTCTGCGTGCTTTGCCTGGCTCTCTGCGCTTGCCCCTTACAAGCACAGGAGCAGAAGCGTCTGATCACCGGAAAAATCGACGAATCCAAGCTGGTGACGCTCGGCGGCAACACGACTCCCGCAGCGGCGCGCGGCGAGTTCGACCGCGGAGCCGTGCCTGACGACACTCGTTTCGAGCATTTGCTGCTTCTCTTGAAGCGCGACCCTGACACCGAAGCACGTGTGAAGCAACAGATTGATGCCATGCACGATCCGGCTTCGCCGCAATTCCATCGATGGCTCACCGCCGAGCAGTTCGGCGCACGCTTCGGCGTGCACCCGCAAGACAGCGAAGCGATTCAGGAATGGCTAAAGTCCCACGGCTTCACCGTGAATCAAGCCTACAAGAATGGCCTGCTGCTGGATATCGCCGGCTCTGCGAAGCAGATTCGCGAAACTTTCCATGCGGAGATGCACAACCTGGTGCTGCCCAACGGCGACAAGCACATCGCCAACGTTCGCGATCCGCAGGTCCCCGCTGCGCTCGCGCCCGCCATCGAAGGGATGCCCTTGCATGATTTCTTCCGCCGGCCGCGTGTTACGAAAATGAAGCCGGTTTCCTTCGATCACGATGCCGGAAAGTGGCAGCCGCATTTCACGCTGCCGTTCGAGGGTGTGGATCTATTTGTCGTTGCTCCTTTTGATTTTGCAACGATTTACAATCTCACTCCGCTCTGGAACCAGGGCTTCACCGGCAAAGGCATCACCATTGCCACTGTCGAAGACACCAATCTCGCTCATCCCAGCGATTGGTCCATTTTTCGGAAAACGTTTGGACTGGACAACTTCAAGCACGGCAACTTCAAGCAGATTTATCCAGGCTGTAAAAATCCCGGACAGAATGGCGACGAAATCGAAGCTGCTCTCGATGTTGAATGGGCCAGCGCCGCCGCTCCCGACGCGAATGTCGAGCTCTTTGCCTGCCCTGACACACAAACAACTTCCGGTCTGGACACGGCCATCATCAACCTGCTCGAAACCGATCCACCCGACATCATCTCCGACAGCTACGGTCTCTGCGAAACCGTCAGCGGCCAGGCTGAAGTGGCTCTTGAAAATTTTGAAGCCGAATTCGCCACCGTGGAAGGCGTGACTTTCTTCATCGCGCAAGGCGACACGGGTGCGGATGAATGTGCTCCAGTTGAATCCACCAACTATTCGACTCTTGGAATCAACAGCGGCGACAACACAGCGACAGCCTTTGCCGTCGATGTCGGCGGCACGGATTTTATGGCGCAGTACAATCTGGACACGAATGGCGTCCCCATCTCAAACTATTGGAAAGCCACCAACAATCCAGTGACACTCGCCTCCGCGCGCTCCTACATTCCGGAAATTCCCTGGAACGACGGCTGCACCAGCCAGCTGATCTACAGCGATCCGCTCATCGGCGGCTTCACGCAATCCTTCGGCTCAAGCGGCTTTTGCAACTCTTCCGTGGGTCAACAATTTTTCCTTGAGGACGTCGCTGGCAGCGGCGGTCCCAGCACGTGCTTCACTGGAACGCCTTCTATTCCCGGCGTCGTCAGTGGCACTTGCCGCGGCAATCCTAAACCCTCTTTCCAAATTGGCGTACCCGGCGTCCCCAATGACGGCCTGCGCGATCAGCCGGATCTATCCCTGTTTGCAGGCGATGGCGTGTGGGACAGTTTTTATGTTGAATGTCTCTCCGACACCAATCAGGGAGGCACGGCCTGCACTGCCAGCAACGATGCCATTTTCCTCGGTGGCGGCGGCACATCTTTCGCGTCTCCCGCAATGGCCGGAATTCAGGCGCTCATCAACCAGCAGTTCGGGAGGCAAGGCGACGCCAACTACGCGTACTACTTCCTGGCCACGCAGCAGTTCCGCGAACAAGGCGCGGCGCGCTGCAACGCCTGCCAGACGACCGGCAAGCTTCCCGCTGCTTCTTGCGTATTCAACGACGTCACTGCCGGAGACATGGATATCCCCTGCGGGCAGAACGCCGATGGCCATTTCTACGATTGCCACGGCGCGGATTCCACGAATATCGGCGAGCTTTCTACCTCCAATAAACAAAACGCCCCGGCGTATCCTGCGACCGCCGGGTATGACTTGGCCACGGGCCTCGGCTCAGTGAACGCAACTAATCTCTTTTATGCGTGGACTCTTTTCCTGGGAAGACCGTGATCGATTTTCTCATCGGCGAGGCAAAAACGAGCCCTTCGGAGAACGATAGCAACTGATACAGCGTTTTGATGTGATCGAAGCACGCTCTTCTCGTACTTCACATGAGTGTCAGCTCCAGCGCCGTGAACTGGGCTTACTAAACCGTCCGAGTCTCGTTTGCCGCCGTTGACTTTGCCGGACTATCCGTCACAATGAAGCTCCCTTCGGAAGTCGTTCCCCTGGAAGCCGGCTGACCTCTTCAGTCAACAGCCAAGTGCAAAAGCTTCGAACTCAACTGTTGAGGCGCGTTTCGCTTTGCCTTGGCAGAATTGGAAAGGCAACCATGAAAACTAAAGAAAGAGCCGGCAAGCCTGTTGAAGTTCTTCTGGTCGAAGACAGCCCCGGCGATGTTCGGCTGACGCAGGAAGCCTTTCGCGCAGTGAATCAGCTGGTGTATTTGCACGTGGTCAATGATGGCGTGGAGGCGATGGCCTTTCTGAAGCAGGAAGGGAAATTAACGCACGCGCCTCGCCCCGACATGATCTTGCTCGATCTCAACCTTCCTAAGATGGACGGCCGGCAAGTGTTGGCCCTGATCAAAGAAGATGACAACTTGAAGACCATTCCTACGGTTATCCTTACGACCTCCGAAGATCGGATGGATATCTTGAAAAGTTATGAGCTCCTGGCGAACTGTTATCTGACCAAGCCTGTGGAGCTGGACCAGTTCGAGGGCCTGGTGAAGAGCATTAATGATTTTTGGTTGACCAAGGTCAAATTGCCCCAGCAGTCGCCAAACTGAATCGTTGGCTGAGCAGGCGCGACACACAAACGAAATCGACCAAGCTTGAGGCCGGATTTTAGATCGTGGTCGCGCAATCAACGATCGAGGAGTGAAGAGCCCATGTCTACGGAAGTTCTTTTGGTGGAAGACAGTCCAGGTGACGTCCGCCTGACGCGAGAAGCCTTCCGCGATGCAAATCAGTCCATCCATTTGCACGTAGTCGCCGACGGCGTGGAGGCCATGACTTTTCTGAGGCGCGAGGGCGTGCACGTCAATGCTCCACGTCCGAATCTTATCCTTCTCGACCTCAACCTGCCCAAGATGGATGGCCGCCAAGTGCTCGCCCTCATCAAGGCGGATCCTAAATTGAAAACGATTCCTACAGTCGTCTTGACCACCTCCGAATTGGAAGCGGACGTCGCAACCAGCTACCAGCTTCAGGTGAACTGTTACCTCAGCAAGCCCGCGCAGTGGGACGCCTTCGCGACGCTGGTCAAGAGCGTGATTGATTTCTGGCTGACTAGGGCCAAATTACCACAGCAGAGGGACGCTGATCTTGAACCTCATGTTTGATTTACACTTCCTGGAAAGAAGCGGGATTCCTCCCAAGAATCCTGCAGTAGATTTCCTGTGAACGGGTAAGCCGGGTTCGCGCGAGGGTTGCCGACCAAGGGCATTCCTCCATTTGTTGGAACAAGGCTCGCATGCCGCGTGACGGATATCATCCCACGCGTGCCGCTCATGAACTCAAGGGTGCAGATAGGCCAGGTTGTCGAACCGGAGGCCCTGCCCGTTTGTAAGATCGAAGGACACACGCGAACTGACGTCGCGCCAATCGGTCCTCAAGCGGCGAAGCTCCTTGGGCTTGATGGTGAAGGATACTTCCCGATTTTCCGGCGAGCGAAACGTGATCGTCGCATCGCTCTCTCCGTCGTTGTAGATATCCACGCCGGCAAAAATATGCGGCGTAAAGAAATCAAATCCTGCTCGCGGCGCTTTTGGATCGGAAAGTGCTAGCGTGAACGTTCCAAATTTTCCAAAGGGCGTGCCTATTTGCCATTCGCCCTTGCCCCAATCGATCACTCCCGATGGATACTGGCCCACCAAAGGTGTTCCTGCCGCAAGATGCGGATCGTCGAAGGTGATGTAGGAAGGTGGAAAGCGACCGCTTTTCCCCTGGATGTCGACTTCTCTAGAGCTTGTATGTTTGATGGAGAGAACGTGAGCCGCGTCGTCGAAGGTGTAACCCTCTTGATCGAGGTCCTTACGGCGAGTTATGGATTTTCCGCCAACGGTCACGTCGTTCGGGACAAAATCCAAACGCAACACATCAGTGGACTCCGCGTCGAACGTGGAATATGTCACTGAGCCAGCGCCGTAGGCTATTTTCGTCACTGCAGAGAGCGAGCCTAGCAAGTGCGATTCATCCGCGGGAGCCCATTGCGGAACGGCCCAGAAGGCATCCATCATTCTGCGTGGCCCATCGGCAAATTGGTCGGTGAACCACCACTGATTGCTGAAAGGAGCATGCGCTGCCGCGGAAAGGCCCTGAAAATAAGTGACCCAGTTGTACGTGCGATAAGCCGCTTCCTTGTGGGCAGCGTCACCGGTCTTGGCATAGTAAAACGCCTCCACTGCAGCGAGCCTCGCGCTATGACTATCGCAGCACTGATTCGGAAGATTGCAGCAGAACTCTTTGCCATTGCCCTGTTCGGTCGTAACCGTGGCGCCGTGCACGATATATTTCGGCCACTTCGGCGTGGTCTTCACCCACTCGATCAGTTTTCGCGAATGGTCGCGCCATTCAGCATCTTTTTCCGGATGGAGAAGCACGTAACGCGCAAATTCCAGTGGAATCACCTGGTTCATGTTTCCCATGCTGGCTTGCACATCCTCGAAATAACCGACCCAAACGTTGTTTTGCATTGGATATTTCATCAGCCAGGCCCACGCGCCTTCGCGAACTTTTTTGTAGGACGAAGTGTCGCCCTGATTCAGCCGGATCAGCTCGTCGAATAGCATGATCGGCTCGACGACATTCGCGGAGTACGGAAACATTCCCTTGCCGCCATTGAGGCTGCCATCGCGCGCGAAACAGCGGTACGGCCAGGGCGAGTGGAGTTCGTCGCCGGGCTTGAAATTTTTGGCAAGCGCTTCGGCGCAACGAATCGCCGCGCGCAGATACTTCGTGTTTCCGGTCATTTCATAGAGCCGGAGATAGGCGTACCCGTCTTCGCCAACGACGTGAGGCTCGACAAAGTCTTCTCCGTGTTCGCTCCAACCGGTATAGCGGCGGCTTCCCGGATTCGCGGATGGATAAGGTACCTGCGCCCACGCCCAGCCTTCCGGCGTCAAACCATTTTCCAATTCGTAGTCCACAAAATTCTGCAGAAATTCCAAGGTGCGCGGATCGCCTGTGTAGGGGTACAGCCGCTCGACAAATCCCTGCATCATGGCGCGCAGATAGCCCGTCGAATTCACCCAATGCCACTCCGGCATTAGCTCAAATGTCGCGCGATCAAAATCGAAGCAGCAAAAATAGTAAGGGAGACGCTGGCGATTGTATTGGTCCCAGACGATAGTCCATTGCGAAAGAAAATACCCAGAGTAGGAATATCCCGCGTCGTTCGGCATGGGCCACGGCAGCAGCTTTCCCTGGTTGTCCAGCGCGACGGGCCGCCCCGCGATCGAAGATTCGTTCACTGTCGAGGTAACAGGGAAAGGCTGCTGTCCGGCAACGCTGGCGACAACGGCAGCGCTCAGGAAGAGTGCAATCAGGATTCTTGCTAACTCTATCGCTCGGTTCATATCACTCCATGAGAATCGGCGCGAATAGCGCATGGGATCGCGGCAGCGCGCCAAGCAGCCTGCGGCTCCGGATGCTGCGCCCCAGAATGTAGCAGTTTTTCGCTCTGCGTGGTTGTCCGCGAAGCGAGTCGGTCAGCAGCTTCTTGCCGGAGCGAAATTGGCGGTTACGGTCAGCTCTGGCGACGCAGAAAGCAACTATGGGCGCGTGCACGAAACGAGCCGGGGATTTTTAACCAACCTACTGTATCGGAGGCCATGTCTTGCATTCCGCCACGCTGGCCGGAATGATGGGGGAAGCGCCCGTCTTGTAGCGGATCACGCCGTCAGAGGTCGAACAAAAGTTTCGTACTCCAGTGTTGCTGTCGACGGGCGCGCCAATCGCCAGATAATCCTTGCACGGTTGCTGCTTGCAGAGAGTTGTCACGCGGAAATGGTAACCAGATTTCGCACACCAGGCGTTCGCCGTACAAGTGTCATTAGCCAAAGTTGCGTCAAGAAAACCCGCGTGGTCCATAGATATTGACTTAGGATTACGCGGATCGATTCCGAGCGTGGTCAGATCCGGCGCATAACCTCTCTGGGGATACGACGTCGCGTAGGCCCTCTGGGCGGTATTCACTGAGCGCAGACTCCCGACCGCGGACGCTTCATTGGCTGCCATTCTCGAACGCAACAAGTTAGGAATCGCAACGGCTGCCACGATCAAAGCTCCTCCGACGTCGAACGTGCCGCCCTTGCTCGCCGAGCGAATCGCTGATTCGTCCCCATACACACACACGATCGCCGGCGGCGCTTCCTTCGAAAACTGCGCAACAGATCCCGCCATCTCTGGGGCGACCTGCCGCATGCTCAGCGCAGTCATCGCGGCCGGATCCTCGTAGAGCAAAGCGGAAGCTTCCGCAGGGTGGCCTGGCGGGAGTGCCGCCAGAAACTTTTGGGATTTCCCAAGGGATGCTCCGGAAGCATGCCCCCGAACGGCGTCAGCGGCCGCTTCACGGGTCGAACCGATGATCAGGTGGCCATCCACAAAGGCATAGCCAATTTCCTGCGGGGAATCCCCGGAAGGTATTGCGACCGTATAGTAGGTGACTCCGCCGTCTTCGGAAGATTGCGTTTGGAGATGCGCGGCCGCCAGCAACGTGCTCAGTGTCTTCTGCAAACGGCCCGCGTCGTTGACGTTGAGGATTGCCCTCCATACGGGCTTTGCTGGCGTAGCAACGCTGTCTAGTTCCAGGGTGATCTCACCGGTCAAGTATTTCAGCAAATCGTCTTTCAAACTGAGATTCAACATTTTTTCGAACGCCGCGAGCGATGCGAACGGGCTCTGGCTCGAAGTGCCTTCCATTTCCTTCAGGTCGTCAAACACCTGCGAAAAGCTGGTTAGCACCAATGTGCCGGCAACAATGGCCTTGGGCGAGACAAAATCCAGGCTGCTCAGCGGCCCCGGCTTTGCGAGCCAGGAGGCCGCCCCATGCCGAGGAGCGCTGAAGCTCAGTTCCGTTTGGCTTATCGTTTGTTTGGCGAGCGGACCGGTTACATCCTTATGATCCCAAACCACGTACTTCACGTCGGCAAATCCGCTGCGCTGGAAATTGGCATTTTCCTTCGCACTCGGCGGGACTTTGTTGAGGATGCTGTGCAAATCAGCGGCGCCCAGGACGGTCACGCCAGTCGCATATTCTTTTCCTAGCCGCTGTCCAAAGGGAGTGACGGCAAACTCGCGGGTTCCCTTCTCCAATTTAGCGTTGAAACCTCGCAGCGTGGCCAGGTCGGACGATGCGACGACGTAATCGGCCCTCACCAGGACGTAAAGTGTCTGCGAAAGGCTTCCGTCCTTTAGGGCCGCGAGTTCCTGCGGGTCTAAAACGCGAATACCGGGTTTGGCACTGCCGGCGGCTTGCACTAACAATTGCTCGAGGAATTTCTGCAGGCCGGGCTTGCGGACTTCTGCAAGAACCAGCAGATTGGGCTCCGGACCATCCATTGCGCCGGACACCACAATTTCCTCTCCCAGGAACTGTTGCAACTGGTAGAGCTTTTCGATCGAATCCTCTAGTTTGGGCCCGCCCGTGGCGAGTTCACCGTGCCCCCACCAATCGCGTAGGACCGCGCTTTCCTGCAGCTCCTGCCGGAAAATCTTCAGCGCTTGCTGCGTGACATCAGCATAATTGGGAAACGCGGCAAAGGTCATGGTGGAAGCCGGCAATAGTGGCAAGAGACGGCTTTCCGTTCGCGCGGGCGGGAACTGAATATTCTTCTTCAGTTTTTCGACCAACTTGCCAAGTTCCGGCAACAATCCGGGGTACTTGTTCAAGTCCTTGGTCCAAGGCATTTCAGCTTGCTGGGGCGCCGGCTTTGTTTGCGCATAGCCAGAAAAAGCCACTAGGAATATCGCGGCGACGCTGGCTGCGCACTTGGTGAAATACGTCCACTTTTGCTGAAAAATCTGTACGAATCCCATCTGTTTCTGCCTCCGTCGGGTGAGATTCAGGATAGGCTGCTGGCCACGCCATTGCCATCAGAACGCTCAGCGAAAGCTGAGATGGTGCCGCTTGAGTCACTGCCGCTTCGAGCACAGTCCACTGGGCGGGCCGACGCAGCAATCGGAGGAGTGGCTATCAGTCCGCAGAGCCGAAACCTGTCAGAACAATGTGTGCTTGCAATTGGAGCCTGTTGGTGGGAGTTTACAATCATGAAAACACAGCTGAACCGTCGTAATTTTCTGCTCGGCGCAGAGGCAATCGTGGTAGCTGGTTTGTTGAACCGCGCGTACGCGCATATTTCACCGGAAGATGTGGCCGGCGACGAGGGCTACTGGAAAACCATCCGTGAGGCCTACGGCCACGACCCAACCATTCTCAATCTCAACAATGGCGGTGTTGCTCCAGCCCCGGCAGCGGTGCTGGAAGCCGAGATCGAGGCCATCCGCTATAGCAATCAACTGCCGAGCTACCGCATGTGGCACGACCTGGAACCAAAAGTCGAAGATGTCCGCAAGCGACTCGCGCGCATGTGGGGCGCCGATCCCGAATGCATCGCCATCACGCGAAACGCCAGTGAATCTCTTCAGATCGCGCAGTTTGGCATCGACCTAGCGCCCGGCGATGAAGTCTTGACCACCAGCCAGGATTATCCTCGCATGATCATCACGTGGCAGCAACGTGAGCGCCGCGAAAAGATCGTACTGAAACAAATGGATTTCGCCGTGCCGGTAAATAATCCGGCGGATTTAGTTCGGCTTTACGAGCAAGGTATTACGCCGCGCACACGCGTCATCCACGTTTCGCAAGTGTGTTTCATGACGGGCCAGATATTTCCCGTCAAGGAGATCTGTGCACTGGCTCGCGGGCGCGGAATCACCAGCATCGTGGACGGAGCCCATGCTTTCGCGCAAGTACCCTTCCAGTTCACTGACTTAGACTGCGATTTCTACGGCGCCAGCTTGCACAAATGGCTCTCTGCGCCTATCGGCACCGGCATGTTGTACGTCCGAAAAGACCGCATCGAAAAACACTGGGCGCTGATGGCCGCGCCACCGTCGATGGACAAAAATATCCGCAAGTTCGAGGAAATCGGAACTCACCCTGCCGCCATGCACAACGCCACACTGCAAGCACTGGAGTTCCATGAGCGAATCGGCGACGAGCGGAAATTCGCGCGTTTCCGATATCTCAAGAATCGCTGGGCCGAAAGATTGAGCAAAGTTCCCGGCGCCAAAATGCTGGTCAAATTGGATGCCGACCAATCCGGCGCATTCGGCACCATTCACTTCGATACGATCGAGCCAGGAAAACTCGGCGAAGCGCTGATGAGCAAGTACAACATTTTCGTCACGCCGATCACGGGACCCGGCATCAGCGGGATTCGAGTCAGCGCCAATGTTTACACCTCAACGGCGGAGATCGATCGGTTCTGCGATGCCGTGGAAGCTATCGTCCCTCGCGCCTGAACCCGCAGCAAGGGAGCGAGCTACAAATACAGACGCGACCTCTGCAGCAGAACTTCACCGCAAGCTTCTCTAATCCGGCGGAGGTACCTTTTCGTTCGAGAAGTTAGCCAGATTTGTATCATACCTACCCTCGCGAACAGGCCCGTAAAACTCCGCGCCACTTGGCCTCTTTCGCGTCTCATGTCCAGTTACCTGGGAAGATCGTGCTCCATAGAGTGTAAGCCTCCCAGCCTTAGAAGTGTCTGTACGGGGGCATACATGAAGAAGATGACGGCAATTTTTCTTAGTTCAACAATGCTGCTGGGCTTCGAAACCGCGCACGCAAAAGACAAACACGCCACCATTCCTTCGAAAGTACTTTCCGCCAGAACGATCTACGTGGACAACCAAACCAACGACGCCGAGCTTCAGAATGACGCTCTCGTCGGCCTGAACAAATGGGGCCGGTTTGATATTGTGGACTCTCCGCAAAAGGCCGACATTGTCTTGAGGCTTTTCGGCAGCAGCGTCGTGAAATACGTTCCTGCCAGTGACCCCGCCGCCACCTACAATGTGAAACCTGTAAGCGCGAATACCGCAGCAGGCGAAGAACTGGCCCCGCCGGGCTGCACGCGGATTACGGTGATCGAGCCGAAAAGCGGAACCGCGTTGTGGTCAGAAGTAAGAAGAACGTCCAACCCACAGGAAAAAAGCAAGCTGGTCGAAGGGCTGCATGACGCGGTCGATCAGCAGGAAAAAAACCACAACAAGTAGTGCTTAGAGCTGAAAGCTGAATTTCTTGAAGAGAAAAAGCGAAACTGCGGAAAGTCTTGAGTCAGCCGACGCGCTTTTCATTCCCTCTCGAGGCTTCATCGAGCCAGCGCTCCAGAACGGGCTGGTACTGCGCTTCGGTCTCGAGGAAAACCACGCCTGCGCCCATATTTGGTTGCGCGTAGACAATCTTTGACTTGGCCTCGAAGAAGGCATCTCCGGCCGATATCTTCACCAGCACTAGCGTTCCTACAGGAAACGGATTCATCATGTCCAGATAGCAACCGTAGAGGCTCAGCTCGCTCACGCGCGTGGCGATGCGCACGTCCGACGCTTCCTCAATGAGCTCGGCACTCGCGATAAACGTATATCTAGGTGTGCGACGGCGTTCAGATCCCAATGAGTGGCCTCCGGTAAGATGCCCCTTTCTAAGATGGTACGACGGATTGTGAGATTGTTGTTCTCCCGTCGCTCAAATCGTCACTAGCTGCAGTCAGATTCGCACGGCAAGCTTAGCTCTGCTTGTCAAGCAATTCGACGGTCAACAGAATGGTGCGTCCTACGATCTCCAGGCTGTGTTGCGACACCTTGTCCATCGTGTCGGCGTTGGTGTGGTGAAATTCACCCATGGCGTCAAAATCTGGGCCCATCCGGCCGTATTGCGCGTCGACCACATCTACCGCCGGGACGCCGACCTTTATAAACGACATGTGGTCGTCAATGATGTCAGCGTCGTATTTGAAGAAGTACTCGCCGTACCCAAGTTGATCGGCCGCTTGAGCAATGAAGACTTGTAGCGAACTGCTGGAACCAGTCTCGCGCGCCACGTTCAGTTCTCTATCGCCTATCATGTCGAGGAGAAACATTCCGCGAATACGAGAAACGGTTCCGTTTGCGGCCAGCTTTTGCGCTAGATGTCTGCTCCCGTATAGTCCGTCGTCGCCTTTGAAATTGTTGATCGCCTCTTCCAGGTCAGTCCACACCAGCCAGATCTGCATCGCAGTCTTTTGGTGAGCGAGTGCGTCGGCAAACGCCAGAAGAATCGCCGTGCTGGAGGCACCATCGTTGGCGCCAATAAATCCTGGTTTAAAGAGAGTGTCGTAATGGCCAGCGAGGATAAAGATGCGCTGCTTGGGATCGCTGGTCGCGTTGAACTTGCCAATGATGTTGTGCACGGGGATTCGGCCGCGGGGCGTGGTAGCCACGAATTCGTCAGTTTCTATCTCCGCGCCGTCCTTTTGCAGAACCTGTCGGATTAGGTTCTCCGTTTTCTTGTGGCCAGGTGATCCCGGCCAGCGCTCTCCAAAGCCCGCAATCTCTTTGGTATAGACATATGTCTGGCGCGAATCGAAGGTGTCGTGAAGCGAGGTCGAAGGAACGGGCGTCGCCGCTAACAGTGCGCCAACTAACACAGAAATCTGCACGCATTTGTCGAGACTTTGCATCTCCGCGTAAAGTACAGCAACCAACGTCAGAGCACAATGAACATCACGCGCCTGATGCAGCCGCGCTAAGCGCAGCGTAACTTCCCTGCCAGGCGCAAAGTCAAGAAGTGACGCGCTCCGCACATTCGTTGGTGCTGTTGGAAATTTACGAGGATGATAGGATACCTGCCTCTGGAAACGGCAATGCGCACGATGGAGTCACTGCTGAGCGGGAATCTCCCCAATGCGTGCCCGAAATGGCTGCCCCCCAAGGAAATCACAAAAGAAAGCGGGTGGTTTTCGCTATGAAAAAACTTATTTTCTTGCTGCTGATTTCACAAATGATGATTGCGCAGGGTTTGTTTGCTCAGGACGCGGCAGAGAGCAAGGCGGACAAAGGCGAACGCCATGAGTTTGTAGTCGCGAATTTCAAGACGGAGAGCGGCGTCGTCTTGCCGCAGGCGCGCGTAGTTTACGGAACATACGGCAAGTTGAACGCTGCAAAGGACAACGTGGTTCTGCTGCCGTCGCACTACATGGCGAATTTTCATGGCTATGAATGGCTGATTGGAGCGGACAAGGCGCTCGACCCCTCAAAGCTGTTTCTGGTGGCGACAGAATTGTTTGGAAACGGAAATTCCTCCTCGCCGAGCAACACGCCCGAGCCGTTTCACGGCCCTCGATTCCCCGTAACAACCATCCGGGACAATGTGGAAGCCGTTCACCGGCTCCTGACGGAGGAGCTCAAAATCATCCACTTGCGCGCGGTCATCGGTTTCTCGATGGGGGCGCAGCAGGCGTTTCAGTGGGCCGTGAGCTATCCCACGTTTGCGGACCGCATCGTGGCAACTTCCGGAACCGCGAAGACATACGGCCATGGAATCGTGCGGTTGGAAAGCGAGATTACGGCGCTAACGACGGATCCGGTATTCGCGAACGGCGACTACAAGGAGCAGCCTAAGAAAGGGATCGAGGCATTCTCAATCGTGTGGACCGCGTGGCTCTTTTCCCAGGAGTGGTGGCGCAAGGAATTATGGCGCGAGGGCGCGAAGCCGGGAACGACCTTCGAGAGTTTCGTGAACGACCTGAAAACGAATTTCATTCCAGGCGCGGACGCGAACAACTTGATCTTGCAGATGCGAACCTGGGAAAAGCACGACGTGGGAACCACACCAGGCTTTGGCGGTGATGTGGAGAAGGCGCTGGGATCGATCAAAGTTCCTTTTTTGTACATGCCTTCGGCGACCGATCTGTATTTTCCGCTCACCGACGCGAAGTATGAGGCGGGCTTTATGAAAACCGTGACCCTGGCGCCTATCCCATCCTTGTGGGGACATCCGGCGGGAGCAGCGGCCGATCCCGCCGACGCAAAATTCCTGAATGAAACGATTGGCAAGTTCCTTATTGCTGGCAATTAGCCTGGCATTGCGGGAGAAAATCCCAAGCAGCCAAACTGATGAAGCAGCGTCTGGGCTGGCTCCGCGCGCTAAGGACGCCTAATCGTCGCGCAGAGCCGCTGTCGGATCGAGCCCCGAGGCTCGCCACGCGGGCAGCCACGAAGAAGTGGCGGCGATCAACAGAAACACGGCCGCCATCGTGACGAACGTCAAAGGGTCGGTAGCCTTAATTCCGACCAGCATCGAAGACATCTCGCGAGTGACCGCAAACGCGGCAAACAGACCGAGGACCACGCCGACGATCGTTAGACGCAGCCCCTGCCCGACAACGAGCCGGAAAATATTGCGAGGCTGTGCGCCCAAAGCCATGCGAATCCCGATTTCGGCAGTGCGTTGTCGCACGACAGTCGCGAGCACGCCATAGAGTCCAACGCCCGCGAGCAATGCAGCGATGACCGCGAACGATCCGATAAGCAGCAACGAAAATCGCGTGCCGCTTTGCGCCTTCTCGATGACTGCATCCATGGGCCGCATATCACTGACCAGGAGGTGCGGATCAAACTCCTTGATCGTTGCGCGAATGTCGTTGGCGAATCTGCCCGGATCCGTGCCGGTTCGGAGCGCCCAGTGATCGGTAACGCCCGATCCGATGTATGCGTCGGTGAAATAGACCTGTTCGCGTCCGGGCTCGCTCAGCGATACTCCGCGCTCGTGGGCGACGACGCCAATGATCTCGACCCACACCGGTTCCGGCGTTTGAATGCGGATAAGAATGCGCTTCCCTACCACAGACTGGCCCGGATACGCGCGATCAGCCAAGATTTTATCGACGACGACTTGCGTATGGCCCGGCAAGTTGTCTTCCTCCGTGAACGTGCGCCCCTCGAGCAAAGGCGTTCCCATGGTCTCGAAGTAGCCAGGAAGCACGATGATCGGATCGACGGCTTTGTATTTGCTCGCGTCAGAGAGCGCTTCTTCCGTGCCCCACCGAATCGGGCTGAATCCACCCGTCAGAGGAAAAGGCGTTGCCGCGGTTACGCTTTGCACGCCGGGAATAGCGCGCAGCCGATCTTCAAGCTGGCGCGTTGCGACGGCGCGTTCTTCCGGCTTCTGTAAAAATCGATCGGACTGCACCTGAAACGTGAGCAGGCCATGGGCACGGAAGCCTGGATCGATGCGCTGCAATTCCAGGAAGCTGCGAGCCATGAGTCCCGAGCCGATGAGCAGCACGTAAGCCAGCGCGACTTCGAGCCCGACGACGATCTTGCGCGAAAGGCCGCCGCTGGCGAGACCTTCGTTGCGGCTGGTGCCACGCAGAACGATCATCACGTCAGGACGAGCCGCGCGCCACGCCGGCGCCAGCCCAAAGATGGCAGCAGCGACGAGGCTCGAAACGATGGTGAAAATCAGCACGGTTGAATCAATCCGGATCGTATCGAGGCGCGGCAGATACGCCGGAGCGATGGCCAGCAATTCATGAATTCCGAGCCAGGCAATGCCGAGGCCGCCTAAAGCGCCGATGGTCGCAAGGAGCAATGCCTCAGAAAGGATCTGGCGCGCAAGATCCCACCTGCTTGCGCCGATGGCCGAGCGAATGGCAAGTTCGCGTTGGCGCAAAGAACCCCGCACCAGTAAAAGGTTCGCCACGTTGGCGCAGGCAATCAGCAAAAGAAAAATCACCGCTCCCATCAAAGCGAGAATCGCAGGCCGCACTTCGGAGACGAGATGCTGCCGCATCGGCTCGACGCGGATGGCGTACCCTGCGGTGTTTTCTATCGAGAAATGTTTTCGCGCCTCCGCGGCGACATCATTCGCGGCGGCCTGTGCGCGTCCGATCGTCACGCCAGGTTTCAATCTGCCGATCACGCGCATCGAAACAGAATTTCGCTCCTCAGCATCGTAGCCGAGGCGATTCGCGATCCAGATGTCGGGCGCGGCTTCCAAATCCGACGAAGGCGGGAAGTAGATCTGAAAATGTGGCGCGAGCACCCCGATGATTCGCGGACTAAAGGGCTTCCCCTTATTCAGTGATTGTCCGAGTACAGCGGGATTCGCGCCGAATTGGCGCTGGAAGTATTCGTAGCTAAGGATTGCCATTAGCGGCAGCCGCGGAACCGGCGTCGCCGTCTGCGTTCCCGGCGCAGGCGGTGGCGGCTGCGGCTGGCCGTCGTCGTCGGAGAAATCGCGGCCGAACGCGATCCTCGCCCCTACAAGCTGAAAGTAGTTCGTCGTCACGAAACCCATGTGCACTCGTTCCGGCGTGCCGTCCTCGCCGGTCAACGTGAATGGGAACGTGAAGACACCCGCAAGCCCCTGGAAATCGTCCTTGGTCGCTTCGCGCAAGTCGATAAAATTCGCGTTGGAAAAGGGAAAATCCTTGACGCCCCGATTGCGCATGTCCGTAGGGATGATTACCAGCTCATCGGGATTTTTATAGGGAAGCGGGCGCAACAGCACGGCGTTGGTAACGCTAAAGATCGCGGTGCTCGCGCCGACGCCCAAGGCGATGGTGATCGCGGCGGTGAGCGCGAAGACAGGACTCTTACGCAGCATTCGGCCAGCGAACGCCAGATCGCTTAAGAACATCGTTACACCTCACTCGCGGCGTGACGCGGCGCTAAGAATACTACTTCCTTTGCGTCCTCGGGGTAGAATCGTGCCCTATGAAAGACCGCACAAGAGCAAGAGAGTTGGCGGCGGAGTATGCCCGCAAGGGCGATCCGACCGGCTGGTTTGAAGTGCTTTACAAAGAGTCCGAGGAGGGCAAGAGCATTGTCCCGTGGGCGGATCGCGGTCCAAATTCTAGTCTCGTTGAATTTTGGCACGCAAATCCGCAAGTGACGGACGGCAAGAATGCGCTCGTGATTGCCAGCGGCCTCGGAGATGACGCGGAGCAATTGGCCGCGTGGGGATTCGCAACGACTGCTTTTGATATTTCAGAAACAGCCATTCGTACGGCTCGCAAGCGATTTCCGCACAGCGATGTGAACTATCACGTAGCCGACCTCTTTCAACCTCCAACGGAATGGGAACGAAAATTTGATTTTGTTTTCGAAGCTAACACCGTGCAAGCGCTTCCTGTCCATCTTCGAACTCAAGCAATTCAGAAAATTGCGGCGTTTGTCCGTCCCGGAGGCAAGCTGCTGGCAATTGTCCGCGGGCGGGATGAAAAGGAACCGCTGGGAGAGCTGCCCTGGCCGCTGACCCGCACGGACATGAATGAGTTTGTCCGCGCCGGCCTCGCGGAAGAACGCTTCGAAGAATACTTTGACAACGAAGACCCACCCGCGCGAAGATTCCGAGTCCTGTACACCAGGCTATAAGAAACGAAACACCTGTTGAAAGATACGAGGAGGAATCTTGCGCTATAAAATAAGGCTGAATGTTACGAGCCATGCTCGGCTAGAGCACAGAAGACGCGCCACGGACTGCCGAATTGCAACGTTTGTTGCACTTGCTCTCGCGATCCTGCTGAGTGCGATGCTCCCACTGGTCGCGAAAGCACAAGCTGCTCCCAACGGCGACCTTGCAGGAACCTGGAAGGGCGAGCTTGGCCAAGGCGCCGTTAAACGCCACATTGTCCTGACCATCACAAAATCCTCCGACGGCGCCTTCTCAGGCCAGCTCAATAGCGTCGATCAAGGTTCGGTCATTCCCATGGAGAATGTCACTCTGAAGGGCGACGCTGTCCGCTTCGAGGTAAAAGCCGTCGGAGGCGTTTACGAAGGCACCCTCAACGCCGCGCGCACTGAGTTTGCTGGTTCGTGGACGCAAGCGGGCACTCCAGCCCAGCCGATCACATTTGTCCGCAGCGCAGAAGACGAATCGCACAAGGATGCGGCGCAAAAACCGGTGGAAGGGCCGAAAGAAAAGCCCATTTCTACTTTCGTGGATGTGGTTGTGCCAATCGCACCCACGGCGTTCAAAGCCGATGGCAAATGGCATCTCGTCTATGAATTGCATTTGAATAACATGGACCGCTGGGACTACAAATTGACGAAAGTCGAAACTCTATCAGGCGACTCGACGACACGCTCCCTCGTTTCCTACTCCGGTCCGGAACTCGAAGCCGTCATGTCTCGGCCTGGTCAGCCCGCCGCGACTGAAAAATCGAAGCTCGCCGGCGGATCCATGGCCGTCGTTTACATGTGGGCAACACTCGACTCCGCGGATGCAGTCCCGGCGTCCATCCGGCAACGTCTAACCGTGAAGATCGGAACATATCCAGAAGAGATAACAGTGGAGACTGCGCCGATCCCGGTGGGTCACGGACCAATCGCCATCAGTTCCCCGCTTCGCGGAGATCATTGGCTGGCGGGCAACGGGCCGTCCAACACTTCGGGCCATCGAAAAGCTCTGATTCCGATCGACGGCCGCGCAGCGATCTCCCAGCGATTCGCCATTGATTGGGTGCAGCTCCGCGACGACGGGAAGACCTTCCACGACGACGAGAAAGACAATAAAAATTACCTCGCCTACGGAAACAATGCGTTAGCCGTAGCCGATGGCGTCGTCACCGAAGTGAAAGACGGCATCCCCGAAAACATTCCCGGGGCCAATTCACGCGCCGTCCCAATCACTCTCGAGACCGTCGGCGGCAATCACGTCATTCTGGATATCGGCGGCGGCCATTTCGCGTTTTACGCCCATCTGCAGCCGGGCTCGCTGCGCGTCAAGCTCGGCGATAAAGTCCGCCGCGGCCAAGTGCTCGGCCTGGTCGGAAATTCCGGAAACTCCACCGAGCCACACCTCCACTTTCACATCGAGAACGGCAGCTCCCCGCTGGGAGCGGAAGGCTTGCCCTACTCACTCGCATCCTTTGAAGTAGTTGGAAACGGCTGGGGATGGAAGCCGACCGATGCGAAAGGTCCTGCGGAAGTCCACAAAAACGAAATCCCGATGGAAAACGAAGTCGTGAACTTCACCGACAAGCCGTAGGGGGGCGCTTGCCCGCCCGCTAGATCACGAGCGCATCTTCAAAACGGTTGAGCCGACCAATCGCCACGAAGACACATTCGCCGCGCATCCTTGAAGAACGCGCGGCGAAATGTTCTTTCCATCGTCCAAACCAATTTATTTTGATGGCTCCTTCTTATGCAGCGTCGAGCAAGCTGTCAGCGCCGTGTTCGGATCGACGGCACTGTCGCCGGCTTCAATGAGGCGAATCACGCCCTCTTTGTCGATCACGATGTTGGCCCTAAGAGCCCACTCGTAGGTTTCCTTTTGGACGTCGTAGCCCTTGAGGATGCCGTACGAAGTCAGCATCTTGTGGTTCATGTCGCTGAGAAGCGGGAAATTAATGTTGATTTGCTTGGCGAACGCGGCGTTAGCTGCGGGACTATCCATGCTAATGCCGAATACTGCTGTATCTGAGGTGTCGATCTTACCCGAGGCGATTCCAGCCTGGACCGCCTGAAGTTGTTTCGTTCAACCGCCGGTAAACGCCAGCACGTACACGGCGAGAAACACGTTTTTCTTGCCGCGAAAGTCGCTGAGCTTTACAGTTTTCCATTCGTCGCTGAGCAGCGTGAAGTCTGGCGCAGTGTCGCCCACTTTCAGCGTCATCTTCGCCATTTCTGGCTTTTGCGCCTCTTGCGCCAGCGGCGGAGCCACCGGCGTAGCGGCCAGCAAAACCAGCAAAGCCAAGGCACGTTTCATTCGCACTCTCCTTGTGGATAATCTAAAGGGCCCGACGTCAATTACACCCTATCAAGATGATTGACCGCCGAACACCGAAAAATATTCCTACATCTTCCGGCGCGCTGTAGGGGCGGGGATTGCCCCGCCCGCTTGCCAGTCTAGCAATTCAGGGAACATCGTCGGTGTTCCTCGCGTATGTAAGTTGGACGGCTAAACGCACGTGAAACAATCGCGGACGTGTGTCGTCCTATGGATATCCCGTAGACGCAGGGCGGTGAAGGAGGGTGGAATGAGCAATCATGCGAGTGGTTCGTGGTACGAAATCCGAACGAAGGGTGGCCGCGCGGCTCTGCTTGGCGCGGCGTTGTGCGGAGTGCTGAGTTTGGCCGGGCTTTCTGCAATCGCGCAAGAGCCATCGAAGGATAAGAGCGGCGTCAATGTAACGGTAACGAGCAAGGACGGAAGCGAG
>Ga0210383_10000118_pt1 | contig 83269 bp, 85 predicted proteins | sample IncBWC14OmetaG_FD_160072 | JGI IMG/M metagenome (GOLD analysis project Ga0210383, IMG submission 160072) | Forest soil microbial communities from Barre Woods Harvard Forest LTER site, Petersham, Massachusetts, United States - Inc-BW-C-14-O ...
CAACGCTTCCGAAATACCGGCCGCGACGACCGAGAAACCGCCGGTGCCCATGATCGCCATCGACTGGAATGCCACGAGAATACCGACGACCGTGCCGAACAACCCGATGAACGGAGCCGACGCGCCCGCCGTTGCGAGCACCCAGATGTAGCGCTTGAACTCGAGGCCTTCCTGGTAGCGGCGCTCGTCGTCGAGTTCGAGCAGATGGTCGCGGTCCATCGTCTGCGCGCCCGAGATCAGCGTGTGAAAGATTCGCTCGGCGGCCGTGCCGCGGGCCTGCGTGGCCTGCAGCGCTTCGTTGAACTTGCCGGTCCGCAACTGCGGGATCAGCGAGTCGGCGAGCTTTGCGGTTCGGGGTCCGATACCCCAGAGCGCCCAAATGCGCTCAAATATGATCGCGAGGCAAACGACCGAAATGAACAGCAAGGGATACGTTGCGTAGTAGCCCTGCTGGATCATCGACAAAATTCCAAAACTGCTTTGCATCTCTTATCCTCTCGAGATTGATATAGATTGAGCGGCGAAATTTTGGCCCCGCTCGAACCGTTGCGATAACTGCCCCAAAATGCCTCAGCGGTTCTCCCCTGAACCGGTCGTCAGCCTAAATCTAACAGACTAGGCTCCCACCAGCCGGTCAAAGTGTCCGTCGTGGCGCGGAAAGTCTGAATGCAACAATAGAAAGTATTTGTCAAGAGTCGCCGCAGGGAAGCCAAAATGTTGACTGACTGGTCCACGATTGCGAATAGCGCCCGCGGCTTCCGGCGCCGCGCCAGCTTGCGCAATCGTTGCACCACGCTCGCCTATCGAGACGGTACACCTCTTAATCTAGACCGCTTGCCACCCTCGCGACTAGATCTGAATGTTTGCTGCAAGTACCGTCGCGGACCTTTGCAGCCTTGACTTCTTGGCTGCTCGCGTCTATCCAGAAGCTTGCCACAGCATGCCGCAGGTTGACCGCGATGCGGTCTTTATTTTTTTGGGCTATTGACGGTTTTGAGAAATCTCGACCCACTGTTTATTAAGACGCAGAATCGGCCCAATCTGTTCACGCGGGCAGCGTTGGCCGCCGCCTGCATGATTGTTTTCGCAGCTTGCAAAGCAACTCCCGCGTCGGCGCCGGTCGCCCCGCCCCCAGCTCAGGCCGCTAAAGGCCCGACCGACGAGGCCAGCAAGGAATTGCCGAAGGATCTGTTTCCGTCGATGCCCATATATCCGGGCGCCAAAATCGAGCACGTCCGCAAGCCCAAGGGCGCGATGCGCGAAATCATGTTCAGCTCCGACGCGCAGATGCAGCAGATGGCGGCGTACTACAAAGACGAGTTGAAGAAGAACGATTTCCACATCACGTCGTCGCTGATCATGCCCGCACGCAAGACCTGGTCGTGCGACTTCCACTACAACGGCCGCCCCGGCAGCATCATGCTCTACCCCAGCGATCAGGATAAATCGAAGATGACGATCGATCTGATCTACGAGCTGCCCGCGAAGATCGACGAGTCGTTGATTGAACCGACGGAAAATTTCGATATAGAAGGACCGGGCGAAATGGCCCAACAACCACCGAATCAAAATCCTAGCGAGAACGAGAAGAGGAATTAGCGAAATGGCACTACTGACAGGCAAAGTTGCGGTAATCACCGGCGCCGGCCGCGGCATCGGGCGCGAAGAGGCGTTGTTGCTGGCGAAGCACGGCGCCAAGGTCGTCGTGAACGACCTCGGCGGGCACTTCGACGGCACGGGGCAGTCGCGCTCGCCGGCCGAGGACGTCGTCAAGGAAATCCGCACCGCCGGCGGCGAGGCGGTCGCCAACTTCGAGAGCGTCACCGATTTCAAGTCCGCCAAGCGGATCATCGATTGCGCGATCGACAACTTCGGCAAGCTCAACATCGTGGTTAACAACGCAGGCATCCTGCGCGACCGCATGATCTTCAACATGAGCGAAGAGGACTGGGACGCCGTCACCACCGTCCATCTGAAGGGATCGTTCAACGTTGCGCGTCACGCGACCTCCTACTGGCGCGAGCAGCACAAGGCCGGCAACGTGCTCAACGGCCGGCTCATCAACACCAGCTCCGACTCGGGCATCCTGGGCAACGCGGGGCAAAGCAATTACGGCGCGGCGAAAGCGGCCGTGGCTGCGATGGCGGTAATCGTCGATCGCGAGATGAGCCGCTACGGCGTCACCGCCAATGCGATCGCTCCCGTCGCGCGCACCCGACTGACAGTCGACGCGACTCCGCAGACAGCGGGCGGCATGGCGCAGAAGGCCGGCGAATGGGACGCGTTCACACCCGCGCACGTCGCGCCGCTCGTCGCATGGCTCGCCAGCGACGACGCCAAGGACGTTCACGGCGAAGTGTTCCGCGTCGGCATGGGCAACGTGTGGATGATGCGCGGATGGCACACGGCCGCCAAGGTTTCGAAGAAGGGCTCGATGTGGGAGCCGGCGGAACTCGGCGGCAAGCTCAAGGAAGAGCTCGCGAAGGGCGTCACCAAGAAGGAGAGCATGGGCGAGGTGATGGGCGGGGGCGTGTAAGTTCTTGACGGTCGAAAAGAAACCCAAAGGCGCGGCTCCTCGTGAGCCGCGCTTTCGTTCCATCCTGTTCATCTGCGCCGCCAACACCGCGCGGAGCGTGATGGCCGAGCACATTCTGCGCCGCGAACTCGACGCACTCGGCTTCGATCACAACATCACGATTACCTCCGCCGGCATCGCGCCGTATGCGCGCGACGGTGCGCTGGTCTCGCTCGACACGCGGATGGCGTTGCGCGAAGTCGGCATCGACATCGGCGACGAGGCGACGTCCACCGACCTCAAGCGGCATCCCGAGTTGCTCGTAGAGACCGATCTCATCATCGCGATGACCGAGCAGCAGGCGCGCGAACTGGTCGAGCGCTTCCCCGGCGCGAAGGAGCGTCCGGTGTTCACGCTGCGATCGTTCGCAGGCGAGGCCGGCGATATCGACGATCCCTACGAAAAGGGCGACGTTGTATTCGCCGAGTGCCGCGAAGAAATCCATCGCCTCGTCCCGACGATCATCGACCGTCTCTTTCATTCGCAATAGACGACTATGGAATTCAGCAATCCGACTGACGCCGAGATCCGCGCGATTCTATCGAAGCCGGTAACCGTCGCGGTCGTCGGATGCTCCGACAACCCGGCGCGCGACTCGCTCAAGATCGCGAAGCTACTGAAGACCCACGGCTTCAAGGTGATACCCGTAAACCCGCAGCTCGACGCCGACGCGCTCCGCAGCGCTCTCGGCGAAAAATGCTACCCCGACCTCGCGTCGATTCCCGGGTCAGTCGAGATGGTAGACGTCTTCCGCCGCTCCGAGTTCGTCCCGCAAATCGTCGAGGAAGCAATCGCCAAAGGCGCGCGCATTCTGTGGTGCCAGCTAGGCGTAATCCACATCGACGCCGCGCGCCGAGCACAGCAAGTCGGTATGACCGTTGTCATGGATCGATGCCCCGCGATCGAATACGCACGCTTGTTCTGAGGCGGTGAGCACGCCAATGAGAATCATCGTAATTGGCGCCGGAATCGGCGGGCTGACGGCGGCGCTGACGCTGCGACGCGCTGGCCTTGATGTCCAGGTCTTCGAGCAAGCCGCCGAACTGCGCGAAGTCGGCGCCGGCATCCAGGTAAGCCCCAACGCGTCGCGAATCCTCAATCGGCTCGGACTCGAGGAGCAGATGCGCCGCATGGGAGTGCGGCCGCAGGCAATCGTCATCCGCCGATGGGACGACGGCCGCGAACTCGCACGCCAGCCACTCGCCGACGCATGCGAGCGTAACTTCGGCGCGCCCTATTACAACTTCCATCGCGCCGACTTGCTCGATCTTCTTTCCGCAGCGGTTCCCGACGGCGTGCTGCATCTTGACCATCGATGCGTCGGACTGACGCAGCATAGCGACCGCGTCGAAGTGCGATTCCACAACGGCGCGACCGCCGATGCCGACGTCGTCGTTGGCGCCGACGGTATCCACTCAACGGTGCGCAACGCCATCATAGGTCCGGAGTCGCCGCGATTTTCCGGACACGTAGCTTATCGCGGGCTGATTCCGGCGGATCGCGTCGCGCTTCTTGGACTCGAAGTCACAGCCAACGTATGGTGGGGCCCCGACCATCACTTCGTTCACTACTATGTCGGCGCCGGCGCGCGTTACTACAACTGGGTCGCGCTCACTCCCGGCGAATGGCGGGTCGAGTCGTGGACCGCGAAAGGCGAGGTCGCCGACGCGCTCAAGGAGTTCGAAGGGTGGCATCCGCAGATTCGAGCCCTCATCAGTGCAGTTGAGACGACCAATCGTTGGGCGCTCTACGACCGCGACCCGCTTCCGCGATGGACTGTTGGGCGCGTCACCCTGATCGGCGATGCGGCGCATCCGATGCTTCCGTACATGGCGCAAGGCGCGGTCCAATCGATCGAGGACGCCGCGGTGCTCGCGAAATGTCTTGAGCATGCTGACGCGCACGACGTGAGCGCGTCGCTCTCACGCTACGAGCAGACGCGCAAGCCGCGCGCGTCGCGATGCCAGGAAGGATCGCGCCACAACGCCGTCATGTTCCATCTTGCCGACGGCGAAGAGCAGCGAAAGCGCGACGCCAACCTCGCGTCATCCGCGACCGCACCACTGCCGCAGAACGCATGGCTCTACGGCCACGACGTCGAAGCCGAATTCGAGCAGGCGTGAAGTCCGCCAGCGTCGCTGTCAGATGAAGCCGCGGAGGTGGAAGACGCTCAAAAGCGACGTCGCGTACAGCACGCCGATCTTCGATTTGCATCGACGGCGCTCGAAGCATGCGCGGCGCGGCGAGCGCGACTTCTTCATCCTCGACGCGCCCAACTGGGTGAATATTATTCCGCTCGCGAAGAACGGCGATGTCGTGATGATCCGCCAATGGCGTCACGGCATCGAGGACTTCACGCTCGAGGTGCCGGGCGGGATGGTCGATCCTGAGGATCCGTCGCCGATGCATGCGGCGCGGCGCGAGATGGTCGAGGAGACTGGCTTCGATTCCGACGCGATCGTAGCGCTCGGCAAGGTGCATCCGAATCCCGCAATCCAAGGCAACATATGTTTCTCGTTCCTCGCCAAGAATGCGCACGAAGTTTCGCGGGTGGTGTCGCTCGGCGACGAAGAGACTGAAGTCGTGATGGTCCCGATGCGCGAAATCCCGAAGCTAATCGCCTCAGGCGATATCATGCACGCCCTGACAATCGCCGCATTCTCATTCCTGCACGTGTACAACCCGCCCCCGAAACGCCGCCGTCGCTGAAAGCCCTGCAAGAAAATCCGGCGGGCGCGTTCAAAGAGTCGAGAGGGACGACTCGATGGACGCATTCAGCTCGAAGCTCAAGCTCTGGACCGGTGCATTTGCCGATCCTCGAATCTTCCAGATCTTCTCTCTCGGCATCCTGCTGGCCGCCGGCGCGTATTTCCGCGACTTCAGTATCCGCCCCGAGCAGGTCATCCTCACCTTTGCCGCAGGCCTGCTGACGCAAGCCGCTTGCTGGACGCTCACTCCCTCGAAGCCACGCACTCTGCGCAGCGCCATCATTACTTGTCTCAGCCTTTCGCTATTGCTGCGAGCCGACAGTCTGTTCGCCCATCCGATTGCCGCCGCCGCCGCGATCTACTCAAAGTCTCTTTTCCGAATTCGCGGCAAGCACCTCTTCAATCCCGCGACCTTCGGGATCATCTTTGCGATCGTTCTGCTCCCTGGAACGTGGGTATCGCCCGGCCAGTGGGGGCAGGACTTTGCGATTGCGGGATGGGTGATGATGCTCGGCGTGCTGGTGACGAATCGCGCGCGCCGCGGTGACATCAGCTGGACGTTTCTCTCGCTCTACCTCGGCGCGCTCGCGCTTCGAATCGAATATCTCGGTCAGCGTTGGGCCGTCTGGACGCATCAGCTCGAGAGCGGCGCGCTGCTGCTGTTCGCATTCTTCATGATTTCCGATCCGATGACCGGCCCCAACGATCGCCGCGGCCGAATCGCGCACGCCGCAGTCGTCGCCGCGATCGCGTACGCGTGGCAGGTCCGCCTGTCCCACACCAACGGACTCATCTGGGCTTTGTTTATCGCGGCTCCATGCGTTCCGCTGTGGGACGCGATTTGGCCCGCGCGCAAATTCGAATGGACACAAAATGGAGGTGACCATGTTTCTTCAACGAATCCCGATTCTAGCATTCACGTTCTTGATCGTCGCGCTGACGCTCGCCGCGCCGCGTAACGCGCGCGCGTTCTGCGGTTTCTACGTCGGCAAGGCCGACGAGCCGCTGGTCAATCACGCGTCGCAGGTCGTGGTCGCGCATCATGACGACAAGACCGTCATCAGCCTGATGAACGACTACGAGGGCGAGCCGTCGGAGTTCGCGCTGGTGGTGCCGGTGCCGGTTGTGCTCCAGAAAGGCCAGGTGCATATCGGCGATCGCGACCTGTTCAAGAAGATCGACGCATACAGCTCTCCGCGCCTGGTCGAATATTTCGACCCCGATCCGTGCAGGGTCATGATGCCGATGTCGATGGCCGGCAATTTCACGGCGAGGGAATTGGCGGCGGCCCCAGCACCCGGTCCGGCTGAAGCCAAAGCGCTAGGCGTTACGGTCGAGGCGGAATACACCGTCGGCGAATACGACATCGTGATTCTGTCGGCCAAGGAGTCGAGCGGCCTGCAAACCTGGTTGCAGCAAAGCGGCTACAAAATACCGATCGGCGCCGATCGCGCGCTCGAGCCGTACATCCGCAGCGACATGAAGTTCTTTGTCGCGAAGGTCAACTTGACCGAGCATCAGCGCACGGGACTGACGTACCTGCGGCCGCTGCAGTTCGCCTTCGAATCGCCAAAGTTCATGCTGCCGATTCGGCTGGGGATGATTAATTCGCAGGGACCGCAAGATCTCGTCGTCTACATGCTCGCCGAAAACGGCCGCGTCGAGACCACCAACTATCGCACGGTGAAACTGCCGACCGGCATGGATATCCCAGAGTACGTGCGCAACGAGTTCGGCGACTTCTACAAAGCGATGTTCGACGAGCAGGTCAAGCGCAACGACATGCGCGCCGTGTTCACCGAGTACGTGTGGAACATGGGATGGTGCGATCCGTGCGCGGGACCGCCGCTGTCGCGCGACGAATTGCGGAGCCTCGGCGTGTTCTGGCTCGACGACCAACCAGGTGGTGCGATGCCGATGTATCGCCCCGGCGGTTTTATGCCGCAGCAATCGATGGGCGGCGCAACGCCGGTGACGCTCACGCGGCTGCACGTCCGCTACAGCGCCGACACGTTTCCCGAAGATCTGATTTTCCAGGAGACGCAGGATCAGGAAAACTTCCAGGCGCGCTACGTGATGCAACATGCGTGGAACGGATCGCCCACGGCATGCGAGGCGGCGAAAAATTATTTTGAAGAAGTGAACAAGCGCAAAGCGCAAGAAGCAGAAACGCTCGCGGATCTGACCGGATGGAATCTCGAAGACGTGATCAAGAAGGCCGGGCTGCCGCCGGAGTCGCAGCCAAAGCCATGGTGGAAGGACATCTGGGGCTCGTGAGGATGCGCGGAGGGTGAGAGAACTCGCGCGGGGTCGCATCGCGGCCCCGCGCGCACATCATTTGTCGAGAATCCTTATTAGCTCCGACGTGTACGCGACCAGGTCGTTACACGTCGCGCATTTAACGCGTTGACTTTGGTTTTCGCCGACGTAAATCAACATCGTCTTCCCCCCGCATTTTGAACAAGTTAGAACGTCAGCGGTTGGATCGATTGGCTTTCGACGCCACCATCGCCCAAACCGATTCCGCACCCCGCCTTTCGTCGCCACCACCTCAGGATACGCCGCGCATTGACAGGCGTCACAGCGTGCCCTAGCCTTGACGGTTTGCTAGACTATCGAATCGAACGGATAGGTCCGAAGCCTCGCTCCTCGACCTGCCATAACCGAGTTTTTACCCATGTTTGATACGCTCAGCGACCGCCTCGAAGGGGTCTTCAGAAAACTCAAGGGCACCGGTCGCATCACCGAGCGCAATATCGAGGAAGCGCTGCGCGAAGTCCGCCTCGCGCTGCTCGAAGCCGACGTCAATATCAAGGTCGTCCGCGACTTTATCGAGCATGTCAAATCCAAGGCGCTCGGCGCCGAAGTGCTCCGCTCGCTCACGCCCGAACAGCAACTGATCAAGTTCGTCGCGACCGAGTTGCAGAACGCGATGGGCGGCACGGCGCGCGAGCTCGATCTGAAGGTCAAGCCGCCCGTCAAAATCATGGTGGTCGGCCTGCAGGGCGCGGGCAAAACGACTTCGATCGCCAAGCTCGGGATGTGGCTCAAGTCCGAGCGCAAGCGGCATCCGATTCTCGCGTCGACCGACGTCTATCGGCCTGCCGCGATGGAGCAACTGCGCGTGCTCGGCGCGCAGGCCGGAATTCCGGTCCTCGACAGCGACGAGAAGCAGGACCCGATCGAGATCGCGTCGCGCGCGATGGCCCGCGCCGAGACCGGTGGACACGACGCGATATTGATCGACACCGCCGGCCGCCTGCAAATTGACGAAGAGTTGATGGACGAGTTGGCGCGCCTGAAGGTTGCGCTCAATCCTCATCACATCATATTCGTCGCTGACGCGATGACCGGCCAGGAAGCCGCGAACGTCGCGGCGGGATTCCACGAGCGGCTCGGCATTTCGGGCGTCATTCTCACGAAGCTCGATTCCGACGCGCGCGGCGGTGCGGCGCTGTCTGTGCGTACGATCACCGGCGCACCGATTCTGTTTGCGGCGACCGGCGAGAAGCTCGACGGGTTCGAGATTTTCTATCCCGACCGGCTGACGTCGCGAATCCTCGGGATGGGCGACATGCTGACGCTGATCGAGAAGGCGCAGCAGAACTACGATCAGAGCAAGGCCAAGGAGCTCGAGCGCAAGTTCAAAAAGAATGAGTTCACGATAACCGACTTCGCCGAGCAGATTCGCGCGCTTAAAAAGATGGGATCGCTGGGCGAGCTGATGGGCATGATTCCCGGGCTCAAGAAACTCGCGGGCGCCGCCGATTCCGAGGAAGCCAAGGCCGAGCTCGGGCGTATCACGGCGATTATCGATTCGATGACGTTGCAGGAACGCGGCAATCATCTGATTATCAACGGCCGCCGGCGCGCACGAATAGCCGGCGGCAGCGGCACGTCCGTCCAGGATGTGAATCGCTTTCTCAAACAGTTCGAGCAGACGCGCAAAATGATGAAGAAAATCACCCGGATGGGTGCAGGAAAAATGATGATGCGCGGCATGGGGCTCGGCAGCTAGAATAGGAACAGGAGAAACGCATGGCACTAGTGATCAGGCTGCGCCGGCATGGCGCGCGCAAGAAACCCTTCTACCGCATCGTCGTGGCGGACTCGCGATCGCCGCGCGACGGACGCTTCGTAGCCCAGGTCGGGACCTACGATCCGGCTTTCGATCCGCCGCGCGTCACGATCAAGCGGGAGCTGGCCGACCAGTGGATCAAGGCTGGCGCCAAGCCGAGCGACACGGTAAGAAAATTAATTAAACGGGCCGAAACAGCAACGGTCTCCGCCTGATGCGACCCGCTGCAACGGAGCCATCCCATGAAGGAGCTCGTTCAGTTCCTCGCACAACAACTGGTAAACAATCCTGACGCGGTGGACGTGAAGGAGACGCAGGGCGATACCGCCTCGGTACTTGAACTGCGGGTGGCGAAAGAGGATTTGGGCCGCGTGATCGGCAAGCAGGGACGGACCGCGAAGTCGATCCGCACCATTCTGAATGCAGTCGCTTCGCGCACCAACCGCAAAGTCGTTCTCGAAATCGTCGAGGACAAATGATCGTTCCGCCAGTGTCCGCACTTTGACGCGCGCCGCGCGATCACGTCGATGCTCCGCGTCGGCCGCATAACCGGCGCCCACGGGCTCAAGGGCGCGCTGCGATTCCGCCCCGACAATCCCGATTCCGACACGCTCGACGAGGTCAAGCGTCTCTTCCTCGAACGCGGCGGGGAGCCGCGCGAGTTTCGCCTCACTGCGATGACGCCGCTCAACGCCGCGACCCGCCGCATCACGCTCGAAGGCGTCGCCGACATCGACGCGGCCGAGGCGCTAAAGGGCGCGGTCGTGATGCTCGCGGACGAAGACGTCCCGCCCGCGAAGCCCGGCGAGTTCTACTACCACGAAGCGATCGGCTGCGAAGTGTTTCTGACCGACGGCAGCCGCCTCGGCGCGATCGAAGAAGTTTTCTCGAACGGCGCGCAGGATATCTGGGTTGTGCGCGACGGCGAGCGTGAAGTGCTGGTCCCGGTGATCGAGGACATCGTCAAGGCGATGGATCTCCCGGGACGTCGCGTCACGATAGAGCCGATTCCCGGCCTGCTCGACTGATCGTCCGGCGGGCGGATACATTTAGATTCGTCGCATGGAATTTCACGTAATCACCCTGTTCCCCGAGATGTTCGAGTCGCCGTTTCGCGGCGGCATGATCGGACGCGCAATCGAGCAGGGATTAATAACGATCACGCCGCATCCGCTGCGCGAGCACGGCCTCGGCAACTACCGGCAGGTCGACGACGCGCCGTACGGTGGCGGCAGCGGGATGGTGATGCGGCCCGAGCCGATCGCGGCGGCGATCGATGCAGTCGATGCGGAGCGGCCCGGCCTGTGGCGCATCTTGATGACGCCGCAGGGCGAAGTCTTCGACAACTCGATGGCGCGCGACCTCGCCAAGCGCGCGCCCGGCCTGATGATCGTCGCGGGGCGCTACGAAGGAATCGACGAACGCGTGCGCATGCTGGTGGACCAGGAAATTTCGATCGGCGACTACGTGTTGAGCGGTGGCGAAATCCCTGCGATGGCGGTAATCGAGGCGGTCGGCCGTATGCTTCCCGGCGTGCTCGGCAATCCCGAGTCGCTCGAGGAGGAATCCTTCGCGGCCGGCATGCTCGAGTATCCGCAATACACACGACCCGAGGAGTTCCGCGGCATGACGGTGCCGGAGATCCTGCTCAGCGGCGACCATGCCAAGATTCGCGCGTGGCGCGAGGCCGAATCGAGACGGCGCACGGCGCGGCGCCGCCCCGACCTGCTCGAGCGGCGCAAGAACTGACTGTGTCCGACCTTTTCGTAGCGCTGATTCATCACCCGGTCGTCAACCGCAACGCCGAGACCGTTACGTCGGCGATCACCAGCCTCGACATTCACGACATCGCGCGCGCGTCGCGAACCTACGACGTGTTGGCTGCGTTCATCGTGCATCCGATTCCCGAGCAACGGAAATTCGCCGCGAGCGTGATCGATCATTGGCGCTTCGACTTCGGCCGCGCGCACGATTCGCGCCGACGCGAGGCGCTCGAGCGCGTGCAAATTGTCGCGGAGCTCGATGACGCGATCACCGAGGCATCGCGAATCTCCGGCGCGCGCCCGCTGATCGTGCACACCAGCGCCCGCACCGAAGGCGGCACCAGCTACGCCGACCTGCGCACACGAATGGACGCTGTGGATGCGCCGCCGATGATGATCCTGCTCGGCACCGGCTTCGGCATGTCGCCCGAAGTCGCTGCCCGCGCCGACATCATCCTCGCGCCAATCCTCGGCCCAACTGACTACAACCACCTGTCAGTCCGCAGCGCCGCCGGAATCATCCTGGACCGCCTCCGCGGCAAGTAATTCGCGCGACAGCTGTGGTACCAAGGCGCGCCGGCCGCAGGAACGTCCGTCGAGATTCTTCGCCGCAGCGGCTCAGAATGACGAGAGGGTCTGTTTTTTGTGTCATCCTGACAAAGCGAGCAACGCGAGCGGCAGGAAGGATCTCGGACAGCGGTGCGCAAGCGCCGCCGGTACCGGTTCCGCAATCGCGAAGCGCTCCTCCGCTCGCCTTCGCGAAAACTGTCAGGCAGAGAGTAACGCGCGCATCTTCGCGACGAAGCGGCGCATGTGCGGATCGGACCGCTCGAACGGAATCTCGTCAAAGCCGAACCACCGCACGCCGTGAAACTCGCCGCGATCGAATTCAATCGCGCGCGTGCTGTCGCCGCGAAGTAAGTACCAGAGCGACAGGTCGGTATGGTCGCCATACCCGAGCGTCCGCGTCGCCGTGATGAACAGCGGGTTCGGCTGAATGAAATCCGCGGCGAGATTCAGCTCCTCTGCTATCTCTCTGATCACCGTCGCACGTGGATCTTCGTCGGGCTCGACGTGACCGCCGCTCGGTAGCCACAAGCCCGCGAGTTTGTGATCGACAAGCAGCATCTTTCCGCGATTCTCATCGATGAGAGCGAAGTAGCTCACCAGATGCTTGGGCGGGACGTCGGGCTTCTTGATCCTGAAGATCGGCGCCCCCGAACGAATCCATTCGAGTGCCGAGTCCCGATGCTCTCGCTCCAGATCATCCAGCGGCTCGATTGCCGCAACCATTTTATCGATCTCATCGCGCATGCGATTCGCTAACGTGCGCCGACGCTTAGAACAAGAATTGCGAACGCCGCGATCAGTCCGCAGGTTCTCCACCAATGGTACTGATCCCAGCGATGCTCCTCTGCCCGCAGTCCTCAGGAAGAGATTCCGGCGTCCATTTGGCGATCCGGTTGTTGATGGGCACCGGACCCACGAGCGAAAACACGACCGCGAAGAGCTGGATCCCGAAAGCGACCGCAGCGAAGCGGAATGCGGACTCGTTCAAGTGCTCGAAGGGCAGCAACAATAGAAGATTCAGCAGCGCGGACCCTGGCATCCAAAACGGCATCACACGACCGAACAATGCAGCCATCGATGCGCGCATCCGCACGTGCACCTCGGTTGGTTGCCGGTTGAGCATCGGATGCGCGAACGCCGCCACGTTGAATTCACTGCCGCACATCAGGCCAAGCGCCAGCACGGCGAGAAGCTGAAGCGTCATGAAGATAGACCTCCAGTAGGTTGGATGTTTGCCCCGGAACCGTCCGGATTATCAAATCGACGTACCCATTGAGTGGGCGCGCGCATTTGGGTAGGTTGGATGGCTCGACTCGAGGTCTTTCTTTCCATGAATACCGTTATCCAGAAGCTCGAAGAGCGGGGCCTGCGCAAGGACCTGCCCGAATTCCGCGTCGGCGACTCGGTTCGCGTCCACGTCAAGGTCGTCGAGGGCGAGAAGGAGCGCATCCAGTCCTTCGAAGGCATCGTGATCAAAATGAATCGCGGCGCCAATCGCGCGACCTTTACAGTGCGCAAGGTTTCGTACGGCGTCGGCGTCGAGCGAATCTTCCCGATGCATTCGCCGCGAATCGACAGGCTGCAGGTGTTGTCGCGAAGCCGCGTCCGGCGCGCGCGCCTCTACTACCTGCGCGATCTGTCAGGCAAAGCGGCGCGCCTCGACACCGCGACCTGATCGCCGAACGAATCTTCGACTATCTGTCGTTGGAGGCCGCGGGCTCGACGACCGCCAGCCGCGTCATGCGGATGTTCGCTTCCACGTAGGCGCCTTCGGACACCGTCAGGTTGCGCGTCTCGATATTGCCGTAGAATTTCGCGCGCGGCCCCACCACCATCCGCTCGCATCCCACGACGTCGCCGCGCACTTCTCCCATCACTAGCAGGCGCGGCGCGAAGACCTTGCCCTCGATCATTCCTTCTTCACCGACCACCACCAGCTCGGGCGATCGTACCTCGCCGCGGAAGCGCCCCTCGATTCTGATCGGCTCGTGAAAAATCAGTTTGCCCGAGACGTTGACGTTGCGGCCGACCGCCACGCGCGTCCGCGCTTCGGCCCACGCCACGCCGGCATCCTGCGGTATCTGTGTTGTTGATTCCATTAACTACGGCGCCGGAAAAACGTGACAGGACACCGCGTGCCCGCCGCGGCCGGTTTCCAATTTCGGTTCGACGTTTGTACAAACATCTTTCGCATAAGGGCATCGTGGATGGAAGGCGCAGCCCGGCGGCGGGTTCATCGGGCTCGGCATTTCGCCAGGGAGCTTGATGCGCTCGGGCCTGTGCGCCGTGTCGATCGTCGGGATCGCAGAGAGCAGCGCGCGCGTGTATGGATGCCGCGGGTTGAGGTAAATCTCGTCGCGCGACGCAATCTCGACAATTTTGCCGAGGTACATGATCGCCACGCGATTGCTGATGTGCTCGACCACGCGCAAATCGTGCGCGATGAACAGGTACGTGAGCTTCAGCTTCTCCTGCAGGTCCTGCAGCAGGTTTATGATTTGCGCCTGGATCGAAACGTCGAGCGCCGAGACCGGCTCGTCGAGCACCAGGAAGCGCGGATTCACCGCCAGCGCGCGCGCAATTCCGATTCGCTGGCGCTGCCCGCCCGAGAACTCGTGCGGCAGACGATCGACCGCGTCGGCGCTCATCCCAACCATCGCGAGCAGCTCGACGATGCGATCTTCCTTTTCCTTGCCGCGCGCGAGCTTGTGAATCTCGATTCCCTCGCCGACTATCGCTCGCACCCGCATCCGCGGATTTAACGACGCGTACGGATCCTGGAACACCAGCTGCATCTGCTGGCGCAGCGCGCGCAGCTCGGCGCGGCCGAGCGTCGAGAGATCGCGCCCGTCGAAGAAGACGCGGCCTTCCGTCGGTTCGAGTAGTTTCAGAATCAGCCGCCCTAGCGTCGATTTGCCCGATCCCGACTCGCCGACCAATCCCAATGTCTCACCCGGCTGGATCTCCAGGTTGACGCCGGCTACCGCTTTTACCGACAGCTTTTTCCCGCCGATGATGCCAGTCGATCCCGCCGGGAACTCCTTGCTCAGATGCTCGATGCGCACCAGCGGCGCGCCCGTCGCGGTCGTTGGCGCAATGGGATTAGGCGCGGATGCAGGCGACATAGTGGTTGGGACCCTTGTTATCGAGCGGCGGCTCCGCCTCGGAGCATTTGGGAATCGCGAGAGCGCATCGCGGATGAAATCTGCATCCGGCCGGCGGATTCAACGCGCTCGGAATCGATCCGGGAATCGCCTGCAAGCGATTGTGCCGCGTGCCGTCGATACCGGGAATCGATTCGAGCAGTCCGCGTGTATACGGGTTGAGCGGATTTCGAAACAGCTCCGCCGTCGGCGCCTGCTCCATCACGCGCGCCGCGTAAAGTATCGTCACGTCGTCGGCATACTCGGCGACAATCCCGAGATCGTGCGTAACGAGAATCACGGCAAGCCCGAGCCGCACCTGTAGCTCGCGAATCAGATCGAGAATCTGCGCCTGGATCGTCACGTCGAGCGCGGTCGTCGGCTCGTCCGCAATAAGCAGGCGCGGATTGCACGACAGCGCCATCGCGATCATCACGCGCTGCCGCATCCCGCCGGACAACTGATGCGGATAGTCGTCGATACGATGCTCGGGGTCGGCAATCCCGACCATCCTGAGCGACTCGATCGTGCGATTCCGCGTCTCGGCACGATTAGTCTGCTGATGCAGCCGGACAGCCTCGCCAATCTGGCTGCCGATAGTGAAGACCGGATTCAGCGAGGTCATCGGCTCCTGGAAGATCATCGCGATCCGCGCCCCGCGCACATGCCGCATCTCGGGCTCGCTGAGCTTAATCAGATCCTGATCCTCGAAAATAACTTCGCCGTCAACTATTTTCGCCGACTCTGGCAGCAGCCGCATGATCGAAAGCATGCTGGCCGACTTCCCTGATCCCGACTCACCAACCACGCCGAGCAACTTCCCGGGTGCGACAGAAAAACTAACCCCATCCACCGCGCGCACCTCCCCAGCCTCCGTAAAAAACGAAGTGCGCAACGATTTTACTTCCAGCAGCGGCTTCACGTGACGTTCAGCGTATCAGATCATCCGGCGTTGGCGGGATCGAGGCGGTCGCGGAGGTGGTCGCCTAAAAAGTTGAAGGACATCACGGCAAAGAAGATGAAGATGCCGGGGATCAATATCCACGGGTAGCGCGCGAGGTTCTGGACGTCCTGCGCTTGCGCCAGCAGGTTGCCCCAGCTTGCGGCGGGTTCCTGGATGCCGAGTCCCAGCAACGACAGCGCGCTTTCGCCGAGGATGAAGCCGGGGATCGACAGCGTCGCGGCGACGATCGCGTAGCCCATCACCGACGGGATGATGTGGCGCGTGATGATGCGCCATCGCGACGCGCCCAGCGCCCGCGCCGCCTCGACATACGGACGCGATCGCACCGACGACGCCATCCCGCGGATGATTCGCGCGAAGCCGGCCCAACTGATGAAGCTCATGATTGCGACGATCATGAAAAACGTCGTGACCGCACTCAGCCCCGACGGGATCACCGCCGCCAGCGCGAGCAGGAAATAGAATGACGGCAGCGACATCTCGATTTCGGACCATCGCATGATCACGAAATCGACCGTCCCGCCGAGGTAGCCCGACAGCGCGCCAACCGTGATGCCCAGTGAAAACGTGATCAGCACGCCGATCAGACCGACGCACATGCTCACGCGCGACCCGTACACGATTCGCGAGTAGAGGTCGCGCCCCAGCCCGTCGCTGCCGAGCATGAAGTACGGCACGCTCTCGCTGTCGGTCGTGAACAGGTGGCCGTGAGAGAACAGGTGGATGTCGAGCCGCTGCGAATCGTCGGCGGCAAAACTGCGCGCGGTCTGGTCCACCAGGTGCATCGGGTGCGTGTAGAAGATCGAGCGCGACCATTCGGACGGTGCGCTCACGTGGATCGGCATCGGCGGACAATCGGGCATCTCGCGATTCTGATAGGCCGGGTCGTAGCTCGCGAAGAACGGCGACGCGGCGGCTAGCAGGTAAAAGATCGCGAGACAGATCGCCGAGAAGCGGACCGTCCATGATGCGAGGCGCCACTCGCGCGCGACGCCTGTCGCTCTCGGCGCAGATACCTCGGCTGCTTGGAGATTCGCGTGTAATGCGGGGACGGCGTTCATCTCATTCGGCCGACACCGACGAAAAATCGACGCGCGGATCGACGGCGACCAGCGCGATGTCCGCGAGCAGGTTGCCGACCAGCAACAGGATCGTGCCCATCAGCACCGATCCCATTACCAGGTAGATATCGAGCGAGCGCACCGCTTCGAGCATCAGGAGGCCCAAGCCCTGCAGGTTCATCACGGCCTCGACCAGGGCGGCGCCGCCGAGCAGATCGCCCAGCGAATATCCCGCCATCGTGACGAACGGGTTCATCGCGTTGCGCAACACGTGCTTGTAGATGACGACGCGCTCGGAGAGCCCCTTGGCGCGCGCCGTGCGGACGAATTCAGAATTTTTGATTTCAAGAATCTGCGATCGCATCAGGCGCATCAGGCCCGCGGTGCCGGATATGCCCAGCACAAATACCGGCAGCAAGAGGTGCTGAATGCGGTCGGCAACCTGGCTCATCGGATCGAGCGTCGCGTAATCGGGCGAGTACGTGCCGCCAATCCAAAACCATCCGGTCTTGAGCGCGAAGTACATCGCGAGGAAGGCGACAAAAAAATTCGGCAGCGACATCCCAAAGAACGCGACGAAGGAAAGGAAGCGATCCCAGATCGAATTCTGATTCACCGCGACGATAATCCCGATCGGGATCGCGATCAGCCAGGAAAGAAGCATGCTGCTCGCAGCGAGAATGATCGTGTTGAAGGCGCGCGTCGCGATTAGTCCGGTGACGCTCACGCGGTACTGCAGCGAGAAGCCGAAGTTCAGATGGAGCACGCCCCACAGCCACTTGAAGTATCGGACCATCAGCGGCTGATCGAGGCCGAACTGCGCCTCGAGCTGATGAATTACCTCGGGCGTGATCGTCGGGTTGAGCTTGAGATTCGAGACGAAATCGCCCGGCACCAGCGACATCGCGAGAAACGAAATGAACGTGATCCCGAGAATGAGCGGGATCATATTGAGCAGGCGTCGGATCAGGAAGCGGGTCATCGTGTCATCGGCCTGATATTTCGACGTGCGCCGGCTGCCGGATGTTCAGTCGGCCTTGAACTCCATCCACTCGGAACGGTAGGTGCCCCAGACCTTGGGTTGATAGTTCTCCAGCGAATTTCTCCACGACGCGTAACGTTGCTGGCGCACGGTCTCGAGGATCGGCAGTTGGTCGTGCAGGATCTGCTGAATCCTCCAGTAGTACTGCGGCCGTTTGCTCAAATCCATTTCGGACGCGCCCTGGTCGAGCAGCGTGTCGATTTCTGCCTCCCACGGCGTCGCCGGTGTGGGCTGATTCGGATTCCAGATGTGCAGATTGCCCGATGAGCGATAGAAATTCGCGCCGTCGTTCGGCTCAACTCCGCCAGTGAATCCCATCAGGATACAATCCCAATCGAAGGACGAATCGAGCCGGTCCACCAAGGTGGTGAATTCGAGCGGACGATAATTAACCTTGATGCCGAGGCTTTCGAGGTCCTGCTTGAAGATGGTGCACATCTGATCGCGCTCGTGATTGCCGGCGTTGGTGGTGAGGTCGAATTCAAGGCGATTGCCCTTCGGATCGGTGCGCACGCCGGGTTTGGCGAGGTGATAGCCGGCGCCCTCGAGGATGTCTGCGGCGAGCTTGGGATCGTAGTTGTAGTCCTTGAGATTAGGATTGGCGAAAATCTTGTTCTCGGGTGAGATGTCGGCCACCGCCGACTCTGCGAGTCCGTGAAAGACAAGATCGATCATCGATTTCTTGTCGATCATGTGCGCCATCGCCTGCAGAAATTTCAGATCGGTGAACCAGGTCAGCTTGGGATTAGTGACCGTGCCTTTCACGAAATGGCGCGGATTGCGGTTGAAGCTGAAGAACAACGAGCCCGTATCGACTCCCATTTTCTGGACCTGGATGCCGAGCTCCTTCTCTTTCTGCTGGAGCGGGAAAACCTCCTCGGGCCGCGGGCTGTAGATGTCGATTTGCCCCGACAGGTAGCGCAGGTACTCGGCGTTCTGGTCGGGCACGATAGTGACGTTCTGCGCGTGCAGGCGGGGCAACTGGCCGCCGTGCTCGTCCTTCATCCAGAACGCATCGTTGCGGACGTAGTTCACGACTTGGCCCTGAGTGTAGTGCGCCATCTTATACGCGCCGTTGCCGACGAGCTGGTCCGGCGCCGTGTTGATACCCCACATGTGGTTGTAGTTTCCGGCCTTCCACTCCGCTTCAAGGACATGTGCCGGCATCACGGTAATGCCGATCGAATAGAGCAGGGGTGCAAATGGTCTCGGCAGGTGCATCACGACGGTGTAATCGTCGGGCGCCTCGGCTTCGATGCGCTTGCCGTCAATCGTAAGTATCGGACGAAGGCTATTGGGCACCTTCGGATCGTAGATGACATCGAGTGTGAAGATCACATCGTGCGCCGTGACCGGCTGGCCGTCGAACCACTTCACGTCGTGGTGGAGATGAAACGTAATCGACTTGTTGTCGGGTGCGATGTCCCATTTCTCGGCCAGGCGCGGTTCGGGCAGGGTCGTGATCGGGTTGGTCTGGATCAGCGACTCGAACAGGTCGCTGGTGAGTTGGCCCGATGACGCGTCGGTGATGAGGATCGGATTGAAGGTGCGGGGATCGCTGCCGACAACTGTGTAGAGGATTTGATCCTTCTCGCGATTGCTGCCGGGCCGATTCACGCGGCATCCGGAAACAACCGCGATCGACGACAGCGCAATCGCGCAGCTGAGAATCGATAAAATTCCGCGCCGCCAGGTTTCAGCCTTCATTTTGGAACACGCCGGCATCTTCAAGACTAAGATTCATCAGAGTGGCTCCTGGAGCCGGTGTCAACACGAACGTCGAATCAGGGATAACGCCATTCACAATCGGCCGCATATAACGGAACGTGACGTGGCTCCCCGCCGCCGGAAAAGTCGCGTCGACGACGTACGGAAACATCACTCCGCCGATATCATGATACTCGCTGTAACGCACCTCGTAGTTGACCTGGCCGTTGCTGGCCGTCTCTCGCACCAGCGCCAGGTTGCCGTCGGAAAATCCAAGCGCGCGAGTTCCCGACGCCGCGTTGCCGTATGACGCTATTAACATCGCGCCGTCGTTCGACACCGAGTCAGCCGCGTTGCCGAGCGCGAACGCCGGCGGCGCGAGTCCCATCAGTAGTCCCACCGCGTCCGTCGGCGCCATCGGGATTCGCACGTATTTGTAGAGCGTGTGGGCGTTGGCCTCGCCGCGCATGAAGCGATTCTGCCCCGGCTCGAAGATAGCGAGGTCCTGTCCCTGCGCGGCCAGCAGCAGCGCGACGCCGAACGGCGACATCGCCTCGACGCGCAAGCTACCCGGCCGCTTGGCGACGATCTCTTCCTTCGCCTTCACGTGCTGATCGCCCGCTGTATATTCCATCACCGCCGGTGTCTGCATGCATGCGAGCCTGCGGTCGCGCTCGACCAGCGCTGCGATCATCTTTTCGGCTTGGAATTTATTCTGGTCCGCAGCGCCAATTGGGGTCGGAGGCGCCGGGACCGGAGCAGTCTGAACGATGAGGCAGGCCGAAGTTCCCAGCATCGCCGTCAGCAGCATCGATACGACCGCCGCGAGCCAGAATTTTTCTTGGCGCCGGGCGCGATCAGTGACCCGCGCTGGCGGCATTCTGCAGGACCTGGATTTTGTCCTTGAGACGGGCGACCTGGTCGGTTTCCTGCGCCTTCTTCAACGCGTCGGTGTATTCGTTGCCCGCTTCCTTGGTCTTGCCAAGTTTGCGATACGCGTCGCCAAGATGCTCGGTGATCGTCGGATCGCTGCCGGTCAGGTTGACCGCCTTCTCCAACTGCTCGACCGCCTTCTTGTAGTCGCCCTTCTGATAGTAAACCCATCCGAGGCTGTCGACGTAAAATCCGTCTTCCGGCTCGATATCGAGTGCGCGCTTGATCAGCTTCTCCGCCTCGACCAGGTTCGTGCCCTGCTCGGCGTAACTGTAGCCGAGATAGTTGAGCGCCTGCGCGTTCGACGGATTCAGCTCGATCGCCTTCTTCATCTCGGCCATGCCCTCGTCGCGCTGCTTGTTCTGATCGAGCGCGGCGCCGAGCGTGAAGTGGAACTTGTCATTCTTGGGATCGGCCGCGACCATTTTGCGCGCCAGCTCGATCGCCGCCGGATAATCTTTCTTTTCCTGGTAGACGCCGACCATGAAGCCGATAATCTCGGGGTCGTTGGGCTTCTTGGCGAGCGCGTCCTTCAGCGCGCCCAGCGCCTCGTCGTACTTGTCCTGCTTGTCGTAGAGGTACGCAAGCTGCAATCGCGATTCGACGTAGTGCTCGTTGTCGCCGGGAATCTTGTTGAACTCGGCGATCGCCTTGTCGTTCTCGGACAACTCCGTGTACACGGTGCCGAGGTAGTAGTGCACGCGGTAGTTGTCGGGCTCGGCGCCGAGCACGAGGTTGAACTCGGTCGCCGCGTCATCGAAATTTCCCTGCTCGACGTACAGCAGGCCGATCTTCGTGCGCGTGTCGGCAGGATTGGTCTCGACCTGCTCGGCGCGCCGCAGCTCGTCCAGCGCCTCGTTGTATTTCTTTTGCCCGACCAGGATTTCCGCCTTGCGCTTGCGGACCAGCTCGTTGTTCGGGTTGATTTGCGTGATCTTGTTGTAATAGACCAGCGCGTCCTGCGTCCGTTCCTGCCGCTCGCGCAGCAGTGCGAAATCAAGCAGTACCAGTTCCGACTGTGGATTCAGATCGAGCGCCTTCTGATAATACTTCTCGGCGGCCGCATAGTTCTTCGACGCCACCATCACCTTGCCAGCGTAGTAGTAGCCAAGGAACGAATTGGGATCGAGCGCGATCAGCTGCTCGAACGTTTTCTGCGCCTCGCCGTAGTCACCGCGCTTGGCGTAGAGCGTGCCGAGATAGAGATATGCTTCCTGGTTTTTCGGATTGAGACGCAGTACTTCGCGATAATCTTTTTCCGCCGTTACGTCGTCGCCGAGCGCCGAGCTGATTCCCGCACCGAGCAGGCGCGCATCGGCCGAATCGGGATTGATCGCGAGCGCCGCGTTCACCTGCTCGAGCGCCTCTTTCAGCCGCCCGTCGCGAACGTACAACGTCGCCAGCCGGACCTTCAGTGCGGCGTTGCTCGGATCTGCCTGGACCGCCGCCGCGTAATCCTTCAGCGCCTCTTCGCGGTCGCCTTGATTCATCGCGTACTCGGCCTGCAGGAACGCGCTCATCGCGCGCGCATCCGAGGGTACGTCCACCGCCGGCGCGCCGCCGAACGGATTGTCTCCGCCAACGCTCGCGCTGCGCAGCAACTCCGGCTTCGCACTCGTTTTAGACGTGCAGCCGAGAAACGCGGCCGACGCAATACCGAACGCGACAATAATCGCGCGTGTGCTGGAACCTGACATCGTTTACAACAAATTCCCGGGAGAGCTTCCCAATTCGACCAATTCTTCGATCTTTATACGTGAGGACCCCCGCGCCGTTACAACGTCAACGGACCTCCGCACATCCATCTACACTATAAGAATTCCGCCTCCAGATGCGACCGCGCAACCCTCATTCGATATTTTGTCCGCTTGCCCCCACGCATCGCCTCGGCTAGGCAGGGGAGCCGGAGCCGCCTCGCAATTGTCCCAAGCCCAGCTCGCAACCACACTCCATACGCCGCGCAAGCTCGGCCTCCTCTCACTGGTGTGTCTGATGTACCTGGTGGTGAGCGGCGGCGCCTACGGCCTCGAAGACAGTGTCCGGATGGCAGGCCCGCGCTTGACGCTCCTGCTATGCGTCGTCGTGCCCCTCACGCTCAGCCTGCCGACGGCTCTGATGGCGGCCGAGCTGACGGCGCTCATGCCGGTCGAGGGCGGCTTCTATTTTTGGGTCAAGGAAGCACTCGGCCCGTTTGCCGGTTTCGTCGAGGCGTACCTGACGATTCTCTACACGGCGTTCGACATGGCGATTTATCCGGTGCTGTTCGCCAGCTACCTTTCGTTCATCGTGCCGCTGGGCCCGGCCGGTCAAATCGCGATCGGGATCGTCCTCGTGTGGGTCGCGGGCGGTCTCAATTTTCTCGGCGTCAGGCCGGTCGGGATGGCGTCGACGATACTCACCGTAATCCTCGTGGCGCCGTTCGCGATTCTGGTAATCGTCGGCCTCCCGCGCCTCGTGCACTTCACGATGCCGACGCCGCCGCTCTTCGGTAACGACGCATGGGGCGCGCTCGGCGCCGGTCTCACCGTGGTCATCTGGAATTTCAGCGGATGGGAAAACCTGAGCGTCGTGTCCGCCGAAATCGAAAATCCGCGCCGCAACTATCTGCGCGCCGTGCTGATCGCGATGCCTGTAATCGTGGCCGGCTACGTGTTGCCGCTCGCGGTATCCGTCTCGGGCGCGACCACCGCCGCCGATTGGGGCACAGGCTCGTTCTCGCACGCCGGTTATGAAGTCGGCGGACGCGCGCTCGGCGCCGCGCTCGCGCTCGGCGGCGCCGTCATGTCGTTCGCGGTGTTCGAAGCCGCGATGCTCTGGGTCTCGCGCATGCCGTTCGTCCTCGCGCGCGAGCGCTATCTCTCGCCGCCGCTCGCGCAACTCTGGTCGACGACGGCGACGCCCGGCAAATCGATCCTGCTCTGCTGCGTAGTCTTCACGCTGCTCGTGCCAGTCGGCTTCGTCGCATTGGTCGTCCTCGACGTCTTCTTCTACATGGCCGCGCTCGCACTCGAACTCTTCGCGCTCCTGCGCCTGCGCCAACTGATGCCCGATCGCCCCGGCATGTTCACAATCCCCGCCGGCCGCCCGGGCCTCGCCCTCGTTCTGATTCTCCCAATCCTGACCTGGACCGCCACTTTCGGATTGGCAATCTCAGCCGGCGTCGCAAAAAAAGATTTCATCCTCGCAATAATACTGGGCGCCTTGGTCTGGCCCACTTATAAGGTATGTCGCCGCCGCTACGGCGGCCCTCCTCCGATCGATCCCCCACCAACCACCATTACCGCCTGACAATGAGTGAGTGTTCGTTCTTCCGCTCTCCATGCGCGAGGAGGGCTTTGCATAACGTGGGTGGACAATTCAGGATGGAAGAAGAATCGTGAATCGCGCGCGAAAAAACGCGCGCCGTAATTGGACCCTCACCCTTCGGCAGGCTCGCGATCGTCTGCCGTACAGGGAGAGGGGAAGCGGCTATGACGCCTAAGTTGATACTCACGGGATTTATGGCTACCGGAAAAAGTTCGGTGGGGCCGGTGGTTGCGCGGCGGCTGGGGTGGGAGTTTGCAGACGTTGACACTTTGATTGTTGGGCGGGCTGGGAAAACGATCGCGGAAATATTTGAACAGCATGGGGAGACGCATTTTCGGATGCTCGAGCGCGAGGTGATCGAGCACCTGGCGGGCGATCGGCGACGATGTCCCCATTGCCACGGGCCGTTTCCCGAGGTGATTTCGACTGGCGGTGGCGTGCTGGTGGACGAGGTGAATTGCGCGGCGCTCAAGCGGGTCGGCGTGATTGTCAGCCTGACGGCGCGGCCCGAAGTGGTCGTCGCGCGGATCGAGAAGTCGAAAACGAAGCGGCCGAAACTTGCCGAGGGCGGCAAGCCGATTTTGACGCGGGTGAAAGAACTGATGGACGAACGCGCGGCCGCGTACTCGCGCGCCGACGTGCAGGTCGACAGCTCCGACGTCACGGTCGAGCAACTGGCAGACCAGGTGATTGCCGCATTCGGCGTGCATGCGGCGCGACGAGTGCTGCCGGCGGCATAGCGGATGCAGACGATTCGAATAGAACTGGGTCCGGCGTCGCACGACGCTTACGTCGGCGCGAATATCCTGGGCCGAATCGGCGACTTCGCGCGCGACGCTGGGTTGAAGCCCGGTGTGTGCGCATTGGTCACGGACGCGACGGTCGAGAAGCTGTACGCAACGAGCGTTGCGGACGCGCTGCGAAAGGGCGGGTTCGCGCCGGTCGTCGTTTCGGTGCCGGCGGGCGAAGCTTCCAAGTCGATCGCGATGCTGGAGAGATTGTACGATCGCATGACTGCGGCGGGGCTCGATCGCAGCGGCGCGGTGTTCGCGCTCGGCGGTGGCGTCGTTGGCGATTTGGCGGGATTTGCGGCGGCGACATTTTTGCGCGGCGTGCCGCTAGTGCAGGTGCCGACGACGGTGGTCGCACAGGTGGACTCGGCGCTGGGCGGAAAGACCGCGATCAACCACCAGGACGCCAAAAATCTGATCGGCGCGTTTTATCAACCGCAGTTGATCGTGGCCGACGTGACGACGCTCGCGACGCTGCCCGAGCGCGAGTTCCGCGAGGGGCTGGCCGAGGTGATCAAGTACGGCGCGATCATGGACGCGCCGATGATCGCGGACCTCGAGCGCGATCTCGATCTGATACTTGCGCGAAGGGCCGACTTGCTTGAACAGGTGGTCGCACGATCGCTGGCGCATAAGGCGGCCGTGGTCGGCGCCGATGAGCGTGAAGGCGGACTGCGCAAGACCTTGAATTTCGGGCATACGGTGGGCCACGCGATCGAAGCGAGCGCGGGCTACGGAAAATATTTCCACGGCGAGGCGGTCGCGATCGGGATGGTGGCGGCGGCGCGGCTGTCGAGCAGGTATGCCGGGTTGTCGGCGGACGAAGCGTCGCGATTGCAAAGATTGATCGAGCGCGCGGGATTGCCGACGGCGATGCCGGCCGGTTGGCAGAGCGAAACTTTTCTGCGCGCACTGGGGCTCGACAAGAAGCGCGCGGCGGGTGCGATCGAGTTCGTGCTGCTGGAGCGCCTCGGTCATTCGATGACCAAAAGTCTCTCAATTGAGGACATCTTGTCACCATTGAGTTGAGCGCCGGTGAAAATTCGGAAAATCGCAACTCGAAGTGTTCTATCGGTGACAATTTGTTGCGAAAAAATCGTTCGTTTGCTTGGCGCGACTTCAGTGTGTTTAGTATGTTCTGAGTAGCGCACGCAGGGCTGTTTCGACCCGTACTTCGTCAAGCGCGGGGAAGAATCGGGTAAACATGCGTAACGCGAAGGAGCCACATGGATCGATTTGATGAAATGAAGAGCAGGGTCCTGACGGTGCAGGAAGTGTCTAGCTATCTGCGCGTGCATCCCTCGACTATCTACAGGATGCTCAAGAAGAACCAACTGCCCGCGTTCCGCGTCGGCAGCGACTGGCGGTTTACGGTCGAGGCGATCGACAAATGGCGCGCCTCGGTGGAGACCGGGGCGCCGGCTTCGGAGAGCCAAACCAGCTGAATCGCGTAGCCTCGTGAGGGTGAAAATCGGCGCGCCGGCGGGCTCTTCAGCGGAGAATGCCGGCGCAGATTTTCATCCCTAGTTACGGATCTTCGCCTTGTCTACGCCTACTCGCCTCGGCGGCAGGCTCCCGCGTTATTCAAATAGTTTTGGAGTGTCCTCGCCACCGAAGAACGACGCAAGAATGATCAGCGAGACGCCGATCGTGACGGCGCTGTCGGCGACGTTGAAGATTGGGAAGTTCAGGTCGTAGTAGTGCGCGCGTAAAAAGTCGATGACGTGACCGCTGCGGAGCGCGCGGTCGATGAGGTTGCCGACGGCGCCGCCGAGGACGATCGCGAAGGCGAGCGAATAGATCGACACGCGGTCGGAGCGGACGATCAGCACGATCAACACGATGCTCATCGCGGTGGACATCGAGAGCAGGAACGCGAGGCGAATCCAGGCGGGCGCGTCGGCGAGCATACTGAAGGCGGCGCCGGGATTCAGCGTGTAGGTGATGTCGAAGTAGTTGGGGACGATCGGGATGCTCTCGTACAGGGACATGTGCGACCGCACGAAGAGCTTGGTGGCCTGGTCGAGCAGGACGATTGGGATCGAGATGGCGAAAATCAAAAACGGGAATGGCTTGCGCGGCGGCGGGCCGCTCACTTCGGCGGCGTCGCCGCGATCGGCGAACGCGTCCGGCAGAGCTTTGGCGCCCGACTGTTCGGCCATGGGCTTACGCCCCGACCACGGCGCGGCATCGCGCGTCGAGGGTCTCGCCATCGCGGGCGTCGAAGTACTTCCAGCATCGCGCGCATTTGGCGCCGGACGCGTGACGTCCGACCAGCGTGATTGCGGGATTCGAGGCGGCGCGGGCGAAACTGCCGTCGCCGTCGAGCGGGAAATCCTCGCGGCCGTTGGCCTGCTGTCGAATGCCGGCGGCTTCGGCGGCGGCTAAAATCGCGACGTCCGAAACGATGAACAAATCTTTCAACTCTTCGCGATAGCGCTTGAGAGTCTCGGCGAGACCGCTCTCGGAGCCACCGTCAGCGCCGAGGCTGATGGCGGCGTCGAGCGGAGCGCCGATGGCGCCCGACTTGCGCATCGCTTCGAGCAGCTTGAGGGCCTCGTCGCGAACCTTGAGCAGTCGGTCCCAGCGCGATTCCAGAGCGTCGTCGCGCCACGACGGATTCGCCGGATGCATTGCGGTCAGATGCACACTGTCGAGGCGCTTACCCGGCATGTACGAGTAGACTTCCTCGGCGGTGAACGGAATCAGCGGCGCAAGCATCCGCACGAGCACGTCGAGAATGTGGAAGAGCGCGGTTTGCGCTGAGCGGCGATCGCGCGAGTTTTCCGCGGCGCAGTAAAGGCGGTCGCGCGCGACGTCGATATACAGCGAGCTCAGATCGACGACGATAAAATTCTGCATCGACTGGTAGGCGGACTGGAATTCGAAGGCTTCGTAAGCGCGGCGCACTTCGGCCTTGAGCTTCTCGGTGCGCGCGAGGATGAAGCGATCGAACTCGAGCATGTCCTTTATTTCGACGAGGTAGCGCGCGGGATCGAAGTCGGCCAGGTTGCCGAGGACGAAGCGGCAGGTGTTGCGAATCTTGCGGTAGGATTCGGACACGGCGGTGAAAATCGTCTGGCCGAGCGTGATGTCGGTGGTGTAGTCGAGCGACGCGTAGACGAGACGCAGCACGTCGGCGCCCATGCGGCCGGCGGCGTCGACGGCGTCCTCCGAGTTGCCGAGCGACTTGGACATCTTGCGGCCCTTTTCGTCGATGGTCAGGCCGTGGCTGATGATGCTCTTGAAAGGCGCGGCGCCGCGATCCGACACGGCGCAAAAGAGCGACGAGCTGAACCATCCGCGAGCCTGCTCGACGGCTTCGAGATATGCGTCGGCCGGCCACTTCAGTTCGGGGCGCGTGGCGAGGACGGCCGCTTGCGACGAGCCCGAATCGAACCAGACGTCGAGGATGTCTTCTTCCTTGAGGAAAACTTTGCCGCCGCACTTCGCGCATTTGACGTCGGGCGCGACGAAATCTGACGCGGGCCGACTGTACCATGCGTCAGAGCCTTCGCGCGCGAAAATTTCCTCGACGCGATCCATCGTCGCGGTCAACGGTGCGACCTCATCGCATTCGGCGCATCGGACGGCGGGAATCGGCACGCCCCACGCGCGCTGGCGCGAGATGGTCCAGTCGGGGCGCGTCTCGGTCATGTTGCGGATTCGATCGCGCGACCATGCGGGATACCACTTGACGTTGTCGATCGCGTCGATCACTTTGCCACGCAGTCCCTGATGGTCGACGCTGACGAACCATTGCTCGGTGGCGAGAAAGATCAGCGGATTGTGGCATCGCCAGCAATGCGGGTAGCTGTGCGAGAAATTTTGTGAGTGCAGCAGCGCGCCGACGGTGCGCAGTTTTGCGACGATCGAATTGTTCGCCTTGAAGACGTTCATCCCTTCCCACTCGCCGCCGTCGCGCGTGAACACTCCGCTGCCGTCGACCGGAACGAACGGCGCGACGCCATACGCGCTGCTCACCACGAAATCCTCGTAGCCGTGGCCGGGCGCCGTATGCACGAGGCCGGTGCCGGCGTCGGCGGTGACGTGATCGGCGTACATCAGCTTGACGTCGCGCGGGAGAAACGGATGGCGGAAAATGTCGTGGCCGTTGTGGGCTTTGATCGCATCGCGGCTGAGCGCGATTCGCTTGTCGACTTTCAGGCCGGTTTCTTTCTCGACGCTATCCGCCAAACGCGCCGCGACGACGTAGTAGTTGTCGCCAACTTTCAGCGCGACGTAGTCGAAAGTTTCGTTGAGCGAGATGCCGAGATTCGCCGGGAGCGTCCACGGCGTGGTGGTCCAGATGACGGCGGACAGTTTGCCGGCTTTGTGCGCGGCGTCGAGATCGGCGCGGTCGTTGGCTTCTGCAGCCAGCGCGCCCGCATCGCGAAGATTCGAATTGAACGGGAACGCAACGTAGATCGAGGGCGAAACGTGATCGCGATACTCGACTTCGGCCTCGGCCAGCGCCGAGCGGCAATCGAAGCACCAATGCACGGGGCGCAGGCCGCGGTAGACGTAGCCGTTCTCGACCATCTTGCGCAGCACGCGGATTTCGGCGGCGTCGTACTCGGGCGCCATCGTGAGGTAGGGATGGAACCAGTCGCCGATGCATCCGAGGCGGCGGAAATCGGAGCGCTGGAGGTCGACCCACTTCTCCGCTTCGGCGCGGCAGAGTTTGCGCAGTTCGAGCTTGGGGGTGGTGCGCGCCTTGTCGCCGCCGAGGTCTCGCGAGACTTTGTATTCGATCGGCATGCCGTGGCAGTCCCATCCGGGCACGAACGGCGTGCGAAATCCCAGCATCGAGCGCGAGCGCACGACGAAGTCCTTGAGAATCTTGTTGAGCGCGGTGCCGAGATGGACGCGGCCGTTGGCGTACGGCGGGCCGTCGTGCAGTACCCACGAATCGGCGTCCTTGCGCGCGTCCATCAGGCGCGCGTAGAGGTCGAGATCGTCCCACAGCTTGAGCGTCTCGGGCTCGCGCTTGGGCAGGTTCGCCTTCATCGGGAAGTCGGTTTTGGGAAGTTTCAGCGTCGATTTGTAATCGGTCTCAGCCACTAGATTTTCCAGTATTAAGATGCGTCCGATCAGATTAACGCACGCGGCGTTGCTTCGCGAGTATCGGGCGCGTGTGTTAGAAGGGCAGCATGACAAATCCCGGCAAGAGACCATCGTTCATTGTTGCGGCGGCGGCGTGTCCGGAGACGAGCCATCGATATCCGAACAGCGACGAATACACCGGGCATCAGCGGCGGATCGGCAAAGCGGCGGGACTCGAGAAGATTGGGGTTAACCTGTTGCGGCTGGCGCCGGGCGAGCGAAGTTCGTGGCCGCATGCGGAGGAGAAGGAGGAGGAGTTCGTCTACGTGATCGAGGGCGAGGTTGACGCGTGGATCGACGGCGACATTCACGCGATGAGGGTGGGCGACCTTGCGGGATTTCCTGCGGGGACCGGGATTTGCCATTGCTTCATCAATAACGGCGAGCGCGACGTCCTGCTGCTGGTTGGAGGAGAGGCGTCGAAGCTCGAGAATCGCATCTACTATCCGCTGCATCCCGGGCGCAAGAACGACCTGCCGTCGAGCGAATGGTGGGAGGATGTTCCGAAGCGCAAATTGGGATCGCATGATGGGATGCCGGACGCGCTGCGACGGCGCGAGGCAAAGGGCTGAACGGCCGGGATGCGCGTCCAGTTCGATGCGAGCAACCTAACCCCTGACCCCTTCCCTCGAGGGAAGGGGGACCGGTTGATACAACCTGTCGTTGGGCGAATGCGGTTGCGCTCGTCCGTTTGAATCCTGAAGCGAGGCTCCATATCATTTCTCGCGCGTCATTTGATCGCATCATCATAGAAAAAAATATGGCACTCAGAAAAGTAACGATGTTCGACAAGGAAGGGACCACGCTCGTGGCGGTGGACGAGGACGGGCAGGCGAAGCCCGCGGTGATGGGCGTGCGATGGACTAATCCCGACACGTTCGAAACGATCCGCGTGGTAGGCGGTAAACGCACCGGGCCGAAGGGCGAAGTGCTGATGGAAATACGGCCGACGCTCGACACCAGCGCATTCGCAGTCGAGGATTTGCCCGCGCCGAAGGTCAAGGAAGAGCTCATCGAAATCGAGAAGCCGGTCGCGGGAACCACGGCGAAGAGGTCATGACCCAGGCCAGTCCCGGCGCGCTGGCGGGTCTGCGCGTTCTCGACCTGACGGACTATCGCGCACAACTCTGCGCGCGGCTGCTCGGCGACATGGGCGCCGACGTGATCAAAGTCGAGCCGCCGGCCGGTGACGACGCGCGGCGCATCGGACCGTTCCTCGACGACCTGCCGCATCGCGACCGCAGTTTGTTTTTCTGGTTCTACAATCTCAATAAGCGGTCGCTGACGCTCGATCTCAATCATTCGCGCGGCGCCGATATTTTTCTTCAGCTCGTGCGCAGCGCCGACGTCGTGATCGAGAGCTTCGCACCGGGCACGCTCGAACAGATGGGGCTGGGCTGGGACGTGCTGCATCGCGAGAACCCAGCGCTCGTGCTGTGCTCGATTGCGCCATTCGGCCAGACCGGGCCGTATCGCGACTATATCGCCGACGACACTGTGCTGACCGCGCTCGGCGGGATGCTCTACGTCAACGGTTTCCCCAATCACGCGCCGGTGCGGCCATTGGGTCTGCAGGCGTATCACTCGTCGGCGTACTTCGGCGCGATCGCCGTGATGCTCGCCTTGCTCGCGCGCGACAACTCCGCTGAAGGTCAGTGGATCGATCTGAGCATGCAGGAAGCGACGGCGGCGGCCGTCGAGCACGTCGCGGGCGGATACTTCGAACGCAACGAGGCTGAGCCGCGCCGCGGCACTTTGCATTGGAGCCGATTTTTTCGCGTCGGCAGATGCCGCGACGGTTACATCATGCATTGCACGCTCGGCGACTGGACCTCGCTGATAGAATGGGTGAAGTCGGACGGCAAGGCGGCCGACCTCGACGACCCGAACTATCACGAGCCGCTGTATCGCTACCTGATGGCCGAGCACGTGTTCGAAGTGCTCGACGAATGGGTCAAGGATTATCCGCGCGACGAGCTGCTCGAGCGCGCACAGCTTCTGCGGCAGCCGTACGCGACCGTGCGTCCGCCCGAGGCGCTGTTCGATGACGAGCAGCTAATCGATCGCGGCTTCTTCGTCGAAGTCGAGCACCCCGAGCTCGGGCGGACATTCCGTTACCCGGGCGCGCCGTACGTCTTCAACGGCACGCCGTGGCGCGTGTCGCGACGGCCACCGATTGTCGGCGAGCACACGGGCGAGATCCTGCGCGATGAGCTAGCGATGGCTCCCGAAGCGATCGCGGTGCTCGCTGCCGAAGGAGTGATCTGATCATGGCCGCGATGCCGCTCGACTGCGTGCGCATCCTCGACTTCACCTGGGTCGTCGCCGGCCCGGTCGCGACGCGGATCCTCGGCGATCACGGCGCGCAGGTGGTCAAGGTCGAGCGCAAAAATCCGCCGCCGATGGGCAATCGCAAGCTCGGCCTGCAATGCGACCTGCATCGCAGCAAACTTTCGGTCGCGCTCAACATGAATCATCCGCGGGGCCTCGAACTGGCGCGGCGGCTCGCTGCGATGAGCGACATCGTGATGGATAATTTTTCGGCGCGCGTGATGCGCACGTGGGGGATGGATTACGAAAGTCTCAAACAGGTGAAGCCGGACATCATCTGTATCAGCATGTCGGGGCTGGGGCACACGGGGCCGCGATCGAGCTACGTGAGCTACGGGCCGACGTTGCAGGCGCTGACGGGATACACGCAGTTGATGGCGGAGCCCGACGGCACGCCGGCCGGATACGGCTATTCGTACGCGGACATGGTCGGAGGATACACGGGCGCGCTGGCGGCACTGGTCGCGCTGTGGAATCGGCGGCGCACGGGTCGCGGGCAGTTCGTCGACCTGGCGCAGTTCGAAGCAGCCGCGGCGGTGGTCGGACCGGCGCTACTCGATATCTCAGTGAACGGACGCACGCAGTCGGCGCCCGGCTACAAATCGCAGGAAGGTCCGGCCGCGCCGCACGGCGTCTACAAATGCCGCACGCTCGATGGCGACGAGGATCGTTGGGTCGCGATCAGCGTCGGCACGGGACCGGAATGGCGCCGCTTCGTCGTGGCGATCGGATCACCGGAGTGGGCGAGCGAGGCGAAATTCCGCACGTTGTACATGAGGATGCAGAACAGCGGCGAGCTGGACGCGCATGTCTCGCGATGGACCGCAGAGCACAGTGCCGAAGACGCGATGGCGATACTTCAGCGCGCGGGAATCGCAGCAGGCGTCGTCGAGAATGGCGTCGATATGTGCGCGCGCGATCCGCAACTGAAGGAGCGCGGGTTCTGGCCGGCAGTCTCGACGAATAAGGGTGCGACGACGCACGTCACGGGAGTCCCGTTCAAGCTTTCGGGTGGGTCGGGAGAAGTGAGCCGGATCGCGCCGGAGGTTGGCGAGGATTTCGAGTACGTCCTCGGCGAGCTGCTAGGGTTGGGGAAAGCGCAGCGCGAGGAGTTAGTCGCGGAAGGCGCGGTGTGGCCGTGATTTCTGAAATTGCCTCCCCCGTTCGTGGGGGGAGGCCGACGCGCTTCTGAGCGCGGCGGGTGGGGGACCCCTAATTCTGAAGTTTTGCGACGTGCCAGAAATTCCGCGCAACAGACATCCGCGCGGCATATTGTCCCCCACCCTAACCCTCCCCCCTCGAACGGGGGAGGGAATCGGAACGAGCGGCGGAGGGAATCAGAAGGTGAGAGGGAGAGAGCTAGGGTCCGTTAGGCCCGATTGCGATTCCCTCGGGAAAGTTGAGGCCCGTGTAAGGACCGCTGACGGACGCGAGTGGCGGGACGTCGCCGTGGCTGCCGGCGGCGAATTCGAGAATTTGGACTTTGGAGAAAATATCGACGACGGACCCGCCCTTTGGGACGCCGCTCGTTGTGGTGTTCAGCTGCTGCGACTGCGACTCAAAGCCGCGAGCAAAGTAACTTAGCACATAGATGTTCCCACTTTGGTCGAGAGCTATGCCGGTCGGGTCCGTGACTTTTGTGCGTTCGCCGGCGATCGTCGCAATCGGCTTTTGGTCGCCGTCGCTACCAGGCGGGTAGATAGTGATACTTCCTGGGCCGGCTTTCGAGACCGTGAAACTGAAGCCTGCCGGAACAACGTAAGGGACCCTCGTTGGCCCCTCGTTAGTCACGTACATGTAGCCGTTCTGATCCACGGCGACTGCTGAAGGCGAAGCCAGGCCGGTATCGGGACCGTTGATGAGCGCAGCCGGTTTTGCATTTCCGTCGCTGCCCGGTCGGTAGACTAGTACCTCGCCATGATTCGGCTGGTTGCAGGTTCGCCTGCGGCATATCAGATCGCCGGTAACGGATACGTATATTTTGCCAGAGCGATCGACTGCGAGGCCGGTGGCTGTGGTGTTCTTGCCGATACTGATGCTCAGCGTCGCGACAGGCGTCGCGTTGCCAGAGCTACCCGCCGCATAGGTTGTCACGGTGCCATTGTTGTTCAGGACTGAGATATTGCCGTTCGCGTCCACACCTACACCGAGGGGAAAACTGAGCGCGGTGTTCTCTCCGGAGATCGTTGCTATCGGTGCGCCGACCGCGTAGCTCCCGGCAGAATAGACGGTAACGCTGTCGTGGCCGTTTCCCTGAACGTTCGCTACATAGATCTTGCTGGTGGAATCCACCGCAATTTTGGAAGCGCCCCCGGTTATTCCCGTGAAGTCGCTGGTTATGGTTGTCAGCGGTGCAGCGTCGCCGCTCGCGCCGGATTGATAGACGGTGACGCTGCCGCCGCCGGCGCCACCAAAACTGTTCGAGACGTAGAGGTTCCGATCGGAATCGAGGACCATCCGGTTGGATCCCACGAGCCCCGTATCAGCGCCGACAATGGTGGTCGTCGGCGCCACGTTGCCGTCGCTGCCGGCGGCGAAGATGCTAATCCCCTCGGCATCCGTCGCACCCTCCGTGTACATATTTCCGCTCGAATCGACGGCGAGCCCGTCTGGATAGGAGATGCCGGTGGCCAAGCCGTTGACGGTTGCGGCAAACCCGACGTCACCGGTGCTGCCCGCGGGATACGTTACGATGCTTGAATCCCATGCGACTGATTTTTTACCAAAGGTTTCCCCGAGCGCATTGGCCACGTAAATGTTGTTCCCGGAATCCAGCGTTATGCTCAGAGGATCGACCAGTGCGGTCGCGAGGCCACTGATTGTCGCGGTCGGAGCCACGTTTCCGTTGCTGCCTGCGGAATAGACGGTAACGACGCCGGGCGCGTAACGGCGCGGCTTGCGTGGACCGCCGAACTGGTTTGCGACGTAGATTTCTCCGCCGCCGGTGACTGCGATATCCACGGGACTGAGCAGTTGCGTTTTCGAGCCGGCGATAGTGGCGATCGGGGTCTCATTGAGGACGCCGGTGCCGGCATCCAGCGGAGCGTAGATGGTGACGCTGCTGGTAGAGCCGTTAAGCACGTAGATTTTATTGGTGGCGTCGAGAGCGATGCCGATCGGATCGGCGAGCCCGGTGTTCGAACCACCGATCACGGCGAGCGGAGAAACGTTGCCGGCCGCATTTGCCGCATACACGGTGATGGTGCTGCTGGCCGAATTCGCAACATAGATTCTGCCGGCCGAATCTCGTGCGATGCCGTCGGGAGAGGCCATATCCGTCGTCAGCGCTATCGGCGGGACATCGCCTTTGCTGCCGAGCGGATATGCAGTTACGTCGTAAGGGTTTGCGACGAATATCGCCGCCTGCGGAGGTTTGTTTGAATCGGGTCTGGCCGCAGCATTACGCAGCGCGCCGATCACGCCAAACAGAATGCCGGCAGCTGCCGCAGCCTTCGCGAACTTCACACCCCTTGCTAACCCGCGGTGTATATTACGCGGCGGCTTGCATTTGGGGAAGCTCTAACTTCGATGTAACTGGCGCGCGGACGGCGGACCTCATCTTGCTGGAGTCATCTGCGGCGCCACATACAATCGCGCCGCAGAAATGTCCCCCACCCTAACCCTCCCCCCTCGAATGGGGGAGGGAATCAGAATCGGAATTAAGCGGCGGCGCGGATTTGCGCGAGTTCGGGCTTTGAGGTTGCCAGCGCCAGGACGGCGGCATACCCGGGTTGGGTTTCCATCCTCGGACCGTAGCCTTTTGCCAGCAATATCTGATGGGCGCGCGGGAGGTTGTAGCACGGGACTGCCATCAGCAGGTGATGCTCCAAGTGGTAGTTGACGAAGTACGGGGCGACGAGCGCGCGCATCAGCCAGTTCGCGTGCGTCGTGCGCGTGTTGCGCATCGGGTCGTCGTTGTCGGGCGTCATCGAATGCTCGGCGATGCTGCGGATGCGCACGACCAGCTCGTGAAACGTCATGTACGGCAGCACCCATAGCGCGAAGAAGAGGAACCAGTGGCCGGTAGCGGCGAAGATCGCGAAAATAATTGCGTTGGTGACGATCGCACCGTGCAGGCGCTTCCAGGCCATCGCGAGTCGATCGGATAGGGGCATGTCGGGGCGTCCGAACGCGCGGCGAATCAGCGCGGCCTTCTGCTTGAAGGCGGTCTGGCCGGTGAGATCGCGAATGACCTTGCGCCGCATGCTGCTGCGCGTGATCGGGAAGGGCGCCGTCAGGCCGAGGTCGGGATCGTTTTGCTGCTGCGTGAAGCGATGGTGCCCGGCGACGTGGTAGGGGCGGTATGCGTACATGTCGCCGAACAGCGCGTAGTCGGTCAGCCAGGTGCCGGCGAAGTCGTTCAGCTTCATGTTGCTGAAGAGCAGGCCGTGCGACGCGTCATGCGAAATGATCGCGAGGCCGAGTTGGCGCGCGCCGACTATCAACACCGCCGCGATGAAGGTCAGCGGATTCGGCCACAGTACGAACATGGCGATTGCGCCGAAGATGACGGCCCACGCGTGAAAGAACATCCACGCCGCGCGCCATTCGGACTTGCGCTTGAGCCTCAGCAGTTCTTCGTCGGTGAAAACGCTACGCGCGTGGAACATGGTATCCTCCAATCTTCCGTCGAAGTATCGGGGCGTTGAGTTCTTCCCTCACAAACCGGTATGTAACAGAAAATGGCAACTCTTGCAAATCCTCGTTATGTGCCGCGACACCTCACTGCGCGCGAGCTGGTGATCGACTTTCTGTCGAATCGGTACCCGCGCGAGATGTCGGTGCAGGAGATTGCGGGCGTTGGGATTGCGCTGGGATTCTCGGAGCAGAGTTTGCGGATGGCGCTAACGCGCTTGGTCGAGCAGGCGGTCGCGGCGAATACGGGGCGCGGGCGTTATCGGCTGAGCCCGTCGGGCGAGACGATGCGCCTGGAAGTTCGCAAGTGGCGCAATCTTGGCGAGCTGGCGAGGCCGTGGTCGGGCGCGTGGATAGGAGTGTTCGACGCGGCGGTTCCGCGGAGCGATCGCGCCGCGCTACGGCGTCACGAGCGCGCGATGCGGCTGCGCGGATTTCGCGAACTTCAAAGCGGACTGTGGATTCGTCCGGCGAATCTGCGCGACTCGGTGGCGGAGCTGCGCGCACATCTGCGCGCGCTCGGGCTTCATCCCGCGGCGCTGATCGTCGGCATTCAGGATCTCGACCCCGACGCACGCGCGAAGGCCACCGGATTGTGGGACACCGACGCGATGATCGCGACGTATCGCGCGCTGACGGATGAGTTGATCGCGAGCAGGAGCAAGCTCGAGCGGATCCCGCTGGACAGGGCGGCGGCGGAATCGATGGTGCTGGGGCGCGATGTGATTCGGCATATCAATCTTGATCCGGTGCTGCCGGAGGAGTTGATGCCGCAGAATGCGTTGACGAATCTGATCCGCACGATGGCGGAATACGATCAGCAGGCGCGGCAAATTTGGCGGCGATTTATGCGCGCGCATGCGCCGCGCGACTAAACGTGTCACCGAAGTAACAATGTACCGCAGATAACACGCATCGCTCGCGGGCGCTGGTTGCGCTAGTGTCAACTGGCTGTTAGCAGGCGAGTTGGGAATTGCACGCGAGCGTAATATCGAGCGCGCTGGTCGGGGTTGACGCATTTCCGGTCGAGGTCGAAATCGACATCGGCGGCGGCGCCCCGCCGCATCGGCTGGTCGGGTTGGCCGAAGGCGCGGTCAAGGAGGCGCTCGACCGCGTCAAGTCGGCGCTGAAAAATTCGGGCTTTGAATTTCCGACGCGCAAGATGACCATCAACCTCGCGCCGGCCGATACGCGCAAGGAAGGATCGGCGTTCGACTTGCCGCTCGCGCTGGGAATTCTCGCCGCGCAAAACGTGCTGAAGGATCGCGCGCGTCTGCGCGGCTACCTGATTCTCGGCGAACTTGCGCTCGACGGGCGTATCAAGGGAATCAAGGGCGCGCTACCGACGGCGTTGCTCGCGCGGTCGGCGAGGTATGCGGGCGTGATGCTGCCGCGCGAGAATGCGTCGGAGGCGGCGGTCGTTGGCGAGGGCACGGCGGTGCTCGGCGTCGAGAGCCTGCGCGAGGCGTTCGAGTTCTTCGAAGGGCTGCGTCCGCTGCAATCGATTCCCGCCGATATCACCACCGCGTTCGGCGACGCGAATACCTACGACGTCGACTTCAGCGAGGTGAAAGGACAGGAGCAGGCGAAGCGCGCGCTCGAAGTCGCGGCGGCGGGCGGTCACAACGTTTTGATGATCGGGCCGCCGGGATCGGGCAAGACGATGCTCGCCAAGAGGCTGCCGTCGATTCTGCCGACGATGACGTTCGAAGAGGCGATCGAAACCACCAAGGTACATTCGGTGATGGGTTTGCTCGACGGCCGCGCGCTGATCACGACGCGTCCGTTCCGCTCACCTCATCATACTATCTCCGACGCGGGGCTGATTGGCGGCGGATCGATTCCGCGGCCCGGCGAGGTCAGCCTGGCGCATCATGGCGTCCTGTTCCTCGACGAGTTGCCCGAGTTCCGTAAGAACGTGCTCGAGGTGCTGCGACAGCCGCTCGAGGATGCGCGTATCACGATTTCGCGCGTGATGGGCACGCTCACGTTTCCGGCGTCGGTGATGCTCGTGGCGGCGATGAATCCATGTCCGTGCGGGTTCTACACGGACACGCAGCACGAATGCTCGTGCTCGCCGATCGCGATTCAGCGCTACCGCTCGCGCATCTCGGGGCCACTGCTCGATCGGATCGACATCCATATCGAAGTGCCCGCCGTGAAGTACAAGGACCTGACGGACCGCGTCGCGCGCGAGCCGTCGATGGCGATTCGCGAGCGGGTGAATCGCGCGCGCGAGTCGCAGCTCGCGAGGTTCAAGGGGATGCCGTATTTCTGCAACGCGCAGATGCGCGCGAGCGATCTGCGGGCGCATTGCCAAATAGAAGCGGGCGGCGAGCGGCTGCTCGAGCTCGCGATCAACCGGCTGGGTCTGAGCGCTCGCGCCTACACGCGCATCCTGAAAGTCTCGCGCACGATTGCCGACCTCGATGGCGCCAGTGCGATCGCGGCGCATCACGTGAGCGAGGCGATCCAGTATCGCTCGCTCGATCGCGCGGCGCCCTAAACAACGAAGCGGGCGGCCCGATTGCTCGAGCCGCCCGCATTCGCACCTAAGCTATTCGCAGTGCTAGTTCGTATCGTAGCCAGCCACGAACTGATCCTCGGTTGAGCCCTGCTCTTTTATGACGATCGTGCCCGCCGCGACCGTGTTCTTGCCGAAGAACGATTTGGGCTTCGCCCGCGCATTGCCTTCCGCGTCGGTCGCCAGCGAGACGCCTGTATCTACATCACCGGTATTGTCGAGCGGCCGGAACCACGCTTCGTAGTTCGTGCTCGGATTCGCACCCGCTAGCGTCACGCTGATCAGGCCGCCTGTTTCCACTTTGTAGGAACCGCTATCCAGTGGGTCGCTCCCGCAATTCGCGAGGGGCGCCGGATAGGTAACGCTTCCGCATGGCTCCAGGGTCGACGCCGAAACTTTGGGGTGAATGAACTTCCGATCCACCTTGAATCCCGACACAAACTCGTTCGTGCTACCGCTCTGCAGCACGACTTCGCCCGAAGCGACGATACCATTCGTAAATACTGCGTTCGGCGAGTCCAGAACAAAGGTGGCGTTTCCCGCGCCGCCGGTTGGCCCAACTGTTCCGATTGCGAGCGGCGTACCGCTCGGCGAAACCAGGCTCGCCGTGTAGCTGGTGCTGGGCCGCGCTCCGCTCACCTGGATCAACGCGGCGCCGTCGGCCTGTTCAATCAGGGCAAAACCGCTGTTGAGCGAGTCGCTTCCGCAATTTGTCAAAGTTCCCGGCACCGTCACATCCGTGCAGCGCACCAGGCCCGGACGGAAATCACGCCGGAACTCGATACCGCTGCTCGAAACGTTGAGCCCGGTCACGAATTGCTCACCGCCATGCGTCAGCACGACGTTGCCGGCGCCGACCGTCCCGAATTTGAAGAATGCTTCCTTGCGCATCGCGCCGTTTCCAGCCGCACCGGTCATCAGAGTACCGAGCGAGATCGTCTGAGTACCGTCGTTCGATACGAGACTGACGCCGTACGACGTGTTGGTCGCCGCTCCAAAGACGGTAACCGTCACGTCTCCTTGATCGCTGATTGTGGCGCCGCCGCCGTTGAGCGGATCCTGGGACGCTGCGCAAGTCGTGATCGCGGCCGGCGACATAACCGCGCTGCATTTCTCAAGCGGCAGGTCGAACGTCTGGGCGCACGCCAGTCCCGATGCAAGGCAAAGCGCCACCGGCGCGGCGATCAAAGCTGCGATCCATTTTCGGATTGATGGAGACATAAACACTTCCTCCTCGTGTCTGTCGATTGCCCGTGCAATCAAACGAAAAAATTTGCGATCGAAGTGTAAGACGGGCCAAACCCCCGGCTCGTTTACAGATGGCTCAAAAGAAATCGCTCCCCCGCTGGATCAGCTGTCGTCTATTACGACATCCAGATTACGACGTTACACAAAGTAGGAGATCGAGGGCAGCGACGGGACCGCCACCGCCCTACGGCTGCGGATGCTGGTGGCGCAGGCCCCACCGGCGACGCGCTTCGCGGCGCTGCTCGGGCGTCATCTGCTGCCATCGATGCCAGTTAGTGAGCATGCGCTGACGCTGCTCGGGCGGAAGATTCTCGAATTGCTGGTAGCGCTTCATCATGCTCTCGCGCTGATCCTGCGGCAGACCGCGATAACGCGAATAGTCCTGCTGCAGTTGTTCGCGCTGTGCCGGCGGAAGCTGACGCCATCGGCGCAATCCTTCGAGCACGCGTTTGCGTTCGTCGGGCGGAAGATTGCGGAACCGCTGGAAGTTCTGCTGAACGCGCTGACGATCTTCGGGACGCATCGATTGCCATCGCCGATAATTCTCGAGCACGCGCGCGCGTTGCTCCGGATTGAGCTGCGCCCATTCATTCGGATGCTGCGCGATAAGCGCGCGTTCAGCGTCGTTCGCCGGCTCGATCGAAGCGGCGGGCGATTGCGCATAAGCAGGAACCGCCGCATGCACTCCGCACACGACGAACAGCGCGAGTGCGAATGCGATCAACATGTACCTGCGAGCGGTCATGGCTGCGGCCCCTCAGCGTCGTAGCTCGGCTGGCTCGCCGGCATCGGTCGAGGCTGCTGCGCGGGAGGCGCGACGTCTTCGGCGCCCGGCGCACCTGCCACTGGCGCCCCGGGAGCGGGCGCGCCGTTTCCGTTATCTCCCGGACTCGCAAGGTAGCCCATCTGGTTGAGCGTGCGGATCTGATCGAGCATCGAGTCGTCAGAGGGCGACGCGGCCGGCGCCGGTGCGGATTTCGCGCCGTTGTGGCGCGGCTCGAACAAGTCGAGGTTCATCAGCATTCTCAAATCCGGCGGCGCCTCGTTAGCAGCGCTTTGCGCGATCGCCCGCCACGTTTCGCCGCACACAGTCATCGTCGCAATCAGCACAATCGCGGCCACTTTACGACGGAGTTTCATGGTTCTGGCGGTCCTCGGGCCCCAGCTCGTCCAGATGCTCGATCACGTCGTAGTTCTCGAGCAGATCGAGATGCTCGACGACGTGATAGTTGGCCAGCAGGTCGACGTTCGCGCTGCTGAGTTCCTGCTGCAGCTCGAGCTGATCGACGCCGGGCGCCTGCATCCCGGCCGGACCTCGATGCATCACGAGTGCGATCGCGAGCACCGCGACCGCCGCCGTCGATATCGCGATCGACGGCCAGCCAAAGTCCGGCAGCCGAACGTCATCTCTCCGCCATCGCCATCTTCCGCGCACATCGGCTTTCCGGGTCTGTGCCGCGCGCAGCTTGCGCTTGAGCTCGCCGCGGTAGGCTGCCCAATCGGGTTCGCGAACGTCATCGACGACACGCGCCAGGTTCGACAAGATCGCCGACGACGCGTCGGCAGTGGCGCGGCACTGCGCGCATCCCTCGAGATGCGTGCCGACGCGCGCGCGCTCGTCCGCGCTCAACTCGCCGCGCAGGTACGGGATCAGTTCGGTCTCTGGATGATTCGTCGCCATCGCCCTCAGTCGTTACCTAGTATCTTTCTTAGCTGCGCGATTCCGCGATGCACATGCACGCGCGCCGTCGCCTCAGAACACTTCAGCACCTCGCCGATTTCGCGGCTGGTGAAGCCCTCCTGCGTTTGCAATAGCACGGCCGCCCGCTGCTGCGGCGAGAGTTTTTCCAGCGCGGGACGCAGCCTGCCGATCGATTGTTTCAGCATCGCCTCGGTCTCCGGGCCAGCCTCGCCCGACGGCGGATCGAAGGCGCGTTCGTCGGGATCGTCGCCGCCGCCGGGAGTCGCGAGCGGCGCGAGCCGCCGCCACCATCGATTTTTGCGCTGGTGGTCGATGCATAAGTTGACAAGGATTCGGTAGAACCAGGTCGAGAAGCGCGAGCGGCCGTCGAAGCGGCCGGCCGACTCGTACAGCCGGATGAAGGCGTCCTGCGAGACGTCGCGCGCGTCGGCTTCGTTGCCGAGGATCGACGACGCGAGGCGATACGCGCGTCCCTGATGGCGGTCCACCATGAGATCGAATGCGTCCGCGTCGCGCGCGGCGATTCTCTTGCACAATTCCTCATCCGAAGGCTCCACTGTAGTCGGTCCCAAGGCCCGCCCATCAACCAAAGAACCGGCCCGTCAGACCGATGCTACAATTTCCCGACCTATTTGACGAAGCAACATTACAGTTCGTTTACACGTCTCCCCACCTGATTTTACCCGCGCACGCATCGCGTCCGGGGATGTAAACGGAACCTCCGCGGCCGCCGTCCAACCTGCATTGAGAAACAAACAGCGGCGCGCACAGCCGTTGACTGAAGAGGAGACCAATCATGAAGAAATCCCTAACAACCTTGGCCGCGATAGCCTTCGTCGGCGCGATTAGCACGACCAGTTTCGCCGGTCCGGTCGGACGCTTCGACAACGGCTATCTCGACGAGCATCCCGAGGTCGCGCATCAGCTGGGCGCAAATCCGTCGCTCGCCGACAACCCGCAGTTTCTCGCCAACCATCCGGGGCTCGACGGGTACTTGTCGAAACATCCGGAAGTCAGGCAGGACCTGCAGCAGCATCCGTACCGTTTCATGAGCGACGAATGGCGCCATGACCACGACGGCGGTTACGGAATCACGCGCGGTGAAGTCGGACGCTTCGACAACGGTTACCTCGACGAGCATCCCGAAGTGGCGCAGCAACTGGGCCGCGATCCGCGGCTGGTGGACAATCCGCAGTTCCTGGCCACTCATCCCGGCCTCGACGACTACTTCAAGAACCATCCCGAGATTCGCGAGGAGCTACAGCATCACCCCGACCGCTTCATGACGCGCGAGGGCTACTACGACGGTCACCACGAATGGCATTACGGGCATCCGCTCGCGACGACCGATCACTACATGGACTCGCATCCGGAAGTGTCGAAGCAGCTAGAGAAGGATCCGGCACTGGTCGACAATCGCGGATACGTCGACAGTCATCCGGGCTTGCATGACTACCTGCACAATCACCCGATAGCGCGCCGCGACTGGAAGTCGCACCCGTTCCGCTACATGGCAGCCGAGCGCCACTACGATCAGAAGCACTAAGAGCCGACTAGCCCACCAAACAAAAGCGCCGAGCGATCACAGGATCGCTCGGCGCCTTCATTGCGCAACGTCATGTTGGGCCAGGCGACTCGTAGGCCATGTATCGCGATATTTTCCAGGTGCCGTCAGGTTGGCGGCGAAAGATGTCCATGCCGGGTTCGCGCGTTGTCGCATCGGTGCCGCCGCTTTTCGGGTGCACCTTTAGTGTCCAGACCAGCCTTACGACCGCGAGATCGCCAGAGACGAGGATTTCCTTGATTTCGAGATCGTAGTGATAGGTCTTGGCGGGATCGTTCAAAGCCATCTGCATGTTAGCGCATAGAGAGTTGTAGGTGTCCTCGGGCTCTCCGCGAAAATCCGAAATCAGGTCGGGTGCGAAGAGCACGCACACCTGGGACGCGTCGCCGGCGTTGAAGTCCAGTTTGAATTTCTCCAGCGCGATGCGGATTTGATTCTGCACGGCGGCGGAGTCGTCATTCTCTGCCGATACACCCGGCGCCAACAATGACGTTGCCAGTATCGCGGCGGCGACCGCTGCACTCCAGGTGCGCTTTGCTCTCATCATCCGGTTCTCACCCTTCTCCAATTGACAAGCAACATTGTCTATCCTCACCGTCAGTGATCAAAGTGAGCGAGGCGCCTTCTGAATTCGTTGTGCAGCATGCTCGCGCGCTGGCGCGACTGTGCAAGCGTTGCGGCGCGCGATGGAACGTCGGCGACGAGGCGCTCCATGATGCTGCATATCGCGGCGCGCGCGCGGCGGGCGTGCTCGACGGCGCCGGCGTCGAAGCATTCATCGACGCTCTTCACGCCGAAGACCTGAGCCTCGCGATCGCATGCCAGGCCGGCGAATCCGCGCCGTGGGAGCATTTCATCACAACGTTCAGGCCGCTGCTGTATGCGTCTGCGCGCGCGATTTCCGGCGACGAGGCGCGCGGCCGCGATCTTGCCGATTCGCTGTGGGCCGAGATGTACGGGCTCGAGGTTCGCGACGGACGGCGCCGCTCGATTCTCAGCTACTTCCACGGCCGCAGTTCGCTTATCACCTGGATGCGCGCGGTGCTGGCGCAGCGCCACGTCGACTATATCCGCTCGCAGGCCCGCATCCAGCCGCTCGACGATCATGCCGAACGTGCGACGAACACGGATGAGGCTGAGGCCGACGCGCCCGACTCCGAGCGCGCGCGCTACGTCACGATGCTTGGCAAGGCGCTCGACATCGCGCTCAAGTCGCTCGCGCCGCGCGACCGGATGCGGATGGCGTACTACTACCGGCACGAATTGTCGCTCAAGGAGATTGGCCGCGTGATGGATGAGCATGAGTCGACGGTGTCGCGGCGGCTGGCGCGCACGCGCGATGAGCTCAAGGGCGCGGTGGCTCGCACACTGCACGAGGCCGACAAGCTGAGCGATGACCAGATTCGGCTGTGTTATGATTTTGCAGCGGGTGATTTGCAGCTCGACCTGTCGCGCGCGCTGCCGGACGTCAAATGAAGCGACGCGATCGCTGCAATTTTCCCGCCGCGGTTCGTTCAAAGAGAAAGGAATCGTGACGACGTGACGCCTATCGACAAAAATCGCGATCCGCTCGACGCAGTGCTGCGCCGTGCGATGCGCGCGGAGCCGGGGCCGGCGACGCCCGAGTGCGCCGACGCGGAATCGCTCGGCGCGTATAGTGACCGGTCGTTGGCGGCGGCGGAGCGCGAGCGTCTCGAGGTTCATTTTGCCGACTGCATGCGATGCCAGATGCTGTTGGCGGATATCGCTCGCGCCGATGAGAGCGCGCGCGGCGCGACGGCGGCAAGCGCGGTCCCGTGGTATCGAAGATGGCGCATTGCGATTCCCGCGCTCGCGGCTGCGGCGGCTGTTCTTGTTTTCATTTCGATAAGGCGTCCCGCGAACGAAGAGCAGCAGACTGAGCAAGTTGCGATGGCGAAACGGGAAGCTCCGGCAATGGCACTTGCAGAGCGGGCAAGCGCACCTGCGCCGATGCCGCCCGCCGCGGCGCCAGCTCCAGAATGGGCAGTTCCGGCAGCGCCCGCTTCGAGCGAGATCGCGATGCACCACGCGAAGCCCGAGGCGGCTCCGCGCGCTGAAGAGATTGGTGGTGCGGTCTCCCAGAGAATGGCCAAGAGCGAGACCGCTCCCGAAGCGCGCGCGATGGTTGCGCAGGCCGCCCCCGCCCAGGCGACGGCCCCAATGAATAGATCGCTTGGAGCAGCGGTCGCCGGTAACGCGTTAGGCTCGACTGCCGGATATTCGGAACAGGCGGGAGTGCTGGCGACAGTCTCGCCGTCGGACAGAACTGTCACGTGGCTTGTCGGCAAAAACGGAACGATCCGCAGAGTCGACGGGAACGGCGGCGCGCAACCGCAAGAGAGCGGCGTGAGCGCGGACCTGGTTGCGGGCGCGGCGCCGTCGTCGAGCGTTTGCTGGGTGGTAGGTCGCAGCGGAACGATCCTGCGCACTACTGACGGCGAGCATTGGGCGCCGGTCGCGTCGCCGACGACAGAAAATCTGGTGGCAGTGTCATCGAGCGGCCCCAGCGACGCGAGAGTGACGACCTCGAGCAGCAAGAATTTCGCGACGTCGGACGGCGGCGTCAGCTGGCATCAGCAGTAGCGATCGATCAGTCTCACGGCCCTGAAGTTCTTGTCCACAGCGTGAAATGCTCGGTCCTCGTCGAGGGGCGGAAGCCGTTCGCTGTCAGGAAGTCTTCGGGGATCAGGACCAGCGGGAACAGTTGGATGGGAGAGTCGTTGATCACGGCGGAGACTTTGCCGCCCGCGATCGCGGCGCGCATCTCGTCGGTCCAGTAGTGGCGCGTGTCGGAAATTAACTGGAAAAAATCGGCGCGGCCGAGGTTGCGGCGCGCGGCGAAGAACCCGTCGCGTTCGTACTCGGCTTTGCCCTCGCGATAGACGCCGTAGGTTTCGGGATAGCGGATGAGCTCGCGGCGATTGGCCGCGAAGCATAGGAACGACGGCGCGATTACGTCGTCGCCCGGCTTGGTGGCGTCGCGCAGCACGTCGGCGAGCTGTGCGATTTCCAGGCTCGGCACGAAGCCGAAGCCGTAAACACTGCCATGCAGCCAGTTCTCGTTTACCAGCGGCGCGATCCAGATGAGCGAGACAACGATCACTGCTGCACCGGCGCCAAGTTGCTGCCATCGTTGCTGCGCGAGCCGGGTCGCGTCGACGAGAGCTGTCGCGCCGAATGCGGCGACGATCGCGATGAACGGCAACGGCTCGAGATAGTTGTGGCCCCATGCGGTCGGGCTCAGCACGCCGTAAAAGACGTACTCGGCGGCGACGATCGCGAGCACTAGAATCACGCCGCGAGTGAAAGTGCGATCGGCAAAGACTCGCCAGCATCCGAGGACGACCAGCGGAACGAGGAGGTCGAGGATCATCGTCGGGTAGGTTGCGATGTTACCGGCCGTGTCGTGGCCCTTCAAAAAATGAAAGACGAAGGTCTGAAAGATGAACTCGTTGCCGTAGAGGCGGTAAAGGATCGCGCTGAAGGCGGCGAGCGCGAGTGTGAAGATTACGCCGGAGACGATTGCGGCTGCGATTCGGCGGTACGCGATTGCGATGAACAGGAGCATCACGGGGAAGGCGATCACGGCGGTCAGCTTGATCGCGGATGCGACGAAGAAGATGCCGGCGAGGATTGCGGCCTGGCGTATCGCGGGCATCGTGTCGTCGAGCGTGACGATTGCGCCGAGGATCAGCAGCGGCGCGATGAAGCTCTCGCGCTCGTAGGCGTGGTAGCGAAAGACCAGCGAGCTGTAGGCGTATAGAATCGACGCGGCAATCGCGCACGAACGGCCCGCGACGCGGCGCGCGAGCGAGTAGGTCAGGAGGCTGGTGGCGAAAATCGCGGCCTCGTTGAGCATTTCGATCGACAGATAGCTTGCGCCGAACAACTTGAGGTAACCTGCCGCGATCCATTCGAGCAGCGGCATATGCGGTTGAACGAAATCCAGGTACGGGCGCATCCCAACGCTCACCAGCCACGCGCTCTCGAGGTAGAAATCGTCCTCGACCCATATTTCGGGATAGAGCATGCGCGCGATGCGGGGAATCAGCAGCACGACGATAAGCCACGCCGAGATGCTCACGGAGATACGCTGCGATGAACTACCCGCGCTCATCGAAGCGATCCGCGTCCGCCGTGCATGGTTATCTGCTGGTCGACCACTTCGATTGGATAATCATCGCGGCGATCTTGATTCTCACTTATGTGACGGCCACGTCCGCAGGTCTGAGCCGCGGGGTCGAGTTGATGCCGTGGCCGGATGGGCTCGAGTACGCCGCGTCGGGCGTGAATCTCGCAACAGGTCGCGGTGCGGTGCTGCATTTCGGTGGATATACTTACCCGTCGCGCTATACCGGCGGCTACCCGTTGCTCCTGGCCTTCTTCCAACGCTTCTATGGTGGAGAGTTTCGGCCGCTCAACGCGGCGCTGATCCTCGGAATGCTGTCGGTGTTCGGCGTTTTCATGCTGACGCGCGGGCAGTTCTGGCGGCTCGCCGCGACGATAGCAGCACTGTTGCTGGCGCTGTCGCCGGTGTTCATAACCTACTCGTCGCTTGTGATGAGCGACGTGCCCACGTTGTTCGTGACGGTATGCGTTGCAGTTGTGCTGGCGATTGCGACTTCAGACTACGTAAACCAATCGCCAGGCTGGATGAGAATGTCGGCGTGGCTGATATTCGGGCTCCTCGCCGGCTTCTCGACGATAATTCGTCCCACCAACGTCACCATCCTTGTTGGCCTCGCGTTATGCCTACTGGTGGTGCCGGCGGAGCGTCGAGATTTTCGCAGCTTGCTCGCAGTGGGCTTCGCCGTGGCAATCGGATTTGCGATTCCAGTCGCGTGGCAGTTGCAACAAAACCAAATCAATCTCGGGAGCGCGCTTGCGAGCGGATACTCGTGGTGGGTACCGGAGGTTTATGGCACGGGCGGTAAGACCTTCAGCGCCGCGTACCTGTTCGGTCCCACGATGCCGCGGAATCCGCATGGCAACGTGATCGTTTACGTCACGACGCTCCTTGGACTCGACGGAATGCTCGGCGATCCTGGCGATTCGCGATACTTCCTCTACCCCTTCGCTGCGGCGGCGTTCGCGGTTGTCGGATTCATGGCAATTTTTCGGACGGTCGGCAGGTCCGCCGCGCAACGTCTGACGTGGTTCGGACTCGGATACCTCGGCGCGCTGACCGTGCTCTACTGCTTCTACGTATTCACTGACGTGGCGTTCATTCTGCCCGCTGCGTTCATTTTGTTTATTGCGGCAGGAGCGGGAACGGCGGCGGCGAATCGATATGTTACCCAGATGATCCGCAAGCGAAATCGAAGCGTCATCAGGATCGCAGCGGCCGCGAGCGTGATCGTGCTCGACGTGCTGCTCGTCGTCTCGCTCGCTTCCGAGGCGGTCGCTCGGTTGAACGCCCAGCCGCAAACATCGGTGATGGTTGAGTCGTTACAGTCCATCGACGCGAGCTTGCCGGCCGACGCGACCATCGTAAGCAACATCTCGCTGCAGTTTCTCGATTTGTATCTCGGCGAGACGAGAGACTATGTCGGGCTCAATTCGATGGATCCGGGCGAGCGCTTTACCGACTACCATCTGCATCGGTTGTACGAGAAGCGCGCCGCGGGATGGAACGGGCCGGTGCCAGCAGTGGCGTTCGATGGCGACAAGATGTCGGCGGCGGCCGACCAGCTCGCATCGGCGATTGCGGCGAAGAAGGCGGTGTACCTGATTGTCGCGGCGCCGGAGTCGCAACAGTACGCCGACGTACTCAAGTCGGAGCTCGATCAATTGCAAGGCCGATTCGCAGTCGAGCCGGTGTCACAGAACGAGGCAGTCGCAGTCTATCGCTTGAGTGCTCGTCAGTAGTAGCACCAGTCAAAGCACGTCCCAAGGATGAGGGATCCCGCGCTTTTCACTCCAAACAGGGACGAAGTCCCGCATCCCCGTCTTCTCACCGGGTGCAGGGGTCACCCCTGCCCAGGGAGGTACGGAACCCACGGCGGGTTCCGTATTAAATGACGTGATTTACCCTTCCCCGCTATTCGCAGCTCCTCAATAATCTCGCACCTGCTCGAGGAACCCTTTAAAATTTCGCGATATCTCCGTCAACGAATCGCCGCCAAATTTCTCCAAAAACGCCGCCGCCAGCTCGAACGCCACCACCGCTTCTGCGATCACCGCCGCCGCCGGAATCGCGCACACATCCGATCGCTCGATCGCGCCGACCGCCTCCGCCTTGGTCTTGATATCCACCGAGCGCAGCGGCCGCATCAGCGTCGACAGCGGCTTGAATGCCACCCGCACGCGCAGCGGCTCGCCCGTGCTCATGCCGCCCTCGGTGCCGCCCGAATTATTCGAATGCCGCGTGAAGCGATGATGTGCCGCGTCGTAGCCGATCTCATCATGCAGCTCCGATCCGCGAATTCGCCCGGCCGTGAATCCCAGTCCCAGCTCGACGCCCTTGGCGGCCTGCAGGCTCAACAGCGCGAACGCGAGCCGCCCGTCGAGCTTGCGATCCCATTGCACGTGACTGCCGAGCCCGACCGGCAACCCCGTCGCGACCACCTCGACAATCCCGCCAAGCGTGTCGCCAGTTTTTTTGCACGCATCGATCTCGGCAATGATCTTACTTTCTGCCTCCGGATCCGCGACGCGCACCTGCGACGCCTCGGTGATCTTGCGCAACTCCGCGATACTCAACTCCGGATGTGTCTTCGCCTCGGTCGCGCCGATACTAGCGACGTAACCAAGCACGTCGATTCCGAACGGCGCGAGAATCAGCTTCGCCAGCCCGCCAATCGCCACGCGCGCAGTAGTCTCGCGCGCCGACGCCCGTTCGAGCACGTCGCGAATATCTTCGAGGTTGTATTTCAGCACTCCCGCCAGGTCCGCATGACCGGGCCGCGCCCGCGTGACGACTTCCGCCGCGCCGCGATCCTCGGGATTCGCCGACATCTTCTTGACCCAATTCTTGAAGTCGCGATTCTCGATGATGAACGTGATTGGACTGCCAAGCGATTTGCCGAACCGAATCCCCGAAACCGGCCGCACTTCGTCCTTCTCGATCAGCATCCGCCCGCCGCGTCCGTAACCCTTCTGCCGCCGCGCAAGATCGTTGTTGATCGCCGCAAGGTCGATATCGAATCCGGCAGGCACGCCCTCAACCGTCGCAACCAGCTCGGGCCCATGCGATTCGCCCGCAGTTAAAAATCGTAGCGTCATGCCCCGATTCAACCAGACTCGACGCGCCCGCGAAAGCGGCCATCGAACGCGCAAATCCCCGAACGGGGGTGTAAGTTGCATGCGCAGGCACAATCAAGATGCAAGCCAACATCGTCATCGTCGGCGCAACCCGCGGATTCGAGACGCTGACCTACTCGATCCCGCCCGCGCTCGACGGCCTCATCCAGCCCGGCCATCGCGTACTCGCGCCGCTCCGCTCGCGCAAAGTCACCGGCGTCGTCACCGAAGTCGCCGACCGCCTCTCGACCGCCGACCTGAAGCCCATCCTCGAAGTCCTCGAACCGCGCCCGCTCTTCGACCGTCCGCACCTCCAACTGATGGACTTCCTCGCGACCTACTACATGGTTTCAATCGCCGACGCCTACCGCAGCGTCATCCCCGCCGTCGCCCGCGTCGAATCCCGGATGGCCTACTCGCTCGCAACGTCGCCCGACCCACTAGCGCGCGCCGCCTTCACAAGAGTCGAGCGCGCCATCGTCGAGACAATTGAGAAGCGCGCCGCAACTACGCGCCAACTTGAGAAAGTCGGCCCGCCAAGCGAGGTACGCGCCACGCTCGCCCGCTTCGTCGCCGACGGCATCCTCGAACGCCGCGCCGCGACCACCGGCCGTCATCGCGAGACGACAGACCTCGTCGCACGGCTAGTACCCGGCGCAAACCTCGAAAGTGTTCGCGGCTCAAAGCAACGCGAACTCCTCGACGCAATCGCAAATGCGGGCGCGGCGGGGGTGCTAGTCAAATATTTGACTAAGAAAAAGGGGATTGCGATCGCGACCCTGAAAAACCTCGAAGTTCGCGGTCTGATCGCTCTCGACCCCGCGCCGCCGACCGCCCACAACGTCGCGCCGTCGGAGTTCGATTTAACCGACGAACAGCAGATCGCCCTCGATGCGATCGCGCCGGCTATCGATCGTCGCCGCTACGAAGCGTTCCTCCTGTGGGGCGTCACCGCCAGCGGCAAAACCGAGATCTACCTGAACCTCGCGGCGCGCGCGCTAGCCGCCGGGCGCAACGTCTTGATCATGGTGCCCGAGATCGCGCTCGCCGACGAAATCGTGCGCTCGTTCCGCGCGCGCTTCGGCTCGCTGGTCGGCATCGCGCACAGCGCGCAGAGCGTCACCGAGCGATGGGCCAGCTGGATGGCGGCGCTCGGCGGACAAGCGCGCGTGATGATCGGTCCGCGCTCTGTGATCTTCGCGCCGATGCATGACATCGGGCTGCTCGTCGTCGACGAGGAGCACGACGCCTCCTACAAAAGTGAAGAAGGGATCTACTATCACGCGCGCGATCTCGCAGTCGCGCTCGCGGGATTTTCGCAATGCCCCGTCGTGCTCGGCTCGGCCACGCCGTCGAGCGAGTCCTATGCGAACGCGCGCCGCGGACGCTACCGCCTGCTGCGCCTGTCGCGCCGCGTGAACGATCGCGCGATGGCGTCGGTCGAAGTCGTCGACATGCGCCGCGAAGTCGCTGAGTCACGCAAGCTCGCCGCGGCCAAATCGACGAACGGTGCGAGTCCAGCCGAATCGAAACCGCACTCGGCCGAGATTCCCGAAACGATCCCGCTCTCGACCGCACTCGCCGCCGCGTTGCGCGAAAATCTCGCGACCGGCGGCCAGAGCATGGTCTTCCTCAATCGCCGCGGCTTTCACAATTTTCTGCAATGCCACATCTGCGGCAATGTGATCGCCTGTCCCAACTGCAGCGTCAGCATGACCTTTCACTTGCGCGACCGCTCGCTGCGATGCCACTACTGCGGCAATCACATCGCGGCGCCCGACACCTGTCCCGAGTGCAAAGGCTACGGCCTCAAGGGCCAGGGCTTCGGCACCGAGCGCCTGACGCAGACGCTGGCCGAGATGCTGCCGTCGGCGCGCATTGAACGGATGGATTCCGACACGAGCCGTCTGCGCGGCGCGCGCGCGCGGATGCTGGCCGAGCTTCGCGCCGGCGAAATCGATATTCTCGTCGGCACCCAGATGATCACCAAGGGTTTCGATTTTCCCGGCGTCACACTGGCCGCCGTCGTTAACGCCGACCTCGCGCTGAACATGCCCGACTTCCGTTCCGCCGAGCGCACCTTCCAGTTGCTGACGCAGATTGCGGGACGCGCGGGCCGCGGCGAGCGCCCCGGCCGCGTCATCATCCAGACCTTCGCGCCGAATCACTACAGCGTCCGCGCCGCGAAGGATCAGGACTACGCGCGCTTCATGCGCCGCGAGCTCGAACTGCGCCGCGACCTGATGTATCCGCCGTTCGCGCGCCTCGCAATGGTGCGAATCGAAGGCGCGGAGCCGCAACTCGTCCTGCGCGCGGCCGAGGCTGTCGCGAAATCGCTCGCGAAGGACTCGACGCCCGAGGGAATTCGCGTGCTCGGTCCCGCGCCCGCGCCGATCGAACGAATCAAGCAGCGCTACCGCTGGCAGGTGATGCTAAAATCGCGCGAGCTGAAACCGATGCGCGCCGCGCTCGCTGCGATGCGCGCCGAAGTCGGCCCGTCAGCCGATCGCGACGACATATATCTTGCGGTCGACATCGATCCAGTTAGGATGCTGTGAAACGAATGAACGAACTTCCCCCGACGCATCACGTGCCGCGTGCGCGTCATGCCTTCGACGTGAAGACGCGCGACGGCGCGACGATCCACGTTCGCCAGCACGGTATCCCCGGCGCGCCGCGCCTCGTGCTCAGTCACGGCAACGGCCTCGCGATCGACGGCTACTTCCCGTTCTGGGGCCCGCTGCGCGAACGCTACGAGGTCATCGTTTTCGACTTCCGCAATCACGGCCACAACCCGCTGCACGGCGCCGAAGGACATACGTGGCAGAACTTCGTCGATGACATGGACGTGGTTTGGCACGAGATCAATCGCGAGCTCGGCGCGAAGCCGGCCGCCGGCCTGTTCCATTCGCTGTCGGGCGTCACGGCTGCGCTGCACGCGCTCAAGTACGGTCCGCGCTTCGATGCGCTCGTGCTCTTCGATCCGCCGGTCTATCCGCGCGAAGGTCATCCCGTGCGCAACCTGCAGCAGTCCGACAAGGAGTCGCTCGCCTCGCGCGCCGCGCGTCGTCCCGAGCGCTACAACGATCCGATGGATCTGGCGAAACAATTCGCGCGGCGCTTCAAGCGATGGGTGCCCGACGCTTACGAGCTGATGGCGCGCGCGACGCTGCGCCACGATCGCACCGCCGGCGACTGGATTCTCGCGTGTCCGCGCGAATACGAGGCGCATGTTTTTTCCAGTGGCGCCAACGCGGACCTGTGGCCTCGGATGGCTCATTGCCCGGTGCCGGTGAAACTCGTATGCGGCGATCCGACGCTCGACGAGGTGATGCCGCCGGCCCTCATCGGCCGCGCGATGGCCGAAGAGCTCGCGCTGCCCTACGAAGCGATTCCCGGCACGACGCACTTCCTGCAAATCGAGCGCCCTGCCGAATGCATCCGCGCCGTCGAATCATTTCTCGCGCCGCTCGGACTCGCCGCACCAATCACCCTTTGATAGATTTCTAAATAACGATGGCACTTCTGAAAATCCGCAAATTTCCCGACGACACGCTCAAGGAACCGGCCGCTCCGGTCAAGAACATCAACGGCAACGTCGAGGGACTGATCGACAGCATGGTGCAGACGATGTACGCCGCGCCCGGCGTCGGTCTCGCCGCGCCGCAGGTCGGCGAATCGAAGCGAATAATCGTGCTCGACACCGATCACGAAAATCCCGGCAAGCATCTGCTGAAGCTGATCAACCCCAAGGTCGTCGAGGCCGAAGGCAAGGTCATCTGGGAAGAGGGTTGCCTGTCGGTCATCGATTACACCGCCGACGTCGAGCGCGCCGCCCACGTGCTGGTGCGCGCATGGACGCCCGACGAAAAGGAAATCGAGATCGAAGCCGACGAGCTGCTCGCCGTCGCGCTGCAACACGAGATCGATCACCTCGACGGCAAGCTCTTCATCGACCGCATCTCGCGAATCAAGCGCGAACTCTACAAGCGCAAATTGAAAAAGCTGATCAAGGAAGGCAAAGCCGACGAGGCGCGACCCTCCTCGGTGCGGATCTAAAATCGCGGACCCACTAAAGATTGTTTTCATGGGCACGCCCGCGCTGGCGGCCCACATCCTGGAGCGGCTCGTGACGGCTTCAGGAGCCAACTTCCGTGTTGTCGGAGTCGTCACGCGCCCCGACAAGCCGCGTGGCCGCGGCCTCGGCACTGAGCCGAGCGAGGTCGGCGCAGTCGCGGCGAAGCATCAGATTCCGACGTTGATGCCGCTCAAAATTCGGACCTGGTCGTTTCTCAGCGAGATGGAGGAGTTCGACCCCGATATCCTGCTGGTAGCGGCTTACGGTCGAATTTTGCCGACCAAAATTCTCGACGTTCCCCGCATTGCGCCGATGAACGTGCACGCATCGCTGTTGCCGCGGCATCGCGGCGCCGCCCCGATCGAAGGCGCGATTCTGGCGGGCGACAGTGAGACCGGGATCACGATCATGCGGATCGTCGAGCAGATGGACGCCGGCCCGATGTACTTCCAGCGCAGGATTCCGATCGAGCCGACCGACACGCAGGGGACGTTGAAGGAAAAACTCGCAGAGCTTGGCGCAGTCGCGACCCTCGAGGCGATCGATTTCGCATCGAGCGGCGCACTGGTCCAAACGCCGCAGGACGAAGCGCTCGCAACCTACACCGCACAAATCGAAAAGAAGGATGCGCTGATCGACTGGACCGCAAACGCCGCGCAGATCGAACGGATGACGCGCGCATTCGATCCGTGGCCAGTCGCGCGGACGCGCCTCGGAGCCGACGAAGTTCTGATCTGGCGCGCGACGGTCGAGGACAGCGACTCAACCGGCTCTGCCGGCACAATCGTTAGCCTCAAGCCGAATCCCGTAGTTCAGTGTGGAAAGGGGCGGCTCGCTCTGATCGAAGTGCAAGCGCCGGGGCGCAAAAGAATCTCGGCGGCTGATTTCCTGCGCGGCAAACGCATCGAAGCCGGAGCGCGATTCGGCTGATGAGCGAGAACGTTGTCAAAGCTGGACTGCGCTCACGCGAGCGCGATCAGGGACTCGCCTCCAGGATTGCCGCGGCCGACATCTTGTTCCGTGTCGATAAGGAATCCGGCTACGCCGATGCTTTGCTTGGCGCTCGTTTGCCGGATTTTGCACCGGCCGATCGGCGCCTCATCACGCGGCTTGTCCTTGGCACCATCGCGTGGCAAGGACGCCTCGACTACGAGCTAAAGCATCTGACTCGGCGCGAGCTTGTCTCGATTCAGCCTGTCGCGCTCGAGATTTTGCGGATGGGGCTGTATCAGCTCCGCTTCCTCGATCGAATTCCGCAGCATGCAGTGGTTGATACCACCGTTAGTATTGCCAAACGAAGTGTTCAGGCGCGCAAGGCAGCGGGATTCATCAACGCCGTCATGCGCCAAGCCGCCCGCCATACGTTGCCGATGCCTGTGCGCGAGCGCAATGAAAAAAGTTTTCTCGCCGTCGCGTTCTCGCATCCGCGCTGGATGGTCGAGCGATTCGTCGATTGGTTCGGCGTCGCCAACGCCGAGCGCCTGATGACCGCGAACAACGACGCCGCGCCCAACGTGATCAGGCTGAATCTCGCACGCGGCTCCCGTGCGGAAATTATCGAGAAACTGACAAAGGACGGCTTCGAAATCGGCACGCCTGGCCGCTCGCCTGAAACGATCGTGCTGAAGAGCGCGCCGCGCTTCGAGTCGGTTCCGTATCGCGACGGTCTGTTTCATGCGCAATCCGAAGCGTCGCAGATGACCGCGCGTATCCTTGCTCCGAAAGCGGGCGCGACCGCCGTCGATTGCGCGGCCGCGCCGGGCGGCAAGGCCACTCACCTCGCGGAGATCGTCGGTGAGCCCGGCCGTGTGATCGCGATTGACCTGAACTTCAACGGCCTCCGGAACGCGCGCGACCTCGCGCACAGATTACGCCATCGCAATGTCGAGTTCGTATGCGCCGACCTGACCGCATCGCCGCCGCTCGCGCCCTCGTCCTTCGACTACGTGCTCCTCGACGCGCCGTGCACCGGCCTCGGCACGCTGCGCGAGCATCCGGAAATAAAGTGGCGTCTCAAGCCGACCGACCCCGCGCGCATGGCCGCGATACAATCGCGAATGCTCGACAACGCCGCGGCACTCGTGCGTCACGGCGGCGCGATCGTCTATTCGGTTTGCAGTATCGCGCCCGAAGAAGGTGACGGCGTCGTCGACGCTTTCCTCGCGAGTCACCGCGACTTCGAGATTGATCGCGGTGTAGCGGGTCGAGACGAGTTTAGAGGCGTCATCGATTCGCGAGGCTTCATGAAGACCCGCCCCGACCTCGGCGGCCTCGACGGTTTCTTTGCAGCGCGCCTCATTCGGCGCTAATCTCTAAAATCAGGGCCGTCGCGATGCAACCTCAAGTTTCTCCTGGTTGGATCCTCGCAATCACTACAGTTGCGCTCGCGTTCATCGTCGGTGGATGCTCTTCGCAGAATTTCTCGCCCGCGCCGACCTCAAGCTACTACTCGCCGCGATACGAAACTTTCAGAGGCACGCGCACCGAAGTTGCTTCATGGTACGGACCCGGTTTCGCGGGACGGCCTACCAGCACCGGCGAGACTTACAATCCCGAAGGACTGACCGCTGCCTCCAAAACTCTGCCGCTCGGCTCGCACGTGAGGGTGACGAATCCCGACACCGGCAGATCGGTGGTGGTGCGTATCAACGACCGCGGTCCGTACGTGCGCGGACGCTCGCTCGACCTATCGCATGGCGCGGCACAGCAAATCGGGCTGACCGGCAAAGGCGTCGGCCGAGTGGAGGTGACGCCGACTGCCACCAGCACGCCGGCTTACGCCGAAAACGATATCGTCGCCGAGCCGCGACGTGTGAATTACGTCTCTTACAGTTCCAGTTCGACGACCGTCACAACCAGGCACCGTCGCCATCGCTACTATTCCTCGCGGCGCCCCGTCTCGAATCCCATCGGCGCCTGGCTCGCAAGCGCATTCCCGCGCCTCTGAATACCGCGCGGGTTCGCAAGCAAGCCGATGGACCTGATTGCCCAGTTCAAAATACTGGCGCAGTACAACACGTGGATGAACCGCAGCATCTACGACACCTGCGCCACGCTCAGCGACGAGGAGCGCAAGCGCGACCTGCACGCATTCTTCGGCTCGATTCATCGCACGCTGAACCATCTGCTGCTGACGGATCGCGTGCAGCTGGGACGGTTTGTCGGCGCCGAACGCACTCGATCGTTCGACGTGGATGGGCGCCCGATCGAGATTCGCTCGCTGGATCAGGAACTGTATGCGGACTTCGCGACTCTAAGGCGCGAGCGCGAGAAGACCGACGCTGCGATCGAGTCATGGACGTCGGCAGAAATCACACCTGAGTTCCTCGCGCGCGACATGATCTACGACGCGATGTCCGCGGCCGGCCGTTATCGCGTGCCGACGTGGATCGCGGTGACGCATTTCTTCAACCATCAGACGCACCATCGCGGGCAGATCACGACTCTCTTGAGTCAACTCGGCCGCGATCCGGGCGTGACCGACCTGATGGCATTGCACCGGCGTGAGGTAGTGGATTGAACATTACTCATTATCCATGTAGTATGTAGTTAGCTGCGTTGATCCAGTCGTTCAGCGATCGCACCGCCGCGGATCTCTTTAGGGAGCGAAATACGAGTTACTCCCGACGAATTCCTCGCGAGCTCTGGCGCATGGTTCAACGGAAGTTGAAGCTGCTGGACGTGGCCGCGCGCTTGGACGATCTGCTGATTCCCGCAGGCAATCGTCTCGAGCGATTGAAAGGCGATCGGGCCGGCTTGCACAGCATTCGGGTCAACGATCAGTATCGCGTCACCTTTCGATGGGAGAGCGGTCATGCCTATGAAGTCTGCGTCGAAGACTATCACTAGACAGCCGGATTGGCTGGGCCCCGCGATTGCGCCAGGCGAGATCCTCCTCGAGGAGTATCTCAAGCCGCTCGGCCTCGGACAGGTCAAAGCTGCCCGCCGCCTTGGCATCTCGCTGAATCGATTGAACGAGATCGTTCTCGGCAAACGCTCTATCACCGCCGATACGGCGCTTCGATTGGGCCGCTTGCTCAAGACCTCAGCGCAACTCTGGATGCGACTGCAGGCCGATTGGGATCTCCATCGAGCCGTACAACGTCAGGCGCGCCGAGCATCTTAGCGCTTGTCACCCTGACGACCCGAGCAGCGCGAGGGGAGGAACGGGCCTCGGACAGCTTCGCGCGACGCGAAGCTGGTTCCGGTTTCCCAAATCGCGCGTTGCGCGCGCTCCACCAATTCGCAATCCTCTCACGCTGCCGCTAGTCTCTGCGCATGGCTCCCTCCGCAAAGGATCTCCACGACAAAATCGCGCCCTCGATTCTTTCCGCTGACTTCGCGCGGCTTGGCGACGAGATTCGCGCAGTCGAAAAGGCCGGCGCCGACATGATTCATTTCGACGTGATGGACGGGCATTTCGTGCCCAATCTGTCGATTGGAATCCCGGTGATGGAATCGGTGCGCAAGATTACCCGGCTGCCGCTCGACGCCCACCTGATGATCTCCGAGCCCGCGCGCTACGTCGAAGCATTCGTGAAGGCCGGCGCCAACTCGATTTCGGTGCATTGCGAGGTATGCCTCGATATCCCCGCGATGGCGAAGCGAATCCACGACCTCGGCGCGCGCGCGTCGATCGGCATCAACCCCGAGACCGACGCCGACCGCGTGCTGCCCTTCGCCGATCAGCTCGACATGATCCTCGTGATGAGCGTGCATCCGGGCTTCGGCGGCCAGGAGTTCATCCCCGCCGCGCTCGACAAGCTGCGCTACATCCGTCGCGAACTGAAGCGCCGCGGTCTCAGCATCGACGTTGAGATAGACGGCGGCGTGAAGCTCGACAATATCGCGGACGTAAAGGCCGCCGGCGCCAACGTCTTCGTGTCGGGCTCCGGAATCTTCGGCAAGCCCGACTACAATAAAATCGTAAGCGAGATGCGCGACGTGATCGCGCGCACGAATCAGCCATGAAGTCCCGCCACGCAGCCGCGCTCGCGCTTGTTGCCTGGGTGCTCTGGCTTCACGCCAGCCCTCATCCGGAAGACCACGAAGAATGGTCGGGGAGGTTCACGACTAAAGCTCTGTGCGAGACCGCTTTATCGCGCGAGCAAACCCACTGGCTTGACGCGAATCAGGGTCAGGGCACGCCGGATTGAGTGCGAGGACTCTATGGATGCTGTCAGGAGGAATCAGCGCGATACCGATGCGTTCCGAAAAAGCCGGCTGGTCCCGCAAAATTAAAGCGCTAACGATTTTTGAAATTGAGCCACTCAACCCCGGGAGTAGACAGTACGCGCCATTCCGCCGCACTCGCGCGCTACCGCCCTCAATGCTATAAACACTCCTCTGTACTTTCCCGATCACTCGCAACCGGAGACGGGGTGTAGCTCAGCCTGGCCAGAGCACTGCGTTCGGGACGCAGGAGTCGCTGGTTCAAATCCAGTCACCCCGACCACCTTTTTCGTGAATCGTCCCCGCAAGCCGGCTGCGACCGTGAATACAGCTTCGGCTTCTCCGTCTTAACGCTATGATCGAAGCACTGCTGATTCTTGCCGCGTACCTAATCGGCTCGATTCCCACCGGCGTGATCGTCGGCCGCCTCCGCGGCTTCGATCCACGCGCGGTCGGCAGTGGCAATATCGGAGCCTCCAACGTGGTGCGCGCGGGCGGAGCCAGCGCTGCTGTGATGACGCTAGTTGGCGACGCGCTCAAAGGCGCGATTCCAGTGATCGTCACGCGCGCCGCAGGCTATCCTCCCGCGACCATCGCATGGGTCGGCTTGGCCGCGTTCATCGGCGCGATCTGTTCTGTCTTCCTCGGCTTCAAAGGTGGCAAGGGTATCGCTTGCGCGCTGGGTATCTGGCTCGCGATTTCGCCAATGGTGATCCTGATTGCCTTGGCGGCCTTTGCCGTGACCGTCGCGATCAGCCGAATCACGTCGCTGGCCTCGATGAGCGCGGCGATCGTCCTGCCGCCGGCAGTTGCGATTCTCGGCCTGCCCCGTCACTACTTGCTGCTCGCGATCCTGATGTCGGCGCTGGCCCTCTTTCGCCATCGCGAGAACATCATGCGCCTCTCGCGTGGCGAGGAGCCGAAGTTTCAGCTCAAGCGCACCGGGACCGCCGCGTCCTGAAAAATGCCCGCCGATTAATCGGACGCCCGTCAGTTAAGCATCCTGGAAGTCAGCAGCACGAAAAATTGTGACGCCGCCGTGCGTATCGCAACACTCGCGGCCCCTTGGCATCACGCTTGCGTTCACCCATGGCGCTCGATGTTGGCGCAATCCCGCGGGATGGACTAGGTATCTGTCTGAAGCCGGCGAGGAGTGAGGCCAATGAATACAGCCGAAAAAAAGGAACTAGCCACAGATTTTCTTAGCGAGTTTGAAAACCCCGATCCGACGCGGCTCGCCCCGATGGTCGCCAATGACTTCGAATGGAAGGTTATGACCCGGATGGAAGGCATGCCGCCGGTCGGGGGCCACGACGGGCTCCGAAATCTCGTGAAGGGGATCAAGGCGATGATGCCCGGCGGGCTCGGCTTGCGCATCGACACGATAATCTGCGAAGGCGACCGCTGCGCGATCCAGGCGGAATCGAATACCGTCGCGGCCAACGGCAAGAAATACAACAACCGCTACCACTTCGACATCCACTTCGACGGCGACAAGATTGCCGAGGTGCGCGAGTATTGCGATACCAATCACGCACGCGAGGTGTTTTTCAGCAAGTAGGCGCTGCGCGGAACCGTCCGCGGCTGGCGCATGAATTTTGGGGTCTTGAACCATCTCCATCTTGGGGGAATGGTTATTGGGGATGAGGCGAGGCGGGGGCCGGCATGTGTCTCGCGCGGCCTGACTGAGAAGCGACCGAGAGGAGACTTATGAAGAAGGTTGAGGCGATCATCAAACCGTTCAAGCTCGACGAGGTCAAAGAGGCGCTCTCGAGTATCGGTGTGCAGGGTCTCACGGTCAGCGAGGTCAAGGGATTCGGCCGTCAGAAAGGGCATACCGAGCTGTACCGCGGCGCCGAATACGTCGTCGACTTTCTGCCCAAGGTCAAGCTCGAAATAATTGTGTCGGACGAGCTGGCGGCGCAGGTCGTCGAGACGATCGAACGCGCGGCGCGCACCGGCCGAATCGGCGACGGCAAAATCTTCGTCATGCCGATGGAAGAAGTCGTGCGCATCCGCACCGGCGAGCGCGGCGTCAACGCGCTCTAATAATTCTGTCGCTATACCCTGCGCGAAAGGCCGCGCCGCGCGGACTTCGCGTCTTCTCTTCCACTAGATGCAGGGGTCACCCATGCCGCCCACCGCGCAGGTGATTAATTCCCCGTGACGCCAGCGGCCGAAGTCCCCTAAGGATGATCTGCATTGGCTGAAAGTCTGCGTCGTCTTATCTATCGAGTGCACGCCATCGAGCGGATGGTGGAGCGTGGAATCAGCGATGATGACGTGCAACAAGTATTAGGTGCGGGCAAGGAAATCGAGTCTTACCCGGCTGACTTTCCCTATCCGAGCAGACTCATGCTGGGATGGTGTGCAGGCAGGGCGCTACACGTGGTGGCAGCTGACAACGCAGCGGACAATGAGACGATTATAGTGACCGTCTACGAACCCGACCCGAGTCGCTGGCAGCCGGGATTCGAAAGGAGAAAGACGCAATGAAGTGCGTGATCTGCAAGCACGGCGAAACCCGCCCAGGCAAGACCACCGTGACGCTCGAGCGCAGCGGCGTGACCTTGGTGATCAAAAGCGTCCCGGCCCAGATCTGCGACAACTGCGGCGAGGCCTACGTTGACGAAGACATTACCCGCCAGCTTATCAGCACAGCAGACGAAGCACTTCGAGCAGGAGTGCAAGTCGATGTGCGCGAATTCGCGACGACCACACGAGCCTGAGGAGTAAAGCAAATGATTGATCTCTACACCTGGACGACGCCTAACGGACGCAAGCCTGCAATCATGCTCGAGGAGTGCGGTCTCGAGTATTCGGTCCATCCCGTGAATATTCGCGAGCAGGAGCAGTTCAAGCCGGAGTTCGTCAAGATTTGCCCGAACAGCAAGATTCCCGCGATCGTCGATCACGATGCAAAAGTCTCAATTTTCGAATCGGGCGCCATACTCGTGCATCTCGCGGAGAAGACCGGCAGGTTCCTGCCGTCGAAAGATCCGGGACGCGCGAAAGTGATGGAATGGCTCTTCTGGCAGATGGCGAATGTCGGTCCGATGTTTGGACAGGCCGGCCATTTCGCTCAGGCCGCGCCCGAAAAGATTCCCTACGCCATCGATCGCTACACCACCGAATCGGCGCGATTGATCAAGGTACTCGACAATCAGTTGGCGAATACCGAGTACATGGCGGGCGCTTACTCGATCGCCGACATCGCGACCTACCCGTGGCTGGTGGTCGGCTTCCCGGCGATCAAGGCGTTGAAGGCTGACGTGGTTGGAGAAGCGGGGAACGTCGCGGGATGGATCGCCGCAGTCGGCGCGCGCCCGGCCGTGAAGAAGGGCATGGAAGTGCCGAAGGTCTAGCGCGCTAGCGGTTGATCGATCCCATCATCGCCGCGGGATAGCGGCCTCCTGAAGCGACGTCCTTCGGCGCGACCTCGTCGATTCGCTTAAGGTCGGCGGCCGTCAGCACGACGTCGAGCGCCGCGACATTCTCTTCGAGATACTTGCGCCGCTTGGTGCCGGGAATCGGCACGATGTCGTCGCCTTGCGCCATCACCCATGCGAGCGCGAGCTGGCCCGGCGTGCAGTGCTTGTCTTTGGCAATGGCTTCGATTCGCGCGACGAGCTGCAGATTCTTGTCGAAGTTCTCGCCCTGGAAGCGCGGCGAGAAGCGCCGGAAGTCGTCGGGCGCCAAGTCGTCGAATTTCCGAATCTGCCCCGTCAGAAATCCGCGGCCGAGCGGGCTGTACGCGACCAGGCCGACGCCGAGCTCGCGGCAAGTCGCGAGCGTGCCATCTTCGGGATCGCGGCTCCACAGCGAGTATTCGTTCTGCAGCGCGGCAATCGGATGCACCGCGCACGCGCGCCGAATCGTCGCGGGCGCCGCTTCGGACAGGCCGAGGTAGCGCACCTTGCCTGCCTTCACGAGCTGCGCCATCGCACCTACGGTGTCTTCGATCGGCGTGTTGGGATCGACGCGATGCTGATAGTAGAGATCGATCGTGTCGATGCTGAGCCGCTTGAGGCTCGCTTCACACGCCGAGCGCACGTATTCGGGACGTCCGTTGATCCCTCGGCGAGTCGGGTCCGCAGGCGTGCGCTCGATTCCGAACTTGGTCGCGATAACGAACTTGTCGCGCCGGCCGCGAATGAACTTACCGATCAGCTCTTCGTTGCGATGCGGCCCGTAGGCGTCCGACGTGTCCCAGAAAGTGACGCCGAGTTCGAGCGCGCGTTCGAGAGTGTCTATCGACTGCGCATCGTCGCGCGGGCCGTAGAATTCCGACATGCCCATACATCCGAGGCCAAGAGCCGACACGTTGAGTCCGCTTCTTCCAAGCTGTCGCGTTTTCATTTTTTCAGTTTGCGTCACTCGCGCGCGAGAGTACAGCCGCGACAGAATCCATTTGACAGCGCGCTTCGCGATGCGCTGAATTCGAGCGATGGCAGAATCTACGCCGCCGGTTCCGAAGCCCGATCTTAACGGATCGATCAATCACGTTTCGATCACCGTCAGCGATTTGCCCGAGGCCATGAAATTTTTCGGGCCGATGCTGAAATCCCTCGGCTACACTGTCGGCGGGATTTTTGACGACAATCGAACTGGTGGCCGCCTCACTTTCAATATCAATGAGTCCAACGGCACCGCGTTTAATATCTGGCAAGCCAAACTGAAGCATCCGTTCGAGGTTTATGAGCCCGGCCTCCATCACGTGGCTTTCAACGTGCAGCGCCACGAGCAGGTCGACGAACTATTCGAGTTGGTGCGTTCACTTGGAGCCGAGATTCTCGACGGGCCTGGCGAGTTCCCGTTCGGACCGGGCGGCTACTACGCCTTTTACTTTCGCGGACCCGATCGAATGAAGTTCGAAATCGTGCACATGCCGCTGGCGGAGCGGAACTACCGCCAAATGATCGACGCGCTCGAACGCGGATCGCGCTAACGATGCGGTACCGCGCGCTCAGCGACGTTCGCGTCGTAGATCTGACGCACTTTGTCGCGGGACCCTACGCCACCAAGCTGCTCGCCGACATGGGCGCCGACGTCGTGAAGGTCGAGCCGGTATGGGGAGAGGGCGGACGCAAGATCGGGCCGCATCGCGCGAGCGTCGAGGAGCGGGGCGGCCTGTTCGCGTTTCTCAATCTGAACAAACGCGGCGTCACGCTCAATCTGAAGCATCGGCGCGGCCGCGAACTGCTCGCCGGTCTGCTCGACGGCGCCGATCTTCTGATTGAAAACTTCGCGCCCGGTACACTCGCCGCGCTTGGGCTTGCGCCTCACGAGTTGATCGCGAAGTTCCCGAGGCTGTCGATCGTTTCGATTTCAAATTTCGGGCAGGACGGAGTGGAGCGCGACGGCAGGTTGAACGACCTGGTGCTGTTCGCGCGTGGCGGATGGACGTTTCCGGTCGGCGAGCCAAATCGCGAGCCGCTGACGCCGCCGGGATCGCTCGCACAATATGTCGCGGCGTTGTACGGCGCGATTGCTGCGATGCAGGCGCTGGCGGCGCGCGATCTTGGCCTCGGGCACGGCCAGCATATCGACGTCTCGATTCTCGAGGCGACGGTCGCGACGATGATCTACGAGACGGTCACGTTTCAGTACAGCGGTATCCTGCGCAACCGCGCGGGCAAGCGCTTCGCGGTCGGTCCGTTTTTGATTGCGACGCTGAAATGCAAGGACGGCTACGCGGGACTGCATTGCGTGACCGACAAACAGTTCGAAGGGTTGTGCGACTTGATGGGGCGGCGCGAGCTTGCTTCCGACTCGCGGTTCAACAGCGCGCTCAACCGGATGCTGAACAACGACGCTCTGCTCGAAATCGTCGAGGCATTTTTCATCGGGCGCGAGCGCAAGTGGCTTTATCGCGAAGGCCAGCGCCGCGCGATTCCGCTCGTGCCGATACCCAGCGTGGCCGAGGTGCTCGAATGGGAGCAGACGCGGGCGCGCAATTATTTCGAGACGATCGACGATCCGGTGCTCGGCAAGATTCGCGCGCCGGGGACGCCGCTGCGCCTGACGTCGCATCGCGGGGAAGCGTCGCGGCCGGCGCCGCAGCTCGGCGAGCACAATCGCGAAATCTTCGGCGGGCAATTGCGATTGAGCGATAGCGAGATCGAGGCGCTGAAAAGAGCGGGCACGATATGAGCACGATTTTCGAAGGCAAGATTCGCGTGCTCGACATCTCGATGGGATGGGCGGGGCCGCTGGTCGGGCAGATGTTCGCCGAGATGGGCGCCGAGGTGATCAAGGTCGAGGACACGCGGCATTTCGACTGGTGGCGCGGATCGCTCTCGATGGCGCCGCCGGAGATGCAGCCGATCGAGCGCGCGGCGGTTTTCAACACCGCCAATCGCGGCAAGCGCGGCGTCACGCTCGACCTGGCGAGCGCACGTGGAATCGAAATCCTGAAAAAGCTGATCGAGGTCTCCGATATCTTGATCGAGAATTTCAGTCCGGGCGTGATGGAGCGGCTCGGGCTCGCGTACGAAGCGGTGGGCGCGATCAATCCGCGGCTAATCATGATCTCGATGCCGTCGTTCGGCAGCGACGGTCCCGAATGCAACGCGCGCGGCTACGGCAACACGGTCGAGGCGATGGCGGGAGTGACGGGGCTCACCGGTTATCACGACGGCGACGGGCAGCGGTACACGCTCAGCAACGCACTCGGCGATCCCGTCGGCGGATTGCATGGCGTGTTCGCGCTGATGGTGGCGCTACGCGAGCGCGAACGGACGGGGCGCGGCCAGTTGATCGAGCTGGCGCAGGTCGAGTCGCTGATTCCGTTCGTCGGCGAGGCAATTCTCGATTTTCAATTTAACGGGAAGGTGCCGGCGTCGCGCGGCAACCGGCATCGCGAGCACGCGCCGCATGGAATTTACCGATGTGCGGGCGAAAACAACTGGATCGCCCTTGTCTGCGAATTCGACGCGAATTGGCGAGGGCTCGCGAGCGCGCTGGGACTCGAGCGAATCGCAGATGACCCGCGATTTGCCAGCGCACCGGCGCGCAAGGCTAATGAGGATGCGCTCGACGCAGAGCTGTCGCGCGCGATTGCGCTGCTCAGCGCCGACGAATGCCTCGCGCGTTTGCGCGATGCGGGAGTGCTGGCGGCGCCGGTGAATTCGGCGCCGGCGGTGATGGCCGATGAGCAAATTCAGAGCCGCGAATATTTCGTGGCGATCGATCGCGCAGTTGTCGGGACGCATCTTTATCCCGGGGCTGTCGCGCGAATGCCGGACACGCCCCTGCGCGCTGATGAATCGGCGCCGTTGCTTGGCGAGCATAACCGGCAGGTGTTTGCGGAGCTGCTCAACATGTCGGACGAGGAGATTGCCGAGCTCGAGCGGCTCGGCGTCATTGGAACGCGTCCGCGGTTGGGGGAAGGGTAAATCATTTAATCAAATGTGAAACCCGCCGTGGGTTTCACGCTTCCCTGGGCAGGGGTGACCCCTGCACCCGGTGAAATGGGGGTCGCGGTTTTTCGCCTTTTCGGTGAAATGCGGCTCAACTACTGTAGTATAAGGCGAAGATGTTTCACGTGAAACGTCGTGGAAACACCCTTCTAAAGTTGCAGCGGTCCAGGAGAAGAGAACGCGAATCGTTTAGTGGACGTTGTCTTTGGGGACGAAGCCTTGCATCCCTTTGAAGGCGCCGTCGAGGACTTCGACCTGGGAGCCGTTGTCGTCGCTGTTGATGATTCGCACGGGAGTGTTGTTGTCGACTTGCTTGGCGGCGAGTCCGGTGCCGAGACCTCCGATCATGCCGCCGACGACGCCGCCTTGTTTTTTCAGATCGCTTAGTTTGGTGAAAGTGTTCTCGTCGGGGTAGACGGCGACGGTGCTGTCGCCATTGTGCGCGACGAGTTTGTGACCGCATCCGGCGAGACCCAGCGCGCCGCCAATCACAAACGCACAGATGATGAGGGTCGAAATTCGCATCGAGAGTTCTCCTCTACCGCGGGTGCGGCGGCGCGGCTTCGTCTGATCGCGTCTTGTAGCACGAGCTTCGACAAAACGGGTATCGCTATTCAGCAGCGGGCACGGCGGCCCGCGCCACTTTACGCATCGGGTGAGTGTTTGTCAGCATAGCGGGCGAGTAGTAATGTTGGCGCAGCCGAGAAGGCGGCTACCTGTCCGCGGAGAGGGCCAAGCCCACCCGAGATTTTTGATTTTCGTATAACTCTTTCTGCCCGTTAGCGGACGCCGGGCGACAAGGAAGGGTTATGGCTCCAACTAAAAAATCACCGAGAATTCTGCCGCCAAAGCCGAACGACGAGTACCTGCGCAAAGAGGCGAAGCGTCTCGCGCGCGATGAAGGTACCGGGCTGGCCGCATCGCAGCGCCGCCTCGCGCATGAGTACGGATATAAGGACTGGTCAGAGTTGATACGACATGTGAAGTCGATGTCGGCGGCGGCGACGGAGGCGCGCGATCCCAGTGCGGCCCTGGCGGAGACGCGGCCGGCCCTCGACGAGCTTTTGAAACTGCCGGTCGAGCGGTTGGGGCTGTCGCTCCGCGCTTTGACAGGACTGCATCGGGAAAATATCAGGCATATCGGCGAACTGGTTCAGCGCAGCGAGCGGGACTTGCTCGAAGTCAAGAACTTCGGGCGCAAGTCGGTCAACGAGATAAAGAAGGCGCTCGCGGAGATGGGACTTTCACTTGGGATGCGGCTGGAAGTGGGGAGCGAGATGCCGTTTCTGCCGCTGCGCGAACTGATTGCGTTTCCGCATGTGGTTTATCCGGTGTTCGTCGGGCGACCGAAGTCGATCAAGGCGATCAAGTCGGCGGAGAGCCGGAAGATTCCGATCGTGATGGCGGCGCAGAAAGACGGGGCGGTCGAGAACCCCGTCGATGCGGACATCTACCGGACCGGTGTGGTCGGAACGGTGATCAAGGTAGATGACTTGCCGGATGGCACGCTGAAGGCACTGATCGAGGGCAAGAGGCGGGCGCGGCTGGTCCGCGTTATCGCGGATAAGGAGTTCTTCGAGGCGAAAACGGAAGAGGTCACTGAATCGGTCAACGACCGCATGGAGAAACTGCTCGAGTCGGTAGCTTCCGCATTTGTTTCGAGCCGGTACAAATCGCTCGCATCGAGCAGATCGATTTTTCTGGCTGCGCACGGCAATGCGTCGGAGATAGCGGACCGGGTCGCGAGTCATATTCCGATCGAGATTTCCGAGAAGCAGGAACTGTTGGAGATTCTTGATCCGGCCGAGCGGCTGGAGAAACTGCTCGGTTATTTGAACGCGTCGAGTTGATGCAGGAGAAGAGGGAGGCGTTTGCGCGGTGCGACGGAATAAATTCCGTCCTACTGGGGAAAATTGCTAGGGGTTGGGGGCCATGATAGGTTTCATGGTTCGCGCTTGGCCGGGAAACGCGCCTTGTGCAAATCGTAATGCGTATCGGCCTGATCTCTGACACTCATATTCCTGAGGCTTGTGAGCATCTTCCCGAGAAGGTGTTCGAGGTGTTCGCGGGGATCGATCTCGTCATGCATGCGGGGGACGTTTATGTGAACCGCGTGCTTGATGAGTTGTCGGCGATTGCGCCGGTGATTGCGGCGCTGGGGAATGGAGATGAAGGGCTGGATGGGCATCGGCATCGGCTGGACCAAGGCGACGAGCGGGTGCGCGAGGCGCATCTGGTTGAGATAGCGGGCGTGCGAATCGGGCTGGTGCATGCGATTCCGACGCCGGACGAGACGTCGGAGGAAGTTTTCGCGCGCGCGATGAATACGCAATTCGGCGGGCCGGTGGACGTGGTCGTGCAGGGGCACAGTCACGTCGAAGGCGTCGTGCGGTTCGGCTCGACGCTGGTGGTGAATCCGGGGAGCGCGACGCTGCCGCGGAATCTTGTCGGAGTGCCGGGAACTGTCGCGATTCTGGAAATTGGAAATGGCGGCGAAGTGTCCGCCGAAATAATCAGCCTGGCCTGAAGGCCGGGCGCGACGAACGAATCGAGGAGGAATTTTTTGTCCGCGGAAAACGCAGTGCCCACCACCAAGAGAGCCGTCACGATGGAAAAAATCGTGAACCTGTGCAAGCGCCGCGGAATTGTTTTTCCGACGAGCGATATTTACGGGGGACTCGGATCGACGTTCGACTACGGCCCGCTTGGTATCGAGCTCAAGCGCAACGTCAAAGAGGCGTGGTGGCGCGAGATGGTGCAGTACCGCGCCGACGTGCTGGGGCTGGACTCGGCGATTTTTCAGCATCCGCGGACGTGGGAAGCGTCGGGGCATCTGCAGAATTTCACCGACCCGATGGTCGATTGCAAAGAGTGCAAGAATCGGTTTCGCGCGGACAAAATCGCGGGCGATAAATGTCCGAACTGCGGCGGGCAACTGACCGAGGCGCGCAATTTCAACCTGATGTTCAAGACCTTCATGGGGCCGGTCGAGGAGACGGCGTCGGTGGTTTACCTTCGGCCGGAGACGGCGCAGGGAATTTTTTCGAACTTCGAGAATATCGTCGATACGCAGCGGGTGAAGCTGCCGTTCGGCGTCGCGCAGCAGGGCAAATCGTTCCGCAACGAAATTACCACCGAGAATTTTATTTTTCGCACGCGCGAGTTCGAGCAGATGGAGATGGAGTTTTTCGTGCGGCCCGACACGGCGGAAGAAGAGAAGTGGTACCGCTACTGGGTCGATTTTCGATTCAACTGGCACGTCAAGTTCGGAATCAAGGGGGAGCATCTGCGCAAGCGCGAGCATGCGACCGATGAGTTGTCGCATTATTCGAGCGGTACTACTGACATCGAGTTTTTGTATCCGTTCGGATGGGGCGAGCTCGAGGGCGTGGCCAAGCGCGGCAGCTTCGACCTCGATCAGCATGCGAAGTTCAGCGGCAAGGACCTGACGTACTTCGACGAGGATTCGAAGACGCGATTTCGGCCGTGGGTGATCGAGCCGGCGCTGGGCGTCGATCGCGCGATGCTGGCGTTCATGCTCGACGCGTACGACGAGGACGTGGTCGAGGGCGAGGAGCGAATCGTGTTGCGGCTCGATCCGCGGCTCGCGCCGACCAAGGTTGCCGTGTATCCGCTGCTGCGCAAACTGGGGCAGCCGGAGAAGGCGATCGCGATTCGCGACGAACTGAAAAAGCATTTCACGGTGGCGTACGATCAGGCGGGATCGATCGGGCGGCGCTATCGGCGGCAGGATGAAGTCGGCACGCCGTACGGCGTCACGATTGATCATCAGACAATGGAAGACGACACCGTGACGATTCGCGATCGCGACGCGATGACGCAGGAGCGCGTGCCGGCAGCGAGGCTGGTCGAGTTGATCGCAGAGCGAATCGGCTGGACGCGCTAAAAATTAAAAATTGTCGCCGCTCGTAAAGCGGCGAGGGGAGCATCGGTTCACATGGCTCGGATTCATCCTGAGATCTACTTTTTCGGTGCGGGCGTGGCGGAAGGGCGCACCGAGATGCGCAATCTGCTGGGGGGCAAGGGCGCGAACCTGGCCGAGATGGCGCGCCTCAAGCTGCCGGTGCCGCCGGGATTTACTATTTCGACGCAGGTCTGCAACTACTTTTACGATCACGGGCACAAGTATCCGAAGGGGCTGACCGACGGTGTGGCGAAGAGCGTCGCGCGAATCGAAAAGGCGCTCGGGCGCAAGTTCGGCGATGCGAAAAATCCGCTGCTGGTGTCGGTGCGGTCGGGCGCGCGCGTTTCGATGCCGGGAATGATGGACACGGTGCTGAACCTCGGGCTCACCGACGAGACGGTGAAGGGGCTCGAGGAGATCAGCGGCAACGCGCGCTTCGCGTGGGACTCGTACCGGCGGTTCTGCCAGATGTTCGGCGACGTCGTGCTCAAGCTGAAGCCGGAGAACAAGAACGATCCCGATCCGTTCGAGGAAATTATCGATCACAAGAAGGCGGCGCGCGGCGTCAAGAACGACACCGACCTGAAGGTCGACGATTTGCGCGAGCTGGTGAGCGAGTTTCGCGCGCTGATTCGATCGCGCGTCGGCGCCGACATCCCGCAGGATCCGCGCGAGCAGCTGTGGATGGCAATCGGCGCCGTGTTCGACTCGTGGCATAACGATCGCGCGATCACGTACCGCAAGATTAACAATATCCCGGGCGACTGGGGCACCGCGGTGACGGTGCAATCGATGGTGTTCGGAAATCTTGGCGACGATTGCGCGACCGGCGTCGCGTTCACGCGCGATCCGGGCACCGGCGAGAAGGGAATCTACGGCGAGTTTCTGCCGAATGCGCAGGGCGAGGACGTCGTCGCGGGAATCCGCACGGGCAGGCAGATCAGCCTGAAGGCGGGGCGCGAATGGGCCAAACGCGCGGGGATCGACGAAGCCGAACGTGCGGCGCAATACTCGACGCTCGAGGAAAGTTTTCCCGAGGTTTACAAGCAGTTCCTGAAAATCTCGGCGCAGCTCGAAAAGCATTTTCGCGATACGCAGGACATGGAATTTACTATCGAGCGGAACCGCCTGTTCATGCTGCAGACGCGCAACGGCAAGCGGACGGCGCAGGCGGCCGTGCGAATTGCGGTCGACATGGCGGATGAGAAGTTGATCGATCGGAAGACGGCGCTGAAGCGCGTCGAGCCAGAACAGCTCGAACAGTTTTTGCATCCGCGGTTGGATCCGTCGAGCAAGAAGCACGTGATCGCGCGCGGACTGCCGGCGTCGCCGGGCGCGGTCAACGGCGAAGTGGTGTTCTCGGCGGATGAAGCGGTGGCGGTCGCGGAAGCGGGGCGCAAAGTGATCCTCGTGCGGCTCGAAACGTCGCCGGAAGATATTCACGGGATGCAGGTGGCGGAGGGAATCCTTACGGCGCGCGGCGGGATGACGAGTCATGCGGCGGTGGTTGCGCGCGGGATGGGCAAGTCGTGCGTGGCGGGAGTGTCGGCGCTGGAGATCGATTACGGCGCGGGCACGCTGTCGGCGAACGGCGCGGTCGTGCGGCGCGGCGAGTACCTCACGCTCGACGGATCGGCGGGCGAAGTGATCGAGGGGCGCGTGCCGACGGTCGAGCCGGAGATGCCGTCGTACTTCAAGAAATTTCTGTCGTGGGCCGACGATGTACGCAAGCTGGGAGTGCGCGCGAATGCGGATACTCCCGACGACGCGAAGATCGCGCGCGACTTCGGCGCCGAGGGAATCGGGCTGTGCCGCACGGAGCACATGTTTTTCGATCCCGAGCGAATCTCGGCAGTGCGCGAAATGATCATGGCGGAGAATGCGCAGCAGCGCGGGCGCGCGCTCGCGAAGATACTGCCGATGCAGCGCAAGGATTTCGTCGGAATCCTGAAAGCGATGCAGGGGTTGCCGGTGACGATTCGATTGCTCGATCCGCCGCTGCACGAATTTATTCCGCATGAGGACAACGAGCTGCGCGAGCTGGCGGTGAAAATCGGCACCACGTTGGAACATCTGAAGCAGGTGCGGCAGAGCCTGTTCGAAGTGAATCCGATGCTGGGGCATCGCGGGTCGCGGCTCGGAATCAGCTTCCCCGAGATTTACCAGGCGCAGGCGCGCGCGATTATCGAGGCGGCGTGCGAGCTGCGCAAGCAGGGCGTCAAGGCGATGCCGGAAATCATGCTGCCGCTGATCGGCGAGCGGCGCGAGTTCGATATTTTGGCGGCGCAGATTCGCGAAGTGGCGGACGCGGTGTTCAAGGAGCGCGGGATCAAGGTGGCATACACGATCGGGACGATGATCGAAGTGCCGCGCGCGTGCGTGGTGGCGGATCAGATTGGCGCGGTCGCGGAATTCTTTTCATTCGGGACCAACGATCTGACGCAGATGACGTATGGAATTTCGCGCGACGACTCGGGGAAATTTCTGCCGGATTACATCCGCACCGGAGTTTATAAGAAGGACCCGTTCGCGGAGCTGGACCCGGTGGGCGTGGGCGAGTTGATGCGAATCGGGATCGAGCGCGGGCGCAAATCGAACAAGAAGTTGAAGATCGGGATTTGCGGAGAGCATGGCGGGGACCCGTCGAGCGTCAAGCTGTGCCATCGGCTGGGGCTGGACTACGTGTCGTGCTCGCCGTACAGGATTCCGGTGGCGCGGCTGGCGGCGGCGCAGGCGGCGATTGAGGCAGAGGGGAAGAAGGTGGCGTTTAAGGACGTGTAGGGGGCTGTAGTCTCGATGAGGGAGTAATCGCCTCCGCGGCGGGCGGCAGGGGTGACCCCTGCACCCAGTGAGAAGCGCAAAGTTGCGCGCGGCGCGCTACTTTGCTCTCAGGGGCGGTGGCGAGAAAGCGTGGGACAGGTGCGACAACAGTTCTAGTCGAGGTATTTTTTTTCTAGGGACTGGTAGTCCCGCACGCCCATTGTGTTGATGAAGTCTTCGAAGACGTTTGACGCGGTGCCGATGTTGAGTTTGCCGGTGCGTTTTAGGTCGGTCATTGCGGCGCGGATTGCGTTGTAGATCGTCAGCATCGTGCCGATGTGGATTGTCACCTTAAATCCATATTTTTTCAGATCGTCGAGGGGCAGCAGGTCGCCGTTGTAGATTAGCGGGAGGTCGGCGAGGTTTTTGGCGTAGAGATTTAAGTCGTCTAGGGTTTTGATGCCGTCTACGAAAATTAGATCGGCGCCGGCTTCTCGGTAGGCGCGGGCGCGACAGATTACGTCGGACCATCCGGTGACGGCTAGCGCGTCGGTGCGGGCGATGATTACGAGATTCTTGTCGCGGCGGGCGTCGCATGCGGCGCGCACCTTGGGGAGCATCTCGTTCATCGGGATGACTTGTTTGCCGGCGAGGAAACCGCATCGCTTGGGGAATACCTGGTCTTCGATGTGGAGGGCCGATGCGCCGGCGTCTTCGTATTCGCGCACGGTGCGCCGGACATTGAGCGCGTTGCCGTAGCCGGTGTCGGCGTCGCAGATGACGGGGACGTTTACCGACTGCGAAATCGCGCGCGCGTTCGCGGCCATCTCGGACATCGTGAGCAGGCCGAGGTCGGGGTATCCGCGCGCGGCGGCGGTGCCGAAGCCGGTCATGTAAACGGCGTCGAAGCCGGCGGCGGCGGCGAGTTTTGCCTGCAGGCAATCGAAGACGAAGGGCGCGACGATCATTTCGGGGCGCGCGAGCAGGTCGCGCAGGCGCGATCGGTGTTCATTCATGGGGAGACGCTCCACTCAAAGATGCAGAATCTTGAATCGCGCGCGGAAAATGCGCGCTGTAAAAGGACCCGCACCTTTATCCTCTCCCTCACAGGGAGAGGGGAAGAAGGACGCGATCGCGGTCGGAATTGATCACAGTTCTCCTGGTTCAGGCGAAGTAATCTTCGGCGCGGATGGCGGGGATGGCTAGTTGGTGGACGCGGTTGTTGCGCAGGACTTTGAGATTGACGTTCTCGCCGGGGCGACGGTTGCCGAGTGCTTCGTAGAGCACGCGGCGATCGTTGACGTCGGTGTCGTCGATCGAGATGACGAGGTCGCCCTGCTGCAGGCCGGCTTTTTCGCCGGGACCACCGGGCATCACGCCCGCGATGACGACATGCTCGCGCAGCGTGTACGAGAGGACGCCGAGCCATGCGCGCGGTGCCGCAGTGGTGCGGCGGCCGTGCTTGATCAGCTCGTCGCGGACGCAGAGGTAGTTTTCACTCGGCACGCCGAGAATGGCGCGGCTCAAGTCGGCGAAGTTCAAATACGAGATGCCGATCACCTGCGCTTGAAGGTTGCAGATCGGGCCGCCGCTCATCCCGATGTTCAGCGATGGCGCGGTCACGCAGATGCATTTGTCGAGCACGAATTCCCAGACGGCGTCGTAGGGGCCGAGATACGTGATGATGCCGCAATCGGCGCATCGCTTTTCGCCGCCCATGCTGGCGACGGTGAACGCTTCCTGGCCGACGACGCATTTTTCGGAAGAGACGACTTCGACGTGCGCAGTTTTGGCGCGATCGATCTTCAGCAGGCCGATGCCGGTGGTGTAATCCTTGCCGACGATCTTCGCCTCGAGCTGATCGCCGCCCGGCATCGTGACGATCACGTTTTTCGCGCCGAGCAGCAGGTAGTGAGCGGTGAGGATGAGGCCGTCGGGGCTGACGACGGTGCCGGTGCCGCGGCGGTCGGTGCCAAGGCCAATCGCGGTCGAGACGTGAGTCGAGGGGATATGCGAATGAACGCCGACGGTGGCGCGCAAAACTTTTTCGAGCAGGAATGGAGGTGCGTTCACGATCGATATCCTGCGAATTAGGCTAGGACCGCGGACCCGGGGTTTCAAGCGCGATAGTTAAAGCGCGCGGCGAAAAAAAAAGGCGGCCTCCGACGAGACCGCCTCAGATGAGAAATTCGAGTGGGTTACTTCGAGCTCTTGACGGGCGCACCGGGCATCGCCGTTTCGTTCGCGCGAATCGACAAGGTCTGCAGCGCCTCGCCGAGGTCGAGCTCGCTGTACTTCTGATTTGAGTACAACTCGTCGAGCCGCTTGACGGCCTGGTTCGCGCTCACGTCGCCCATCGAGAGCTGTCCCGAGAGCTGGTGAATGATGCGGCGGGCGCCCTTCCAATGAAAGAGGTCGGCGGCGGAATTGAGGACGTCGAGCTTGCCGACGCTGACACGCATCGCGTCGGAATAGCCGTTGACGTAGCCATCCTTGGCGGCACCGTTGAGACGGTTCCAGAAGCTGCCGTTATGGCTAACGTTGGACGAGGCAAAAGCAACGGCCCAGCTAGCAATGAAGCCTAGCATTACGCCGGCGACGAATTTCTTCATTTCGCGATGGTTCTCCCCAGACCCATTGGCAACCTGTTTAGCAAAATTACGTAGTTGTCGCAAAATCGTTACATCCCAAATGTCGGGTGAATAGGACGGCAATGCTTAAGTAATATCGCTGTAACCTGCCGAAAGCCTCGCTCGCCCGGCCTTCCAACCGCCACCGAGGCATCCCCGCCACCCATCAACGGTAAAAATTCTAGAACATTTCGGAAGCGAGGTAAATATGGGTGTTTTCGACAAAAAGCGGACCGTCTCCGGCGTCCCTGAGGATTGAATGCGCGCGCGCGCCGATGCCATGATCGTCGCTCACGCGGCCCGTGGAGCGAAGCGGATGTCGATATTCGAGCAGGTCCTCACGTTTATCCACAGGCCAGAGCCTGAGGCGTTCCAGCGGCTCGCGCTGGACGTTTTTCGTTACCAATTCGAAACAATTCCGGCGTACCGACGCTATTGCGAGGGACGCGGCGTCAAACCTGCCGCGGTTCGCGGCGTCGACGAGATACCGGCGGTCAGCAATGTCGCGTTCAAGTATGCGGAGCTTGCGAGCGTCGGCGCGGCAAAGTTTCCCGGGGCCGCTGTTTTTCTCACGAGCGGAACTACGCAGGGGACGCAACATCGTGGGCGTCATGTCGTGGCGCGGCCGGAGATTTACCGAGCGTCGGCGATCGCGCACTTGCGCACGATGCTGTTCCCCGACGGTCGGCGAATGGCGATTCTCTCGATGCATCCGACGGCGGACGCGATGCCGGAGTCGTCGCTCGCGGCGATGATCAGTTGGTGCGTCGAGGAGTTTGCGACGAGCAGACAGCTGGCGGCGGCGTCGCGCGAGCGGGTCGATGTCGCGGCAGCTACCGCGTTCCTGGCCGAGTGCGAAGTGCGTCGCGAGCCTGTGTGCATCCTGGGGACGACGGCGGCGTTTGCTGCGCTGTTTTCCGCGCTTCGCAATCGAGGCGTGCAACTTCGGCTGGCGGCTGGATCGCGGATGATGGATACCGGCGGGGCGAAAGGGCAGGCGGTGCCGATGGCGGCGGCGGAGGTGATCGCACAGGCGGGCGAGATGCTCGCGATCGCGCCGGCGATGGTGATCAACGAATACGGGATGACGGAGTTGTGCTCGCAGCTGTACGACGCGACGCCGTTCAACTGCGCCGGCGTTGCCGACACGCAAGGGCGTCTGAAAGTTCCGCCGCCGTGGATGCGGGTGACGGCGCGCGATCCGGTCACGATGCGGCCGATGCCGGACGGGGAAGTCGGGCTGCTGACGTTTTTCGATCTCGCCAACGTTGCGTCGGTGTCCGCGGTGATGACGGAGGACCTCGGAGCGATCGAGCAGAACAAGGTTCGCGTGATCGGCCGGACGGCAGGCGGAGAAGCTCGCGGCTGCGCGTTGGGGATTGGGCAATTCTCGGCGACAAATGCGGCAGAGGCTATCGGATGAGCTCGAGTGCGGTGACGGTGCGGGGTTCAGAAAAGGCCGGCCCGAGCGCGGAGCGAATGGCCGATGCACTCGCGCGCGCATTCGCACTATGGCGCGACCGCAATTACTCGCGCCGCGTCGAGGCGATCGCGGCAATCGCGCAATCTGCGGGATATTCCGTCGCGATGTTGGACAATTCGATCGACGCGCTGTTGAAGCCGTTTAGCAGTGACGCGCTGAAACTGATGGCGGGCACGGCGGCCCGCCCCACTGAGATGGTGGCGGGCACACTGGCTCGCCCCACTGTCGAGAGGCCGAAGCGCGTGGGATTCATCGCGGCGGGAAATGTTGCGGGCGCGGGAATTCATGAGATCGCGATTGCGCTGATGGCCGGCGCGATTGTGAAAATCAAAACAGCCTCGGCTGAGCCGATATTTTTCGCGGAGTTTGCGCGCACCCTTGCCGAGATCGATCGAGAGGCCGGTGCTCGCGTTGAGGTTGTTCACTGGAGCCGCGCGCGCATCGACCTGACCGCGGCGTTGATCGCGGAGTGCGACCTGGTGGTGGCGTATGGCGACGACTCGACGATCGCGTCGATCCATCGGCCCAACGTGATTGGTTTCGGCAGCCGCGTAAGCGCCGCGCTGGTGACCGACCCGTCACGAATCGACCGGCTCGCGGAGTTGATCGCGCGCGACGCCGCGTTGTTCGAGCAACTCGGCTGCCTGTCGCCGCATCACGTGTTCGTCGTGAGTCCCGATGGCCGGGCGGCGCGCGATTTGGCGATCCGGATGTCAGCGGCGATCGAAAGTCTCGCGGCGTCGATGCCGCCCGCGCGAATCCCGATGCGCGACGCTGCCACAATTCGCCAAGTGCGCGAGAACGCGCGCTGGCGTGCGATTGCGGGCGAGCCGGTCGAGCTGTTCGAAGGCTGCGAGCTCGAGTGGACGGTGGTTTTCGAGCAGACAGGGTCTTTCAAAATTTCGCCGGGGTTCCGGACGGTGCACGTAACAGCGGTGCGCGATCTCGCGGAGTTTCGCGATTGTATCGCGCCGGTGTCGGGACGGATCGAAGCGATGGCGGTGGCGGGCGACGACGCTGAAGTCGAAGCGCGCGCGATACACATTCCGTACGTGTGCGCGCCCGGCGAGATGCAATCGCCGCCGATCGATTGGCGACATGGCGGCGGAGCGTTCCTCGACCTTATGGTTGGAGCGCGATGAGCGAACTCGGCGATTTTTTCCGAAAGAACGTGGCGCAAACTTCGGACGCACCGATCGGGCTCGAGATTTCGCGCGCCGAGGGTTCGTGGCTGATCGCGGCGGATGGGCGGCGCTATCTCGATTTTATCGCGGGCATCGGAGTGTCGGCGCTCGGCCATGGAAATCGCGAAGTGATCGACGCGATCACGACGCAGGCGCGGCGCCATCTGCACGTCATGGTGTACGGCGAGTACGTGATCGAGAGCCAGGTGATGCTGGCGCGCCGGCTGGTCGAGTTGCTGCCGCGGCCTCTTGACCGCGTGTACTTCACCAACAGCGGCGCGGAGGCGATCGAGTGTGCGCTCAAGGTGGCGCGCAAGTTTACCGGCCGCGCGGGATTCGTTGCGTTTGACGGCGCGTATCATGGCGACACGATGGGCGCGCTCGCGCTGGCGGGGAACGATGCGATGCGTGCGCCATTCGGCGCGTTGCCCGGGCCGGTGCGGCATCTGCCGTTCGGTGAACTTGGCGCGATCGACAAAATCGATTCGACGGCTGCGGCCGTGATTGTCGAGCCAGTGCAGGCCGAGGGCGGCGTGCGCATTCCGGAGGCGGGGTTCATTCGCGCGATTCGGGAACGATGCGACCTGGTAGGCGCGCTGCTTGTTTTCGACGAGGTGCTGACGGGCTTTGGCCGTACCGGCCTGATGTTCGCGCTCGAACATTTTGGCGTCGTGCCCGATATCGTCGTGTTGGCCAAGGCACTTGGCGGCGGTTTGCCGCTAGGCGCGCTATGCAGCCGCGACGAGATTCTTGGCACGCTTTCGCACGATCCGCCGCTGGGACATATCACGACCTTCGGCGGGCATCCGCTTTCATGCGCAGCGGGATTGGCTAGTCTGAATGTCATCGTGCGCGAGCGAGTTTGCGAGCGCGCGGCCGTTGTCGGCAAGGAGATTTTGCAACGGTTACAAGCGATGTGCTCACCGGAAATAGCGTCGGCGCGCGGGCTTGGTATGATCATTGGAATCGAGTTTCGCGATGCTGCGCTGGCGCGCCGCTTTGTCGAGGCGACGCTGGCGCGGGGGGTGATCACGAACTGGACCCTCAACGCGGACAACGTAGTGCGGATCGCGCCGGTGCTGACGATCGCGCCGGACGAGGTCGATTTCGCGATGAACGCGATGAGCAAGGCGCTTGATGAAGTGCGGCGCTGAGGTCACCATCAAGGGTCGGGGACTTGGCAAACGGGGAGGCGTGATTGGCGGAGGGCGGCAAACATAACGGCTCATCCGGGCTGACACGTTACGGGCGGGCGCGCGTCACGTCGCAGTTTCGATGGACCGAAGATGACGAGGAATCGCTGCGAGTACTGAAGCTCGGCGGCGCGCTCGGAATTTTCATGCTGCTGGCGTACCTCGCGTATGATCAGCACGCGTTGGGAAAGTTTGCGCCCGGTACCGGCTACCACTGGCTGATCCTGGCCGCGACCTGTCTGTTCTTCGGCCTGTCGTGGACGCGCTCATTCAAGCGGCGCTGGAAAATCTGGATCTTCCTGTACGAAGCGGTCCTGATGACGACGTTCATCATGATCAGCCGCGAGACCGGAGATCCCGAGTCGCGCTTCATCGCGATCATGCTATGTCCGCTGGCGACGGCGGCGTTCGTGAGTTGGGGCACGCGCTGGCAGTTCGTGATGGCGCTCACGGCGGTGCTGGCCTACGCGTTGGGCGAATACTACGTGCCGATCAAGACGCCGTTCGGGATGTACCGGTGGATGGGGCTGATCGCGGGAGTGATCTTCGCTCAATACACGTCGATCTTTATCGAGCGATATCGGCGACGACTCAGGAAACAGGTCGAGGACCTGGAGGAGGCCGCGCGGTTTCGACAGACGCAGATCGCGACGATGGCGCATGATATCCGCAGCCCGGTCGCGGCGCTGAGCGGATACGTGAGCCTGCTCGATGAGGCGGACATCGGCGCCAAGGAGCGGACGGACCTGCTCGGACGAATCGGATCGACGGCGTGGAACATGGACCTGGTGGTGAGCAACGTGCTGGATTACTACGAGGCGCAGGACGAGGCGATCGTCGCGGCGGCGGTCGGGCTCGATCCGAACCGTGTGCTGGGCGACGTGGCGGCGGATTGCGCGCTGCAGGCGCAGCGCCGGCACCTGATTCTGCGCGTCGAGGTTACACGGCTGCCGGAATGCAAACTCGACCCGCGGCATTTCGAAAAGATCGTGAGAAACATGATCGCATATGCGATCGGCAGGACGGCGAGCGGCGAGGTTACGTTGCGCGCGGGGGTGCGGAAAGGAGTGATCGCGATCGAGGTTACCGATAGCGGGCCGTCGCTTTCGCAAGAGCAACTCGACGCGCTGTTTCAGCGTCCAAATCGAAACGGCGATCGCGGCGCGGCGCGCGGACTCGGACTGTATATCGCGCGCGCGATGGCGGAAGCAGTCGGCGGACGGACCGAGGCGCGGTTCGCCGACGGCCGGCGCGGACTGACGCTGGTCGCGGAATTCCCGCTCGAAGCGGATGCGACGAAAGCGCGCAGGCCGTGAGCAAACTTCGTGGCGCGTCGGGCAGATCGTTCAGCGAATTTGAATTGATTGCGCGGCTGAGCAAGGGGATCCGCGTCAGCCGTCGCACGATTCTTGGCATTGGCGACGATTGTGCGATTCTCGCGCGGCCGCGCGGGCAAACGCTATTCACGATCGACAGCCTGGTCGAGAGCGTTCACTTCGACCTGCGATGGGGAACTCCGGAACAGATCGGCGCGCGCGCTCTCACGGTTAATCTCAGCGACATCGCGGCGATGGGCGGGCGGCCGACGGCGTGCGTCGTGAACCTGGCGGTGCGCGACGGAATTTCGGCATCGACGCTCGACGGAATTTACGAAGGGTTGCGCAAGGCGGCGCGAGAGGCCTCGACGGATATCGTAGGCGGCAACGTCACTCGCGCGCGCGAGCTGTCGATCACGATTGCGCTGCTCGGCGAGATCGGACGCGATGCAATGCGGCGCGATGCGGCGCGTCCGGGCGACGAGATTTTCGTGACTGGCACGCTCGGCGATGCGGCGATTGGTTGGCGAATCCTCGCGGGCAAGATCAAGCCGCCAAAGGATCGCGCGGCGAGAAAATTTGTGGTCGAGCGATTTCTGAATCCGCAAGCGCGGCTGTATGCAGGCGAACGACTCGCTTCGCTGCAACCCACGCCGGCTGCGATCGACGTGAGCGACGGACTCATGCAGGACCTTGGGCATATCCTCGAGCGAAGCGGCGTTGGCGCGGAGATCGACGCGTCGCGAATTCCGGTATCGGCGGCATACCGTGCGCTGATGGGGGACAATCTCGCGCACGCGCTCACGGGTGGCGAGGACTACGAACTGATTTTCTGCGTGCAGCCCGGACATAGCGAAGCCGCGCTGTCGCGACGCTTGCGAATCGCGGTGCACAGAATCGGTACGATCGTTCGCGGCAAACGCCTGAAAGTGATTGGTGCTAGCGCGCCGATTGCCGCAGGATGGGATCAGCTGCGATCGCGCGGCTAGTTGAATCGATGATATCCATTCTGCCGCTGGTGGTTCTGATTCTTGTCGTGTTGAGCGCGACGCTGGCGGCGTCCGAGACGGCGCTGTTCTCGATGGCGCGGCTC
>Ga0210383_10000119_pt1 | contig 82819 bp, 79 predicted proteins | sample IncBWC14OmetaG_FD_160072 | JGI IMG/M metagenome (GOLD analysis project Ga0210383, IMG submission 160072) | Forest soil microbial communities from Barre Woods Harvard Forest LTER site, Petersham, Massachusetts, United States - Inc-BW-C-14-O ...
CTCGACGAGGTCTACGATCTCTTCATCGACCTCGGCGCCAACGAGAGCCAGCTCGACTTCCCCGTGCTCTACACGCAGGCCCGCGCCGGCACCGCGTCGCTCAAGCTCGACGTGCCGAGCGAAAACCTGGTGCCGCTGTTCGACGCGATCGTCGCGCATCTGCCGGGGCCCGAAGTCGATCCCGACGCGACGCTCCAGTTCCAGGTCAATAATATCGACTACGACGATTACGTCGGCCGCCTGGCAGTCGGCAGAATTATCGCCGGCTCGATGACGGCGTCGCAGAACTATTCGCTATGCCGCCGCGACGGCAAGACGATGACGTGCAAGGTCGCTCACATCTACGGATGGCAGGGGCTGACGCGCGTTGAGCGCAACCTCGCCAGCGCGGGCGAGATTGTGATCGTCGCCGGCGTCGAAGACATCGCGATCGGCGAAACCATCGCCGACCTTGAGAATCCGCGCCCGCTGCCGCCGATTCGCATCGACGAGCCGACTGTCGCGATGACGTTCTCCGTCAACAACGCACCGTGGGCCGGCCGCGAAGGCGACTTCGTCACTTCGCGCAAGCTGGGCGAGCGAATCGAATTCGAGGCGCGCAAAAACGTCAGCACGCGCGTCGAGCAGTTGTCGCCGGAATCGTGGCGCGTGATGGGCCGCGGCGAATTGCAGCTGGCCGTGATCATCGAAACGATGCGCCGCGAGGGCTACGAGATGCAGGTCTCGAAGCCGACCGTCATCACCAAGCAGGCTGACGGCCAGGTGCTCGAGCCGATGGAGATGCTCGTTATCGACATCCCATCCGAGTACATCGGCACCGTCACGCAGATGCTCTCGACGCGCAAGGCGAAGATGCGCACGATGGTCACGCATGCGAGCAATCGCGTACGCCTCGAGTACGACATTCCCGCGCGCGGCCTTATCGGCTTTCGCGGACGCTTTCTCGAAAGCACGCGCGGAAACGGCCTGATGAATACGCTGTTCAACGGCTACGCGCCGTGGTCGGGCACGATTCGCTCGCGCGCCAACGGTGCGATGATTTCCGATCGCGAGGGCGTCAGCACGCCGTACGCGATCTTCCATTTGCAGGAGCGCGGTATATTCTTCGTCGGACCCGGCGAGCCGGTTTACGAGGGAATGATCGTCGGCGAGTATGCCCGCGAGATAAACTTGCCCGTCAATGTGTGCCGTGAAAAGAAGCTCAGCAACATGCGCGCGACGGGCCATGACGAAGCGATTCGGCTCTCGCCCGCGCGCGTCCCGACGCTCGATGCGGCGCTCGAATGGATCGACGAGGAAGAGCTGGTCGAAGTCACGCCCAAGTCGGTGCGGCTGCGCAACCGCGTCCTCAAGACCGGCCTCAGGAACAAGCATCGTGCGGGATACATCGACGCGCCGCCGTCGGAGATGGCCGAAGGCAACTGATCGATTCGTGGGCCAGGCGGATTGCGCCGCGCCGGTCCTCACGACGGCGTCACGGCAATCATGAGACTGGTCCGAATCGCCGCGCTCTCCGCGCTGATCCTCCTGATCGTCATCGGCGGATCAGCGGCGCTGATCCTGTTCAACCAGTCGCGCCTCGTCGTCTACGTCCTTTCCTCGATCCACAAACGGACCGGCGTCGAAATCATCCCGCGCTCCAGCTCCGTCCATCTCAGCACGCACCTGATCGTCGTGCTCGACCAGCCGCAGGTCATCGAGAACGGCCACGAGCTGGTCAAGCTGAAGTCGCTGAGTGCCGTCATCTCGTATCATTCGCTTTTTACCGGCACCGGTCTTCCGCTCTATCGGCTCACTGCGAGCAATCCGGAGATCACGCTCCCGGTAAATGAAAGGAATACTGCGGCGATCACGCTGCCGCGCCCGGGCGCGCCGACCATCGACGCATTGCAGGAGGCGCTGCGGTCGCTGTCGCGGATATGCTGGCGCGTCGAAACCACCGATGCCACCGTGCGCTACGCCGACGGCGTCGGACTCGCCGAACACGTCGGAATCGTCGCGTATCGCTCGCGTCACGATCCTGCCCGATGGCGGATCGGGTTCAGCGGTTCGCTGCTCGACACGCCCGTCGCCGGCGCTGGCATCAGCGGCAAATTCAGCCTCGGCGAGGGCGTGAACGCTCGCCCGGGCGAGTTCGGGCATGGCGAAGTATGGACCTGGAACGTGCCGCTCGAAGGTGTCGAGGCCGAGGGCTTCAAGCTCGAAGGCGCGGTTCGCAGCACCCTCAAGTTTTCGGTTCATGACGACGGCTCGATGACGGGCGAGGTCGACGCGCGAGCGCAAAAGCTGACGCTCAAGAGCGCGCGGCTCGCCGGTCCGCAGGATCTTGGCCAATACAGTCTGCATGCCGCGTTCGACATCACCGACGGCAAGTATGCGATCACTCAGATCGTTTTGCGGCGCGTCAATACGGCGGTCCTCTCCGGCAACACCGAGCTCCTTGGTCCCGAGAGCGCGAAGCCCGAGCTCGGCATTCACCTCGGCGGGTTCAAATTCGACGCCGCGGCGGTCAAGCAGAAGCTGCTGTCCGTCCGCCGCCTGCCTGCCGATTTCGTGCGGATGCTTAACCGGCTCGGCCCCGGCAAGGTGACCGTTGGCGACGCGACCCTGAGCGCCGCGCTCGAAGAAATCAAGACGGCGCCGCTCGCCGCGATTCGCAAGAACCTGGTGGTGAGCGGCACGATCGAGGACTTGGGCTTCGCAATTCCGCCTGAGACGAAGTTGCCGGCCGTCACTGGCCTGAGCGCGCAGATTGCCTATTCCAAAGGCCTGCTGACGATCTCGCAGGGCACGGCGAAGTTCGGCAACTCAGCGATCCACGACCTCGTCGCCAACGCCAATCTCGCCAACGGTGTCGAAGGCGCCGACTACAAGACCAGCCTCAACATCGACGCCGACCTGGCCGAGCTCTATCCCGCGATTGCGCGATCGCTCGAGTTATACAACCTCCAGCAGCGCGATCGTCTCGAGCAGTTGAGCGGCCGCGTCAGTCTGGTCGCGACCGCATCCGGCAAGATGAGTGTCAAGACGCTGGTTCCTCCCAAGGTGTACCAGTTGCGCGCCGATGCGAACGGCACCGTCGTCTCGATCAAGGGTTCTCCGGGACCGCTCAAAGTTTCGCGCGGCACGATTACTATCAATCCCGATTCGGTCAAGTTCGACCGCCTGATGCTGGCGGCGACCGGTGGCGACGCGACTCTCGACGGCGGCGTGAATTTCGTCAAGCAGGGATTCATTCTGCAGAACGTGACGCTGGGTCTTCACGATTTTCCCTCCGAAACGTGGCTGTCATTGCTGGTGGATCCGTCGGACTTCAGTGTGAGCGGACCGATTGGCGGCAAGGTCGTCGTCAACAGCGATCCGAAAAATCCCACCAACATGACGCCCGAGGGCAAGTTGACGCTGGCCAAGGGCAACGTGCAATTCAACTTCCTGCGCTCGCCGATCCTCGTTCAGGGCGCGACGCTCACGATGCATCGCAAACAGATCGTGCTCGCGATGCCGGGCTCGAAGCTCGAGGACTCGGCGATCAACTTCAAGGTCACCGTCGCCGACTACACGCATCCGACAATTCGCATCGACGCGCTCGTGCAGAAGCTCGATCTCGAGGTGATGAGATTCATACGGATGCCGTGGTCGCCGGCCACGCCGCCGATTCATTTTCCGGTGCCGTGCAGCGGCCATATCGAGGCGCGCGCGGCAAATCTCGCCGCGTTTCAGATGACCGACGTAAATACCGATTTCACCCGCAGCGCCATCGGCGATTGGCGCGTCTTCAACATGAGTGCGAGCGCCTATCGCGGAAAGATGAAGCTCGAACTCGTCGGCCGCGCTCCCGACAACTGGATTCACATGATGGGCAGCGCCACCGACATGGATCCCGCACCGCTCTTCATGCTGGGCGGCAAGAACAAGCAGTCGCCGCTGCTTGGCCATCTCTTTCTCGCCGGCGATTTGTGGGGCAACACCGATACCAACTTCTTCGAGACTCTCGCCGGCGACATGACTATCACCGTGCGCGACGGCACGCTAAACAAGTTCACGCTGCTGTCGCGGCTGCTCAGTTTCATCGACATCAAAAACTGGCTGAGCGCGCAAATCCCCGACCCGCGCGTCAACGGCGTCCCGTTCAAAACCATCTTCACCGACTTCAAGGGCAAGGGCGGCCTCTTCTACACCGACAACTTCGTGCTGAAAGGCCCCGTGATGGATATCACCGCCAGCGGCAGCGTTCAGTTCGGCGCCGGCACACTCGATTTGCAAGTCGGCATGTTTCCGTTCGACACGGTCGACTGGGTCTTGAACCACATCCCGGTGATCGGCGAACGCATCGGCAGCGGCACCGGCAAAATGGTCGCCGCGTATTTTCACGTCAAAGGCCCGATCAGCGACCCGTCTATCTTGCCGCAGCCGCTCTCGTCGGTGACGAACTTCATCATCAAAACGCTCGGCATGCCGATCAACATCATTCGTCCCAACACGATCAAGTGATTTGTGAAACGGCCGCGCCCAGCGCTGATCGTCTTTTGTCGCGAGCCCGTCGCGAATCAGACCAAGACCCGCTTGCTCGGCGCGATGACTCCCAGAGCCGCCGCCGCGCTGTCGGACGCCTTCATCCGCGATGCCCTCGCCAAGGCAGTATCGGCGCGCCCCTCGCAACTCGTCATCGCGGCCAGTGCGTACGGCGGCGTGGCAAGCAGCAAATACTTCCAGCGCCTCGCTCGCCGGTTTGGAGCCTCACTAATCGATCAGGGAGTCGGCACGCTCGGCCAGCGGATGGCGCGAGCGCTTGCGCCATTCGCATCCAACGGCGCGCTCCTGATCGGCACCGACACGCCGTCGCTTCCGGCCGCACTGCTGAGCAGCAGCCTCACTGCACTTCGGCGCACTGGCGTGGTGATCGCGCCCAGCCTCGACGGCGGCTACTACGCCGTCGGCGTGCGCGGCGCGATGCCTCCGATCTTCACCGGCATTCGATGGGGCAGCAGTAGCGTGCTCGATTCGACTGTCGCGCGGCTCAAGCGCGCCCGCATCCCATTCGCACTCGGCCCCGCATGGTACGACGTCGATCGATGGCCCGACGTGTTGCTGCTCGCGGCCCATCTGCGGATGCTCGCGCGCTTGCGCCGCCGCGGAGCAGCGTCGCGGTGCCCCGCGACCGAATCGATCCTCAAGCAGCTTGGAGTCCTGCGCGACGCTCGCTAAAGTACGCCGGTGATCGATCTGATTCTCTATACTCGCAACGACTGCGAGTTGTGCCACGAGATGGAAGAGGTACTCGCCGCCGAACTCCCGAAATTCGACGCGCGCATCCAGCGTATCGAAATCGACGGCAATCCTGACCTCGAGGCTCGCTTCGGAACTGAAGTGCCGGTCCTCTTCGTCAACGATCGCAAGGCGTTTAAGTATCGATGCACTCCGCGCGAATTGCGCGATCGCCTGGCGCGCGAGGCGCGAAGCTGATGCCGGCGCGAACCCCTCACAAGATGCGCGTCATCTTCGTGACTACCGGCAGCGAAGATCAGGCTGTCGCGATTGCGCGCGCGCTGGTCGGCGAGAGGCTCGCTGCCTGCGTCAATATCGTCGGCCCGGTGCGTTCGATCTACCGATGGCGCGACAGTGTCGAAGACGATCGCGAGTATCTGCTGATCATCAAGACGCGCGCGTTGCACTACATGAAAGTCGAGACCCGCGTCCGCGAGATGCATACCTACGAGCTGCCCGAGGTCCTCGCGCTGAACGCCGACCGTGGCTCTCCGCCGTACATCCAGTGGCTGCTCGATTCGACCCGCAGGCCCGGCCCGCATCCAATCAAGTCCCCGCCAAAACGTAAATCCGGACGTTCACGATGATCAGGATTGCGATCTCCGGCGTCGGCGCGATTGCCGAGCGTGCGCACATTCCCGCGCTTCGGAGTGTCGCGGATACGCAAATCGTCGCACTGCAAAGCCGCACCGCCGACAAGGCCGATCGCGTCGCCCAGTCGCTGTGGCATGATGGCGCGGATCGGCCAAAAGTCTATTCGAGTTTCGATGAGATGCTGAAGCGCGAGCATCCCGACGCCGTCGGAATCTTCACGCCGAATTATTTGCATTGCGAATTCACCGTCAAAGCGCTGAATGCGGGCGCGCACGTGCTGGTCGAAAAGCCGATGGCGCCGACGGCCGCCGAGGCGCGCAAGATGGTCGATACGGCTGCGAAGGCTGGCCGCGTGCTGATGGTCGCGATGCAGCGCCGCTTCGGCGGTGTCGAACGCGCGATCAAAGACGCGCTCAGTAGCGGCGCAATCGGCCAGCCGAATTTCATTCGCGCGCGCCTTTCGCACGGCGGACCGCAGGCATGGGCGCCGGGACAGAAATGGTTCACGACCGCGTTTGAAGCCGGCGGTGGCGCGATGCTCGATCTCGGCGTCCACGTCGCCGATCTCGCTATCTGGTTCATGGGCGAGGTCGATTCCGTCTCCGGCCAGGTCGGTACTCTCGCCAAGCAGATCGAAGTCGACGATACAGGCGCGATGATTCTCCATTTCAAGTCGGGCGCGCTCGGCGTCGTCGAGGCAAGCTGGAGCAGCATGCCGCCGCTATCGGCTATCGAGATTTACGGCACCGAGGGCAGGGTGATGGCCGGTTATCCGCGCAACGACATCTCGATTCTGAGGTCAGACGGCAATGCGCCGCCCGGCTTCTCGCGCGACGAAGTGATGAGCCGCTTCGATCCGCGCGATTTCCTCGCCCCGTCGCGCGCGCTCGCCGCGAACTTTATCGGCGCAATTCAAGGCCGCGAGAAACCTTCGCCCAACGGACTCGACGGGTTGCGCGCCGTCGAAGCAATCGAAGCTTGCTATCGTTCGTCGCGGACCGGCAGTCGAATCAAGCTGCCGCTCGATTCATAATCCACATATGTTTCGCGAATCGATCAAAAACATGGCGCCGTATCGGCCCGGCGAACAGCCGCGGCCGGGGCAGCGGCTGATCAAGCTCAACACCAACGAGAATCCGTATCCGCCGTCGCCTCGCGTGAGCCGTGCTGTAGCGAAAGCGATGGCGGGTTCGGCATTGCGACTGTATCCGGCGCCGCGCGCCGACGAATTCGTGGCGAGCGCCGCGAAAATCTACTCGCTCCCGCAAAACATGATCCTCGCCGGCAACGGCTCCGACGAATTGCTCGCGATGGTTTTTCGCGCGGTGCTCGGTGCCGCCGACTCGGTCGCCTATCCAGTCCCGACGTACTCGCTGTACGACACGCTCGCGCTCGTGCAGGAAGCGCGCATTCTGCATTTCCCCGTGGGTACCGATTTCGCGCTGCCGCTCGACGCGCTCGCCGACGCGCGCGCCAATCTCACGATCATATGCAGTCCCAATTCGCCGTCCGGCACGCTGACTCCTGCGCGCAAACTTGCCACGCTCGCGAAACGCCTCGACGGCCGCCTGCTCGTGATCGACGAAGCCTACGTCGACTTCGCCGGCGAGAATGCGCTCGGCCTCGTGCGCCGCTATCGCAACGTCGTAGTTCTGCGCACGCTGTCAAAATCCTACTCGCTGGCCGGCATGCGGCTCGGCCTTTGTTTCGCCCATCCGTCGGTCATAGACGCGTTGATGAAGGTCAAGGATTCTTACAACTTGAGCCGCGTCGCGCTCGCCGCCGGCGCCGAAGCCCTGCGCGACGCCACCTGGATGCGCCGCAATGTCGCCAAGGTGGTCCGCACACGCGCTGCCACCGAGTCGCGCCTCCGCAAGCTCGGCTTCGAAGTGCCTCCGTCGCAGGCGAATTTCGTGCTGGCGCGGATGCCGGGCCGCGACATGGCGCCCGTCGCTCGCGGCCTGCGCCGCGCCGGTATCCTCGTCCGCCATTTCGCGACGCCGCTGCTGCAGGACAGTCTCCGAATCTCTATAGGCACTCCGTCCGAGATGGACGCGCTGTTCAAAGCGCTCGCGCCATTGGTCCGCGCAACGTTGCCGAAGACCAGGCGCCGCATCCGCGCATGATCGGTTGAACTCGATGGCGGCGATCAAACGTCTGTTCGGGAGCTTCCGGTCGTCCCGCGGAAAGAAATCCGAATCCGAATCGCAGTCGGCCATTCAATGGGTCGTCGCCGGCCTGGGCAATCCCGGCGAAGAGTATTCGCGCTCGCGCCACAACTCCGGCTTCATGACCATCGATCGAATCGCAAAGGCGAAAGGCGTCGAGCTCGGCCGCCGCAGATTCAAAGGCGTCACCGCTGAAACCAGGCTCGCCGAAAAGCCGGCGCTCCTCGTCAAGCCTCAGACTTTCTACAACCTGAGCGGTGAGTGTATCTCCGACCTCCTCGGCTATTTTAAGATCGCGCCGCATCAGCTGATCGTAGTGCACGATGAGCTCGATCTCCCGGCCGGAGGCCTCCGGATCAAGCAGGGCGGCGGCGACGCCGGTAACCGCGGCGTGCGCTCGATTGCCGAGTCGCTCGGCACGACCGACTTTATCCGCGTCAGAATCGGAATCGGCCGTCCGCCCGGCTTCATCGACGAAATCGAAATGGAGCCCGGCCGCCAGCCGAAAACCGAAGAGAACAAGGACTATCTGCTGCGCCCGATGACCGCGTCCGAGAGGCAGGCACTCGCGCCGATCCTCGATCGCGCCGCCGCCGCCGTCGAGTTTATCGCGGAGCATGGACTCGAAGCAGCGATGAATCGCTACAATCAACGCGGCTAAACTCTGCTCGGCGACATTGTCTATAACAGATTGTTCTCAATTAAAATCATTCTGTTGACAGAACCGCGGGCGCCGCGCTACTGAAAATGTTGGAGCCCTCGTCGTGTTGGGCGGGTAGTAGTCGCGTCCCGCTCGGACGGTTGCGCTGTTCGTGCAGATGCGACAGGGGCCTGGGTTAGCCCCGCTGTTCATACGCAGCACGCGGTCTCTGAAGTCTTTACCCAGGTAGAGGGGCTGCCATGGTTGATGAAAATAAGATCCGCTTCAGGCGAGCGGACGAAGCCTTGCGTTTTTATTTCCGCTTGCGTGAGCTGCTGCAGACCGGACCGCCGCGGCGGTTGTTGCCGGATCATCTGCCGCCAGATGCGTGCACCGCGGCTGCCACTGCAATCGATGACTACCATTGTATCGGATGGTGCATGCGGGGCCTCGACGAGATCGCGCTGTGGCTGCTCAGCGAAATCTACGGTCCGACCGGGTTCGGCGTTCATCGCCGCAGCTTCTCGGAGGTCTGCAAGGCGGCAAGGCTGGAGTTCCCGGATCGCGAATTTCACCTCCGCGAGGTCGTCATGGTCCACGAGCACGCCCTCGGCGTTGTCAAGCGGGGACTGCGCAAGCTCGCGATGATACCCGGCCGCGAACTAAGAGGCGCGTATCAGCGAGACCGCGTGCGTGTTGCGCCCGAGCATGCTCAGCTTCACGGCAGCCGGGCCGTTACTCGCGCTTGAGCCTTGCAGCGCGCCGCGCGGGGTATTCCGCGCCGTCAAAATTCCTGTACGCTTGAGTCCCATCGGAACTCGGGCGAACGGAATTGACGAAGCGTAGCGCGAACGAAAATCTGGCGAACGAACAGGCGGCGGCGCTTGCCCGCGGCGCCACCGAGATCATTTCTCCGCCCGAGCTGGCGGCCAAAATCGCGCTCGGCCGCCCGTTGCGAATCAAGCTCGGCGCGGACCCGACTGCGCCCGACCTCCATCTCGGCCACAGCCTGGTGCTAAAAAAGCTGCGCGACTTTCAGAACGCCGGCCACACCGTGATTTTTCTCGTCGGCGATTTTACAGCGATGATCGGCGATCCCACGGGCCGCAACGAGACGCGCAAGCCGCTGTCCCGCGATGAGATCGAACGCAACGCGAATACTTATCGCGAACAGGTGTTCAAGATTCTCGATCGCGAGCTGACCGAAGTCCGTTTCAACAGTGAATGGATGAACGCCCTCGATATCGCCGAGCTGATCAAAATCGCGGCGACATTGAGCGTCGCTCGGCTGCTCGAGCGCGACGACTTTGAAAAACGCCTCGCCGCCGAGGAGCCGCTCTTTCTGCACGAGCTGCTCTATCCCGTGATCCAGGGTTACGATTCTGTCGCGCTCAAAGCGGATCTCGAAATCGGCGGCAGCGATCAGAAGTTCAACATGCTGGTCGGCCGCGACCTGCAACGCCATTTCGGACAAGCGCCGCAAGCCGTGATGACGATGCCGCTGCTCGAAGGCCTCGACGGCGTGAAAAAAATGTCCAAGTCGGTCGGCAACTACGTCGGCCTTACAGACAAGCCCGAAGACATGTACGGCAAGCTGATGTCGGTGCCCGACAAGCTGATGGTGCGCTACTACGAGTTGCTCACGAGCGCGCCGCCTGACGAGATTGCGGCCGTGAAGTCAGGTGGGATGCATCCGATGGAGGCGAAGAAGCGCCTCGCGCGCACGATCGTCACCGAATACCACGGTGCGCCCGCTGCCGATCGGGCCGAAGAATATTTCGAGAGCAAACATCAACGCCGCGAAGTCCCTGCCACCGCGCAGGTCTATCGTATCGCCGAGGATCTCTGGATTTGCGAGCTGATGAAGCAGTTGCAGTTCACGCCCTCGACCAGCGAGGCGCGCCGCCTCGTCAGCCAGGGCGCCGTCCGCGTCGACGGCCGCACGATCACCGATGTGAATTTTCGCTTCGTACCCGGCGAGCACAAGGTGCTCGAAGTGGGCAAGCGCCGCGTCGCGCGCATCGAGCCGTAACGCTACTCGCTCTTATTCTTCTCCGCCGCCGCGACCGCCTCGCGCAGCTTTTCCATCGTGCGCCCGAGCGCCTTCGTGTAGCGCTGCTTGGTCCACGATTCCTTCGTCCGCATCTTGAGCCAGCCCAGCTTGACCGCGTCGGGCTTGTTGCCCATCTCGCCGGTGGAAACTTCGATGATCGCGCGCTCCTCGGTGTTGAGCGAGTCCAGCACTTCGCGTTTGAGGTTCTGCAGAAATCCGGACTTGAGGTCGATATCGATCTTCATCGAAGATGCACTTCCAGCACAGAGCCTAGTCCATAGCATGCGCACCCTCAACCGGGTGGTTGACATCGCAAGCCGCCGGCGGTAGTCGCCCGTCTACGGAGACACATGATGAAACATTTTACCGTCGATCAGCACGAACACGTTCAAGTCTGGACCATCAGCAATCCGCCGATGAACTACATGACGGCGCCGATGTCGCAGGAGTTGCTCGAGCTGGTGGGGCGCGCCGAAAACGACGCCAGCACTCGCGCGATTATTCTCACCGGCGGCGTCGACGGAAAATTCATCACGCACTACAGCGTCGACGAACTTGCCGCGATGGCTACCGACCCCGCGGCCTGCGCGCAGATTTTTCCCGCCGCGTCGGCCGGGTTCCACCGCATGCTTGATCGCATCATGCTGATGCCCAAAGCCGTCATCGCGGCGATCAACGGCGACTGCATGGGCGGCGGCTACGAACTCGCGCTCGCTTGCGACTTTCGTCTCGCCGCCGACGGCCCCTTTCAGATCGGATTGCCGGAAGCGGTGCTCGGGATTTTACCGGGCGGCGGCGGAACGCAACGCCTGCCGCGCTTGATCGGGCGGGGCAGGGCGCTCGAGGTGCTGATGTTCGGCAACGTCTACAGTCCTCGCGACGCCGAGAAGATGGGAATGGTGAATCGCGTGCTCGCGCCGGAGAACCTGGTGCCGTTTGCGATGGAGTGGGCGCGCACGCTCGCCAGCCGCCCGCCGCGTGCGGTCGCCGCGATCAAGCGGGCGGTATATGTCGGCGCCGACCGCGACCTCGAATCCGGACTCTACGTCGAGCGGATGGAGATGACGCAACTGATGTGTTCGCAGGACGCGCGAACCCTGATGAATGCCTACAACCAGGTTGTCGCGCGCGACCCGATGACGGCGCGCACCGAATTCCTCAAAGGAATCGGCGTGCCGCCGGCAAAGGGTAGCTGATGCGCGCGCCCGGCTAGTCTTCTTCTTCGACCGCCTGGCGGATCGCGTTCAGGATGAAGATGAACTGACCCGGCGCCGACACGCGCCCGAGCATGTTCACGTTCTTCAGCACCTTGAGTTCGCGCGCTGTGACCTTGTGACGATTGAGCGTCCCGCGATCCGCGGCAAACTTCCGCCATGCATCCTCGCGCCGCTTGCCGGGCGAGGACTCGGCTCGCTCACCGACGATCCACTGCGCCTCCGGATGCGCGAGCAGGAACAGCCGCTTCTTGTCGAGCTCGAGCGTGTCCGAGATTCGCGACAGCAGCGACAGGGAAGGGCGGCGCCGCCCGTTTTCGAGGTACGCGATATGGCTGGCCTTGACGCCAAGCTTCTTCGCGAGCTCACGCTGTGTGTAGTCGTACGCGCCGCGCCGTTGCTTGAGAACCTGCCCGAGAGTTTCCTTTTTTTTCATAGTTCGCATTCCGTCCCTGCTTCCCGTTCGAGTTGCGTCGTGGATGTTACCGGTCGGATATCGAAAACTCCGGCCGATCGGTAGTGATTCCAAATCGAGACCGCACGTTACCGCGGTTCTCGTTACCCTTTCTTTCGAACATCGAATTTCGTTGCCGCCGGGTTCGCGATACCGTTTTCAGAATCTCCCCGGGTATCGCAATTAAGTCTGAGCGCCCGTTCAGGTTTCGTCGCGACCAACAGTCTCATACTTATGGACATTAAGTCCACAGAAACAGCCCTCGACACTGCAAGAGCAAAAAGAATTATAGACAAGTTTGAATCTATGATAACAAATTGACTTTGCAAATGACACCCTAGGTCACTCAATAATCGGTAAAGTTTACCGACCGTTTGGTAGGTGTCCTGAGAAAGGCGAGCAGAAAGATGGCTTCGCCTTTTCCCGGACCGTTCGGTCAATGATCGCGCGTCATCCCCGAATATTGGAAATCGTCGCTAGCTCGCTGACGGTGGCGGCAGTGTCGGCTTCTGGCATCCGCCCCCGCCGACGCAATTGACGCCGGCGCCGATGTAAATCGCCGCGGCCTTCACCGGAAAGAAAATATAATTCAGCGGCGTCTCGATCGGATCGAATGCCTGCGGTGGCCCCGCCGCTACCGCCTCCGCATGCGCTTGCTGCTCGACATTCTGCTTGGTGTTGGTCTCGACGGCCTGCACGCTCGCCAGCCGCTCATCCGATCCAAAGATCGCGGCCTTGCCCTGATCGAGCCACACGTAGCGCAACACGCTCGCGCCGTTGTGGTTCGGATCCGCAATGTTGTCCTTCAAATCGGGCTCGCCCATCGACTGCACCGTTTGTGCGGGCGTCATCCCGGGAGTCAGCGTCCCGCTCTTTATCGTCGAGCAACCGGCCACGAACAGCGCCAGTACGGGTACGCAGAAAAGAAGTTTCGGCAGCGTCATTTATCAATACCTCAAGCTTCGTATGGAGCTAACATACGAAACCATCTGCGGCAACATAGGAGCCGACCGCGATGCTCGCGTCATTTCGCAACGGTCGGATCCGCGATACCGCCCGCCGGTGCAGCGACAGCGGGAATCGCCGACATCGTCGTCGTCGCGGGCTGCGCGAAGCACGCGCCGGCTTGCGACTCGGTCAGCATGACGGGCTGTGCGCCGCCGCCCACAGATGGGCTCGCCATCGGATGCGTCAAATTGTAGAAGCCGTTGATAAACCGAATTCCCCAGCCGCCGCCGTTATCCATGAAGCCCGTGAGCTGGTTGTACAGCACCGGATCGTTGACCATCAGGCCCGCAGTGCCGCGCCGCGAATTAATCTTCGCCAGTATCTCCTTCAAGTCGTGCGACGACTGGCGCAAGTTCGGCAGCACGTCGTCCGCGAAATCCTTGTTCTCCATCAATTGCGGAATCATCCCGTTGGCCTTGTCGAAACGCACCAGCACCGCGTCGAGCCGCGCGCTCGTCTGCCGAATCTTCGTCGTCGTATCCCCTATATTGGCGAGAAATTGCTTGCCGTCCGTCTCGTTGCTCAGCATCGCGCCGACCAGCCCTTGCCCCTTATTGACGCGGTCCATCGTCTCGCTGAGCGCAACCGACAGCTTGTCCACGTGCTCGAGCGTCTGCTGAATCGCTGCGAGCGTCAGGCGATGATTCGGCTCGTTCGCGTCCTCGCCGCGCACCAGTTCGCTCAACAGCCCATGGCCGTTTTCAATCGACGCGAGTATCGCGCGCATCGATCCCGAGATCGCCATGATGTTCTCAATCAAATCGTCGGTGCCTTCGCGCTGCAGAATTGCCTCGTAGTCGATCGGATTTATCGAGGCGAGCACGGTGTCCGGCGTCGCTGGCGATGCGGCTGCGGTGCCCGGCGTCAGCGCGACGAACTTGTCGCCGAGCAGTCCCATCGAATGGATCTGCATGATCGAATCGCGCCGCACGCGCTCGGCCGCCGATTGTTCGACCCAGATTTTTACGATCACGTAGCCGTTCTCGGGCTCGGGCGGAAACGTTATCGAATCGACCGCGCCAATCCGCACTCCCGACAACGTCACCGGCGCGCCGGTCTGCAGCCCCTCGATTCGCTCAAAATGCGCCTGCAGAATTTCGGTGTGGGTGAAAAGTTGTGCGCCATGCCCAATCGTGAGAATCGCGAAGGCCAGCGCCCCGAGGCCGGCCGCGATCAACGCGCCGACCCGCGCGCGCGCATAAATCGAGTTAGCCACGGCGGCCTCGCGATACTCTCGTCGTCATAGCGCGATCTCCACGAACTCCCGCATCAGCTCGTCGCGCGTGGCGCGCACCTCGTCGGCATTGCCGCTGAATCGTATCCGCCCGTCGTCGAGCAGCGCGAAGCGGTCGCCGACCATGAACGCGCTCTTCAGATCATGCGTCACCACCACCGACGTAAATCCCAACTGCCGCTGCAAGTCTCGAATCAACAAGTTTATCTTGTGCGTGACCAAAGGGTCCAATCCGGTGGTCGGCTCGTCGTACAGCACCGCCTTCGGTTGCAGCGCGATCGATCGCGCCAGCGCGACGCGCTTTTTCATCCCGCCCGAAAGTTCCGCCGGATAAAGATGCTCGACCTTCGTCATCCCGACCATATCGAGCAGCTCGGTGACGCGCCGCCCGATCGCCGGCTCGTCCATCCCGCCATGCTCCCGCAGCGGGTAGCTCACGTTCTCGAACACGGTGAACGAGTCGAACAGCGCGCCGCCCTGGAACACCATCGCGACCTGCTTGCGGATGTCGACCATCGCATCCTCGCTCAGATTGTTGAGCCGGATACCCTCGACGATCACCTCGCCGCCGTCGGGCCGCTCGAGCCCATTCAGATGCCGCAGCAGGACGCTCTTGCCCTCGCCGCTGCCTCCGAGCACGACCAGCGTCTCACCCTCAAACACTTCGAGATCGACGCCCTGCAAAACCGGCTTGCCCGCGAAGCTCTTGCGGAGCTTGCGCACCTCGATAAATTTCTTGCGTCCGTCGTTCGCCATTGGCTCGAAAAACTAGATCGAGAGAAAAAACTTGGTCAAAAAGAAATCGGAAATCAGCACCGTGATCGAAGCCGCCACCACGGCCGAGGTCGTCGCCCGCCCGACGCCGTCAGCGCCGCCCGTCGCCGACAATCCCTTCGCACACGCAATTATCGCGATCTCGAAGCCGAAAAACACCGACTTGCCGACTCCGCTCAGCAGGTCGCCGAGCTGAACGTTCTGAATCAACGAACTGTAGAAGTAATCTGCGCTCACCCCGAGCTGCGTGACAGCAATTACGAGCCCGCCGAAGAGCCCGACCGCGTCGGCCAGCACCGTCAGTATCGGCAGCATGATAACCGTCGCGAGCACGCGCGGCACCACCAGTTTTTTGACGGGGCTCGTCGCCAGCGATCGCATCGCGTCGATCTGCTCGGTGACTTTCATCGTGCCGAGCTCCGCCGTGATTCCCGCGCCCACCCGCGCCGCGACCATCAGCGCGCTCAGCACCGGCCCCATCTCGCGCAGCAGCGAGAGCCCCATGATCCGGCTGACATAAATCTTGGCGCCGAACTTCGCCAGGAACTGCCCCATCTGCAGCGCCAGCACCATCCCGGAAAAAATCGCCGTCAGGTTGACGACGTTGACCGACTTCACGCCGACCGCGTCGAGTTGATCGAGCAACAGCCGCCCTTCGAACGGTCGCCGCACCAGGTATCGAAAAAAATCCCCGGTCAGCACGCCGACTTCGCCAAGTTCGTCGAGAAACCGGTATATTCTCTCCAGCATCGCGCCCGTGCGAGCGAGCGTAAGCCAACCCCATGACCGCATCAATCCAAAATGGATAACGACACCGACCTGCTCTTCGTGTACGGCTCCCTGATGAACCCCGCCGAACGCCTGCGCCTGCTACGTCGCCCAATCGACGCAACCCCCGCGCGCCTCTTTGGTTTCGCGCGCGGCAAAAAACGCTACTACTTCGTCGCCAGGCAGCCCGACGCGATCACCGACGGCGCAATCCTGAAGGCCTGACCTCTAACGACTTCGCAATCCTCGACGCCTACGAAGATGTCCCCACCCTCTACACCCGCGCCCGCACCGAGGTCGTCACCCCCGACAATCGCAAAATCACCTGCTGGATTTACCTACCGACCGAATGGGCAAAGCACTAGCTAATCGCCGCTCACTACCTAACCCGTAACCCCTTCCCGAACGGGAAGGGGAACAATCGCGGAGAGAGCTCGCCGCTCTCCCCCTTTAAAAACCTCCAAACAGGGACGAAGTCCCGCATCTTGTCTTTCTTATCACTGGGTGCAGGGGTCACCCCTGCCGCGGAAGTTTGAAACCCACGCCGGGTTTCAAATTAAATAAAGTGTATTTCTCCCGCCTTCACTTGATCTCCGGCGGAGTCGCCTTAGCCTGCTCCCCGCGCTTGAGTCCAAACTTGTCGATCCGATATTGCAGCGTCCGATAACTCATCGCGAGCATCTTCGCCGCCTTCGCAATCACCCAATCGTTGCGCTCGAGCGCTTGCAGTATCGCGTCGCGCTCGAACGTTTCGAAGTTGAAGCCCTCGCTCGGGATTTCGTATTTGTCTCCGCGCTGACGATCGCCGCTGCGAGTCGGCGTCTTGCGCGACAGCACTTCCGACGGCAAATCGCGCGGCGTGATCGTCTCGCCTTCGCACAGCAATATTGCCCGCTCGATCGCCGATTCGAGTTGCCGCACGTTGCCCGGCCACGAGTAGTCGAGCACGACTTCCATCGCCTCGCGCCCGATTTCTTTCACGCGTCCTTCCGCCAGATGCCCAAATTTCGCCAGCGCGTGATTCGCCAGCAGCGGGATGTCGCCGCGCCGATCGCGCAGCGGCGGCAGCGTGACCGTCACGACGTTGATCCTGTAGTACAAATCTTCGCGAAAGCGCCCCTCGCCGACTTCCTCCGCGATATTGCGATTGCTCGCCGCCACCAGCCGCACGTCGATTCGAAACGAGTCGTTGCCGCCGACACGCCGCAGCTCCTTCTCCTGCAGCACCCGCAGGATTTTCGCCTGCATCCCCTGCGGCAGGTCCGCGATCTCGTCGAGGAACAGCGTCGACTTGTCCGCACTCTCGAACAGCCCGATCTTGCGCTCGGTCGCGCCGGTGAACGCACCGCGCTCATGTCCGAACAGTTCATTTTCGATTAGGTTCTCGGGAATCGCCGAGCAGTTGATCGCGACGAATTGCCGCGCCGCCCGCGGTGACAGCCGATGGATCGCTTTGGCGACGATTTCCTTGCCGGTCCCGCTCTCGCCCTGTATCAGCACCGTCGAATTCGACGGCGCGACGCGACGTACGAGCCGGATCACTTCCTGTATCGCCGGATCCTGCCCGATGATTCCTTCGATCTCGAACGTGCCTTCGAGCCGCCGCTTCAGCAGTTGATTTTCCTGCTGCAGATTCGCGAACTCCGCCGCCTTCGCGACGCGCGTCACCAGCTTCTCGCGGTCGGTCGGCTTCTCCAGGTAATCGAACGCGCCCGCCTTCATCGCCTGCACGACGCTGTCCGTCGATCCATGCGCCGTCAGCACCACCACCTGGCTCCCGGGATACGCGCCGCGCACTTTCGCCAGCAGCTCCTCGCCCGACATCCCCGGCATCATCAGGTCCGTCAACACGACGTCGAAGCGCGACAGCGCGAGCAACTCGATCGCGCGTTTGCCGAGCGCCGCTTCTTCGACAGCGAAGCCTTCTTCGCGCAGCGTGTCCGCCGTTATCTGCCGTTCGAGATCGTTATCTTCAACGACCAGTACTGAGGCTTGCGTCATGCTTGATTCCGTTTACTACCGCGCTCGGCGGGAAGGTGAAAGTCAGTGTGGTGCCGGGTCCGTCCGCGTTCGCTCCGATATCGATTGTACCCCCATGCGTCTCGACGATCGCCCTCGACAGAAACAGCCCGAGCCCGATTCCATCGCGCTTGGTGGTGAAGAACGGCTCGAACACGTGAGTGGCGACCTCCGCTTCGATTCCCTTGCCCGTGTCCGAAAAACTGATCACCATCGATCCCTCGACGCGCCGAAACATGATTCGCATCGTGCCGCCTTCCGGCATCGCCTGGATCGCATTTGCGACCACGTTGATAAAGCAGGTGCGCAGCTTCTCCGCGTCCACGTTGAGCGTCGGCGAGTCCACGTCGCATTCCTCGATCAGCTCGATTCCCTGGCTCTTCATTTTCGATTCCGACAGCGCGACGACCTCGTCGACCAGCTCGTGCACGTCCGTCGGCGCGGGGAAAATCTCGATCGGCTTGCCGTAATGCAAAAAGCTCTGCACCAAATCCGCCAGCCGCCGCATCTCGTCCTTCATGATTCCGAGTTGGCGCAGAAACGCCTCGCGATCCTGCGGCTGCTGCGGCGCATAGCGCGCGCGCAACTGGTCGAGCGCGAGACTGATGAAGTTCAGCGGATTCTTGATCTCGTGCGCCAGGCCGCCGGCCAGTTGCCCCAGCGCCGTGAACCGCTCGAGCCGGTTCAGCTCCTGCTCGCGCTCCCGCGCATGCCGCAATTGCCCCACCATGTCGTTGAAGCTGCGCGTCAGCAATCCGATCTCGTCGCGCCGATGCGCCTCCGGTACCGGCTCCAACCCGCGCGCCGCGATATTCTGTGCCGCATTCGCCACCGCATGAATCGGTTTCACGTAGCGGTCCGCCAGGATGTACGCGAACACCAGCCCGATCGCGAAAATCGCAAACGCGATCATCAGCTCGCGCGTCCGGCTCTCCTCCAGCGGCTGCGCAAAGTCGCCGAAATTCGCCACCACCTGCACGTAGCCCAGCAGATGGTCCTCGACCTCGACCGGGATCAGGTAGACCGTCGTCTCCGGCGCGAGTCCGAGCTTGCCCGGCGGAATCGTCAGCAGCGCATCCGGATGCTTGAGTTGCTCGGGCGTCAGCCACTCCGCTTGCTTGGGCCGCAACGCCGCGCCGATCAGATGCGGATTCGAGCTGTTCAGAATCAGGTTCTCGCTCGACGCGATCGACACTTCCAGTCCCTGCGTATGCAGGTCATCCACGTAGTTATGGAGTTGATCGCGATCGGTGTCGCGCACCGCCGTCAATTCCTGCACGCCGATCTGGATCACGCGCGCCAGGTCTTTGACCTTCTCCTGCGTCGTCGCGACGATCGCCGCCTGCGTCCCAAGGCTCACCCACACCTCCGCGCCGAGCGTCAACGCGAGCAAGCCGACCATCAGCACGATCAGCTTCGCCTTGAGGTTCAGCGCGGGAAAGTATGATTCCATTTTCGATTCACGGCCGCGCAGGCCGGCGCGCATTTATTCAGGCAATTCAGGCTTGGCCGCCGGCTCGACGGTCTTGCGTAGCACCAGCATCCGCGTCCCGTACACTGCGACGCTCAGAATCGCCACGACCACGATCAGCTTGTCGAAGCCGCCGAGATATTTCACCAGCTGCTCGAGCTGCTTGCCGAACACGTAACCGAGCGTCACCACGATCGGCACCGATATCAGCGCTCCGAGCAAATCGTAAAACAAAAACACGGTGGGACGCACGCCGAACGATCCCGCCGACAGGTACACCAGCGCGCGCAGTCCGGCCAGGAACCGCGCGTAGAAAATCGCGCGATGCCCATGGCGTTGCATGAAGCCTTCTATCCGCTCTATCTGATGCTTGCGCCCCGGCCGTCCAATCGAAAAGTAGCGCACCAGTCCCGATCCGAATCGCCGCCCCATAAAGAACAACGAGTTGTCGCCGGCGACCACACCGAATAGCGACACAGCCAGCGTTATCGGATACCGCGTGATCCCGCGATGTACCAGGTAGCCGCCTGCCAACAACGCCACGTCTTCGGGTATCGGCAATCCGAGCCCGCACAACATCAGCACGACGAACAGCCCAAGGTACGTGAAGTGTTCGATGTACGCGGAGATCAGCCCGACCAAGCTCAGCTCCCGTGCGCGTAGCGCGCGCGCAATGCGTCACGGATTTGTTCGATCGCCATCCCGCGGCTCGCCATCGATTCCGCGTCGCGCGCCTCGCCGCAGCAAATCGCGCACGTGCTCCCATGCGTATCGCGGAAGCAATCGAGCAGGTTCTTATGCCCGTCGGTCTTGTCGCATCCGCAGTAGCAGTGCAATTGCGCGAGCAGCGCCGGATCCTTCTCTGCCACCTCGTACGCCTCGCGCACGGTGCCCTGGAAATTGTTCGGGTCGAGCGTTATCCGCAAATGCGCGCCTGCATCGCCCGCCGCCGCCAACTGCCGATCCGACGCCGCCGGATCACTCGACTTGTAGCCGCCATAGGCGATCGCCACTACCAAAATCGCTGCCACCGACAGCGCGACAATTCCCTTGATACCCTTGAACATAGCTCTCCCTGCGGCCCGAAATTATAGCATCTCGATGAATCTTAGGCTTTGATTTGCGAAACTGTATAGAGCGGCAGGCCGATGCGGTCCTCGCCGCGTATGCGCCAGCCGTTTCAGCATCCCCATCTTTAGAATGCTGCGCCGAAAGTTACGCCGATCGAGCGGACGTCCGAGTATCAGCGCGTACAGCTCCTCGAACTCGGCGAACGTGAATTCCCGCGGCAGCAGCGCATACGCGATATTAGTGTATTCGAGTTTCGACTTCAGCCGCTTCACCGCATACGCCGCCATCAGCGAATGGTCGTACGCGAGCGGCGGCAAACGCGTGACTTCGTACCAGCGCCCGTTCGAGTATTTGTCTGAAGGCGCGCTGACCGACTGCGCCTCGGGGATCAGCGCCATGTACGCGACCGACACGACGTGCGCGCGCGGATCGCGCGACGGATCGCCAAACGTGAACAGTTGTTCGAGATAGGTGCCGCGCAGTCCCGTCGATTCATGCAACTCGCGCCGCGCCGCATCGTCGAGCAACTCGCCCACTCGCACGAGTCCGCCCGGAAACGCCCATCGCCCGCGCGCCGGCCCGCGGCGCAACTCGACCAGGTACGTCTGCAAACAATCGTCGCGCACCGCGAACAGCACCGTGTCCACCGCAACCATCGGCCGCGCCAGCTTTTCCGCAGTAGGCCTAGTTGGGCGGGCCGCCGTGCCCGCCATCTCTTGTGAATTAGCCTTCAGACGCTGAGTTCGAGCATGCGCTCCAGCGCCCGCTTCGCCCCCAAGCGCACCTCTTCGGTAAGTTCGATTTCGTAGCGAAGATATTTCAGCGAATCGAGCGTCCCTTCGAGCGTGATCATCTTCATGAAACGGCAGAGCTTGCACGCTTTGTAAAAATGCTTGTCCGGAATCTCCATCAACAGCCGATCCGACAAGCCGCATTCCGTCACCACCAAAAATTTATCCGCGTCGCTCGCGCGCGCATACGACATCATTGCGCTGGTCGACAGCACGGCGTCCGCAATCGCGAGCACGTCGCGCCGGCACTCCGGATGCGCAATCACCTTGATCCCGGGAATCGCGCGCTTGACCTTGTTCACCTCGTCCGGGGTTATCTGATGATGCACGTAGCAGTTGCCGTCCCACGAAATGACGCGCTTCTTCGTCTGCGACTGCACGTAATTCGCCAGATTCTGATCCGGCACGAACAAAACATTCTGCGAGTCGATCCGCTCGACAATCTTCGCCGCATTCGCCGAAGTACAGCACGCATCCGACAGTGCCTTAACATCCGCCGTGCAATTCACATACGAAACAACTTTCAAATCAGGATAAATCTTGACCAGCTCTTCTTTCCGCTCAGCCAACGCTTCAGCCGTAACGCTATCGGCGAGCGAGCACCCGGCCTTCAGATCCGGCAACAAAACTTTCCTATCGGGATTGAACACCTTCGCCGTCTCAGCCATGAAATGCACGCCGCAAAACACGATCACATCTGCGTCTTGCACATCGCGAGCATTACGCGCCAACTCGAGCGAGTCCCCAATAAAATCCGCCACCTCAAAAATCTCCGGCCGCTGATAGTTATGCGCCAGCACAACCGCCCGCCGTTCCTTCTTAAGCCGCCGAATCTCCGCAATCATCCCGGCGTATCTCTCACAAATCTCAGCGGTATAACTGTCATTCCCCAACACCGCGAGCTTCTCGCGCAACGCACCCGCATCAATCTCAGTCGATACAGCTTCCATCACAATTCAATTCCTCAATTACTAAAGTACTTTGCGTCAATCTGACACTTACCCCACGCCCGCTGCCGACGCAACCGTCCAAAAATCTGCTCCCCCTTCCCACCATGGGAAGGGGTTAGGGGTTAGGTTCCGCGACCTGAGCACAATCTCCGAACGATTGTCCCCCTTCCACTAGGGGAAGGGGTTAGGGGTTAGGTTGCATGCGTCCTCTACACCCCAGCCCTCTCGCATTTTCTTCAGGTCATCCTGACGACGGGAGCGATAGCGACAGGAGGAAATGGCTTCTGGCGTCCGGTCAGCGGCGCGAAAGCGCCGCCGGTACCGGTCCCAAGCATTTTATTCCCCTCTCCAGAAGGGAGAGGGGCCAGGGGAGAGGTCTCGCGCTCCGCGCAGTTTGACCGCCTCAACACCCCTCCACTACGCTCCAACAAGATCCCGTGCAGTCAAAAAGCGCAAGCCGCTACCTTCCGAAAAAAATCACGCGCCGCACTTTCATCGGCACAACAGCCGCCGCGTGCGCCTACACCGCGCTATCCCCGATGCTCGCGACGGCGAAACGCCTCTCTGCCGTCTCGCCTTCGCCCACCGCCGACACTTCCGGAATCACCTGGCCGCCGACTCAAGCGCTGCCATCCTTCGCCGCGCCCGTTCAGCTCGACGCCGCCGACATCACGTCTCTCACCAACGACCAACAACTCCTGCTGACCAGCCTGCAAGGAATCGTCAATCGCACCCAGCCGCGCATCTACCTCTTTCAAAATGGCGACGGCACCGATCAGACCTGGCTGCAGACAACCGCTGTCCCCAACACCGTCGCGCCCGATCCGCTCAGCCTGATCGCCAAATACAGCGCCGAGGCAGCCGGCGCCGTCATCTACGATCCCACGCTTCCCGATACTGCCAACGTCGCCACCAGCCTGGCCGGCGTGATGGGCGGCGTGATCGCGACTGCCGACTTGGCGAGCCAGTACAGCCTGCCAATCCTCGCCGACTTGCGCGGTCAATTCGCGACCAAGCTCGACGCCTACAACTGGCTCATCGACAACTATTGGCCCCAGCTGACGCCGCGCATGCTGACCGCCATCAGTCCCACGACGCCCAATCTGCGCGACTACATCGTCGCGACAAAATCGCTCGTCTTCTGGCTCGATCCGGAAGTTCCCGACGAGGCTGCTTTGTTCGCGCAGATTCTGCAGAAGGTCGCGCCCGACACGCCATACATGGGATGGTTCGTCGGCGGTCACGAGTCCTCCGGTGTCACGCTATGCTCACAAAACGGCGTCGTCGTGGGCGCTGCCGACTTCCTCGACAATGCGACCGTGCTCGGCGGAGTGCCCGCGTCGATCAGTCAATCGCAGCCGCCCGCTACGACGCCCAAGCTCGAAAAGAAAATTTACCTGACCTTCACCTTCAGCGACGGCGACAATCTGCAGTACGATCAGCATCGTCTCCGCACCATCTGGGACGATCCGAATCGCGGCACCGTGCCGCTCAACTGGACTATCAGTCCGCTTCTGCTCGACGCCGCGCCGATCATGCTCCACTACTACCAAAGCACGCAGACTCCGAACGACCTTCTGATCGCCGGACCGTCGGGCGCAGGTTACACCTATCCCGGCGACTGGCCCTCGTCCGCGCTCTCAACCTTCACCAAGCGCACCGGCGATTACATGACGCGCGCCGGCTTGACGCTGATCGATGCGCTCAACCTCACTTCAAAGGGCTCGAACGCCAAATTGACGAATAGAATTGCGCACGACTATTCGCGCAACGCGCACCCGCTCGGGATCCTGTGTAACTGGCAGCTCGATTCGAGCACCCTGCAAAAGACGGCGGGCCTTCCGATCATGAGCCAGGCCTTCGTCGTCTCGGTCGGGCAAGGAAAGAGTACCGCGTCACGGATCAGCGCCTCGTGGAGCGGCCATCACGCGCTCTTCGCTGCAATCCTCGTCGACAGTTGGAACATGACCCCAACCGACGTCAACACCGTCGCCGCCTCGCTCGACTCCCAATTCGAAATAGTCCGCGGCGACGTCTTCTTCGACCTCCTCCGCAAGCACTAGGATCTTCGCCCCTGTGTTCAACGACCCGCGCACAAACTCTCTGACGATTGTTCCCCTTCCCACTATGGGAAGGGGTTAGGGGTTAGGTAAGGAGCCACAAATGGACGAACAACTCGATCGCGAAATAATCGCCGCCGTCCGCCGCTTCGTCGATCGCGACGTCATCCCCAACGCCTCCGCCCTTGAGCATCGCGACGAATACCCGCATGCGATGGTCTCCTCGATCCGCGAGCTCGGCCTCTTCGGCGCCACCATCCCCACCGACTTCGGCGGCCTCGGCCTCAGCTTCACAACCTACGCGCGCGTGATGGAAGAACTTTCCCGCGGCTGGATGTCCCTCGCCGGCGTCATCAACAGCCATCTGATCATGGCCTACATCATCGCGAATCACGGCACCGACGCCCAGAAAAAATATTTCCTGCCTGCGATGGCCCGCGGCGACAAACGCGGCGGCCTCGCCCTCACCGAGCCGCACGCCGGCAGCGACGTGCAATCGATTCGAACAACCGCCGCCCGCCGCGGCGACGACTACATCCTCTCCGGCTCCAAGATGTTCATCACCAACGCGCGCCACGGCACGATGCTCGCCGTTGCCGCCAAAACCGATCCCCACGCCGACCCCGCGTATGCCGGCATCAGCATGTTCGCCGTCGAGAAATCCGACCGCGGCCCCACCGTCAGCCGCAATCTCGACAAGCTCGGCTACAAAGGCATCGACACCTGCGAAGTCCTGTTTGACGACGTCGCGGTCCCCGCCGCAAATCTAATCGGCGGCGCCGAAGGCATGGGCTTCAAACAAGTGATGAGCGCGCTCGAAGTCGGACGCATCAACGTCGCCTCGCGCGCCGTGGGAGTAGGGCAGGCCGCTTTCGAAACCGCAATCCGTTACGCGCAACAGCGCACCGCCTTCGGCAAACCCATCTGCCAACACCAGGCAGTCCAACTCCTCCTCGCGGACATGGCGACGCGAGTAGAAGCGGCGCGCCTGATGGTCGCGAACGCCGCGCAGAAAAAAGACGCGAACGAACGATGCGACGTTGAAGCCGGCATGGCGAAACTGTTCGCCTCCGAAGCCTGCGCAAAAATTTCCCTCGATGCGATGCGAGTCCTCGGCGGCTACGGCTTCATGGCCGACTTCCCGGTCGAACGCTTCTACCGCGACGCCCCGCTAATGATGATCGGCGAAGGCACCAACGAAATCCAGGCACTGGTAATAGCCCGCGGCCTGCTCGCAAGGTACGCGCTCTAGTCTTCCCCTCTCCCTGTCAGGGAGAGGACAGAGGTGACGGTCCGACTACAGCGCGCTTGCGCGCGATTCAGGATTCCGCTCCTTCTCTCACTCACCACGCGCCAACTCATACAACGCCCGCGCGCATTCCACCGGATGCGTAAACATCACCTCATGCCCACTCTTCACGAACTTGAGCGTCGGATTCTTGAGCCTGCTCGAAAAATGCGGATGCCAATTCGGCGCACCCGCCACCGGTGTCTGGTCGTCCTCGCACACGATATAGCTGCTCGGAATTCCCGTAGCGAAGTAGGGCGCCATCGCGACCGGCGCCGTCATCGGTTCGACCGGCTGCGGCCCCACCGCCGCCAGCACGTATTCCTTCATCGCCGGCGCCATATCATTGCTGAGCCCGTCGACAAACCCCTTCCCCATCATCTCGATTGGAATCGATCTTTCCGGCAATGTCTCCGCCGCCGCCGCGAGCGGCGACGTCTTTGGATCCACAATCGATTGCCCGTCGATCGCCACCAGCGCCGTCACCCACACCACCCGCTTGATCCGCGCCGGAATCTTCGCCGCCACTCCAGGAATCGTCAGCCCTCCAAGACTATGCCCCGCGAGCACAACGTCCTTCAGATCACGCCGCTCGATAAACTCCGCCACGCTATCGACATAACTCTGCAAGGTCACCTTCGACCGATCCGCCCGATTCATCCCATGCCCCGGCAAATCAACCGCATAGGCCCTATCTCCAAGCTTCTCCAACTGGTTGATAACCGCAGCCCAGCACCAAGCCCCATGCCAAGCGCCATGCACCAAAACAAAAGTCTCAGCCATCTTCTTTCTCCTGAATTACCTATCTCGAACGGGATAGGTAATTCCCGTCAAACCTCCAAGCAGGGACGAAGTCCCGCATCTTCTCTTGATACCAAGGTGCAGGGCTTAGCCCTGCCCAGGGAGGTGTGGAACCCACGGCGGGTTCCACTTTCAATAAAGTGATTTCCCCTTCCCGCGATCTAACTCGCGACCGCCGTAACTTCCTGCCCCTCTTTCAGCGTAGGCGCCGGCACGACGATCACCATCTCGCCCCCGCTAAGTCCCGACTTGACCTCGACCCCGTCCTGGAACTCCCGCCCGACCGTGATCGGGATCTGGCGTATAGTGTCTCCTCTCACGACCCACACCGAATTCGCGCTGCCGTCGGTGACGATCGCCTTCTTCGGCACCAGCACCATCGGCGCCGCCGCCGTCTGCGTCATGATCGATTGGAACGTAACCTTCGCGCTCATTTCCGGCTTGATAATTTTCAAATCGGGTTGCAGGATTTTGACTTCGACCTTGACCGTGCCTTTCTGCCGGTCGGCCTCCGGGTAAATCTTCACGACCTGCGCCGAAAATGGATTGTCAGGATACGCGTCCGGAATCACCGTCGCCGGCGTGCCCATCGTCACTTTCGCGATATCGCTTTCGTTGATATCGACTTCGCAGCGCAGGTCGCTGAGGTCCGCCAGCTGCACGATATCGGTCGCGCCGCCGCCGGCCTGGATTTCGCCGCCGAAATTAATCGTGTCGCCCAGCTCGCGATATTTCTGCAGCACGACGCCGTTGATTGGCGCCGTGATCACCGTCTGGCTCACGTTGAATTTCGCAAATTCAATCTCGCCGTTGGACTTTTTCAGGTCCGCCTGCGCCACCGCCAGCTGATTTTCCGCGTCGTCGAGAGAGTCCTTCGACTCGACGCCCGACTTGTAAAGCTCGCGCATCCTATCGGCGCGCGCCTGCTTCAGCACCAGGTTGGCCGCCGCCAAATCGCGGTCCGCATACGCCTGCTTCAATTGCGCCTGGTAGTCGCGATCGTCGATTCGCGCGAGCACGTCGCCGACCTTCACCCGCTGCCCTTCCTCGATCGGCTCGGCGACGATCTGTCCGAGAATCTTGGTGCCGATCACGATATACTTATGTTGCGTGACGATATAACCGCTGCCCGTCAGCACCGTGCCCGCCTGTCCCGCCTGCTTGACGCCGACGATCGCCGTCTGCACCTCGGGCGGCCGTCCCAGCGTCTTCTGATAAACGACGTATCCCGCCGCGCCGACGACGCCGAGAATCGCAAGGGTGATTACAACCGGTATCAGCCGGCTAGGTTTCTTCGGCTGCGCGCTGCGCGCGATCCGCAGCGATTCGAGCTCGCGGATATTCGGCCCTCGTGGTGCTTCCGTCGACAAGGTCAAACGCTCCTCAGCGCATCTACTACCGGCATTTTCATCGCTTGCCGCGCGGGGAGCCAGCCCCCGACCATACCCATCACGGCGGCAAAAATCATCGCCTCGATCACAATTGTAAACGTCACGCGGAAGCTGAATGCGAGCGTCGAGAAAGTGACAAAATTTCCAAACGTAGTCGACAGCCCGTTAATCGGCATCGCGATAAGGATTCCGACAACGCCCGCCGCCACCGCCAGCACCAGCGACTCGAGCAGGAACGATGTCATCACCGCGATCGGCGCGAAGCCAAGCGCGCGCAGCGTGCCGATTTCCGTGGTGCGCGACGAGACCGCCGCATACATAGTATTCATCGCGCCGAAAATCGCGCCCACCGCCATTATCACCGCCACGATCATCCCGAGCACGCGCATCTGATTCGCGACCACCGCCTGGTCCTTGTAATAGTCGGCCTCGGTCTCCGCCTGCAGATTTATGCGCGGGTCGTCGGCCAGCCGCCGAATCAACGCATCGGTATCCGCACCAGGCGCCAGCTTGAGCCGCACGTCGGCGTAGTACGCGCCGCGCTGCGCATCGTCCTGCACGTTATGAATATCGCCCCACACCTCGGACTCGAACGATCCGCCGTCGGCCGCCATTATCCCGACGACTTTCCAATTGCCGCGCCCGAACTTGAGCGTCGAACCGAGCTGCATATTCGCGTAGTGCCCTTGCAGACCTTTCCCAACGATCACTTCGTTAACGGAAGGATTAAACATCCGCCCTTCGACAATCTTCACCTTGGGATGCACCTTCAAGGCGATCGGCAGCACTCCGCGCACAACTATATTGTCGCGCCCGACGCCGACGCGTTCCATCAACGCTTGCACCGGCAGTTCAGGTGAAGCGTCAACTTCGCCACCCGGCTCGCGCCGAATCTGCGGCAAAAATTTCAGCGCATCGAACTGATCGAGCTGAATCGCCGAGTAAGTCTCGGTAGTAGCGCCTTTGCGCAGCACAATCACGTTATCCGGATCACCAGTATCCGAAATCGCCGAGTTAAGTCCCGCGACCAATGCCATTACGATCACAAACACACAAACAACCAGCGCAATCCCACCGCCGGTCATAGCAGTAGAAACCCGCCTGACGAGCAACGACCTGACATTATATTTCAGCGGTATCGCCATCTAAGTGCTCTTCCTACTCTGTCTTCCCCTCTCCCACTAAGGGAGAGGATAAAGCTGAGGGTCCTTATACAGCGCGCGCTCCGCGCGCGATTCAAGATTCTGATGTCTGCTCCGAAGCACTACCCCTCTACCTATTGAACGCCGCCGCAATATTCCGTCCGCCATCTCTCGACGCAACCGTCTGCTCGATCCGCGAAAGCCTCTCCTCGAACGCGAGGTCGTGCCGCCGCATCGACGCCTTCATCTCCGCGATCTGTGCCGTCAGCGCCGCGATCCTCGCACTTTTTCTCTCACTGTCCCGATGCTCCTTCTGAACCTCATTGAGTATCATCGCCGGCAGCACCTGGTAGGCGACCGTCTCAGCCCTGCCATTGCTGTCATCAATCACCAACTCCGGATAAACCTTCTCGACCTCTTCGGCGATCAGTCCATATTGCCGAATACCGTCGGAGTCCTCCTTGTACTGAAACGTCACTGGCCGCAGCTTCATCAGCTTGTCGCTCGCGTCGCCCATATCGTGGATGTCACGCTTGTAGCGTGCCGACGACTTGATGCATCCGAGCAGGCCGTTGCTGCCGGCAACTACGTCGCAACCTTTCTTTATTTTGGGGCCGCCGAAAATCCCGGCGATAAAGGTCGCGGTCTGAATACCCTGCGTACCGATCCGGATCGTGTTGGACTCGCCCGCCACACCGGCATCGTAGATATCGATATTGTTATCTCCGGTAGTGAGATTGTCGCCCGCGTCGAAGCCGACTGCGATATTGTTGCCGCCTGTTGTGTTCGCGCCCAGCGCAACGCCTCCGATAGCCGTGTTGCTTCCGCCGCTGGTGTTGTTTTCGAGCGCGTCCACCCCGGTGGCAGTATTGTCGTTGCCCATGCTGAACATCATCGCCCGCACTCCGGTAGCGGTATTGTCGGCACCCGAGGTGTTTTCTTCCAGCGCAAACACACCGGTCGCCGTATTCTCGTTGCCCGTGATGTTGTTGATGAGGGCACTCAGTCCGGTGGCGGTATTGTCCTGACCCATGGTGTTGAAGAACATGGCGCCCGCTCCGATGGCGGTATTGTCGGTGCCGGTAGTATTGCTGGTGAGGGTGTTCTCTCCGACCGCAGTATCGTCGTTATTGCCGCTGGTCGTGTTGGTGAGTGGCGTGCAAGTGCCGCCAATTACCGCGCCTGCTCCGACGCACGTGTCACTTCCCGCCCCCACCGCCGTGACGATAGTCGCACTTGCGAGTACTAGAAGCGCAGCCACCGCCAGATTGAGAGAATAACTCGTCGCGCTCTTCATGAGATTCCCCTCCGTGTTATCTGTCTGAACTGCAGTTCAATTTAGAATCAGCCACGACCTGGAAAAGTCCGGGACCGGTCCTCCTTCCCCCCACCAAAAACCTCCAAACAGGGACAACGTCCCGCATCTTTTCCTGATATTGGGTGCAGGGGTCACCCCTGCCCAGGGAGGTGTGGAACCCAGGAGGGGTTCCACTATAATCCCGTTCCTCTCCCCGTTCGCGTTTCACGCCACCGTCCTCAACGCATCCACAATATTCCTCCGCGCCGCCGAACTCGCCGGCACGATCGCGCTGCACACTCCGATCAACGCCGCTATCACCAAAGTCTCTGCTAACACTATCGGCGGCATCCTGATCGTCCCCAATGGTCCGCCCAGGTTGCCGACCGAAAATGCTTTCAGCACGACAAACGCCGCGCCGCATCCTATCATGCCGCCGATAAGTCCTATCAGGAGCGATTCGGTCAGCAGCAGCGACAAAATCGTGCGCGACGAAAATCCCATCGAGCGCATCACCGCGATTTCGCCGCGCCGCTCGCGAATCGACATCGCCGCCGTATTCGCCGCCACCAGTCCTATCGTCAATACGACGATAAAGCCGAGTATCTCGGCCATCCTGAAAAACGTCTTGTAGCTCTCCATGAAGCTGCCGAAGAACGCCGCTTCCGATTCCGACAAGGTCTCATAGGACGAGTTGGCAAAGCCTTCGTCGATCGCCGCGATCGTCTGCGGCACACTTTCAGGCTTGTCGACCTTGACCCACATATTGCCGACAAAGCCCGGCCGCCCGGCCGCTTCTTCGAGATAGTCTCTCCTGAAAAGCAGGAAGTCGGGCGGCGCCTTGCCGCTCATCACGCCGACAATCCTCAACGTCACGTTGAACGGATAGAAGGTGCCTTTGAGCTGGATCTGCTGCCCGAGATGGAGTCCGAACTTCTTCATCGTGCCCGCTCCGACCAGGCACGCGGTCCGAATCTTCTTCCAATCCTCGAACTGCTCCTTGCTGATTCCCCAGTCGGGCCACATCACATCGACCTGCTCGGGATCGACGGCCAGGTTGGGAAACTGGTCATAGACCTCGTGGTAAACGCCGCCAAACCAGCTCTCCGCCAGCACGGCCTCGACATGCGGCAGCGTCGCCACGCGCTGCTTGTATGCGACCGGAATATTATAGGCGAGCCCGGCCTTGTTATGGGTCGCAATCCGGGTCGACGAGGCGGTCGCGCCAAGTATCTGATTGGCGACGGTCGGTATACTGACGAGCGCCGAAAAAATAAACAGCGAAACCGCAATCGACAGCACGGTTAGGAAGGTGCGCCGCTTGGACCGCAACAAATTCTTAAAAACCAGCGCCAGATACTTCATAAGGGCTCAACTCCTGCCCGCTTTTTTTTCTCTCCCGCCTGTCCCCTCTCCCTGTTAGGGAGAGGGCGAGGGTGAGGGTCCGATTACAGCGCTATTCGCGCGATTTAAGACTCCGCTCCCTCCGAACGGGCGCTCAATCACCTAGACTCGCACTAGGAGCAGAATCCTGATTCGCGCGCGAAACCCTCACCCGCTTCTTCGGCGCGGCCTCTCCCGCAACTAAGCGGGCGAGGCGAATAATCGGTGGCGCGGAACGCCACATCCTAACTCCTCGCGCTACACAAGGACCCTCACCTTCGATCCTCTCCCTAACAGGGAGAGGGGAAGAAGGAATCCCGCTTGCTATGCAAAGGTCTCGCATAACTCACTCGTACCCACTGCTTTCCGAGACAGGTCCTCCACCCAAAAACTTCCTAACAGGGACGAAGTCCCGCATCCTCTCTCCTCCCACCCACTGGGTGCAGGGGTCACCCCTGCCCAGGGAGGCGTGGAACCCACGGCGGGTTCCACATTCAATCGCGTTCCTCTCTCCCCCACCTCACGCATGCGCCGCCGTATCGCCGACGCCTCTCTTCCCCGGCTCGACTCCTGCCAGCACTCCCTTATCCAGCCGATACACCGTATCGACGTATCTCTCCGCCCGCGGGTCATGCGTAACCATCACGATCGTTTTCTGAAATTGCCGATTCATATCGACCAGCAGCCCTAATATTTCCTCCGCCGACTTCGCATCGAGGTCTCCGGTCGGTTCGTCGGCAACGATAATTGTCGGATCCGCGACGATCGCGCGCGCGATCGCAACTCTCTGCTCCTGCCCGCCCGATAACTGGCGCGGGTAATGGTCCATTCTGTCCGCGAGACCCACGACCTTGAGCGCAGTCTCGACATGCTCTCGTCTCTCGGCCTTGTTGAGATTCGTCAGCAGCAGCGGCAACTCGACATTCTCGAACGCCGTCAGCACGGGAATCAGGTTGTAGAACTGGAACACGAGCCCGATATGCCGCGCGCGCCAGCCGGCCAGGTCCCGCTCCTTCATGCCGGTAATTTCCTCGCCGCCGACGGCGACGCGCCCGGTGCTCGCGTGATCGATTCCCGCGATCAAGTTGAGCATCGTGGTCTTGCCCGACCCCGACGGCCCCATAATCGCGACGAAGCGCCCGCTGGGAATCTGCACCGTCACGTCGTCGAGCGCGCGGACCTCGAACTCGTCGCGCTTATAGATCCGGGTCACATGTTCGAGATCGATCGCAAACTTGTTATCCATAACAGTCCTTCCCTTTGCTTGTTCAGATAGCGCGCCGCACTATCTGGCTCTCCCCCTGCTAGACTTCCTAGCAGGGACAACGTCCCGTATCCTTTTTTTCCTAATACCGGGTGCAGGGGTCACCCCTGCCGAAGGAAGCGCGAAACCCACCGCGGGTTTCGCATTCAATAAAGTCATTTTCTTCTCGCCCCGCGCTTGTATCTCCCGCCGCAACTGCGCACACAGCCGCGCCAGCGCCCGCGCCTTCGCATCGACAATTTCCCAACCCAGCTCGGTCACGATTCGTCGCACCGAACTCGCACCCGCGCGCCGCATCTCTCCCACCATCTCGGCCAATATCGCTGTGCGCGCTTCGTCGTCGCGCCGCGAACGCTCCATATGCTCCAGCGCAATCTCGGGTTCGCGGTCCGCAAAATAAATCTTCACCTGCGACTCGTCGAATACGAACAGCGGCTGCGCCGGCTCGCGCAGCATTTTCATAAAATGAGCCCGGCCGCGCGGCGTGATCGCATAAACCTTTCGCGCGCGCCGCCCGCGCCGCTCCGTCCGCAACTTCACCAGCCCATCAATCGCCAGCTTTTTCAGCGCCGGATATATCGACCCGTCACTGACCCGATAAAAGAATCCAACCGGATCCTGGAACCGCTGCTTCAGGTCGTAGCCAGTCGCCTCCGCCTCCATCAGGAATCCGAGGATCGGAAACTTCACGTCCATCCGCGGCGGCGTCTTCTCGAATTCGAGAATCGACCTGGCCGGAAACAATTGCGCCCCAGCCCGATACCCGTTCAGCGGATTTGACGACATCTCGCGCATACCCATCGAGCCAATAGCTCGACTTGAGCTATGTGTCAAACAGTCAGTGTGCAGCGATACGACTGCGGATCAATCGCCCGAGATTGCTCGATCCGGACAGCGGCGCCACCCGCGCCCCGATTTCTTTCAACTTCCGCATCCGGTCGGGTGTCGGCTCGGTCCCGAACACGACATCCCAAATCGGCGAGGTCACCCCGAAAATCGCATCCGGCTCTGCTGCATGATGTGCCAGATGCCGCGCCCGCATCCTCTCTTCGATAGCCAACGCCGGCTCCACAAAATGCATCCGGTAATGCAGGTACTCATAAACAACGAACCCGCAAACAATCCCACCATAAAAGATCACCCCCGGCGCCAACCCGAACCATGCGATCGCTCCCACAAGCACGACCGCCGTAGGAATCCACGCCCCCAAGGCAAACACGGCGCGGGGATCGCGATGGTGCACGTCATGCAGCTTGGTCACGAACGTCCGATGCGCATGCCCGAGCACGCCATGAATCACGTACTCGACCAACGTCCACGCAAACAACCCCGCCGCGAAAATGAGCGCATCAATGAGCATCTACCCCCGATCGTAAGTCCGATCCGCCCCTGCAATCAACGCAGCGCTCGCCTTGCACTCGTATGGAACGCGACATTGAGCGCCGTCAATTCGTTGAATTCTCGATGCCGCGATGCTTAATCGCATCCCGCACATATAGAACGCCAGGGCGCAGGACTCACAGGGTGACCGCGACGAATTGTCGCGCTTGCAATCGCGTTCCGGTCAGGGGATTGACTGAATACAGCCGCGGGCGTTGTTCGACCACTCCTCCTGCAACGACCACTCAGTCCCGTCCGAGAGTGTTACAGGACTGCCGTACTGCGTCTGGCATTTGTCGCCGACTTCCGCGCCCGACTGGTCGTACCATGCGCTGATAAAAGGATCGGTGATCGTCTCCGAAAGTTCGTGGGCTGCGTCGTTCGCCATCGACTGTCCGCCGTTCATAAAAGGATTCGCCGGATCCGACGCGATGTCGCAAATGCTGACGCCCGTAACGTTCGGAAGATACACGACCGGAATCGAGACGCCGTTGCAGGTGCCGAACGAATGCCACGCGCAGAAGCCGCCGCCCTTCGGAAAATTCCCCGTCACTACGACGTATATGCCGTTGGGATCGGGCGGGGTGTTGCCAAAGCTATGGCAAACTTCATTTACGATCGTACTGACTTTAGGCGATCGCGCCGGCGGAGAACTGGGATCCGGCGCCAGCATCGCGTAGGCGGTCTCAGGCACGGATCCGCCGCGCATGTATTGCGTCAGAATATTCGCGTAACTGCTCCCGCCGAATCCGCCAATGAACGCGGCAAGCGCATTGGAAACGTCCGTCGGGACGTTCCCCCAGTAGATTACGTATGCCGTCGTCGTGGGCAGAACAGGCCCACCATGATCGATCAGATTCTTCGTCGTGGTCTTCGTGCTCTTCGAGAAAATGTGAGCGCGGTAGCCGTCCCGCGATGCCTGCCCGGCGCGAACCGGTACCGCTGGCAGCATGGTTATGCCCGCGAGTATCAACAGGATTAGAACGCCTCGCCACCTAAATACGTTTAGACGCTGTTTCACGAGCCTGCTGGTAGCAAATCAGCCCGAGAAAAACAAATCGTTAACTTCAGCCGGTGGCCTCCTCAAGCCCTATCCAGCCCTTGACACCCTATTCAAGGATTGGAATAGTCTAATTCTTGACGAGGAGAAATACCGCGATGGAAAATTCAGCCAATCCCTACCTGACCGGCAACTACGCACCATGGCGCGAGGAGGGCGATGCCTTCGATCTCGAAGTCGAAGGCGAGCTCCCGCGCGATCTCAACGGAGCCCTCTACCGCATCGGACCCAACCCGCACTTCAAGCCGCTCGGCCGCTACCATTGGTTCGACGGCGACGGGATGGTCCATGCGTTCATCATCCGCGACGGCCGCGCCGCCTATCGCAATCGCTACGTCCGCACCGACGGCCTCAAGGCCGAGATGAAACAGGGGCGCGCGCTCTTCGGCGGATTGCTCGGCACGCCGCGCGAGATGCCGCCCGACGCGCCGCCCTTCAAGAATGCGGCGAACACCAACATCATCGGCTACGCGAACCGACTCCTCGCGCTCTTCGAAGCGGCGTCGCCGCACGAGCTCAAGCCGCTCACGCTCGAGACCGTCGGCCTGTTCGACTTCGGCGGCAAGCTGCAAGGTCCAGTCACGGCGCATCCGAAGTTCGATCCCGTCACCGGCGACTTGCTGTTCTTCGGTTACGCGCCGTTCCCGCCGTACGCGACGTGGTATCGCGCTAGCAGCGACGGCAAGCTGCTCGAGTCGCGGCCGATCGACACCGGGCTGCCCGTGATGATGCATGACTTCATCGCGACCGACGACTACGCGATCTTCTTCGTCTGCCCGAGCGTGTTCCATCTCGAGAACGCCGCCGCGGGCAAACCGATGCTCCAGTGGGAGCCGGATCACGGGACAAAGATTGGCGTGATGAACCGCAAGACCGGCGACGTGAAATGGTTCCGCGACGAAGCGTTCTACGTCTTCCACTTCCTCAACGCCTACGAGGAGAACGGCTCCGTCATCGTCGACGGATGCCGGATGAAGTCGCTAGACATGACCGGCAACTCCTTCGGCAATCCGCCGCTCACCTGGCGATGGAATCTGAACTTGAAAGACGGCTCGATGACCCAGCATCAGATCGACGACGTCTCCAACGAGTTCCCGCGCTTCGACGAACGCCTCGCCGGCCGCAAGCATCGCTACGGCTATTTCGCCGGCGGCAATCCGGGCTCGCCCGAGAGCGAGACCAGCTTCAAGGCGCTGCTCAAGCGCGACTACCAGACCGGCAAGCTCGAAGCGCACGACCTCGGCAAGAACTTTGCTCCAGGCGAGCCGGTGTTCGTCCCGCGCAACGCGAACTCCTCCGAGGACGACGGATGGATCCTCGCCGTCTGGTATGACGAGGCGCTCAATCGCAGCGAGATGGTCGTGCTCGACGCTCAGGACTTCGCGAGCGCACCTGTCGCGCGAATCAAACTGCAGCATCGCGTGCCGTGGGGCTTCCATGGCAACTGGGTGCCCGCGCAATGAAGAAGGCTATGCGTCCGGTAAAGACTGTGAGTCGCGAATCGCAGCGCGCAGTGCGTGAAGCGCCGGATGGCGGCCTCGGCCCGCTGCGCTTCCCCACCAGGAAAGCGTCGCTCGATCTCGCGCTGCTCGGATTGATCGCGGAAGTGCCCGGCGTGTCCGGCTACGACATCATCAAGATCTTCGATCTGTCGATGGCGCATTACTGGCACGCGCATCAGACGCAGATCTATCCGACGCTCGATCGAATGGAAGCGCTTGGCGTAATCAAGCGGCGCAACGTCGTGCAGCGCAACCGTCCCAACAAGCGCCTCTATACGATCACGTCGTCGGGCGAGCGCCTCCTGATTGAATGGCTCGAGAGTCCGTTCGAGGGCATCAACCTGAAGCATCCGCCGCTGTTGCGATGCCGCTTCCTCGGAAATCTCGGCGCCGATGCCGCGATCGCGAGCCTCAAGGAAGAGCGCAAGTCGTGGGCGATCCATCTGAAGCGATACCGCGAGATCGAAAAGACCTACTTCGCCAACGGCAAGGGTTATCGCGACGTGAACGCGATGTTCTCGATGTTCACGCTCAGGCGCGGCATCGACTGGATGGAAGAAAACATCCGATGGTGCGACTGGGCAGTCGCCGAGATCAATCGCAACCGCGCGCTGTTCCCACGCGACAACATGCGAACCAACCTGAAGCCGCCGATCCCATTCGCCCCCGCCCGCCACACCGAACCCGCGCGCAGGAAAGCCTCTTCTTAGTCTGAGCCCACCGTAACCTTTTCGCTGGGGCGCGGTTTCTATAGATAGAGGCTGATGTGTCCCCGCGAGCTGTATCCTTGTATGCGCGCTCCTCTGTGCGGGAGAGCATTCACGCCGAAGTGCGTGAGGCTGGCGTGAAGGCGCGGGGTGTATCGAAAGTCGCTCGCGATGCCGACTGCTCGGCCGAGCGTGCGCTGATCGAGGCGGCGCAGCGGGAGCCCGAGAGGTTTGCCGATTTGTATGAGGCTAACTTCGAGCGGGTGTATGCCTATGTCATCCGGCGGGTGCGCGATCGCGACGAGGCGCAGGATATCACCGCCGATGTGTTCCATCTTGCCCTGAAAAGTTTGCCGCGCTTCGAGTGGCGCGGCGTCCCGTTCGCGGCGTGGCTCTTCAGGATTGCCGCCAACGAGATAGCCGATCGGTCGAAGAGTATCGCCAGGCGCCGCGCGCATGAGCGCGTGCTCTTTTTACAGGAAAGTGATTCGGGCGGCGCTGATGCAGAGGGATTTGAAGAGGCGGAGCGGCGGGGGCGGCTGTTCAAACTGGTCGAGCGCCTGCCGCGCGATCAATCGCGCGTGGTCGTGATGCGATTTGCCGAGGAGAAGTCGATTCGCGAAATCGCGACTGCGCTCGGGCGCTCTGAGGGCAGTATCAAGCAGCTACAATTCCGCGCCATGCAGAATTTGCGGGTGCGGTTGGGTGATTCGAATGGCTAAGGGGAAATTAATCGAACAACTGGACGATGCGGTGGAGGCTCTCGTGGCCAAGCCGAACGCGCCGATACCGGTCTCCGATCCGCGGCTGGCGGCGATTCTGCGGATCGCCGGCGAGCTGCGCGATTTGCCGCGGTCCGATTTCAGGAGTCGTCTCAAGGCGGACCTCGCTGCGCAATCGAAAGCGATCGAAGCATCTCCCGCTCGCGGCAAGCCGCTCATCACGCATGAGGATATTGAAGAGCGGCTCGAGCAGTTGAAGGAGCAGCCGAAATTCATCGTGCATGACGTGCGTGCCGCGCTGAGCGATTTGCCCGAGATGTCGATGCGCTTCCTCGACTCGATGAACGACCATCTGGTGATCGTCTCGCGCGGCGACAAGCGCACGCATTGGGAGCGCCACCTCGGTTCCGACGAAATGATCTACGTGATGGACGGTGAGACCGACGTCGTCACGCTGACCGACGGCGGGCCGGTCGAGTCGACGATTCATGCCGGCTCGTTGTTCGTGTGCCCCGAAGGCATGTGGCATCGCCTGACGCCGCGGCCGTTCGTGTCGGCTGTCTATCTGACCCCCAGCAACACCGTGGGTTCCGAGGCGAAAGATCCACGGCCAAAGCGCGAGCGCGTCGCGAAGAGGCCGGTGCGCCGGAGCACTGCAGCGAAGCTACAGGAGCATGATCTGCGCGCCGCGCTGCGCGAAGTGCCGCATCTCAATATCACCGACGCGACGACCGGCGCGGATGCCGACGCGGCGGTGCGCAACGTCGCGAAGATCGGGAAACTGTCGCTGGGCGTGATGAGCTACACGGGCCAGACGCCGTGGGAGCGGCATCCCGACGGCGACGAGTTGCTGCTCGTGCTGGATGGCGAGCTCGAGGTGACGGTGCTGACGGACACGGGGCCGGTGACGCGCGAGTTGCACGCGGGCGAAGCGTTCGTCTGTCCGCAAGGCTTGTGGCATCGGCAGAACGCCTCGAAGTCGGTGTCGATGCTGTATGGGACGCCGATCGAGCACGGTGAGTTCTCGACGGCGGACGATCCTCGCGTCGAGAAAAAATCGGCGAGTGCCGCGGCGCCGGGCGTTTCACGGAGCATCATGCCGTTCCTGAATATCGAGGGCGCGGCGAGTGCCGTGGAATTTTACAAGAACGTATTTGGCGCGACCGTGCTGATGCGCGATGAGGAGCCGAGCGGGATCGTGAGCCATGCGATGCTCAAGATGGGCGAGACCACCGTCATGCTCTCGGATCCCACGTCTGCGGATGTGAAGCAGAACGACACCCGCGGGCTGACGCGCTCACCGCGATCGTACGGCGGCTCGCCGGTGCAAATGTACATTTACGTCGCCGACACTGACGACGTTGTCCGGCGCGCGGTCGCGGCCGGCGCGAAGATTATCGACCCCGTGGAAGATCGCGACTGGGGCGACAGATGCGGCGGTATCGAGGATCCGTTCGGTCACGTGTGGTTCGTCGGGACGCCGCTCAAGGACGTGCCGCCGAAGGATTCCAATCAGCGAAAAGGGTGACAATCATGGCGAGCAAAGTGAAATCGATTCCCAAAGGTTGGCATAACGTAACTCCGTTCCTGTCCGTCCACGACGCGGCGCGCGCGATCGACTTCTATACCAAGGCGTTCGGCGCCACTGAGTTGGAACGAATGGAGGAGCCTGACGGAAAAGTAAATCATGCCCTGCTGAAGATCGGCGATTCGATCGTGAGGGTCACGGACGACAGTTCCATGCACGTCGCGGAGTGGGCGGCGAAGGGATGGGCGCGCAGTCCGCAATCGCTCGGTGGCACGCCGGTGCATTTTTATGTTTACGTCGACGACTCAGACGCCGTCTTCAAGCGTGCGATAGCCGCGGGCGCGAAACTGATGGAGCCGGTCACTGATAAGCCCTGGGGCGACAGGACCGGCGCGCTGACGGATCCGTTTGGACATATCTGGATGATCGCGACGCACAAAAAAGATGTGCCTATCGAGCAAGTCGTGAAGGAGCGCGCGGGAACCAGTCGCGCGGTAAACCGAAGGTGAAAATTTCTCGCATCGTTTCGATCATTCTCGTCCTGCTGTTCCTTGCGGCCGTCGCTCGCCTGACGCGGCTCGAGAACGGCGGGCCGCCGCATGTGTTCGTCATGCTGCCCGGGCAGGAGCCGGCCACGATGTATCTGCCGGGGCCGGGGGATCCGTTCTTTTCGCTGTTTCCGAAACCAGTGGCGCAGCGGCCGCCCGCTGTCGTGCTGATTCATGGCTTTACTGGCGATCGCGTTCTTATGAGCGGGCTCGCGCGCCGGCTGGCGGAAAACGGTTACGGAGTGCTCGCGATCGACGTCAACGGCCACGGCGAGAATCGAAATCCGTTCAACGGCGGCACGGCCGAGAGCGACAGCCTGCGCGCGAACGTCAAAACCGCGGTCGACTATCTTCGCGCGAGCAACCTCGTCGACGGCTCGCGAATCGTCGTGATGGGTCATTCGATGGGCGCGGGCGCGACGCTCGACTACGCGACCAATGATCCGACGATCAAGGGCGCGGTGATGATTTCTGGTGGCTGGACGCTCGGTCCGAATCGTCCCAAGGACGCGCTGTTCATTTTTGCCGAGCGCGATCCGGCCGAGGCGATCCAGGATACCTCGACGGCGCTGGCGGCCAACCTGGCGGGCGTCGCGCAGATCGATCTCGGCAAGACTTACGGCGATTTCGCGCAAGGCAACGCCGTCGAGGCGATCCGGATGCCGGGACTCGATCACGTAACGATCGTCAATTCGCCGGACGCCGCGAGCGTCATCGTAAAATGGCTCGACAGTACATTCGGGACGCCAAGGACCACCCCGATCGATCTCAAGGACGCGCGCCGCGGCTCCGCAAGATTCGCCCTGCTGCTCTTCGTGATCCTGCTGATACCGCTCGGCCGCGTTTGCGGCTCGATGGCGCCAGTTGGGACCGAGCAGCGGCCGGGACCGAGCGCATTGATCGGGATTCTGATACTCGGCGGCGCACTGTTCGCGGCAATGCCGCTGACGGCGGCAAATCCGGCGTCGTTCGTGCCGGTAGTCGTCGGCAGTACCCAGATCTCATGGTTCATGGTCGCCGGCCTGATCATCGTCGGCGTGATTGCGCTGTCGCAGACGCTCGATTGGACCGTCGTACCTCAAGGCGTGCTGTTCGCGATTCTCGCCGGCGCGGCCGGGTTCGGCGTCGCGTACGTATGCCAGGTCGCGATGTCCCCGATGTTGCATCACCTGTCGCTTTCGCCCGAGCGATTGATGGTGATGGTGATGGGCGCGGTGCTGACGTTTCCGTTCTGGATCGGATTCGAGTGGCTAGTGCGGCGCGGCGCGACTGCAATCTCAACGGTCTGGGCGTCGCTCGGCCGTATCCTGATCCTCGTCTTGATGGCTGTGGGCGCGAGCGTAAACGTTCTGCCAGGCGTGCTTATGCTGATCCTGCCGATTCTGGCGATTGCTTTCGTGATGATCGAAATATTCGCGGCGTCCGCCTACAGCACGTCGCGCAATCTCATGGTGATCGCCGTTTTCGAAACCTTGTGGTTCGCGTGGATGGTCTCGGCGGCGAGTCCGATCACTTTCATGTTCTAGGAGAAAGTCTATGCCGAACAAACTGGATCCAATTCCGGTGGGACCGCGCGCGATCACGGCCTACCTGACGATAAAGGGCGCAGCCAAGGGAATCGAGTTTTACAAGAAAGCATTCGGCGCGAAGGAGTTGATGCGCTGGACCGGTCCCGACGGCAGAGTCGGCCACGCCGAGATCGAAATCAGCGGGACGCCGGTGTTCATCAGCGACGAGCATCCCGAGATTGGCGTGATCAGTCCCGAGACGCTCGGCGGCTCCGGCGTCGGACTCCATCTGCTGGTCGAGGATGCGTACGCGACTTTCAAGCGCGCGCTCGAAAATGGCGCCGAGCAAATCACGCCGGTCGAAGAAGAGCCGTGGGGACAGCGGTCGGGTACATTGAAGGACCCATTCGGGCATCGATGGTTTATCACGACGCGCACCGCGGAACTGTCGGCCGCCGAGATGGACAAGATCGGCAAAGCAGCGGGCTACAAGACGCTCGCGTGAATCGCTGACAGTCGAAACGGGCGCGAAACGTGCGCGCGCGTGCTAGGCTTGAGCGGGCAGATCGCCCGGTCTGCATCACTCAGTATAAAACCCGTCGCTCGCGACGAAAGGAAAACACTCATGCTCGAGACAGGAAAACCGTTTGTGAATTTCAGCCTGCCCAATCAGGACGGCAAGCAGATGAAGCTTGGCGATTTCGCCGGCAAGTGGCTGGTGGTGTACGTCTATCCCAAGGATGACACGCCGGGATGCACGATCCAGGGCAAGTCGTTCACGGCGAGCAAGGCGGACTTCGATGCGGCTGGAATCAAGGTCTTGGGCGTGAGCGCGGACGACGTCGCGTCGCACAAGAATTTCTGCAACAAGTTTGCGTTCACGATCGATCTGCTCGCAGACCCTGGCGCGGATCTGCTCAAGGCGGCCGGCGTCGGCCAGGTGGATTTCGGCGGGACCAAGTATTGGAGCCGCACCAGCTTCGTCATCGATCCCAAGGGCAACCTTCGCAAAGTCTACGAAAAGGTGAATCCGCAGGGGCATGAGAAGGTGCTGCTCGATGACATCAAGGCGATGCAGAAAGGCTAGCGTCGCGGGGCGGCAGTACCCGGCCATCGAGCGGCCTTTGGGAACGTTTGCTTGTAGCCGCGAATTTGATTTGATGGACCTGTAGGCAAGGGGCCTTGGACCATGCGGCGGCGCGAGGCGAGCGGTCAGGCGGGAGCCTGAATTTTGGCCGAAATTTATCGTCGGATAGCTAGATGGTCCGCTACCTGTCCTGCCTCATGACGCAAGTGTTTTTCTACATTCCAGGAGGAATGCATGGTTAAGAAGATCGCTGCCGTGGCCGGCGGCGTTTTGATCGGCCTGACTATAGCCTTTGCGCGCGTCGGCGCGTTCCCATTTTGGGGTTCCGATTCCGACGCTTCCAAGGCGCCGCCCACGCAGCAAGCGCAGGCAAATCCGCAGGCTCCGTTGCCGGCGCCCCCGGTGCCGGGAGCGCAGATCGCGCCTCTGGCGCCCGCTGCACCCAATACCCCCGAACCGAACGAAAAGGTCGGCGTGATTACGTCGTTCGCACCGCTGGTCAAGAAAATGATTCCGGCGGTAGTGAGCGTCAACGTCGTTCAGGATGTGAAAGTTTCGGGGATGCCGTTTGGCCCGCAGGCGGGACCGGGGGGCGACGATAACGGCGGTGGCGATGACGATCCGGGCGCCCAGGGCGGCGGCGGCGATCAGGGTGGCGGTCCGCCGTCCGGCGGCGGGGCCGATCCATTCGATCAGCTGCGGCGCTATTTCGGGCAGGGCGGCCAGCGCGAATACAAACAGCACGGACTCGGCTCGGGCGTGATCGTGTCGCCCGACGGCTACATCCTGACCAACAACCACGTCGTCGGGAACGCCGACGAAATCCACGTTACGCTGCAGGACAAGCGCGAGTTTACCGCCAAGGTTATCGGCAAGGACGCGAAGACCGATCTTGGCCTCATCAAAATTGACACGAAGGACGCGCTGCCGGTGGCGCCGCTCGGTGACTCCAACACCACCGACGTCGGCGACTGGGTGATCGCGATCGGCAATCCGTTCAACGTCGGCATGACGGTGACGGCGGGAATCGTGAGCGCCAAGGGACGAATCCTCGGCGGCGACTACGACGATTTCATCCAGACCGACGCGTCGATCAATCCCGGTAATTCCGGTGGCCCCCTGATCAATACCAAGGGCGAGGTCATCGGGATCAACACGGCAATCTACAGCCGCACCGGCGCCAACAATGGCATCGGCTTCGCCATTCCGATCGACATGGCGCGCAACGTGATGGACCAGTTGAAGGCGCATGGACGCGTCATTCGCGGATGGCTCGGCGTTGAGATTCAGGAAGTGACGCCGGACCTCGCGCAGTCGTTCGGATTGCCGAGGCCCGAGGGCGCGCTGGTCGCGAGCGCGGATAAGGACGGCCCCGCCGGCAAGGGCGGAATCGAGCGCGGCGATATCGTGCTCAGCTTCAACGGGCATCCGGTCGACGACGAGCATGAGCTGCCTGCGCTGGTCGCGCAGACGCCGATCAATACGACGGTGCCGGTCGAGGTCGTCCGCAACGGCAAGCACATGACGCTGCAAGTGACGATCGGCGAGCGCAAGGAGCCGCAGGTGGCGTCGGCCAAGGCCGAGACGCCGGGCGGTAACTGGGGCATGCAGGTCGGCGACATCACGCCCGAGATAGCGCAGCAGTTCCATCTCGAGGGCACCAAGGGCGTGGTGATTCAGAAAGTCGCGCCCGACAGCCCTTCGGCGGAAGCTGGCCTGCAGCCGGGCGACGTCGTGCTTGAAATCAATCACGAGAAGGTCGCGGCCGTATCGGATTTCGTCGCCAAGGCGAAAGACGCGCAGACCAACAAGAAGCCGGCGCTGCTGCTCGTGCAACGCGGCGGCGCAACGCTATACACAGTGATCAAGCCAGCCGAAGCAACGGGCTGATCGAGTAGTAACCGTTCACGCACTGAACGCGCGGCGCATCGAGAGATCGATGCGCCGCGCTTGTTTTGATGCTAGGCGTTAAAGCGCGTGGCAGAATCCTCGAAAACATTTGACGTGGCGATCGCAGGCGCCGGTCCGGCGGGACTCGCGACCGCGCTGTTCCTCGTGAAGAATCGGCCCAGCCTGGCTGGACGAATCGTCGCGATCGAAAAATCCGCGCACCCCAGATCGCCTATCTGGTGTCGGGGATGGTTGCGACGCCATTTGGAGCGGATGGCGCGCGGCGGCGGGAGGGAATCACAGGCTTAAGCCTGTGCCATAGCTTTAGGGCAGGCAGACTGCTGCGGGCGTCGCTTGTGTGAGGCAGGCGACCATTGGGGTCAAGACCGGAGCCGCCACGCCGACCAGTTCGGTTATGGTATCGCCATCCAAGTTCGCCACCCAGAGGTTGCCGGAGCTGTCGATCGCCAAAGCGACTGGGTCGAAGTTCAACCCGGTCGGGGCAAAGTTGCCGAACAGGGTCCCGTCGTTGTTAAGCGCGGTCACGTTATTGCCAAGGGCATTCGCCACCCAGACATGGCCCGAGCTGTCGATCGCTACGCCGAGTGCTCCGTTGAATTCCCCGGTCTGGGCAAAGTTGTGAAAGATGAATCCGGCGATGGAAAGCTCGGTTAAGGTATCGCCGCCGGTGTTCGTCACCCAGAGGTCGCCCGAGTTGTCGATCGCGATGCCTTCTGGTGCGTTGAAGTTCGCCGCGGTGGAGTGAAAGTTGCCAACCAGGGTCCCGTTGTTGTGCAGCGCGGTGATGGTATTGCCCGATTGGTTCGTCACCCAGACGACGCCCGTGCTGGCGATCGCCACGTATGCTGGTCCGTTGAAGTCCGACCCGGTGGGGAAAAAGTTGCCGTCCAGGCTCCCGTCCCCGAAAAGCGCGGTTACATAACCGGTGTTGCCCGTGCCGCCGGCGGCGTTCGTGACCCAGATGTGGCCCGAGCCGTCCACCGCCACGCCCTGTGGTACGTCGAAGTTCGATGAGTTGTTTAAGTCAAAGCTCCCGTCGTTGTTAAGCGCGGTTACAGTACCGAGGCCGGTGGGGCCGCCGCCGTTGTTCGTCACCCAGACGCGCTCCGCGCCGTCGATCGCCACGGCCGATGGTCCGTTGAAGTTCGACCCGCCCGGGGCAAAGTTGCCGAACAGGGTCCCGTTGTTGTTGAGCGCGGTTACGGTATTGCCAGAGAAGTTCGGCACCCAGACTTTGCCCGAGCTGTCGATCGCCAGGGCGAGGGGTCCGTTGAAGTTGGACCCAGGGGGGGCAAAGTTCAGCGGCATCGACCAGTCGTTTGGTGCCGATGCCAGCGCGGGGCTGAACAGAGCCGCTTTGCTCGCCACGTCGTTTACCCCGGCAACCGACACGAGTGCCGGATTACGTGCGATCGACAGGGTGGCCGCCAAAGTATCGGCAACCGACCCGGTGCCTCCGGTGCACGCCCCGGAATTGAACACCGCCCCGGGGATCGCGCAGTTAAACAGCTCCGTGCAATTCGCCGAGGCAGCTCCGTTGGTCTGAGCGCATGCTGCCAGCGCATTGGCGATCGAGTTGAGACTCTGTTGCGGCGCCGTACCTGCTCCCCCCGGCGTCGTGCTCAGCGCCGATCCGCTCGCCACGCTCATCAGGTTGGCGGCATTGGCGAAGGCGTCGGCCTGCCCGGCCGCGTTGGTCGCAGGCGCGCCGACCGTGCCGGAACCGGTCGTACTCAAGAACTGCGACAGCGCGTAAACAGAGCCGGCGGTGGTCACCTCGTTGACGATAACCGGGGTGCTGAAATTGATACTGCCGCATCGGCCCAGCGCCGCCATCATCATGAGGCTGCCGTTGAATCCCGCACCGGCGTTGCCTTTCTGCGCGGTCACGTAGATTTGGGCGCTCGCCGACGGGCATTTGGCAAACGTGATGGCGAAGCTGCCGTTCGCGGCGCTTAGGATTGAGCCGAGCTTGATCGCGCCCTTTCCGTAGGCGGTAGCGGGAGTGGCGGTGGCCGTGGGCGTCGGAGTCACGGTCGCAGTGGCTGTTGTCAATCCCGCTTCCCACAGCGTAACGACGGATCCTGACACCGGGTGCACCCCGCCCATCACGTAACCGCAGATCTCCCCCGCCGAACAGGTCGGAGTTGACGTTGGAGTCGCAGTAGCGGTCGCAGTCGCCGTAGCTGTGGCGGTGCTAGTCGCGGTGGAGGTGGCAGTTACAGTTGTCGTCGCGGTGGCGGTTGCAGTTGCGGTTGAAGTCGCCGTCGATGTTGCGCTTGCGCTCGCCGTCGCCGTGGATGTCCTGGTCGCAGTTGCGCTCGGTGTTGGCGTTGCCGTCGAAGTAGCCGTTCCAGTTGTCGCGGTAGAGGTCGCAGTCGCCGTCGCGGTAGCCGTTCCAGTCGTCGCGGTAGAGGTCGCCGTTGCAGCTGCCGTCGCGCTGTCGGTGGCAGTTGCGGTTGATGTGGAAGTCGTCGCAGTCGCCGTCGTCGTCGGCGATGCGGTCGCAGTTGCCGTCGCGCTCGCGGTCGGCGTGCCGCCCGTGGCGGTTGCGGTCGGCGTCGCACTAACAGTTGCAGTTGCAGTACTGGTTGCGGTAGGCGTTCCGCCGGTGGCCGTCGCGGATGCTGTCGGGGTGCCGGTCGCAGTAGCTGTCGCGGTCGCCGTGGCCGTCTGAGTTGCGGTCGCAGCAGTGGCCGTGGATGTTTCAGTTGCGGTCGCGGTCGCAGTCGGTGTTGAAGTCGCGGTCGGAGTCGGCGTCGGCCCGATCACTCCCTTTCCGCTGAGCGCAAGATGTTGAGGACTCATCTGTGTGGTGTCGGTGAATGACAGGCCTTTCTTTGCCTTTATCTTTCCGGGCTTCGTCGGTTTGAACGCGACCGAAACGGTGCAGCTACCGCTGGCCGCGATCGAACCGCCGCAAGTGTCCCCCGTCTGCACGAACGGCAACAAAACGCTGATGTCGGTGATCGTAATCGCCGTAGTCGTGGATTTGTTGGTAAGCGTGACGGTCTGCGGATCACTGACAAGGCCAACGACGACCTTTCCAAAGCCGATAGCTTTGGGTGAGAGAACCAGTTTGGGAGCTTCAGCTTTGGCGTGCGTGTCGTCTGCCGATTGCGCCAACACCGGCCACGCAAACACGGTCAGCCCAAACAACAGCGAAAAAGCGAGAGCGGCAATCGTACGTGGGAGATTTCTTGAACGCGCGAAGTCTGCTCCTGGATAGCGCACCGGTAGTCCCCTCTGGCAGCGATCGGGACGGTGCGCTCATCACGAGCCGACGATTACCAAGGTGCTCTGTAGCGTGTCGGTGCGAGAAATGTCAACGCACAGAGGTTCCAAACACGCCAAGCAACATCACGCAGAGACGGGCAGCGCCTCCGAAAAAGTGTCTCCAGAGTGTCTGATCCGAGCAAGCCCGAGCGGATGCGAGGGCTCCCCGATTCAGCAGACCCTCGCTTTTCTCGATCCAATACGATGCGAGCCGATACCGTAAGGTGCCCCTGACCACCTTAGCAATCTGGTGCCTTCGATATTTCATCTCGCGTGGGTTTGGCCCAAGCTGGTTGGAAATTCGAGAACCATTGTCACACGGACAGTCCGCGTAAAACGTCACGTTGTCGGGGGATTTGTTTGCGGTCAGCGCGCGGCGCATCGAGAGATCGATGCGCCGCGCTTGTTTTGATGCTAGGCGTTGTAACCTTCGATGGAAGCCTCGCGGAAATTTGACGTCGTGATCGCAGGCGCCGGTCCCGCGGGACTCGCGACCGCGCTGTTCCTCGTGAAGAAGCGGCCGAGCCTGGCGGGACGAATCGTCGCGCTCGAGAAATCGGCGCATCCGCGATTCAAGGTCTGCGCCGGAGGCTTGATTCCCAAGACGATGCTCGCGCTCGACGAACTCGGCATCGCACTCGACGTTCCCAGTATCCAGGTGACTCGCGGCGAGGCCTCGACCCCAGTTGGTGGCGTCGATCTGTCGCGCGACGGCGACGTGCTCGCGACAGTGATTCGGCGCGACCGCTTCGACGCGATGCTCGCGCGGGCGGCTACCGACGCGGGCGTCGAGATTGTCCAGCGTGATCGCGTCCTCGGCGTCGCTCAGGACGCGAACAGCGTGCGCGTCAGCACGGAGCAGGGCGCTTACGAAGCGCAGGTGCTGGTGGGAGCTGACGGTTCCGGCAGCCGGGTCCGCCGCGCGGTATTCGGCGCTCGCAAGGAAACCATCGGTCGCGCACTGATGACAGACATCGCCGTCGATCCCGAACGCACGCCTGAATTCGTCGAGCAGCGCTACCGATTCGACTTCCGCTGCGTGAGCGCAGGAATCAACGGCTACAGCTGGTCGTTCCCATGCCTGATCGGCGGCGCGCCTCATCTCAATGTAGGCATCTACGATCAGCTCCCGCGCGAATTTGCCGACGATGGCGGCGAGCAATCGCGAATGATCGCGCAACTGGTCGGGGCGTTTCCCGAACTTCCACTCGACGGCCTGAAGCATCATGCGACGCGATGGCATTCGTTCCCGATTCGATGGTTCGATCCCGCTGACAGCTATGCACGCGGCCGCGTGATTCTCGCCGGCGACGCGGCCGGCGTCGATCCGCTGATGGGCGAAGGCATTTCGTGCGCGTTCGAGCACGGCAAAATCGCGGCGAATGCGATCTGCAAATTTCTCGACGGCAATGACAGCGCGCTGCATGACTACGATCGCACTCTCCATGTGGGCGCAGTGGGCAAGAAGATGAGCAAGCTCGCCTTTGCCGCGCGCCATTTCTACAGCCCGCATCATCGGCTCTTCTTCCGCATCGCGAGCATCAGCCGCCGCGCCCAGGAGCTTGGCGTCGATTGGTACAACGGCGCGCGCCATCTCGACGAAGTGCCCACCCGCCGGCTGATTGCGCGATGGGCGCGCGCGGTTCTATCTGGTCAGCCTCTGCGGTAGCATTCGAGTTGTCGCGGGCGGTGGAGGGATACAGGTGGCGGATCGAGTACGAGTGACGCCGCCGCGAAAGCGCGCAAGCGCAAAGCGGCCGTCGAAAAAGAAGCGCAAGCGGCGGCTCGGAATCTTCGGGCTCGCCCTGCTGGCTATGCTGATTTTGGGTTTTTTGACGAAACGAATAATGATCCCCTCGGCCGTCCACTACATAGCGTATCGCGCGCCTGATCAGTCGCAGGCCAATCCGCCCGCCGGATCAGAACAACTGACACCCGCCGATCAGCGCCAACTGGACGAAATCATCAAGCGCAAGGACAAGTGACGAACTGTTAGATGGCCGGATCGATGCAAATTGCGGACGACATGGGGTTTCGCGTCGAGCTCGATCGCCCGCCCGCGCGCATCGTATCGTTGGTACCGAGCTGGACCGAGACGCTCTTCGCGCTCGGCTTCAATTCCGAAGTCGTCGGCATCACGAAGTTCTGCGTCGAGCCGGTCGCAGCCGTCGCCTCGATTCCGAAAGTCGGCGGCACCAAGAATCCCGACGTCGCCGCGATCGTGAAACTCGATCCCGATTTGGTGATCGCCAATGCCGAGGAGAACCGGCGCGAGGACATCGAACGGTTGCGCACCGCGGGCATCCCGGTGTTCACGACGTATCCGCGCACGGTGCCGGGCGCGGTCGAATCGATCCTGCGGCTCGGCCGCGTGCTCAGCCGAGAGGCCGAGGCCGCGACGCTGGCCAAGGACATCACGCTCAGCGTGAGCGGAATCGAAGCGTCGCTCGGCGTATGGAGCAAGCTGCGGCTCCGCGTCTTCTGCCCGATTTGGAAAAAGCCGTGGATGTCCTTCAACGCCGACACCTACGCGCACGACGTGTTGCGCATGCTCGGCTACAACAACATCTTTGCGTCGGCCGGCGAGCGCTATCCCGTCACGACACTCGAGGCCGCCGTCGAACTCCGTCCCGACATCGTGATACTTCCCGACGAGCCGTACGAATTCGACGAGTCCGACGTCGCCGAGCTCAAGCCTCTACTGCCGCCGGCACTGAGCCGCCGCGTGCTTATAGTCAGCGGCCGCGATTTGCATTGGTACGGCGTTCACATGGTGCTCGGTCTCAAGTCGCTCGCTGAACGAATGGCGCGAGTGCGTGCCGCGGTTCTATAATCTGCCGGTCTGAGTAAGGTGACCCGTGTCAACCGCTTTTAATGGGAGATTTGCATGATCCCGAAAATCAGCCTCGCCGCCGCGTTTGTTTTGTTGGTCGCGCCGCCGATGGCGTGTGCTTCGAACTCCGTCACCGCGAATCCCGCGCCGATGACGCGCCAGGCGCATCGCTCGCCGCTCGGCATCGTCGTCGCGCAGGACCAACCGAGCGCCGGCGTTACCAACAACGACAGCGACAGTGACAGCGATTCAAACGACAGCGATTCGAGCGACAGCGCTGACGACAATCAGAACGGCGACACCAGCCAGATGGATCCTCAAAATGGCGCCGGCGACGATCAGCCGGTTCCGCCCACCGTCCTTAACGGCAACGAAAACGATCAGGACAACGCGCCGCAGTTCAATCCGGTTCCGCCGCAGATGGTGAACCCGAACCAATAAGGGGTCTTGATGCCCGCACCACTTGACGGAATCAAAGTCCTCGACTTGACCAAGCTCGCGCCCGGACCGTTCTGCACGATGATCCTCGCGGACCTCGGCGCCGACGTGATCAGGATCGAAGAGCCGGGACCTCCTACTGGTCGCCGCGCGGAGCAGGCCGGCGGCGCCAGCACGCGCGCGCAGACGAACACCTTCGGCAGCTCGCCGCACAACGCGCTCGCGCGCAACAAGAAATCGATCGGCATCAATCTCAAAAGCGGGATGGGCAAGGAAATTTACACCCGCCTGGCGCAGCGCGCCGACGTGATCGTCGAGGAATACCGTCCGGGCGTCGCCAAGCGGCTGGGGATCGATTACGAGAAGCTTGCGTCGCGCAACCCGCGACTCATCTATTGCGCGATCACCGGCTACGGACAGACCGGGCCGTATCGCGATCTCGTCGGCCACGACATCAACTACATCGCGACCGCCGGCGTACTCTCGATGTTTGGGCGGCCGGGCGCGCCGCCGACGATCCCGCACAACCTGGTCGCAGACTACGCGGGCGGCGGGATGCAAGGCGCGATCGGAGTGCTGGCTGCGTTGGTCGCGCGCAATCAGACTGGCCGCGGGCAGTACGTCGACATCTCGATGATGGACGGCAGCCTCGCGCTGCTGGCGCAAGCGTTCTCGACTTTCTTTGCCAATCACAAACTGCCGCGGCGCGGCGAGACGATAAACGACGGCGGCATTCCGAATTACAACGTCTACCTGTGCAAGGACGACAAGTACATTACGATCGCGGCGATCGAGCCGTGGTTTTTTGCCAACCTGTGCCGCGCGCTCGGCCGCGAAGATTTCATTCCGCACGAATACGATTCCAGCAAGCGTCCCGAAATCGCGCGCGTCTTCACCGAGACCTTCAAAACCAAGACGCGCGATGAATGGTTCGAGATTCTCAGCAAGAGCGACATCTGCGCCGGCCGGATGCTCACGCTCGACGAGGTGCCGAACGATCCGCAGGTGCTCGCGCGCAACATGATCGTCGAAGTCGAAGGCGACGGCGGCCGGAAGTTCAAGCAGGTCGGCATTTCGCCAAAGTTCTCGGACACTCCCGCATCGATAAGGTCGCTCGCGCCGCAACTCGGCCAGCATACCGACGAAATCCTGGGCGAACTCGGCTACGGCAAGGAAGATATTGAGCACTGGCGCGAGTCCGGCGCCATCAAGTAGCGCTGTCCGAATCGTCGCGTTGCCCGCCGCATCGAATCACGGTTAAGATTCGAGCTATGCCACAGCCAACTCCGATGTTCATGCGCGGGCCGCACGATCCGATTCGCATCGAGCGCGCCGAAGGCCCATGGCTCTACGCCTCCGACGGCAACAAGATTCTTGACGCCGGCGGCGGTGCCGTGGTCGTGAACATCGGGCAGGGGCGTCGCGAGATTGCCGAGGTCGCTGCGCGCACGATCGCCAATCTCGATTACATCGTGCCGGTTTGGACTTCGCCTGAGCGCGAGAAGCTGGTCGATCGTCTTACGCGATGGACTCCGGCGGGGCTCAACCGCTTTTTCTTCACCAGCGGCGGATCGGAGTCGGTCGAAGCGGCGCTGAAGTTCGCGATTCTCTACAACAAGTCTCGCGGCAAGCAGTCGAAGAGCAAAGTCATCGGCCGTCGCTTCTCTTATCACGGCAACACCATCGCCGCCTTGTCGGCCGGCGGCAGTGGTCGGCGCGCCGACTACGAACACATCTTGCTCGACTGGCCGAAGATCGATCCGACGTACTGCTACCGATGCCCGTGGGGCAAAACGTATCCGTCATGCGAGATCGACTGCGCGACTGCGCTCGAAAAAGAGATCCTCAAGCATGGCCCCGACTCGATCGCTGCATTCATCGCCGAGCCGATGATGGGCTCGAGCGGCGGCGTTGTGCCTCCCGTCAAAGAGTACTGGCCGAAGATTCGCGAGATCTGCACGCGCTACGATGTGCTGCTGATTGCCGACGAAGTGATGACAGGCTTCGGCCGCACCGGCCGGCGCTTCGGCGTCGATCACTGGGACGTCGTGCCCGACATCCTGGTCGGCGGCAAAGGACTCACCGGCGGTTACATGCCGATGGGAATGATCGCGGTCAAGGAATCGCTGGTCGAGGAACTCGAGCAGGCCAAGGCCGACTTCATGTTCTACACTTACAGCTCGCATCCTGTGACGTGCGCGGTCGCCGACGAAGTGCTCGCAATCATGGAGCGCGAGGCGTTGGTGGAGCGCTCGGCGGAAGTCGGCGCGCGGCTCGGCGCGAGCTTGAAGGAAGAATTGTCGGGGCATCCGATGGTCGGCGACATCCGCGGCACCGGGATGTTCTGGGGAATCGAGCTGGTGCAGGACAAGGCGTCGCGCATGCCGTTCGCGCCTGAGAAAAAAGTTACCAATCGCGTACTTGGCGCGTCGGTGCGAAAAGGCATGTTCTTTTATCCGGCGACCGGGATGGCGGGGAAAGGCAGCGGCGACGCGATGATGATCACGCCGCCATTCATAATCGGTGACGCGGAGATCGAGTTCATCATCCGCACGGCCCGCGCGGCACTCGACGAGATCCAGCCTAACCTGTAGCTTTTGCGCAGCACGTTTTGACTTCGAGGAGATACCGGCACATGGCCGATAGCATCATCGGGCCGACTTCGCATTATTTTTATTCGCAGCGCCTCAAGCTGCACTATGTCGATTGGGGCAATCCCGAGAAGCCTCTGCTCGTGTTGGTGCACGGCGGCCGCGACCATTGCCGCAACTGGGATTGGGTCGCGCTCGATCTGCGCCGCCACTTTCACATCATCGCGCCCGACCTTCGCGGCCATGGCGACTCCGACTGGGCTGTTGGCAGCGGTTACTCGATGATCGACTACGTGCTCGATCTCTCGCAACTCATGAGCGCGGTAACCAGGGAACCCGCGACGCTGATCGGCCATTCGCTGGGCGGCGGAATTGTTTTGCAATACACCGGCACGCATCCCGACGCCGTCAAGCGCGTCGTTTCGATCGAAGGGATGGGTCCGCCGCCCGGCATGATCAAGGAAACACCCGCCTTCGATCGCATGAACAACTGGATCGGCCAGATGCAAACGCTCGCACGGCGCAAGGTCCGTGAGTATCCGTCGATCGAGGAGGCGCTCGCGCGCATGATCGAAGCCAACCCGCATCTTGGCCGCGAGCAGGCGCGCCATCTCACGATTTGGGGAATTCGTCGTAACGAGAACGGCACCTACTCGTGGAAGTTCGACAACTACGTTCACGCCACGTCGCCGTACATGTTCAACAACCGCGACGCGCGCGAAATTTGGGGGCGCATCACATGCCCGACGCTGCTGATTCGCGGCACCGAGTCGTGGGCGGGCGATTGGGTCAAGGACGGGCGCATCCAGGCCTTCAAGCACGCCGAGTCGGTGACCGTCGACAAGGCCGGCCACTGGGTGCATCACGATCGCCTCGACGAGTTCCTCGCCGTCGCGCACAAATTTCTCGGAGTGTAGCGACGTCCCGCGGGTAGCGCGCCGATGCGACGACCTTCACTCTCGCTGCGCAGCGATCAGTTCGAATACGTCCAGCTCATTCTGCTCGCGGTGACCGTGGGCATCCTCGCGGCGCTTGGAAATATCGGCTTCCGCAAATTGATCGAATTCTCTTCGTGGCTGTTTCGCGAGCTCGAGTGGACCGCCCTGGGCATCCAGTTCGGCGGACTGCATCGCGCGCTGATTCCTGTGATCCTGATGAGCGGCGGCGTCGCAATTCTTCTGCTTAACCGGGTTTTTCCCGGCGACGTGCTCGGTTACGGCTTTCCGAATTTTCTCGAGATGGTCAACCTCGGCACAGCGAGGATCAAGCGCCGCTGGATTTTCGTCAAAGCGGCGGGCGCCGCGATCTCGTTGGGCGCGGGCGCTTCGGTCGGCCGCGAAGGTCCAATCGCACAAGTCGGCGGCGCGATCGGCTCGACCATCGCGCAGCTCAGAAAGTTATCGCCCGATCGCGCCAAGGTGCTGGTCGCGGCGGGTGCCGGCGCGGGTATCGCGACGACCTTCAACGCTCCGATCGGCGGCCTCATGTTCGCGCAGGAAATCGTCCTGCTCGGCCACACCGAAATCGCCAATCTCACCTTGCTGATCATCGCGACCTTCAGCGGCGTAATCGCGTCACGCGCAATCCTTGGCAACACGACCGTCTTCCTCGCGCCCCAATTCGTATTGCGCAGTTACTGGGAGATGGCGACCTACGCGATGATGGGTGCAGCGCTCGGCGCGCTCGCGGCGGGCTACATCCGATTCTTCAACGCCACCGAGGCCTGGTTCCGCAAGCTCGATCTGCCGATTTGGGTAAAGCTGGAGGCGGGACTTGCGGTCGTCGGCGTGATCGCGATCTGGTTGCCGCAAAATCTGTCCGACGGATACCCGGTGATCAACGGCGCGATGGCCGGCGAGTTCGGCATCGGGATGCTGGCAGCAATGACTTGCGCGAAAATCTTCGCCAGCAGCGTGTCGCTCGGATGTGGCGCGCCGGGAGGGTCTTTCGGGCCGACGTTCTTCATCGGCACAATGGCGGGCGGGTTCTTTCAACGCCTCTCGGCGCTGGTGATACCCTCACTCACCGGCCCGCGCGGATCGTATGCGCTGGTGGGGCTCGGCGCATTTCTGGCCGGCACGACGCACGCGCCGCTGACGGCGCTGTTCCTGCTCTGGGAGATGACGCATAGCGACACGATTGCGCTGCCTTCGATGATCGCGACGATCACTGCACTGGTCGTCGCGCGCGCGATCGAAACCGAATCGATCGACGAGTTCCGCCTTGCGCGCCAGGGTAAGACGCTGCAAATCGGCAGCGAGCGTCTCGCGCTCACGTTGATACCAGTCAGCGCAGTCGTCACGAAAAACGTGACCTTGGTTCACGAAAACACTTCACTCTCGGAAGTGCTCCGAACCGCCGGCGAGACCGCGCAATCGACGCTGCCGGTGGTTACCAGTGACGGCGAGCTCGCGGGCACGATCGTCGTGCGCGATTTGTTGTCAGTGCTGAGCAGCGGGCAGGAGCTCGGCCCGCTCGTCAACGCGTTCGACCTCTGCAACGAGCACTGCTCGACCGTGCCGTTCGACGCGAATCTCGACGAAGCTAACCAGTTGATGGAGCACGACGGCCTCGATGAGATTCCGGTTATCGAGCGGACCACGCAGCGCTTTCTAGGCCTCGTCACCAGCCGTCAAATCGCGCAAGCGCTCAACCGCGTCACAGTTTCACTGTCGACACTTGCCACGCGCGATCCGAACGTCTATTGGGCGACCGGTTATCGCGTGTCGCGCATCACGGTGCCCGCGAACGCTGCCGGAAGAACGGTGCGCCAACTCGATGCGCGCGCGAAATTCAGCGTTACCGTGCTGGCCGTTCAGGATGCGGATAACCCGGACGGTGAATTCGCACCGATCACGCCAGATCGTCCGCTCAAGGCTGGCGACCAATTGATAGCAGCAGGGCGTGCGCAAGACGTCAGGCGATTCACGCGCGAATTGGAAGGCGAGGAATACCCGGGCGATGGACCGGCGCCGGCTCAGACCGGATCGGCGAAGACGTAAGGGTGCGCGCGTCCAGCACGGATTTCAACGCACATCTCCTCGACCGTATTCAGGTCGTGCTCGAACTCTGTTGCGACCGTCATGAACCATTTCGCAGTCGCGAAATGCGCGTCGCTCCCGCCGACCGCCGTCAACCCGAGCTTGAGCGCCGCATCTTCCGCGCGCCGATTCTCCTCGATCGAGTTCTGGCCGTTCAGCACCTCGACCGCGCCCAGCGCCGCGCCATGACGGCTCAACAGCGCGTCCAGCCGCGCGCCATATCCCGAGTCGCGAAAGGGGTGCGCTGGAATCGCGACGCCGCCCTCATGATGAATCACTTCGATCAGGCTGTCGCTCTTGAGCATCCGCCCCGTCAGGTCGAATCGCCGAATCAATTCGTCGGTGACGCCGAACAGCAGCAAATGCCCGAGGTCGGTGTCGGCTTCGATTCCCCTGAAGATTGCGATTTGGTAGCGCTCGGCGAGCTCCGCATACAGCCGCTCGACCTCGCCGTCGCGCGGGAACAGTCGATGCTCGGTGAAGCATATCGCGCCGAGTCCGCGTCCCTTTGCGAATTCGAGATACTGCTCCGGCGCGACGTTGGAGTCGGACGAGAGCCGCGTGTGGACGTGGAGGTCGGCAATCATGAAATGGATTTTACGGCTCGGCGAAAAACCTGTCGCGCACCTGAATATGATCCTCGATCGAAAAAACTCGCGCGACCAGGAAAATTTGTGTCTGCACCATCAGTCGATCGGCCTCGGTCGGCACCTGGCCCCACAGGATGATCGTGTCGCCGTCCATTTTGAAATGCACCGTGTTGTAGCCCTGCGCGTTCAGAGCCTGGCGTAGAGCGACTTCGCGCGGCTCGGTATGCGCCGGCTCGGACGCGTCGGCCGGCGCGCCACCATCAGGCGCGGAAGGAACACTGCCATAGTCGGGGCCCGTGTCGCCATCGGAGGGATTCGGCTGCGACGAATGGAACGCTATATACCCAATGAGAAAGAATCCGCCGATCACCAGCGCCAGTGTCCGCGCCGGGCGTCGCCGCCGCCTGCGACGTTCGTGAAAGATCGGCCCCGGAAAGTCGCCCGGTGCAGCGACGTCGTCGAGCACGATCGTTTGCGCTTCATGCGCGCCTCGATCGATAGCCGGTGATTGCAGGCGTCCGGTCACGTCCGCCGCGCAGAACGAGCAAAAGTTCGAATCGACCGGGATACTGCGGCCGCATCGCGGACACTCCGTATCGATCGCGTTGCTCAGCATCGTTGGCGCCGATGCTTGCTGCTCCTTCGACCTCACGCCGCTCAGCGGCAGCTTGAGTTGCGGCCGCGACACCACCGGCGGCGATGAATTGCGCGGCGTCGTCGCAATCGGCGTTCCCGACTTGATCGCCATCAACCGCTGCCTGAATTCCGCGGCATCGGCCACGCGCAGCACCACGTCGTACTTGAGCGCCTGATCGACCAGTTCGCAAAGTGCGGGGGTGACGTCGGGGCACAACGAGTGCAGCGCCGGAAAACTGAACGGCGGCTCGAGCGCCGGATCGCGCCCCGACAACGCATGATGCATCGTCGCGCCCAGCGCATACAGGTCCGATCGCGCCTCGACCTTGCCGCGATATTGCTCGGGCGGCGCGTAGCCTTGCGTTCCGATCATCGTCGCGTTGCTGAGCGGCTGGAACAGTCTTGCGATTCCGAAATCGATCAGCTTGACCTGCCCCGACGGTGTCAGCATGACGTTAGACGGCTTCAGGTCGCGGTAGATCACCGGCGGTTCCAGGTTGTGCAGATACTCGAGCGTGTCGAGCACCTGCAGCGCCACGTCGATCACTTCTGTCTCGTGCAGCTTGCCGCCCGTGTCCTTGAGCTTCTGCTCGAGCGTGATCCCGTCGATGAACTCCATCACGAGATAGTGATGGTTCTGGTCGCTGAAGCGATCGAACACTCGCGGGATGTGCTCGTTGCTGAGTTGCGCGAGCATGTCGGCTTCGCGCTGAAACGCCGCGACTGCCGCCTTCTGAGTCTCGGGGCTGGTGAAGCTGTCGACCATCTCGGCCAGCGCGCACGGCCGCGCCGCCAGCCGCAGATCCTCGGCGAGATAGACGAGTTTCATCCCGCCCCCGCCCAGAGGCTTGGTCACGCGGTAACGGCCGCCGATAATCGTGTTGGCCGCAATCATAGCTACGCTGAAAATCTAACCATTACTTCGATTCTGTAGCAGCCGGCGCTTGGATCATAGTCAGCGCGCAATCACGTCTTCGCGCAGTGTATCAGCGAAGGCCGCGTTGGCAGCGCAGATGATGTGCACCAGTATCCCGAGCGGCGGTCCCATCCCGTACGCAATCGAGACGCCGAAAAACCACCAGATTCCCTTGAACGGCTTGCCGCGATAAATGTGGCCGACGCCGGGCACGATGCTCAGCACCAACGCCAGTACCGGGTTGAATCCCGAACTTCTGCGCAACAGCGGGAACCGGGTTACCGGCGCGCCGCAGGATTTGCAGAAACTGGCCTCGGCGACGACGATCGGCGCACCGCATCGCGAGCAGAATCTCGGTTTCTCGAAATCCGCTTCAGCCACGGAAAGTAAACTGCGCGTCGCCGACTCGCACGATGTCGCCGTTGCTGACACGCGTCGGCTCGGTCACGCGCCGATTGCCGACGAACGTTCCGTTCTGGCTGTTGAGATCGCGCACGACGAATCCGCCGTTGGAATTTTCGATGCTCGCGTGATGCCGTGAGACCGACGTGTGGCTCACGACGATTTCATTGTCGAGCGCGCGCCCAATCCGTGTAACTGATCCGGCGTGGACAGGGTAGGGCTGGCCCGACGCGTCGACCAGGCTCGGGCCATCGACCCGCGCCTTCGCTCCCGCCAGTCGCGTCGCGATGTGCGCGGGATTCACCGGGTCGGTGATCAGCGAGGCCTGCTGCCGCGCGGCTGCCGACGTCCCGCGCAAGTGAAACATCATCTCGTAGCCGCCGATATTGATTCGATCGCCATCGCGGAGGTCAACGCTTTCGATTCGCTGGCCGTTGACGAACGTCCCTTCCTGCACTGCGAGATTTCTGATGACGTAGTCGGCGCCGCGCCGCTCGATCACCGCGTGCCGCTGCTGCACCAGCGGATCGCCGAATAGCCCGACCGGATTCTCCTCGGCGCGCCCGATCGTTGCGCGCGCGCCCTCAACCCGGTACTGCCGCCCGCGCAGCCGCCCTTGCTCGACCGTGATCCACGCCGCCTTCGTCAGCTCCTGCACCAGTCCGATGAACAATCCGATCGCGAGGCCGATCAGGCTCAACCCAACGAGGCGCGAGAACAGGCCGCCACCGGTGATCATGTTGATAGGCTCGAAGGAAAGTCCGCCAAGGAATCCGCCAACTACGCCGCCGGCCAGGCCCTTCAGGATGTTGGGCACGGCGAGCGTCGCGATCCCCACGCCCACACCGAGCACAGCGCCCATTATTGTCCAGCTCACGACTCGACCCAGGAAGAGCGAGAACATTGAGCCTTGATGGCCCACGCCCCATCCGCCGGCGTTCAGGAACATCGTGAAGAGATCGTTGGACCAACCGTTGCCGAAGTACGCGAGGAAGGCGCAGATGCCAAATCCGCGAGCGAAGCGAAGTTGCGCGTCGCGGTTCAGTTCGAGTCGTTGTCCCTCACCGGCGACTATAAATCCGCCGATAAATCCGGAAAGCAGGCACATCGAGATTGTCGCGGCCCACACTTCCGCCGATGTGGGTTGGTCAATCAATGAGTGGTTGTGCGAAGCCAGCTCGACCGGGATCCATCCGATCACGCCGCCGCACAGCCCCGCGAGTGCCTTGAAGGTCAGTTCGCGCCGGTCCAGCGAGTCGCTTTTAAGTAGATCTAGGGGTGAGTCCATGCCGCCTCGGCACATCCATCAAGATGGAACATATAATAGCCCGCAGTCGCGCGCTGGAAAACGCTCCCCGCATGCGGCATGCAATCGGCGCACTGCGGGGCTCATATTGCTCCCCCCGGACCAAAACAGGCATCATCGCCGCAGTCATGAGCATCGAAAATCTGGTTACTGAAAAATTCGGCCCGCTGCAGGGCGTGAAGATCGTCTCGACCGGGACCCTGATTGCGCAACCATTTGCAGCAGAGCTGGCAGCCGAGATGGGTGCCGAAGTGATCCAGGTCGAGCGGCCCGGCATCGGCGACGTCGGATGGCGCAACATCGGCATCAAGCTCGACGCCATCGACGAGAAGTCGGGGGTCGCGACCAGTTGGATCCAGGAACGGCGCAACGTCTTCTGCGTCTCGCTCGATCTGTCGAAGCCTCGCGGGCGCGAAATCTTTCTCAAGCTGGCCGCACGCGCCGACATCTGGATGGAAAGCTCGAGGCCCGGCACCTATCCCAAGTGGAACCTCGATGACGCGACGGTGCGGAAGGTAAATCCCTCGCTCGTGATCACGCACGTTTCGGGTTTCGGCCAAAGCGGCGATCCGGATTACGTTCATCGCGCGTCTTACGACGTGGTCGGGCAGGCCGTCGCCGGCATGATGTACCAGACGGGATTTCCCGATCCGACGCCGCCGACGCGCGCGGCACCGTGGACCGGCGACTACATCACGGCGCTGTTCACGATGTGGTCGTCGCTCGCCGGCCTGACCTACGCGCGCACCACCGGCAAGGGCCAGTCGATCGATGTCGCCCAGTACGAGGCGATTCACAAAACGATGGGCGGCACGATGCTCGAATATTTTCAGCAAGGCATCGTGCGCGAGCGCTCGGGAAATCGCGCGCAAGGCTTTCAGCCGCTCGACTCTTTTCAGGCGAGCGACGGATGGGTCGTGCTGGGCGCGCTCGCCGACGTGTACGGCCGCCTGCTGCGCGTGATCGGATTGGATCCCGCCGACCCGAAATGGGAAACGGCGCGCACCCAACTCGAATCGATCGAAGGAATCGAGTTCGACGCGATTCTCCGTGGATGGATTTCCGAGCGCACGGTAAAGCAGGTCGTGGCGGCGATGGCCGAGGGCAACGTGCCGTGCGCTCCAATCATGTCCAGCAAGGACATCGCCGAAGATCCGCAATACCGCGCGCGAGGCATGCACGTCGAATGGGACGACGGGCAGGTCGGCAAGGTGAAGGGTATCGGTATCGCGCCGAAGTTCTCGCTCACGCCGGGAAAGATCGTGCGCGGGTCGGTGCCGGTCGGACACGACAACGACCGCGTCTATCGCGAGATGCTCGGCGTCAGCGCGGACGACCTCGAATCGCTCCGCCGCGACAAAATAATCTAGCTCGCGACCTTCGCCATGAAAGTCTCAACCGACTTGCCGAATGATTTCTCGTCCTCGTAGCGTCCAAGATCCAGGATGAAATAAGTCGCGCCTGCTGTCTTCTCGGCCGCGACCTTCGCGCGAGCCACATCGGTATCGTCGAGTCGCAACCCTCGGCGCACGATGATTTCCGGAGCCTGGCGCCCGGACGCGCGCGCCTGCGAGTTTAATTCTTCAACTGTTGCTTTAAGTTCCGTCGCGGGCAGCATCGGATGCCAGCCGTCGCCGAATTTCAGCACTCGATTTATCGCGGCAGCGCCGTTGCCGCCAATCCAAAGAGGCGGGCGCTTCGGCCTCGGCAGAAATACGAACGACGGAAACTTGACAATCGGGCCGTCGTAGGCGCCGGGGACGTCGGCGCTGAACAGATGATGCATCACTTTCAATGTCTCGTCGCTGATCGCGCCGCGCTTGCGAAACTCGGCGCCAGTCGCCGCGAACTCCGGCTTCATCCAGCCGACGCCGATACCGAGGATCATTCGCTCGCCCGATAGTTCCTGGATCGTGGCGACCTGCTTCGCGGTCAACACGGCGGGGCGATACGGAACCACCAACACCGAAACGCCGAGTCGTATTTTCTCGGTCGCACCCGCTATGAACGCCAGCGTAGCCAAAACGTCGAGATAGCGCCCGCCTGAACCCTCGGTCTGATCCGGCGGGATGCACAAATGATCGGATACGAACAGCGCGTCGAAGCCGGCCTGCTCTGCAATTTTTGCGCACGCACGAATCGTCGCGCGATTTGACTGCGGACCCATGTTGCGGATTGCGATTCCAAACTTCATCGCGATTCCTCCAGTGATGTCTCGCTGATATCGAAAGACTGGCAAGTGCGTACGCATCCAGTCAAACTAGTCGGCCACTGGAGCCAACCGCGTGGGCCGACCATCCGCAAAGCAACGCAAGCCTTATAATCTCGATGCGATTCTCGATGTCGCGGTGCGCGTGTTTCGCGATCGCGGCTACGACGGCAGCACGCTCGACGACGTCGCGCGCGCGGCCGGCATCACCAAGGCGAGCATCTACTATCACGTTCGCAGCAAGGAAGAATTGCTGGCGCGCGGAGTGGGGCGTGCGCTCGACGCGCTGTTCGCGGTGCTCGACGAGCGGCCCGCCAAGCGCGGCCCGTCGGTCGTGCGCCTCAGGTACATCGTGCATCGCACGATCGAAATCACTGTCGATCAACTGGCCGAAGTGGCACTGCTCCTGCGCGTACGTGGCAACACCCCGGTCGAGCGGCGAATCATGGAGCGGCGGCGCACGTTCGACCATCTGATCGCGCGGCTGATGCGCAATGCGCAGCGCCAGGGCGATTTGCGCTCCGACATCGAGCCGCGACTGGCGACGCGCCTGCTGTTCGGGATGATGAACTCGGTCACCGAATGGTATCGTCCCGGCGGAGGCCTGGACGCGCCGGATGTGGCCGAAGCAGTTTTCCGAATCGCCTTCGAGGGAATGGAGCAGAACCGCCGGCGCCGGGCATTTTGACAAATCAACCGAACGGTTGGTAGATTTAATTCAGGAGATAAACGCCAATGAGCGAATTCGAAATTCCCGCGGGCGGACTGCTCGAAGCGCCCGCCGTCGCCCAGCCCAATATCTTCCCAATCGAATGGCGATGCGAAACGCCGAAGCTCGCCGAGATCTACGAGCGCGCCAAGCGCGAAGGCTTCAACCCGTCCGACATCAACTGGAGCGAACTGTCGCCCGAAGCTTGGAGCGACGACGAGAAGGTCGCGATCATGTACTGGTGGGCGCTGCTCTCCAACTTCGATTCGTCAGGCCCCGCCGTGTTCGCACGCGCGACGATTCACGCATGGGAGATGCACGAGGAAGACCCCGTCCGCAAATGCTTCTTCTCGATCACGCGCGACGAGACCAATCACGAGGAAACCTGCCAGCGCGTTATCCAGCGCCTCGTGCCCAACGGACCGCAAGGCTTCACACCTACGAGCGAGCTTCAGCGCGTGGCGCTGAACAACATCGGCTGGCTCTACCACAACGGCGGCCGCTACTGGACTGGCTACAACCGCGCCATCGATCGCTATCCGCTCGCCGTGATCTTCACGTCATTCATGATGGGCGAAGTCGCATCATCGACGCTGTTCCACGGCATGGCGCACGCCACGACTCATCCGGTGTTCCGCGAGATTTTTACGAAGATCGGCCGTGACGAAGCGCGCCACCTGCAGATCTGCATCAACCTGCTCGAGAAGGAGTGGCCCGGACTCACCGACGAGCACAAGACCTTCATCACCAAGCAGCTTCGCGCCGGTTTCGTATTTCTCTCGATGGTGCTCTGGGAGCCACCGGCGCAGTTCTGGGATTTGCCCGGCTACTTTCTCCAGAACCATCGCATCTTGCTGCGCACGGCGCGCGAGGCCGGCCTCGGCATCCTCAGCTACGAGCAGCAGGCCGACAATTGGCGCCTCGCGATCGCGCGCGTGCGCAAGCTGGTCGAGCGCTGGGACATCCAGTTCCCCGCCATTCCCGAACTTGATATTGAGGGAGTCGACGTCGGCGACATCACCGCCGAAGACATCATCCCTGTGTTCTAGCAAAGTCAGAGGGCACCAATATGAGCGTCGATTTGTCGGTCGAAAATGGTCTCGCTGAAATTGTTCTCAACCGTCCCGACAAGATGAACGCGTTGGACGACGCCGCGGTCGCCGATCTCAACAACGCCCTCGAGCGCGCGGCGGGGCAAAGCGTCCGCGCCATGATGATTCGCAGCGAAGGCCCTGCGTTCTGCGCGGGCCGCGATCTCGCCGATGCGCACCCCGGCGACGAAGACGCCGAAGCGATAATCGAGACAACGTTCAATCCACTGATCAAACGTATCGTCGCGTTCCCCGCACCGACTTTCGCCGCAGTCCACGGCGCATGCCTGGGAGTCGGCCTCGGCCTCGCACTCGGATGCGACGTCGTCTACGTCGCCGACGACGCGAAGATCGGTTCGCCCTTCGCACGCATCGGCGCCGTGCTGGATTCCGGCGGGCACTCGTTTTTCGTCTCGCGCCTCGGGACGCATCGCGCGCTCGAGCTAATCTACACTGGCCGATTGCTCTCCGGTGTCGAAGCTGCGCAACTCGGACTCGTCAATTGCAGCATGCCCAAGGATTCGCTCGTCGCCGAAACTCGCAAGGTTGCCGCGCAGGTAGCTCAAGGACCGACCGCGGCGTTCATGCAATCGAAGCGGCTCGTGCGTAGAATCGACGAAGAGGCGATGGGCCTGTTCGCCGTCCTGAAGTGCGAAGCTCAGGCGCAGGGCGCGGCGGGTCGCACGGCGGACTACAAGGAAGGCATCTCGGCCTTTCAGCAAAAACGCGCACCGAAATTCGTCGGCAGGTAGGAAGAGGAGAAACACGCCATGCAGGAAAAGATCAAAGTTGGCTTTCAGGCTTTCGTTTCCGACGGTGGTGAGGAGTTCGGCGCGGTCCGGCAAGTCTCACCGGGCGGACGCGCTGAAATTGTGATCTACGTCGAGAACGCCGGCGACTTCACCGTGCCGATGAGCGCTGTCGAGGCAGTCCACTCGGAAAAGGTCGTATTGAATTGCGCCAAGCTCGATCGCAAGCTGCGCCATGCGATCGGCCACGCGCATGATGCCGAAAAGCCTGGTGCCTGAACCTGCCGCTCAGCGCGCCGCCGCCGCTGACGACGCTATCGCCGCCGGCTCCTTCAGCGGCTCCGTGTTCCACTTCTTCAACTCGGGCATCACATACTTCGCAAAGCACTTGATGCTGCGCTCGGCGTCTTCGTAGGGCATCCCGCCGAAACTGAAATTGAAAAACACGCCATTGGTGTCGATCGTATCGCGGATAAACGCGCACTTCTCGATCACCTGGTCCGGCGTCCCCCACGGCATCAGCATCGCGAAATCTCGCGCCGCAACTTCAGGCCCGGTCTTTTTGATGAACTTGCCGACGTTGCTGTAGAACTCGTAGCTCTTCTTGGTGCCGAATTCCGGCGACATCATCTCGTAGTGCTTCATGACCGTGTGATAGTTCGCCGCGATCCATTTCATCGCGAGCTCTTCGGCGCGATCCTTGTTCTCATCGACGACGCAGAAGCCGCCCGAGAGTGGCTTCGGGATTGGCGCATCGCCGTTCACCTCGCGCCACACCTTGTGGTAGACCTCGAAATCTTTTTTCACCGCGTCCCACGGCTTTTGCGGAATCACCAGCAGACCGACTCCAAGCTTCGCCATTATCGGCATCGACTCGGGCGACACGGCGGCGGCGTAGGTGCGCCCCTTGAACGATCGCGCGGGGCGCGGACGAATCTCGCGCCGCGGCTGACGCGTGAACTTGCCGCCTTCCATGTAACCGTTTTCGAGCGCGTCCAGAACCAGCTCGGCGTACTCGACGAACAGGTTGCGGCCCTCGTTCTGATCGAGCCGGAATCCGTCGTACTCGATTCGCGCGAGGCCGCGGCCGAGACCGAGGATGACGCGCCCGCCTGACACGTGATCGAGCAGCGCGACCTGCTCCGCGACGCGGATCGGATCATGCCACGGCAGCACGACGACGCCCGATCCGAGCTTCACGTGCGTCGTGCGCCCCGCCATGTATGAGAGGAATTGCAGCACGTCGGGGCACATCGTGTAGTCGTCGAAGTGATGCTCGACGGACCAGATCGAATCGAAGCCGAGCGGCTCAGCCATCTCGGCGAGGCGAAGCTCGTTGCGATAAACTTCGGCGTCGGGAAGTGCGTTGCCGGGATTCTGGAAAACTGCTCCGTAGCCAACATGCATAACGACAATCCTCCTGACTGCGGTCGGCAGGCTCATCAAGAGTCATAGACCCGGCCGAAAAATAAGTACAGGATTCTGCCGCGCGAAAACGGTTTATCCAAACTTGCGATCATGCTCAAATGCACTCGCTGTGCCTAACGCGTCCAACAACGCAACCTCTCCACAGCCCGTGACGCCACAAGGCGTCGTGATGGGTCCGACGCAGGCGTCGCTCTTTATCGTGGTGATGATCGACCCACGCCCTGAAAGCGCGACTGCGATTCGCTCGCTATGCCCTGATTTGGCCGCGTTGATTCGCGCGGTGGGATTTCGGGACACTGCGGCAGGCCTCTCATGCGTGATGAGTTTCGGATCCGCCGCATGGGACCGGCTGTTCGGGGACCCGCGGCCCGCTGAACTGCATCCGTTCCGCGAAGTCGTCGGCGGATCGCGAAAGGCAGTATCGACGCCCGGCGACGTGCTCTTTCATATCCGCTCGTCGCGCTCGGACTTCTGCTTCGAGCTCGCGACGCAGATTCTGACCGCTCTCGGCGACGCGGTTTCCGTCGAAGACGAAGTTCACGCCTTCAGCTATTTCGACAATCGCGATTTGTTGGGCTTCGTCGACGGCACCGAGAATCCCGTCGACAAGGAAGCGTTCGACGCCGTGCTGGTCCGCGAAGAGGATCCGTCTTTCGAATGCGGCAGCTACGTTATCGTTCAGAAGTATCTGCACGACCTCGCGGGATGGAACGCGCTGCCGACCGAGACGCAGGAGCGAATCATCGGCCGCACCAAGGTCACCGACATCGAACTCGACGACACGGTCAAGCCGACCTCCGCGCACAACGCGCTCAACACGATCGTCGAAGACGGCGTCGAGAAAAAGATTTTCCGCGCCAACGGCATCTTCGGCCGGCCGGGTCACGGCGAGTTCGGTACTTACTTCATCGGCTACGCGCGCACGCCGCGGATCATGGAACAGATGCTCGAGAACATGTTCATCGGGCGCCCACCCGGCAACTACGATCGAATTCTCGATTTCAGCCGCGCCGTCACCGGCTCGCTCTTTTTCGCGCCGTCGTCTTCATTCCTCGACAGCGTGACGCCGGCCGGACCGGCGGCCGCCTCTACGGCCCCGAGTCCCGCTCAGAAAAGTTCTTCACCTGATGCCGCGCGCCCCCCTGACGGCTCGCTCGGCATCGGTTCCCTCAAAGGAGAATCGCGACGATGAATAATCTGCACCGCGAGCTTGCCCCCATCTCTGACGGCGCGTGGGCTCAAATCGAGGAAGAAGCGGAACGCACCCTGAAGCGCTACCTGGCGGCGCGCCGCGTCGTCGACGTCAAAGGTCCCGGCGGCAGCATGCTCTCCGCGGTCGGCACCGGCCACCTCAAGAATCTCGCGGCGCCGAGCGCCGGCATCATCGCGCGGCAACGTGAAGTGAAGGCGCTGGTCGAGATGCGCGCGCCGTTCGAATTGGATCGCCAGGCGATCGACGACGTCGATCGCGGCGCGAACGATGCCGACTGGCAGCCGCTCAAGGACGCCGCCAAGCTGATCGCATTCGCCGAGGACCGCGCTATCTTCGAAGGCTACGCGGCCGGCGGCATCGAAGGCATCCGGCAGGGGACCAGCAACAAGGTCGAAGCTTTGCCCGGCGACCCGGCGCATTACCCCGACGCAATCGCCGAGGCGCTCAGCCAGTTGCGTCTCGCCGGCGTCAACGGCCCGTATTCCGTTGTGATGGGCGCCGACGCATACACGGCGCTCAGCGAGGCGAGCGATCACGGCTACCCGGTCATCCAGCACATCCAGCGGCTCGTCAACGAGGAGATCATCTTCGCGCCCGCGATCGCCGGCGCATTCGTGCTGACGACGCGCGGTGGCGACTTCGAGTTGCATCTCGGCCAGGACGTCTCGATCGGCTACCTGCGCCACGATGACAAGAACGTCACCCTCTACCTGCAGGAGACGCTGACCTTCCTGCTGCTGACGACAGAAGCCGCAGTCGCGCTAAAACCTGCGGGGCGGAAGTAAGAGTTACGCGCGCCGGCCTGAGGTGCGGGTCTCGGCAAGCCGGCGGGCTGCTTCGCCGATTGCGCCTGCGCGATGCCATCGCGAATACTCTTCGACGGTCAGCCCGTGCGCGAGTTCCAGCGCGACTGACAAACCCGCGAGCACGAATACTTCGCCGAGCACGCTGATGCGTGGTGCGAGGCCCAGGCCGCCGCCCTCATTGGGAATCGGGACGTGGATTACGAGGTCGGCGAGTTGCGCGAGGCTCGAGTCCTTGTTGCCCGTGATCGCGATTAGCTGCGCGCCTTGCTCACGGATAGCGGTGGCGGTCGACAGCAATTCGTCGGTGCTGCCGCTGTTCGAAATCGCGATCACCACGTCGCGCGGATGTACCTGGCCGAGACTGCCGTGCAGCGTTTCAGTCGCGTGCAGAAACGTCGCGGGCGTGCCGACCGAGCAGAACACGCTCGCCGCATACCGCGCGACGTGCTCCGGCTTGCCGACTCCTGTCACGTGGACGCGGCCGCCGCGGCCGAGCGCCGTTCGAATTATCTCGACAGTGCGCGAGATGGCCGCGATGTTCAGACTGCCCCGCAGCGCGGCTAGCTCGGCGAGCGCGAGGTCGAAGAATGTTTCGACTTCGCCGTTCGAGTCGCCGATCGCGGCCTCGCGCGGCTCCTTGTCGAGGCGTGGCGTCGGCAGCGCGAGCGGCTCGGCGTAGAGATCAAGAATTTCCTCGCGCACTTCGAAGCCCGACGGAAACGCGCCGAGGCGTGTTACCGCGACCGCGCCCGCGGCGTTGGCAAGGCGTCCGATTTTGTCCCACGGCAACCCGAGGCGAAGTCCGGCGCAAATTCCCGCGAGGAACGCGTCGCCCGCGCCGGTGGAATCCACTTGCTTGACCTTGAACGCGGGCACCCGAACCGAAACGTCGCGCGCCGCAATCGAGCATCCCTTATCGCCTTCCGTAATGATGACGGCGCGATTGTTGTACTTCGCGCGAATCGCGTCGGCAAGTTTCAGCGGATCGCGGCCGTTGCCGGCGATCTCTCTCGCGGCCGCTTTCGACGGCTTGAGAAAGGTCGCGAGTTTCAGCGCGCGCTCGAGTTCCGCACGCGTGCCGATCGATCCGATCGCATCAGAGGGCGGCACGTCAACGTCGAGAATCGTGGGAATCGAATGAGTGCGCGCGAACAGCAGGATTGCAAGCACGGTGCGCAGCGGGAGTTGTGAAATTTCGGTCGAGATGAGATTGGCGCGGCGGATGAACGCGCCGTGGCGGTTGCGGACCTCGGCCGGCGTGAGCTCGCCGGTCGCGCCGCGTGCCATGTAGATTGCGCGATCGCCATTAGCGTCGACGAAGATCGTGGCGAACGCGGTCGCCGTGCCGTCGAAGGTCAGGTGATGGCGGATGCCGAGCCGATCCATTCCGTCGCGCAAAAATTCGCCGTTGCGGTCGTCGCCCATTTTGCCGAAGATGCCGGTTTTAAGCCCAAGGATACGGCCCCAGCCGACGTGGTTAAGGACGAGGCCGCCGACCTGCGTGCGCTCGATCGCGGCGCTCGCAGTATGAGCGCGCAGTAAAATCTTTTCGTCGGCGCGGATGATCCGCGGCGTGCGGTAGAACAGGTCGACGACCATGCTCCCGCATCCGACGACGTCGAGTTTTTCTTCAGCCATTACGCCCCGCAGATTTTTGTACCGGCGCCGGCGCGTGGCCGGCGCGCGAATCGTATTCGCTGACCCATCCGCGCTCAAGCATCTCGGCGTTGCGTTCGCGAAGTGTGGCAAACCGCGCCGAAAATTCGCGACGCTCAGAGTCGTTCATCGTCGGCGTTCCCGATGCCACGACGTCGCTTTCGATCACGCCCATCTCCTTGAGCGAAGCCTTCAGCGTAGCGATCGTCGGCCGATACGCTTTGCACGATCGCTTGAAGGTGCAAGTGATTCGAAACTCTTCGATCGCGTCTGCGTACAATCGCATCAGCTCGACGTCGCCCGATCGGCAGACCTGCCATGCGCGCTGCCATTCGCGCGGCATCGCATTCGCTGGCCCGGCAACGACGCCGTACGGGCGCGTGCGCTGTGTGAGGTAACGGTTCCAATAATGCCGCATGCGGTCGCCGACGCCCTCGGGCGGCGCGAACAAATCGAAAATCAGGTACGCGTTGCCGGCGTAGATCGCGAATTCGTGACCCGCCTTGAAGTGCGACGCGGCGCGCGTGTAGTTGCCGATGACGGTTTTGCTGGCGGTGACCTTGATTCCGCGCACGTACGGCAGCCGCGCCATCAGCTTGACGTCGCGCGTATGCAAATGCGCCGCTTTGCCGGGCGCGGCAATGTCGGCGTTGTCGTAAAGAAACAGCGGAAGCATCCGGCCGGCGCGCTCGAACACGCCGCCGATGTCGCGCTCGACGAACTCAGCGGGATGCTCGACGTCCTTAATCGACAGCGGCGCGACGACCACAGCGTCGGCGCCGGCGCTAATCGCATGCTCAAGATTGTCGATCGTGTCGGCGCGCGTGTGTGCGGTGATACCGGCCCATGCTTCAATTTTCTTTGCGGCGGATGCGCGCGCGCGGCCGCATTCCTCGATCGCGATTCGCGCGACCGCCTGCCGCCGCGAGTTGTCGATTCGATCCCACTCGCCGGTAGTGCCCGCGGCAAAAATAATGTCGGCGCCCGCGCCGTCCTGCAGCGCGAAGCGAACGACGGCCCGCTGCTGGTCTTCGAGAACGCGCCCGCGCGCGTCGAGAATCGTGACGATGGGAATCGACAGGCCCGGCCGCGGGATGTAGTCGTCGAGCGATTTCACGGCGGCGATTCTAGCAGAAGCGCTGCAGCGCTGCTGCCCGCTTACGAGTTCACGGCTAGCTGATTCCCAGCCCCAGGTCGGTGATGAAGCTCCAGCGGTGCTCGTCTTCGGAGGCATAGTTCTCGAGCTTCAACTTGATTGTCAGCTTGTAGTTGCCGTCGCCGGACAACGCTTCGACCGGCGGGTTCTCGAACCAGATGCTCTTCTTGCAGACTTCGAGCATCATCTGATCGACTTTGGCTTTGCCGGAGTGCTGTTCGAGAATCAGCTCGGTGAGTTTGCCGCTTTTGTCCAGCACAGCGGTAATGACGACGGCTTTCATTTCGGTCGGCAGCCGGGTTCGTGAAAATTCATCGCTTCGCTCAGCGACCATCAGATGCGCATAGATCCGATCGAGAATCACTTCAGAAAAATTTCCGAACTTGGCAGCCTTGGCGTTGAGCAGGCGCACCGTGCCCGGGTTCGCATCGTTGCCGACGGTCCGCGAGATTCCTGGATCGACTGCATAGGTGCGCGGCCCCGCAGTGGTCGCACCAGGTGTGTGCATCATCCCGTCGCCGCGGGCAGGTACGGCGTTGTTACCGAGCGGATCGACGGGCGCGCTGGAAACATCGGCCAAGCTGCTCACTAACTTCGGCTGCTGCACGCCGGCGTCGGGCATCGGTGGCGGCGGCTTGTCGTCCGCCGCGCATCCGGCCGCGAGCATCGCGATTGCGCCGAGCATGGCGCTGAAAAATCGGTTCGCTTGCGTTCTCCTCATTTTGATTGTTCCGGCCGCTTATCTTTGTCCGCATCCAGCGCAAGGATTGCCGGACGCGCCTCATTGTAGTCGGCGACGAAGGCGTCGAAAAGTTCCTCGCCGAACGCGCGTTCCTCGGCGCGAACCTTGTCGTTGTGCTCTTGCGCAATCGCATCGCCGATTCGCGCAAGCAATTCGAGTGTAGGCGAGTAGTTCAGCTGCGCAGTGAAGCCACCCGAGAAATCATAAGTCCCATTCGCGAGCAGCCGCGAGCTCAATTTCGAATTCAAGCCGCCATTTCCCGTCGCCAGCACGCGCAAAAAATCGCCCGCCACCAAATCCATCACCTGATGCACTCCGGGCGGCGCGACAAGTTCAGGCACTGTGTTCATAGTGTTGACGAACGTGACAGCGCCGGGCTCGCGGCTGTACTCGGTGACAAAGCCGATATTGGCGAGCCCGAAATTCATCGCAAGACTCGTCACCTGTCCCGAGGCGAGTGTGCGGTAACCGCCGTGCGTGATTTCGCCGAGCGCGACGCTGTTGCCCGCCGGTTGCATCGCGGCGTTGAACGGCGTCAGCAAGCCGTTGCGCATCATCATCGTCACGATGACGTGGCCGTGGTCGAACGCCTCGCGCAACCAGTAGTTGCCGTGCGCATCCACGATCTCGGATTTCGCCGTCACGGCGGGTACGACCTTGCGGTAGAAATCGAAGAGAAGGGGGTATTTCTTGAGCGCGTCGAGCCGAACTTCCGCGTCAGTATTGAACAGTACGACAGGACCCGTCGGCGAATTGAATTCGTCGAGCAGGTTGTTGAACTTGAAATAGTGATCGAACTTCGCGGCGAGATGCGGCATCTGGCGATGGAACCGGTCCATCGCGGCGCGGTCGTGATGGTTGTAAACGCCGGGCTTCGTATCCCACGGCGGCTTCAGGTCGCCGTGAAACTCGCGCAGCATGTCGGCGAAAGTATCGACCAGCGCGCCCAAGCCGTAAGTGTCGATCAACAATTCGCCGCCGAGCGTGCCGGTGACGCTCGATACGTCGTCGGGCGTCGAATCGCCGGCGGGCTTGAGGCCGAAGATTCCGGCGAATCGCGCAGACTCCTCCGGAGTGTGCCACTGATCGGCCAACGTATAGAGGTAGTCGGCGTCGTCGGGCTGTCCGGTGACGCAGATCTGATGCGTGCCGTCCGGCTTCTCGCGCCACGGGATGTCCTGCTTCGAGTAGAGTGCGGCGGCGCGGATCATCGTCGATTGCCGCGGCGGCATCAGGTCGATGACCTTCTGCAGCGACGCACCGATCTTCGGGTGGAACGACAATCTGCGCTGAAAATTGAGCTGCCGGTCGAAGATCGCAACTGCGCGCGACGCGCGCGCGGAGCCAGGCGGTGCAAGACAGACAATCGGCGCAAAAAGGGTGCGGCTGTCGGGCGCAAATCCGCTAGTCGAGCCCGTCGGTGCCGAATCTGGCGTCGCCGGCGGAGCGGCGGCGCAGGTGGCAATCGCGCAAATCGTGATTACTATTGCTGCGAGCGAGGTGGCAGAAGCGATTCGAAAAGCTTGAAACAGCAGCTGAATCGGGCGAATTGTGCGAGCTACCTTGCGATGGTATCCTGCAACACTATAAGTAGACGAGTTCGAGAAATTAAAATGAAAACTGGAATCCATCCTGAATACCGCCGCTGCATGGTCGTTTGTGCATGCGGCAACACCTTCGAAACGCGCTCGACGCTCAAAGAGCTTCACGTCGAGGTCTGCTCGAAGTGCCATCCTTTCTACACTGGCACGCAGCGCCTGGTCGATACCGCGGGGCGCGTCGAGCGGTTCAATCGCAAGTACGGCATCAAGAAGCCGGCCGAAAAAACCGCGGAGACCGCCGCCGAGAAGTAGCATAGCAACTCCCGCCGCCTGCGGTGCTCGACGCACCCGGGTGCGCGGGGGAGAATCAATCGGCACGGCCATCACGGCCGCGCCGTTTTTGTTTGTGCGATTTTCGGATGCGGGGCTGACTGGCGATGCTCGATAAGGCAAGCGCAATAGAAGAGCGGGTCGCGGAACTCGAGCGCAAGCTCAGTGATCCGGCCACGCTCGGCAATCAGCGCGAATACGCGCGGCTGGCCAAGGAGCGCTCGCAGCTGTCCGAAGCTGCGCAATGCGCCCGCGAATACATTCGCATCGCCGACGAAATCTCGGGTCATAAATCTATCCTCGACGGCAACGACGCCGACCTGCGCGAGCTCGCCAAAGCCGAGATGCCGACGCTGCAGAAGAATCTCGAGGCAGTCGAAGAAAAGCTCAAGGAGCTGCTCACCCCGCGCGATCCCAACGACGAAAAGAACGTTATCTTGGAAATTCGTGCAGGCACCGGTGGCGAAGAGGCCTCGCTGTTTGCCGGCGATCTGTACCGCATGTACACGCGCTATGCCGAGCGCCACGGTTTCAAGCTCGAGACGCTGAGCATGAGCGACACGGGCCTCGGCGGAATCAAGGAAGTGATCGCGCTGGTCAGCGGACGCGGCGCATACTCGCGACTCAAGTACGAAGGCGGCGTGCATCGCGTGCAGCGCGTGCCGGAGACCGAAGGCTCGGGGCGCATCCACACTTCCGCGGTCACCGTCGCCGTGATGCCCGAAGCGGACGAGGTTGAGGTTAATATCAATGAAGCGAAGGACCTCCGGATCGACGTGATGCGCGCGTCGGGTCCCGGCGGGCAGAGCGTCAATACCACCGACTCGGCGGTGCGAATCACGCACATCCCCAGCGGGATGGTGATAATTCAGCGCGACGAAAAATCGCAGCACAAGAACAAGGCGAAGGCGTTGAAAATTCTGCGCGCGCGGCTGCTCGAACAAGCGCAATCGGAGCAGCAGGCGAAAATCGCGCAGACGCGCAAATCGATGGTCGGCACGGGCGATCGCTCCGAGCGAATCCGCACCTACAATTTTCCCCAATCGCGCGTCACGGACCATCGCGTCAACGTGACGATTCATCAGCTCGACAATTTCCTCGACGGCGCCATCGACCCAGTTATCGACGCGCTCGCGGCCTACGATCGCGAACAGGCGCTCAGCGCTTAACACGCCGATGATCGATTCGGCGCGGCGTGCGTTGGAGGAGATAGATACGGCGTCGCGACGGCTGGCGACCGCGGGCATCGAATCGTCGCGGCTTGACGCGGAACTTCTGCTCGCTGCCGCCGCCGGCGTGAGCCGCGAGGCCGCCATCACCGGTTCGCTCGATCTTTCACCGGCAACCCTGAAAAGGTTCGACGTACTGATCGGCCGGCGCGAGAAGCGTGAGCCGCTCGCGTACATAGTCGGGCACAAGGAATTCTACTCGCTCGATTTCGAAGTCACGCCCGCGGTCCTGATTCCGCGGCCGGAGACTGAGTTCGTAGTCAACGCGGCGCTTGAGTTTGTTGCAGGGAAAGCCGATGCGCGCGTGCTCGACATTGGCACCGGTTCAGGCGCAATTGCCATCCCGATTGCTGTGAATGCACCGCGCGCGCGAGTGACGGCTGTTGACATTTCCAGTGAGGCACTCGCAGTGGCGTCCCGCAACGCTCGGCGTCATCGGGTCGAGGATCGGCTGACGTTCCGGCCGGCTGATTGCTTCGAAGTTCTCGATGGCGGCCCAAAGCTCGACACCTTCGACGTGATCGCTTCCAATCCGCCCTACCTGGACGACTCCGAAATTGCCGCTCTGGAAGCCGATGTGCGCGGTTACGAGCCGCACGTCGCGCTGAGCGCCGGGTCGAGAGGCTTCGAGATTTTACAGAGGATCCTGGAGGCCGCGCCGAGGCATCTGGCGAGAAATGGCGAATTAATCATGGAAGTTGGAGCGGGGCAGGCCGGCGCCGTCGCAAAGTTCGTCGAAGAAGCAGGATTGAGCGCTGTCAGTGTGATAAATGATTTCGCTGGCCATGCGCGGGTCGTGCGGGCGCAAGCGGTGGAGGACGCGACGGCGAAACAATGGAAAAAATGATTATTCACGGCGGCGCTCCGCTGCGCGGCACCGTCACGCTGAGCGGCAGCAAGAACGCCGCCCTGCCCATCATGATGGCGTCGCTGCTCACCTCGGAGCCGCTCGTGCTCAGCAACGTTCCGCGCCTGCGCGACGTGAAAACCGCGATGGAGTTGCTGATACAGCTCGGCGTCGCGGCGCGCTGGATCGACGATCATCGCATCGAGCTGCACGCCGCCAACGTTACCTCGCACGAGGCGTCCTACGAGCTGGTCAAAACGATGCGCGCGTCGTTCGTCGTGCTCGGCCCGCTGCTCGCGCGGACTGGACGCGCGCGCGTCTCGACTCCCGGCGGATGCGCGATCGGAGCGCGACCCGTGAACCTCCACATTTCCGGCATTCGCGCGCTCGGCAGCAAGATCCAGTTTCGCCACGGCTACGTCGAAGCGCACGCCGAGAAGCTGACCGGCGGCAGAATCTGGCTCGATTCGCCGTCCGTCGGCGCAACTGAGAACATCTTAATGGCGGCCGTCACTGCGCGCGGCCATACCGCGATCGAAAATGCGGCGCGCGAGCCGGAGGTGCAGGACCTCGCGCGAGTGCTGGTTGCGATGGGCGCGAAGATCAGCGGCGCCGGCACGCACGTGATCGAAGTCGAGGGCGTCGATCGGCTGCATGGCGCCGAGCACGAAGTAATCCCCGACCGAATCGAGGCTGGATCTATGATGGCGGCGGCAGCGATCACCGGCGGCAACGTGACGATCGCGAATGCGCCGATCGAACATCTTGATGCGGTCGCGACCAAGCTGCGCGAAGCCGGCGTCACGGTCGAAGCAAACGGCAAGGGAGTTCGCGTCGCGCGGAACAATGGACTGAAGTCGGTCGAGCTGCGCACGCTGCCGTATCCGGGGTTTCCGACCGACCTGCAGGCGCAGATGATGGCGATGCTGACCCAGGCCGACGGCACCTCGGTCATCACCGAGACGATTTTCGAGAACCGCTTTATGCACGCGCAGGAACTGGCGCGCATGGGCGCTGACATCCTGATGAAAGGCCCCACCGCCGTGATTCGCGGCCCGTCGAAGCTGAGCGGAGCGCCCGTGATGGCGACCGACCTCCGCGCCAGCATGGGCCTCATAATCGCGGGGCTGGCGGCGGAACACACCACCGAGCTGAGCCGCATCTACCATCTCGATCGCGGCTACGAGGCGCTCGACGCCAAGCTCTCGCAGCTGGGCGCCAGAATCGAGCGCGCTCAAGAATAATGCGGCCGCGCGTTCTCAAGTCCCAAACGCCGGAGTTCAAGAAATTTCTGGCGGCGATTCTCGCACGGCGCGGCGGCGAAAGCGGCAACATCGACGCCGCCGTCTCAAAGATTATCGCCGACGTGCGCAAGCGCGGCGATCGCGCGCTGATCGATCTGACCGCGAAGTTCGACCACGTGAAGCTCACCACCGCAACGCTCCGCGTGACGCCAGCGGAACGCCATTCTGCCATCAATCGAATCCCGCATGACGATCGCCGTGCGCTGGAGCTGGCCGCCGAGCGTATCGCGGACTTCCATCGCCGCACGATGGAGAAGTCGTTCATCTATCGCGACAAGTCCGGGATGCGCCTCGGCCAGATGGTGCAGCCGATGCGCCGCGTCGGGATCTATGTTCCCGGCGGCCTCGGTGCGTACCCCTCGTCGGTGCTGATGAACGCGATTCCCGCCAAGGTCGCAGGCGTTGCCGAAATCGTGATGGTCTCGCCGCCGTCGTCCGAGGGCGAGCGGCTCGCCGTGCTGGCGGCTGCGGAGATTGCCGGCGTCGACGAGTTCTACCGGGTTGGTGGGGCGCATGCGGTCGCCGCGCTCGCCTACGGCACCGAAAGCATCAAGCCCGTCGACAAGATCGTCGGCCCCGGCAACGCCTACGTGCAGGCCGCCAAGCGGATGGTCTACGGCGTCGCCGATATCGACAAGATGGCGGGACCGAGCGAGGTGCTGGTGATCGCCGACGATCGCGCGCATCCCGAATGGATCGCCGCCGACCTGATCGCGCAAGCCGAGCACGGTTCCGGCGACGAGGCTGCCGTGCTGCTGACGACCTCCGCGATTGTCGCGCAGCGCGTTGCTGAGGCAGTTGAAACCGCGCTGAAAACTTTGCCGCGAGCGCGCCAAGTCGAGGCCGCATTGGTCAAGCGCGGCGCGATGGTCGTCGTTGCCGACCTCAACGAGGCCTTCGATCTGGCCAACGAGATCGGCCCCGAGCACCTCGAGCTCGACCTGCGAAATCCGTCGCGATGGCTGCCCAAGGTCAAAGCGGCGGGCGCAGTTTTTCTCGGCCCGCTTAGCCCGGCGCCGCTGGGTGACTACCTTGCCGGCCCCAATCACGTGCTGCCTACTGGCGGTGCGGCGCGGTTCGCGTCGCCATTGGGTGCATACGATTTCCTGAAACGAACCAGTATAATTGAGGCGTCAACTGGCGCGATTGCGGCGCTCGGACCGACGGTCGCGCATCTGGCGCGAATGGAAGGGTTCGAGGGCCACGCGCGCGCGATGGAGTTGCGCAGCGGCACGGCTGATGGAAAGGCGAAACGCGCAGGCGGAAAGATAGATGCAAAACAAACCCAAAGCCGGCTTGCAAAGTAAGGCCAAAACCGCGACACCCGTCGCGCGGCTTGCGCCAGGCAAGCCCAAACGCAGCGCGAACGTCGAGCGCAAGACGCGCGAGACTTCGGTGACCGTATCGCTCAAGCTCGACGGCACCGGGCGCGGCGACGCAAAGACCGGCGTGCCCTTCCTCGATCACATGCTCGAAAGCTTTGCCCGCCATGGATTCTTCGACCTCAAGGTCACGGCCACCGGCGATCTGCATATAGATGACCATCACACGGTCGAGGACGTAGGAATTGTCGTGGGGCGCGCTTTTCGCGACGCGCTCGGCGATCGCGCCGGTATCAAGCGCTTCGGCGAGGCGACCGTCCCGCTCGACGAGGCCGTCTGCACGGCGATTGTCGATATCAGCGGCCGGGCGTATCTCGGCTACAACGTCCCGATCAGCCAGGAGCGAGTCGGCAACTTCCAGACCGAGCTGGTCCACGACTTCATGAAGGCGCTGACCGACGAGGTCGGCATGAACCTGCATCTCAACCTCGTCAGCGGACGCAACCCGCATCACATTATTGAGGCGACCTTCAAGGCACTGGCGCGCGCGATGGACCATGCGACGGCGCGCGAGCCGCGGCTGTCGGGCGTGCTGTCGACCAAGGGCACGCTCAGCAGCTGACGCGCTTGTTCGAGAAGTTCACCGTTATTCCCTCGATTGACCTGAAGGGCAGCCAAGTCGTGCGCCTGCTCCACGGCGACATGAACCGCGCAACCGTCTATGGCTCCGATCCGGCCGCGACTGCGCGTCGCTTCGAGGACGCAGGCGCCGAACTTATCCACATCGTCGATCTGGACGGCGCGATTGCCGGGACGCCTCGAAACGCTGACGCAGTCGCGAGGATTCGCGCCGCCGTAAAATGCGCACTCGACGTGAGCGGCGGCCTCCGCACGATCGAGGCTGTCCGCGTCACCTTCGCAGCTGGCGCCGACCGGGTGTCAATCGGCTCCGCGGCCTTGCTCGATCCCGAATTGATTCGAGCAGCATGCATCGAGTTCCCCACCCGGATTTTCGGCTCTCTCGACATCCGCGGCGGCCGGCTGGCGGTGAAGGGATGGGTCGAGACGAGCGCGCTCACCCTCGCCGACGCCGCGCAGCGCTTCCGCAACGCCGGCGTCGCCGCCGCAATCGTGACGGACATCGCTCGCGACGGCGCGCAGGTCGGAGTCGATCCGGCGCGAATGGCGGAGGTAGCCGCAGCGGTCCGTTTACCCGTGATCGCGTCGGGCGGAGTCGCGAGCCTCGACGACATCCGCACGCTTCGCACGCGATTCGAGGCCGGAGTTGTAGGCGTCGTCGTGGGACGCGCCCTGTACGAAGGGAACTTCACTCTGCACGAAGCCGTCGCTGCGGCTATCTGATAGCTCCTTTCTAACAGTCAACCATTGTTAGAGTCGTTATAGCTATCACTATGTTCCCTAGCGACTATCATTCTCCCTTTTAGCCCTCTTTCGACTGCTTAGCCCGCGCGGCCAGGTCCACCATAGCAGCTAGCTACCTAACTTCGGTCTATAAGACGGACATAGGCGCTCAGTAGCTAAGATACAGCTATTGAAAATAAGCTACCTTGCCACCGGTAAGACGTTAGGGCTCACTATGCGCTTGACATACGCATCACGCATGTAGAGAATGCCGAAAGTGGGCATAGGTATGAATTCACAATCTCAACCCAACATAACCAATCAAGAGCAATCAGTGGTTGAGATTGAATCGTCTGTCCGACGTAGCTGGTAGTAGGCCTATATAAGCTAGAAGCTAATTTTTCCTACAACCAGTAGCGATTCACAGAGCGCAGGAGTTACCCGCGCTGTTTGAACGAAAACCAACGGACGGAGGCTCGAACATGGATTTGATCAGAAAGCTGTATGTGAAGGCGGACGGATTCGCGCGCGGCCAGACGATGGCTGAGTATGCGCTGATTCTCGCGGCGGTCGCAGTAGTCGTTTTCGCGGGATACCAGACGATGGGTACCACTATCACGACAATGCTGACCGCGGTCGACGGCAAGCTCTAGGCGCTCGACGGCTTGGAATTGAAAACCCGGCGGGATTTGCGTCCCGCCACAAACATCGCAAACGGACGGAGGGACACGGACATGGATATGATCAGGAAATTGTATGTGAAGGCAGATTCGTTCTCGCGCGGACAGACGATGGCTGAGTATGCGCTGATCCTGGCGGCAGTCGCGGTAGTCGTTTTTGTCGGCTACCAGACGATGGGCACGACGATCACCACGCTGCTGACCAGCGTTGACGGCAAGCTCTAATCGCCACAGTCGAGATCTGACCGGCGGGGGACGGCCCTCGCCGGTTGCATGTAAGGCTGGCACCAAATCTACACACGGGGAGACTCACATGGATATGATCAGAAAATTGTACGTCAAGGCTGACGGATTCGCGCGCGGCCAGACGATGGCCGAATACGCGCTGATTCTCGCGGCGGTCGCGGTCGTTGTTTTCGTGGGATACCAGACGATGGGCACCACGATCACGACTCTGCTGACCACCGTTGACGGCAACCTCTAATCGGGCGCCGTCCAACGAAAACCAGGTACCGGGTCAGGTTGCGTCGGTAAAAGGACGCAGCCTGACTTTCGGGTTGACGCACCATCGCGGCAACCTGTTCCTCAAGACTGCCAGTACGTTATCAGATGCAATCGCGGCCATCCGCTTGCGCGTCTCGATACTCGCGCTGCCAATGTGCGGCGTGATCACGACTTTCTCGAGTGCTAGAATCGGATCGCCGGGAGCGATCGGTTCGGGATCCGTAACATCGAGACCCGCGCCGCCCAAACGTCCCGATTTCAACGCCGCGACCATCGCCGCCTGATCGACGACCATTCCCCGCGCGGTATTGATTAGAATCGCGCCCGACTTCATCAGCCTGAACTCACGCGCCCCTATCATCTGACGCGTCTCTGCCGTCAGCGGCACGTGCATCGAGACGTAATCCGATTGCGCCAGCAAGCGCGGCAGGGTGACGCCGATCGCACCCGCGACGCGCACATCCGCCATCTTGCCTGCCGACCGCTTCAGATAGAGCACGCGCATCCCGAACCCCATCGCGCGTCGCGCCATCGCCTGGCCAATCGCGCCGAAGCCGATTATCCCCAAAGTGCTCGCGTGGATGTCTCGCCCGAGCATCGTCATGGGTCCCCATGTTCGCCACTTTCCCGCCCGCACATGACGATCAGCCTCAGCAATCCGCCGCGCCGTCGCCATCAACAGGGCGAAGGCGAGGTCGGCGGTGGCCTCGGTCAGCACGCCGGGAGTATGTCCGACCGCGATGCCCGCGCGCGTTGCCGCCTCGACGTCTATGTTGTCGACGCCGACAGCGAGGTTGCTGATGACGCGAAGCCTCGGCGCATCCGCGATCATTCGCTCATCTATCTTGTCTGTGACCAT